>Ga0187783_10001908_pt1 | contig 15460 bp, 17 predicted proteins | sample 1015_SJ02_MP02_2_FD_132471 | JGI IMG/M metagenome (GOLD analysis project Ga0187783, IMG submission 132471) | Tropical peat soil microbial communities from peatlands in Department of Meta, Colombia - 1015_SJ02_MP02_20_MG | ecosystem: Environmental > Terrestrial > Soil > Wetlands > Peat | place... | reverse complement strand
GTTTTCGGACAACGGAAGCGCGATTGCGACGGCCACACTTAACGCATCTGGCCAGGTCGTCTACTCGACTTCCAATCTGCCGCTCGGAGCCAATCTTCTTACGGCGCTTTACGGAGGGTCAGCGAGCTTCGCTGCCAGCGCCAGCGTTCCGATCACCATCACCGTCGTGGCGTCCGTGACACCATCTCCAGTCTCAATCGACATCACCGAGAATGTCACCGTGACGGATGGGCCTCCGCAACCGGCGGTCAACGATTCTGAAGCTATCAAGGTTACCGACTCGCCGTTCCTCGCTGTCGTACCATCTCGGATTTCGACCAGCGCGCCCGTGGCATATTTTTCAGTCGGCAGTCTGGGCTTCAACGCCACGACACCTGGTACGACAGTGACGCAATCGTTCGCGCTATCCAACATCGGAGGCGCTCCGCTCACGCTGACTTCGGAATCAGTATCGACGACTCCGCCATATAGCTTGGCGTCTATCTCCTGCACGAATGGTGCGACACCGACGACTTTGCCTCCATCGTCTGGGTGTATCTTCACAATCCAGTATGTCGCGCCAGCGACTCCTGTCAACGGCACGATCACATTCACGAGTAACGCAGCTCTGAGCAACATCTGTCCGGCGCCGAGCGATGCGTGCCCCGGGTCGGGAAGCGGCCTCTACACGCAGACGCTTCCGCTTTCGGGCTCGGGAACAAGTGAGGCCGCGCCACCGCCGCCTACGAGCACGACTACGCCTGCACCGTACGAAGCCGATAGCACCGTCTTCTCTGCGCTCAACACCTCAGGCATCACGGCCGGTCCGCACGAGGCGGATAGCACGGTGTTCTCTGCGCTCGACACCTCGGGCGTCACGGCGGGTCCGCACGAGGCGGATAGCGCCGTCTTCTCTGCGCTCAACACCTCGGGCGTCACGGCCGGTCCGCACGAGGCGGATAGCACGGTGTTCTCTGTGCTAAACACGTCGGGCATCACGGCGGGTCCTCATGAGGCCGACAGCACCGTGTTCTCTGTCCGCAATGGTGCCGGGGGCACCGCCAAGAATCTCGGGATCGACCCGACATCAAGCTCACCGACCGTATCACTCGCGATCCGCCCGCAGTTGGCGACGAAACCGAACCGGTTGTTGCGAGCGCCTTCGAGTTTGGAATTTGCAGTTCAGCAGGCTGGTGGCTCACATCAGCAGGAACAAGGAGACAACCATGTGGTCCAAATCCATGCTGTGCACAGGCGGAAGAATTGGATTCTTGCTCGTCTTACTGCTCTGTTCGGCTAGACTCGCATTTTCTCAATTCTCGAGCGGGTCAACCGGAAGCGACGGTGCGCTCACCTATGACGTGCCGGGAACGTATGTATTCGACCCCGTCGTTTTGGGGCTCGATCCCGCGGGCGATGGCATATTCAATTTCACGACGATTACCGTTGCTAAGGGGGTAACACTCCAGATCCCGGCGATCGAATTTTTAGGTTCCAAGCCGGTCATTTGGTTAGCCTCAGGTAGGGTGGTTATCGATGGAACGATCGAAATAAACGGGGTGGACGGTAATCCTCCGACAAGCGTACCGAGCCAACTTTCGCCCGCAGCCGGGGGTGCAGGTGGCTATGCCGGGGGAATTGGGGGAAATGGGACTATTAGTCCGCCAGCCTCCGGTTCGGGAGTTGGGGGCGGTGTTGGCCCGACCGGCCCGGGCAACTCGCCCGGCACGAACGGGGAATTCACAGGTAATCAGTTCTTGCTTCCGCTCGTCGGCGGAGCGGGTGGCTCCGGCGGCTTCTACGGGGGCCCGGACGGCAAGTTCGGCGGCGGTGGGTCTGGGGGAGGAGGCGCGCTACTAATCGCCAGCTCCACGTCGATCACCTATGGCGGTGTGATCAACGCGAACGGCGGAAAGCCCGGCGGTCTCGGAACTGGATATGCAGGCGGTGCCGGGAGCGGCGGGGCGATTGAGCTGATCGCTCCGACGGTCTCCGACGTTGACGCTGGCGATTCCACCTGCGCATCGGGTGGCCAGAGTCACGGAACCTTGTGGGCCGGAGCGTATCGCGGAGGGAGCGCGGGAATAGTCCGAATCGAAGCGACGACGACAAACGTCGCCTCTGCGTGCGTAGGGACAGGTGGTGGGGATCCTGCAGGTCCAGCTGTGCTCTATACCTCTTCGTATTTGTATGTGGTCTTGCCGATATTTGTGAGCCATATCGAGATATATCACATCAACGGCATCGGCGTTCCATCGGGAGATTCAAGTTTTCCGCAGATTTATCCTGAGTTCGTTTTCGGCAGTGGCGGTCCCGTAGAGGTCGATGTGGCAGCCGGGTATATTCCGCTGGGTACCATACCGAAAGTCTATGTGACCTCCCTCGTTACCGGAGCCACCCAGATCGTTCCATGCTCACCATTGAGCGGATTACTGGCGGTTTCGACTTGCTCAGCGATGGTGACGTTTCCGCCAGGAGGATCGTTTGGCTACGTGAAAGCGAAATGGACTCAGTAAGCGAGGCTACCGGAAATTTTCACTCCTTCGCTGTCGTGCGCTCACCGTTTCTCCGAGGTTGCTAACAATCCGGAGCCCGTTGTGCGGTTGATTGAGAAGCATTCAGACGTTCCGATGGGCTTCGCAGATGCTGGCCTTGTCCGAATGACGGAAAGGCTCACCGACCCGGTTGTTGTCACAACGTACCGGGATTTTCGACTGTATCGTCGGCACGACCGCCAACTCGTCCCGTGGGTTTCCGGATGCTTCTGATCATGATCGGTCCTGATGCGTCATGATACCAAGGCGTCGTCGCCGTTCCAGGGCCGGATGACCCTCCGGCGCTACCGAACGGGTGGAGCAGAAGTACTCTACTCTGGTACTCCGTACCCATTTGGGCCGCTGTTCGGACAAGCTACGCTCGGAGTCGTGCGATTGATATTCACGCTAAACAGCGAAGCAGCAGCTGAGGCGGCCGCATGACCGGTCTCACATCGGAAGCACCTGCAACAGGGTGTTTCTACTACGTCGTCACATCGGGTGCCACGAACAACGATCGACGCTACGTCCAGTCGGTCGCGAGGGCGAAGGATCAGAACTCGTCCCCGATCATTCAGTTCTCGAGCCGCATCCTCGCGAAACGGTTCAGTTCTCTCGCGGTCTGTCGGTCCTACTGTGACTTCCTAAACCGAGCCGAAGGCCTGCCCGAATTTTTAGTTGTGATGGAGTAGGCGCCGAACCACACGGGTCGCATGCTCAGTTTTCGGTCTTTCCCTTCGACGTCACAAAATCGAAGTGGCACCGCTTTCCGGCCCTGGCCATTTTTAGGAAAAGGGCGTCACCGGCCAGGGCGGCGCCGCCCGCGCGCAGAAGAGAACTGCATTTGTGTTCAGACCGTCGTTGCCGGCATGCGACACGCTGCCCGATTAAAAACTCGTTCGAGCTCCGCGACTCAGTAACTGCACTTTCCATCCGCTCGTAGAGTCCATCAATGCGCATCGGGACTCTCCGGTCTCAAGGAACCCGGCGCGGCTGAGACACACCCTCGCGTCCAGCACTGAACCGACCGCAAGTGTAATGTCGCCCCGGATCTGGCCGCTACGACCAAGTCCGCCCACAATTTCAAATCGGATGCCGGCTTGGTTGAGCGCCTGACTTGCCCGGTCGATGTGACTCGAGTCTCCGTCAAAAGGCACCCTTGGGATGGGTTCAGACGTCGAGCCTTGCGCGGCATCCGGAGTCGCCTCGGCCGGGAACGCCAGTTGGCCCAAGTCATAGGCGTACGTCCGAATCGCTTCCGAGATCGCTGCCTTCAGTTCTCGGAATGACAGTTGCTGCCAGTGCGTGCAGTCGCTCGAGGGAACCTCCAAAACGAATTCGTCGTGAAGCGCGAAACTCCCAATCCGAGAGTCGTGAACTACGACATCGAAATCTTGGCGGCTCACGTCACTAGGACGCAAGCTCACGTCGCGAAACTTGAGATCGTTAACGCGCAAGGGGAAGACGAACAAATTGGACTACGGGTCTCCGCAGAGCTGAAAAGAGCCCTAATCCAAATTGCGAAGAAGGAAGGAGTCTCGCGCAAGTCTGCGAAATCCTGCTATGACACGGGGTTCGTCTGTACGACGAAGAAGGTCAGAAGGGACTCCAACGTTTCATTTCCCGCCAATAGGACGACCGATTTGAATCGTCCTGATTCTTCTGATGATGTTTGCTCGACCGTTACAACCATCTGAAACAAACACAGCGAGGCGGAGTGATTTCACTGCGTGCGGTGAAAGATGTTACTCAGCTCATCGGTGCAAGCCCGACCCAACGTTTCCTAGTCGAGCTAGGATCCTGTGGGAGATCGATCGTGTTCGAGCTCTTTCGGTAATCGTTCCCTAGCCAAAACTCAAAGACCGAACTGCAATCGCGAGTCGCAGGTGATTTACGCGAAAACAACGCTTCCGTGCGCGTTTGAAAACCAGGCATTGCTCCGTCTTAACAATCGTGGGCGATGAATCGATTGATTTCGGAGAATGATTTGACGCTTAAAGCAACACTGCTCTGCGATTTCCATAAGCTCAGCCATCCTGTTTCACCCGATCGCGCCAGCGCTATCTGTTGCTTCAAGTCGACATCGCTACCAGCGTGAAGCCTCGTCCGACAACACCGGGCTAGATGCGATGCGTCAGAGGTCGCGACAGGAAAAGATGAATTTAAAGTATGAGGACTCGATGATCGGTAAGGCTGAAGTCAGCTGGAAAGAACCGCAAAAAAACGCCCGCGCGATGGCCGATAATGCGGTCTTAACGGCTACTCCCTCCTCCAGAACCACTGCCCGAACCCGGGATCGGCCTTGGATCGGTCGGAAATCCCCCGGCGCTACCTCCTTGACCACCGCTGCCACTCTGTCCACCGCCTCCTTGACCGCCGCCATCGCCGCCACTCCCCTGGCCGCTGCCGCTCCCGCCGCTTCCCCCATGGCCACCGCGGCCGGCGTCACCACCGCCCTGATTGCTGCCACCTCCGCCGCCACTCCCCTGGTCCGCAGCCGGAGCAGCTGCTTGCAAGCCGTCTGTGGCTCCGCCAAACTTGTTTGAATTCGCCGCACTGTAGAGATAGATCGCTGCAATAATGACGATAGCGATCAAAGCTACCAAAAGCACGTATTCGGGAATGTCCTCACCAGACTGCTGACGCCAAAGGCGACTGAGCGTAGTCCGCACGGTGAAACCTCGAGTTCTGCAGCGCAAGTGACCTTCGAATCCCGCCAAGAATCTTGCTTTTTTTATACTTCAATTCTATTGGCAGCACAATTGATTTAGAAAGTGCTTCCCGAATCAAAGGTTCCCGCGCATAGCCGGTCTCTCCGCAACGCTTCAGCGGTTCGCCTCACGCGAGAGACGGAAGTCGATGTCGATATCCGTTTCGCTCTCCACGGGCTGTCCATTGAGAAGGGCCGGAATGTAACGCCACTCGCGAGCCGCATCGATGGCAGCAGAAACAAGCGACGGCGGGCCGCTGACGACACCGAGGCCCATCACACGCCCGTCGCGTCCAACCACAGCGCGCAGCTTGACAGTCCCCTCGATATGTCTCTCTGCCGCTTCCGGTGGATACAATGCTTCGACGCGATAGAGCAAAGAGCAGGCCACTACCCGGTCTCCCTGGGCGGAAATCTGAGGCATCGACTGCGGTGGAGCGAGTTTTACCACTGTATTCCAAGAACCGGCTACTCCGAGCGAATCGTCGCCTGTCTTACCAAGCTCGATTGGTACTGCCGGTGGACTTTCTTGCCCGGGGGCTCCAGCTTGGAGTGAACGTTTTGCAACAATTGGTGAAGACAAGATCGGAGCAAGCGTCGCCGATTGTCGCCGCGCCGTCATGGAGCCACGAAGTCCCCGCCGGTGTTGGCTCACTACCGAGTCACTAGTGCTCCCGACGGACGCGAATTCGTGCCGGTGCTGTGGCTGCACTTCCTGGCTCACGGGTTCGGATGAAGATTGCTGCCCAGAATTGTCGTGTGCCGGCAGCACTGGTTGGACGAGTGGACGGTTAGCGCTCGAAGCTGCCCGCCCGCCCAATCGGTCGAGCATGCCTCGGTCAACCCCGATTCCGATTGCCAGAACCACTAGCAACGCTAAGATCAACACAGCTGCCGGTTGCCACTTGACAATGATCCGCGGCCAGAGATTCTTCGCGGAGTCCCAAACCCCTTTGCTGAATTGGGAGGACTCTTTGTTTGATTCGGGAGCAACAGGAGCGCCCGACAGAATTGCTGTCATCGGCGATTGAGCTCGAGTCTGAGCAGCAGCAGGCTCTTCCAGATGAGATAACGGAAGGCTTGACGGGCTCGGGCTGGGAGCGGCCGAGGACGCGGTTGCAGTGGGTCGCCCTGTGAGGGGTGGAACGGCGGTGGGACCGTCGGATGGAAACGAGGTCTGGGGTTCTTGTTTCGCGATCTTATGGCGCGCCGCGGATTTTCGAATCGCATCGGCTCTATTGAGAACTGCACGGAGATCACTAACTATCGTCGCCGATGATCGGACCTCTGTATTCTCGGAGGGCAAGGGAACTTTCGTCGAAGAAGCTTTTTCAAATCCAGGGGCGGCGGCCTCCTCATAACGGAGCGGTAGCGCGTCCGATCCGACAGAAATCGATAGAGCCGAGGAGAAGCGCTTCGCCGGTATATCCACCTCAGCCGGGTACGGTGCGGCGCTTGCGGGACTCTGCGATAAAGGAACGTCGTTATCGGACGGAGGCGGGCCCGGTTGAGATTCCTCACATGCTGCCGCCGCGGACGAAAGCGTCACGTCGTCATTACCGGATACAGGCGACACAATATCTGGCATGGCTGGCATCTGAGTAACCGGGCCCAAAACCGGAATTTGCGTGGATGATGCTGGCAGAGGAGGACTCACTTCCTCCGAAGAGAGCTGGGGCGGCAGTTTCTCGTTTGAGATCATCCATGCCCGGGTCGCAGACGGAGGAAACGGCGTGGCAAATTCTGAGGAACTCCGCGGTTGCGGACTTTCATCTGCCGGCGCATCAGCTTCCGGCTCAAAAGAAGACAGCAAATCCCTCGTTCGCGTGATGGTTTCCAGCCGGTCTGGTGCGGCGCTCTCTAAGGGTGATATGGAAGCATAGGGCGTCGACGACGAGGGGCCTGATAACGTCAGACCTGTCGCCGGTGATTCCGACTTGCGCCAAGGAACGGGATTTTTCTCCGACGGGAACATGGCGTTAAATTCCTCGTTTGTCATCCCGGAGATCATGGCGGGCTCCGCCACAGACCTTTTCGGCTCTCGCCTCGGAGGAATTTCCAATACTTGCTTTCTTTTTTCGCCGTGGGAACCTACATTCGATTCGCGCTCAACACTCAGCGTCTGCTTCGAAACCCATGCCTGAATTTGCATTCGCGTTTGTTCTGGAGGGTTCACGAAACGGATCCCTGCTTCCCTTTTCGATTCGCTAGTCCAAGCCACCTCGCCGGTGGCTTCCAATTGCTCGTCCGATCCGGGTAGCCGGAGGCGCATTTGGAGTAGGGAATTGTCGACGAAGATCCCTACCGCGTGCACAGCCAAACCGCTTTCGCTGATGTTGAGGACGATCCCGCCGTTATCTCGTCCGAGATCCAGATAGGAGAGCGTTTTGATCCGCTGCCGCGCAAAGTGGCGCCGATCAGAACTGGGAGGAGATTCTTCGGCCCTCGACGATGTGTTTGACATGGCTCGGTCCGAGTACAGCCGAGTTTACGCTTCGGGTCCTTTTAGGCTTTGCACGTTCTGATTCTTCGAATTCTTGATTCCCACTTCAGCTCGCTCGCGCTCTGACTGCGCCCTCGATAGATCCGCGGCGCCACGGAGCAAGTTTTCAAATCCAAGCCAACTTGGGTCTTCGTCCGGCGCGCGCCAGTCGGACATCGGACTATCGGCGTCGCTAGCTCGAGCATCTCAGACAGTCTTCCGCCTCGTCCCAAACAGGGATCCCCTCGGAAACATATGCAAGTCGAGGCCCAGCAGCGATAGGCGGGGCTACTCACACCTACCAACGGAATCATAGATTTAGCGACAGGAACTGGGAGTCTAGTACGGACTTCCTCAAGCTTAACTGGGTAGTCTCCTAATGGAGACATCTCTTCTCTTAGCCGATATCCACAAGGGCACGCATCGGTCTCCGGGCGCCGATCTAGTTCTAGAACTTTGCGCATACGGGAAGCACCCCGAGATTTCGTAAACGATGCGAACGAAGCGTCCAGAGCCGACCGAACAAGATGCCAGCAAAACTGGTGCAAGGTCGGCAGAAAATGAGGCGCGATTCTATCTTCGATCCGACGATCGACAATGACCAGGAAATCACCGAGGCCGCATACTCTCAACGGGGTCTGATCGCTTGTATGAACTAGCGAAGATTAATCGTGAATTTCCGGCCAATCGTCTCTGCTGCCGGTGCCTTCAACAATAATGATCTTGGATCGGACCTAACCTCGAGACGTGGCTGCGCGGGCCAGAACTCCTCGCACCTTAACTGCTAGTTCTTCGGGCCCGAATGGTTTCTCAATAAATTCTGTGCCTGGGTTGAGAACTCCGATGTTAATCGCCGCGTCTTCTGTGTAGGCAGACATGTAGAGGACTTTCAGACCCGACCGCAGTTCGGTCAGACGACTCATCAATTCACGCCCCTTCATGCCGGGCATCAGAACGTCCGTGAGAACCAGGTCGATCTGTTCCTTCTGCGCCTCCATAATTTGAATTGCATCGGCCGCGTCCCGCGCCTCAATCACCGTGTAGCCGTGGATATGGAGAAATTCGCGCGTCATTCGGCGAACCGCATCGTTGTCTTCCACGACGAGAATCGTCTCCACTCCGCGAGTTGGTTGTGGAGCAGCGGATGGTTCTTCGGTCGTTTCAACGGGCTCTTCGACACGCGGGAGATAGATCTGAAAGGTGGTTCCCTCATTGGGCTTGCTGAGAACCGTGATGCATCCTCCGCTTTGCCTCACGGTGCCATACACGGTTGCCAGGCCAAGCCCGGTCCCTTTCGTGCTGTCCTTTGTCGTGAAAAATGGCTCGAAGACATGCGACAGGACTTCCGGGTCCATTCCGTGTCCGGTATCTTGCACCGCGAGCATCACATGAGGACCCACTTGAGCGCCCGCGTGACGCTGGGCCCATGCCTCATCCAATTGGGCGTTGGCTGTTTGAATCTTGAGTTCGCCGCCCTGAGGCATGGCGTCTCGGGCGTTGAACACAAGATTCATAAGAACTTGTTCCATCTGCGCAGCGTCTACCTTGACTCGACCGAGTTCCGGGTCAAGGTCGAGTACCACTCGCACGTCTTCTCCGAGCACCGGAGGCAACAAGTCCCTCACCTGCATGACTAGCCTGTTCAAATCATGGACGCGGAGCTGGAGCACCTGTTTGCGGCTAAGCGCCAGTAAGCGCCGTGTCAACGAGGCGGCTCGGTCGGTCCATTTCAATACTTCGTTCAACTCTCGCCGAAGAGCCCCGTCTGATCCCGCTCGATTCAGAGAAAATACTGTGTGGCCACGAATCACCATCAGTAAGTTATTGAAGTCATGCGCGACCCCACCCGCTAGTCGGCCCACCGCCTCCATTTTTTGAGCCTCGCGCAACGCTTGTTCCGCATTTTCGCGAACTGCAATTTCTCTCTTCAATTCTTTGTTGCTGGCAGCCAATTCCTTGGCATGTAACCGCGATGATTCGGCCAGATAGACGGTAAATGCAAGGAGTCCCGCCATCAAAATTCCGGTGGTGAATGCAAAACGCGGCAAAAGGGACAACGTGTAAGATCGTGTCTCAGGTTTCGGCCACACCTGCGCCCGCCACGTCAACTGCTGAAAATGCACATCGGTGTTCTGAGCCCATTGAACATCTTGCGCCGACAACGTGGCGCCCTGGTCGTATATTCGTTCGTCTCCATCGTAGATTGAAACCCAGTATCCCTGGGCTACACCTTGAAGGATCGCTGAGATTAGATCCTTGTATTTGAATACACCAATCAAGAAACCCGTTAGTTGATCATTCGAGTAGACGGGCACGCAGACCAGTAGGCCTCGCCCACCGCTCCTCAAATTCACTGGATGACTCACCACGGCATTTCTCGTCTGCTCCCCGGTTCGCAGAGCAGTAACTACGCCGTCGTCGTTCCCAAGGTTCACGCCAAGTTCACGCTCGTTGCCTGTTTCCGGCGTCACCCATCGTACGCGGAGCGTGGGGTCCACCCACTCAAGGGCTTGGTAAGTAGGGTAAGCGCTCATCACAAGTTTCGCGTCCGATTCAAACGCCGGACCAGTTCCCTGGTCGCGGTTCGAACTGCGCTCTGTCACGCGTTCGAGGGGCATGACTCTCGATTTTAATTCCGACTCAAACTTGGCCTTGACAAAGAGAGCTTGTTCATCCGTAGCGCTCTGAATCTCGGCTCTTCGATGCCCGAGTAACATTTGCCACAGACTGAGCGCCACTACGAATGCGATCAAAAAGAAGGCGGTCGGCAAAAGCAAGCGGTCGATGATTTTCCAGGCCATGTGATTGCGGAATACTCTCCCCGCATCGATGCAGTAGTCAAGATTATTTGCCAATTGCAAAATCCCCGGTACAGATGCCCGAAGTCAGGACTGGTTGCGGCGCAGACGTCAGCGAGTAGCCGAGCTGTGTCAATGTTCGCGGGGCACAAGGAGAATTGGTCGACCGAAGAGATGAGAACGGCAGTTCTGGGCTAGTGGCGAACTCTCCGATGCTCGTTTTTGCGTTTCGTTCCTTTGTGACCCTTGTGATGCACGACCTTCGGATGCATAGGTTCCCACCAACCCTCACTGTGCCCGTCGCTTGGGCCCGCATTCCCGCCAACGCCCGCAGCTGCCGGCGAACCGGGGAGGGGCCGACTGAAAGCAGCCGGATGCAGAGCGAGCAAGAGAGTCATTACGGCCCACATTTTCCCGGATTTCATCGGTTCGCTCTTTCTTTACCCGCTGCGCTAGGCTCTTTCGCGGAAGCACTCGAATTGCCACTCCCGAGTTTCCGTGTAACTCCGGATTCTTCAGTGTGTTTCAGCCGTCGCGCAGCTAAATGGCACCGGAGTTGCTGACAGTACCATAGGGATATGTCTCCAATCGTGCCCGGTGACCGAACCCAAATGTCACGCCTGCCTGCTGAGCGAAGAATAGAACCGATGGAAACAATCCGCTTGGCGGCGCCGCAGTCGGTTCGTGACACAGGCCTCCGGCGGGGCTTCCTCGAAGAACTCGCTACGAAAATTCTTTTTTTGTACGGCGAATTGTCGCTGGTTGAGTTGGCCGAGCGCATGTGCCTTAGTCTAGTCGCAGTCGAAGAGATTTTTCAGTTCCTTCGCAACGAGCATCTGTGCGAAGTGAAGGGAATGTCTTGGGGCAGTCATCGGATCGTTGCAAGCTCGCAGGGAAGGACGCGGGCGATGGAGCTTCTGGCTCTGAGCCAATACGCAGGTCCCGCACCAGTACCCATCGAGACTTACAGCCTCAGGGTTCGCGCGCAAAGCGTTCAGCAGACAGTCATCAATCCAAGCAATTTGCTCCGAGCCTTTCAGCAAATCGTGATCGATGAAGACATTGTGTCGCGTATTGGGGCGGCAGTTGTCTCGGGTACCTCACTTTTCCTGTACGGTCCCTCCGGGACGGGAAAAACCAGCCTGACCGAATGCCTACCGGCGATTTTCGAAGACGCGGTTTGGATTCCACACGCCGTGGAGGTGGACAATCAGGTGATCGCCGTTTACGACCCGGGCATCCACCGCCCGGTCGACAAATCCTTTTCCGACGAGTTCGACAAGCGATGGGTGCTGTGCCACCGGCCGCGCGTAATCGCCGGTGGTGAACTTTCGATGGAAATGTTGGATTTACAATTCAGCACAACCAGCCGACTCTACACCGCACCGTTACAGCTAAAAGCGAACAACGGAGTCCTGGTGATTGACGACTTCGGACGCCAGCGGATTCGCCCCGAAGAGCTTCTAAATCGCTGGATGACCCCTCTTGATCGGCGCGTCGATTTTCTCTCCCTTCCTGGCGGAAGGAAATTTGAGGTCCCGTTTGACGTCTTCGTGCTCTTCGCTACGAATCTGGATCCCTCCGAACTCATCGACGAAGCCTTCCTGCGTCGGATTCCGTACAAAATCAAGCTCAGCTATGTGACGCCCCAACAATTCCGAAGAATTTTCCGAAACGTCACCGATGCGCTCTTGCTTGATTATGACGACGCACTGGTCGAATGCCTGATCGGTTTGATTACGACGGTATTCAAGCAACCGCTTCGTCCTTGCTATGCCCGCGACATTGTTCAGCAGGTTTTTTGGACGGCCGCCTTCCGCCAGCAAGAGCTTCGGCTGAATGAAAAAATAATTGAGTCCGCCTGCCGAAACTATTTTCTGCCGAACGAAAGGTCTTAGTTTCTGGTTTTTTCCACAGGAACCTCGAGATAGCCGGTGATTTCGTCTTTGCTGACGGACGTGGCGATCACCTCGAGCGGCGCGGAATATCGCGAGATGACAAATTGCACGACCTCGTAGCGATTTCGCTCCTTCAGTTCGACACATGATTCCTGGACATATACGCAGAGGGTATATCGTTGGGTCTTCGGATTGGTTGACTTCAGTGAGAACAAAATCGGACCGATCGGCTGGCGGTCCTGTCCGCGGTGGACTTCGAAGGGAATCGCTGTCCGCTGGGTACGGGCCAGCAGCTGGTTCAACTCGTCCTCGCTCCGCAGCAATTGCATTTGCTGGTTTCCGACCTGCCCGCTTACGTCCGCCAGCCGGTCCGTCGTGGCTTGCCAGGCTTGGTGGTTGGCGGCCGTGTCCTGTTGGAGATTTCCCAAGCCCTGTTGGATTCCCGCAACTTTCTGAGAAATACCGGAGTCGGCTGGCGGATTGCCGGCCACCTGGGACTGCGAAACCGGGGCTGGGGAAACGCGATATGCGAATCGAGGCGGAGCCTGCGTGTTACTGGCGTCCGGACTTGGCGGTCCCGGCTTGTTCGCACTGGACGCCAATGCCCCCGCTGTTCGATCGCGATTTTGTTCCAGCTGTTCGAGCCGCTGTTCGATTCCCGCCATCCGCTGATCGATCTGGACTAAAGTGCGCCGCTCTGCCCCGGGATCATCGACCGCGCTTTCGATCAAAAATTTGTAGCCTAGAAAGCCGAGCGCGGCGACAGCCACCAAAAGCAGAAGCACTCCCGAAAAACGTGAGCCGGACGGGGCCGACTCTGCCGCGCGGTTGACGAAAGACTGTCGGTCAAGATCAATTCCTGTCGATTTACGATCCATTTGTTCCGCCCACAGTCCGGTATCGATCACCGTGTCGCAACATGATCCGGGTAACGCGGCGTCAGCGTGAGTGCGATTTCCTTCGTTTCTTTCGCGGCCAGTTCCACTGTGCGTTTGCCAGTTGCCTCGCGCTCGCCGCGCATCTCGATGTTGTACTTGCCTGGTGCAACAATGAGCAGGAGCGGGGTGCGACCCACGTACGCACCATCCACGTAGGCCTGCGCTCGCTCCGGAAGAGAGCGCAACAGCAATTCCCCCCCCGAACTTCCTGCGCGGGGCTCAAGAGCTTTTCGATTCAGCTCGTCTGCCGGAGGTCCTCCCGGGTCGGTGATGTGAGGCGACTTGCTCTGCGCCTGCGGCGGTGTTCCGGAAGAAACCGTGCCTGCCATTACGCCGTACGTGACTCCGGCTCGGGAGACCGATGCGGTTGAGTTCGCTGTCGCTTGTGCTTTGGCGTAGCGTGGACTCAAGAAAATCAAGAGAAAGACGGCGTAACCTGTCCGCAAACCCATCAGCGTCTCCGAGATGGACGGTTACACGTTGCAGGAATCGTACCAAAGCTTCTAAGCGAAGAGTTCCCCGTATAAGGCAAGTGCTTCTCTGGGAGCGATTTATTCTTGGCTGAGGTACTCGTTCGCGCGTTTTTTTGGATGGGGCATTGTCTTGGTGACCAAAATCTCTCAACGAGAGGAGCCACACGTCCACAAATGGTGACTTTGCCGGCCGCCCAGAGGGTGGCTGAATCCGCCTCCACCCACTTGCTGGGGCGGCAACCATTGGCAAGACACGTGCATTCTCAGGGATGCAGCCGAAAGCGAAAGTGTGCCCGATGCCCCGGGAAGTTCGGGCCAGTCGAGCGAGCGGCCGCGAGGCAGACGTCCGAGACCGCCGAACGCTTAGATGAGCATCCCGACTCGACAATCCGATTACACGATCCTTCGAACTAGGCGAGACCCAGGGCCGGGCTTGATTCGAGAAGGCGCTTACTTACGCGAGGGACCAACGAAACCTCTACAGTTTCTTGTGACGCGGGAATCCGCGTTTCTCGGCTGGTGGCGTTCTCTTGCAGCTCTGTGTTCGCGCACAGATTCGCACTACACGAAGAATTCGGTCTACCTATTTCGTAGCGCGCGTGCCCCACGATTTAGACTGGGAGGCCGCTCTCTCACAGCCTCCTTTCTGTTGCACTGCTCCATAGTGCTCCTGTTGATCTATGTGCCCCGGGCGCTACCGGCAACCACATCGTCCGTCGAGCTCGGAATCCCACAAACAGAGAAGATCTATTACCGAGTTCCGCTTGTGGATCGAAGGGAAACGCTGCCTCGAATCGCACCCGCAGGTCCGGGCGCGCAACCCGGCAGCGGCCAGGTGCCAATGCAACCTCCTCAGTTGGGAAGCACAACCGTACACGGTAATTTGACCATCGTTTCGAGGCCGTCGCACCCGGACAATTACCACCAGACGATCGTGCAGTCGTTTTCGCCGCCCGAATTGAAAATCAACAGAGACATAAAGTTGCCCAACATGGTTCTGGAAGACACGCCGGACATTCCGAAACCGGCGTTTCCATTCCGTCCGAGCGACGCGAAACCCAAGCTCAACGAGCGGCAACACTCGATGGAGCAAGCTCCCTCCTTGGACGCCCCAAGGACAAGCGATTCGCTCGCAACTTTGCTCGATCCGTCCCCCTCGCGACCTCAAATCCCCATTCCGCTCCCCTCTCCAACCGCACCGATCGCAAGACGAACCCGCAGTGAGAGCCAATTACCGGCTCCGGACGAATACGAGGCCGATTCTCCGGCACCCGGCTATGGTTTGGTGGCTATCGGGGTTGGTGCTCCCGATCCGCACTCTGAGGTTCTGCTGCCGCCCGGGAATCGGTTGGGCGAGTTTTCGATTTCTCCTGCAGGGAGCCAGCCGGGTTCTCCAGGGGGGAACCCGAATGGTCTCGCGCGCGGAGCAGCGGGTACCGCGACAGGTAAGGGACCCGGAGGCGACCTCAGCTCCGGAGTCGGACCCGGGCGTAGCGGGGGCGGGGGTGGAAGCAACGGATTGGAGGGAAGTCTGAGTATTAGCGGTGGAGGCGCGACGGACGAAAGATATGGCATGCTCGACCCAAGCCTTGTGCCTGGAATGGTGTACGCCGTACCTGTGGACGTTTTGTTCAAACTTCGCAAGAAC
>Ga0187783_10001907_pt1 | contig 15460 bp, 13 predicted proteins | sample 1015_SJ02_MP02_2_FD_132471 | JGI IMG/M metagenome (GOLD analysis project Ga0187783, IMG submission 132471) | Tropical peat soil microbial communities from peatlands in Department of Meta, Colombia - 1015_SJ02_MP02_20_MG | ecosystem: Environmental > Terrestrial > Soil > Wetlands > Peat | place... | reverse complement strand
GGAGCCAAACATGTGTTCCCAAAAATGGGGGAAAGGATGGGAGGGAGCCTGAGCATCGATCACCAGAACCGGTGCACCGTACGCCGTGGTTTGGCCGGCTGCGGACACCAGGAACACCAAGGATAGGGAACATAAACACGCCACTCTCGAGCTGACCGCCATGAAGCCCCCTCTCGTTGCCTTTCGCCCACGCATCATCCACCACCGCTCGAAAATATGGGCCGGGTGCTGAGCCTTCGAGCGATATTCCCCTCGACTCTCAACCGGCGCGCGCAGCTCGGAGTCTGATCGCCCTCCATCCTGCCGCACGTTCCCGCTTTGCCGCTTGCCATCGTTGTTGATGGCGCGGTTCTGCAGGATCCCCCGGTATGCTTTATCATGACACATCGCGAAAATGTCCTGTCCGAACCGCGGAGGGGGAAGTTATTCGCAAGCTGGGGAGATGCGACTCTAAAGCGTTCCAGCTCGTCCTTTGCGAGTCCTGGCACTTTTCTCTCCCCTGGGCGGTTTTGCTTCAATCCGCGAGCGAGCGAATATCGCAGTTGCGCTGGGGCGCGCTGCTCGCACTTCTCAGCGTGAGCCTAGCTCTGGCCCAGGGCCTCGCGGGCTTCAGTTCCGCCGATGTAATTCAGTTTGTCCGCAAAACCAGCGACTGGTACCGCCAGACCGAAGTCGAGCAGCAGCAGATCGGCGAGGAGCCGGCGGATGTAACCTACTTGGCCGACCAGCAACGAATGGCCGCCCAGATTGTGCGCTGGGGATTTGAATTTGCCCGGCAAGCCGAGCCGCTCGTCGCCAACCGATCCGCGCCGAACCAACCCCAGAATGCAGCCACCCCGATCGACTATCAGTCGCTTACCCAGGCGGCAGCCGGTGTGAACCAACAAGTGAGCCAAATCCAGGGGCAACTCGAGGCCCTCGGACGGGAGCGTACCGCTGCTTCCCGCAAGCGGCAAGAACAGATTGACTCCGAGAGCAGGGTTCTCGAGAGCGAGCTTGGACTCCTGCGGGCACGTCAGGACGCTCTGAACAGCATGATCACGTTCGTGACGGGAACCATGGCGAGCGGCATGGGAACCACGGATCTGCACAGCGAGATCCAAGATTTGGCAGGAACCTTGCCCTTCTCCTTGACCCAACCTCAAAAGGCGGCGGGGATGGAAACAGCAAGCAGCGAAGAGTCCCCGGCGAAGCCGGCCATTGCCAATCGGCCCCCACCTGCGGGCCTCTTGGGACTGGCGTCAGAGTCGGTGCGGCTTTCTCGCAAGGTGGGCAGGATCTCCGACGAGAACTCTTTGACCCGCGCCCTGGGCCAGAGTACGAAGCAGCTGAGCACCCCGTTGCTGAATCGTTTGCGACAGATGATTCAGACAGGGCAAGCGGCGGTTTCAACCATTCCCGGTGACCCCGCCTCGTTGGCGGCCGAAAACAAAGAACTGGACGCGCTCACTCTGGAATTCAAGCAGGCATCCGCCGCCCTGCTGCCCCTCAACAAACAAGCAGTCCTACTCGATCTCTACCAGACAAGTCTGAACAACTGGCTGAACACGGTCCGGCGTGAAAGACGGGAAGTGCTCGAAAGCCTTTTGCTGCGCCTGGCGATCGTCGCCATTCTCATTGCCCTGGTCCTCGGAATCGGCGAACTGCTGCGAAAAACCATCTTCCGCTACGTCCCCGACGGGCATCGACGGTATCAATTCTTGGTGCTGCGAAAAATTGCCCTTTGGGTTGGAATCGGGGGCGTGCTGGTCTTCGCGCTTGCGAGCGAACTAGGATCCCTGGTCACCTTTGCCGGCCTGATCACCGCCGGCGTGGCCGTGGCCTTGCAGAACGTAATCGTGTCGATGGTGGGATATTTCTTTTTGATCGGCAAGTACGGGATCCGGGTCGGCGACCGAGTTCAGCTCGCCGGAGTGACGGGCGAGGTGGTGGATCTCGGTCTGGTGCGGTTCTATCTGATGGAACTCGAAAGCCGTGGCGCCGAGTCCTTGCCCACCGGTCGCGTGGTGGCATTCTCGAATTCCATCGTTTTCCAGTCGGGCGTGGGGCTTTTTAAACAGATTGTCGGGACCAACTTCCTGTGGCACGAAGTCAAGCTTACGTTCAGTGCGGAAAGCGACTATGAGGAGGTGGGCAAGCGCCTGCACGAGGCGATCGCAGCGGCGTTTCGGGACTATCAGGACCTTCTCGAGCGGCAGCGGCGGCAACTGGAACGGAGTCTCAATATAGTTTCTGCCGCCGAATTAAAGCCCAGCCTCCGCCTGCATTTCACCCTGGCGGGCAGGGAAGCGGTCATTGAATATCCGGTGGTGCTCGAACACGCTGCGGAGATCGACGAAAAGCTGATGAAGGAACTGCTCACCTCCATCGATCGCGAGCCTCGCTTGAAGCTGATCGGACCTGCGGCGACGGACGTCAAGTTGGTGGCCTAGCCTGCCTGCTTCCCTGCCTAGCTCTGCCGCGATTGGCATGCTGCTGCGGCCGGTTGGCTCGAATCCCTGCATTCGATCCCTTCAGTGCGACAGCAATCCGGGGCCGGAACCCGCCAGGTCGGGAGCGGTGAGCAGACCCACGGCGGAGGCAAGATCGACGGTGCGCCCCAAAGAGGCAAAGTGATCAAAGCTCCAGTGAACCTCCAATTTTTTTAGCAGCAGAATCCGCCCCTCGATCGTCACCGAGAAGGCACGGAGATCGAAGCCGAGCCGAGGGGCCGCTTCTCGCTCCAGCAGAAGATTTGCACCCTTATTCAAATGGATCAACAGTCCCCAACCGAAATCCATCTCCCGGAAGGTATGCGCCGCGAGTCTCACAATCCTTTTTCTTTGATCATCGATCACCATGGCGCCGGCCATCCCTCGCAGCAACTCGAGTTCGGTGGTCGCCGGATGAAAGTCTGGTGCCGGTTGAAAGGCCAAGTGGATGAGGCGCCTGCCGTCGGCGGCTGCCTCCGTCTCAGTTTCGGTGTAATGAAAGGCCTGCGGCAGCGCCGCCACCAGCTCGCGAACGTAGTGCTCGAATTTTTGCTGCTTCCTTCGTTGCTGTTGCTGCAAATCGGAATCATGAAGCAGACGCCGGAGCCGGTCGTTTTCCTTCTGCTCCTGATCCCGGGATGGCGGCGCATTGTCAATCCGCACCAGCTTTCCCACAACCAAATCACTGCTCTTGACCATCAGCAGAGTCTCGTGCCTTCCGGAACCTTCCCGATGGTACTGGTAGCTGCAATTGTCGGGGAGAAAGGGCGACGCCAATTCGTTCCCCACGGCTTGGCGGACTAATTCTTGAGGGTCAGCGGAACTCTGTGCGAAAGCTACGGAGCAGAGCACAAAGGTCGCGATCACCCCGGGAGAACTCGGCAGAACGCAGGCGAAGACTCGCCGAAGAGGTAGCACCGCTTTCGCTAAACGTTCGGTCACCGGAGCCCGCCCTGTACTTTGAGCACGATTCGCTGGCACGGGTTGTGCCCTTCTTGACCAGTTTGTGACCTCGGCCACTCCCGTTTCCCGGCCGCCGAACCCAAATCCAGACCGTTGCCAGAAACCTCAAGACGACGCCCCAAGCCTTCCCATCCGCGGATCGAGAGCGAAGCCGTTCCGCCGGGAACGGACCCCTGACCGCGAAAGCTAGCGCTGGCCGCGGCCCAGGCCCAAGAGCCATCCTGGGACAGCGGGTCAGGAGAGCCAGAGGCTCCAGATGGTATCCACCCCGCTGTGGGTGATGGCTGCGGCCGCAATCCGACGGCGCGAACGCCAGGCTCTGCCATAAAAGATCCCCGCAATCGATGCCAGCACGACATAAGGCCCGTTGAAGTGGGCTGACCGCTTGTTGAAATGGGACAAGCCGAACACAATCGCGGTGAGCCACAACGATACATTACGGCCCAAGCGGCGTTCCAGCAGGTTTTGGATCCACCCCCGAAAATAGATTTCCTCCGGGATGGCGATGAAGAAAAACGTAACCAGCAAGGCGCCGGCGGCCGAGCCCGGGGTTGGCAGGTGACGATGGAGGCGAAGAAATCCCAGGGCAAAGCCCAGGGGGATTGCGATCGGCGCGTAGAAGAGCAACTCCCGCAACCCGACGAGCACGTCCTCTCTCCCCATCCTCAGGTTGAACCCGACCTGGGTGAGCTGGCGGATCACCAGGAATCCATAGAGGCCGGCATCGAGCAGGATCAACTTGCTGATCACGCCAAGATGCGGCGGCCACGCCGCCTCGAACCAGCGCAGGTCGACCGGCAGGCCGAGCAACAGGAGGATAGCGAAGTCGCGCCAATTGCCTAGCTGTTGCGGATCAGACAGCTGCGCGCGCGCGAGCAGCACCGCAATCAGAATCGGCAGCCCCAGGTAAATCACCATCCCATAGGGCCGGCTGGAAGCAGTTCCTGCCAGCAGGTAAGGAATGCCGAACACAGCCGGCAGACTCAAGCGCAGGGGAGAAGCCAGTTTCTGGCCAAGTCTCGCCAGGCGATCTCCCCAGAAACCGAAGGCCAACAAGGGGGCAAGGCACCAAAGTACAGCCACGATCCTGGCGGGGGTCCAGAGCGGCACGTCCCCATCCTAAACGGAACCGGGCAGCTGGCAAACCGCGACCTTCTCTTGGCTGTCGGTGCCCCGGCCGACGGCAGTTCGCTTGATCGAATTCGACTACGCTACAATACCTGTATATCTCGATCCGCAGGCGATCAGACTCCTCAAGGGGGATGGAGTGAGCTCCGATACTCAGCAGCCGCCGCAGGCGTCCGGCGCACCTAGCTCCACCGATCCCACCGAGATCGATCTTTTGCTCCCGAAGAGTTACTACCGACCCTTATGGACGCGTCTCCTGGGGGAATTGCGGGATAAGGTTTCACCGGAGAAATTGCCTCCGCTCAGACTGACGTCTCGACCGAGCGACGTGGGGATGCTCCTCGGGGACCGGGTCAGCCTGCCCTGGTATCGGACGGTATTTACCAGCCTGGGCGACGTAATCTCACCCGAGACCCTGCCGCCCCTGGAACTGGAGTCCAGGCCAATCGATGTTGGTGAGTTGATCGCCGACCAGATGGGTCACCCGTGGTGGACATCGCTCCTCAGAAATCTGGCGGATCAAGTGGCTCCTGAGAGAATGCCGCCGCTCGAGTTGACGTCGAAGCCCGTGGATCCGGGTCTCGCCTCTGGTGGCATGCTTCTTCCGCGATGGTCTTCGGTGATTAGCACTCCCAAAGTCTTTCTCCCGGACAAACCGAAAGCGCAGCAGGAATTCACCCCTACCTTGCCGAAGGCCGCCCCTTTAAAAGCTCAGCAGGACGCGCGAGAAGTCGAATTCGTTCACGCGCTCGAGGCCGATCTCAGGCGAGATCTGCGGCGGTCCCTGTTCCGGCAACGTGTCTGGATTTGCCTGGTTGCCGTGGAAGTTCTGACGCTGGTCGGGAGTCTTTTCTGGTGGAGTAGCTAAAAGCTTATCTCGACAGGCCAGCTGGACTCCCTCCGCCGGCGGCTTCAACCAGCTTTTCGATCGCAGGAACGATCACGAGCAGCAGCTGGGCTTGCGCTTTCCCTGCATCCCCGAGCGCAGCCAGAGTCTGCGACTTCCAGCCTTCCGCTGGCCGCTCTCCCCGCTCCAGGTAGCCAAGCGCCTCGAGCCCCGCCGTCGCGACTCGCGTCAGATTCTGAGAGACCGGGATGATTTCCTGGAGAAGAAAGGATTGGGTTTCGAACGGCTGAAGGCTCGACTGGTTATCCCGCCATTCGTTGAGCATCCCTCGTAGCTGTTCCTTGGCGGGGGCCGCGGCGGGATCGGCAAGCCACGCGTCCACCATCGCCCCAAAATGTCGCCCGGTGGCGCTCTCGGGGCGAGCGGCATCGATGAGGCGGTCCAAAGGCATGAGGCTGGTAGGTTCGAGCGGAGCGGTTTCCTCGCGAGTGTAGTCTTTGACCGGTTCGACGACGTCGGCCAGCGTCCTGAGCGCCGCAATCTGGTCGGAACCGGCGATGCGGCGCAGCATAGGCGGGTAACTCGAGTTGTGAGTCAAGCCGAGCCAATCCAGCCACCGGCTGGTCACCTCGAGACGGCGATACATGAAGTTCACGTCGACGACGCTCGGAGCGGACCACAAACGCTCGGCAATTGGCGCCAGGCGCGGCCAGATGCGGGAATCAAGATTCTCGGGCGAAACATATTCCGACCACATGCAGGCCTCCCCGCCCAGAATGTGCTCAGCCTCCTCCGGGCTGAGATTAGCGGCCGCGCCGCTCATGGGATCGACTGCATAATGGCGCGCCGCCGGCCACATCAAGTCCAGGTAATAGCCGTAGGAGAGAATTCCCCGAAAACCCTGTTTGGCCGCCTGCGCCAGGGACTCCTGGCCACGCCATGACTGCACCACGATGTTCGTTGGCAGATCGGGGTGCAGAATCTCATCCCAGCCGATGAGGATTTTCCCGTGCTTGCTCACGATTTTCTCGACGCGCTGGTTGAAATAGGCTTGCAGGTCTTGATTCGTCTTGAGGCCGTGGGCGCGCTTGAACGCTTGAATCTTCGGATTCGCGTCCCACCATTTGCCGTTGACCTCATCCCCGCCAATGTGGAAGTACCTGTCGGGGAAAAGTCCGCTCATCTCTCCAATGAACTTGTCCAGGAAGCGATAGGTTCGCTCCTCGCTCGGATCCATGGCGGGATCGAAGACCCCCCACTTGCGTTCAATCTGATAGGGTCCGGGCGCGCTCGCCAGCTCGGGGTATCCCACAAACCAAGCCGTGCTGTGTCCGGGCATGTCGAACTCCGGCACCACGCGGATCCCACGGGCGGCGGCGTAGGCAATCAGCTCACGAACTTGATCCTGAGTGTAATAGAAACCATCCGATCCCATCCCCGTGAGCTTGGGGAATTTCTTGCTTTCCACCCGAAACCCTTGATTGTCGGAGAGGTGCCAGTGGAATACGTTCAACTTCACGGCCGCCATCCCGTCCAGGTTGCGCTCGAGCACGTCGAGCGGAATGAAGTGCCTGGCTACATCGATGAGCAGGCCCCGCCAGGGAAAGCGCGGGCGGTCCACGATGGTCAGTGCCGGCACGGCAAATCCCTGCGGCGTGCTTTCGACCAGTTGCAGAAACGTCTCTAGGCCCCGCATCACCCCGAGAGTGGTCGCTGCGCTCAGCTTGGCGTTGTTGGTTGTGATCTCCAGCCGGTAGGACTCATCCTCGCCCAGTTCCGGGACCAGCCGGTTGGCCTGGCCGGCTTCCACTACGAACTTGGCCTGGGGGTCGCCGGTAAGCCGCATTAGCAAGGGCGGCGTACCAGTCTGGCGGCGCAGAACCGTTAGGAAGCGTTCGACCGAACCCTCCAGGCGGGGATCGGAATGTCCGTTGATGCCCGCCGAAAAGGAAGCATCGAGGATCATTTGACCAGCTCCGAGCTGAATGCTAGCCGGGAGGGGCATCAGGTTGAGCGCCGGCTGCTGCGCCAAGGCGGGCACGGTAACCGAGAGCAGGAATGCCATCAAAAGAGCACGCAAGTTGGACTCCCAACGCAAAAGAAGCGGATCGTGGAACGGGCGATGCCCGGCAAGTGGTTTAGGACGTGTGGCCAAGGTTGCCGGGATTTGCACTGGAAGCAGCAGCTCAGATGGAGACCTTCTCAGTCCAGATCCGGCATGGAACAGGCGCCAGGGCCGCGCGGGTCACCACAACTGCCACAGGCTCCCGGGGAAACTTCGGCGGTCGAAGAGGATTTTGCCGCCACCGCAAACACAGAAATCCGGGGGTCTAACCTCTGGCTGTGACATCGTGGACACTCGGCTTTTTCGCTTCCGTACACGAGTGCTTCGAACTGGTGTTCGCATGCTTTGCAAAGATATTCGAAAATCGGCATCCTGCCCATCCTTTCCGCTGCCAGCTCCCCTTCCATTTAAAATCATTGGGTGGAAAGTTCGCAAATCGAACCGACCGTCTTTATTCCGCGCCGCCGGCTGCGGGGTGGCCATCTGCAGACCCTGGCCAGTTTCTTTCTGGCCCGGCCGATTCGCCTGCCCAGGGCAGAACCTCGTCTGATTGAAGTGGAGCCGGGGATCCGGGTCTTGTGCCACTGTCATTGGCAGAGGGAGAGAAAAAACGCGCTCACCCTCCTCATCGTCCACGGACTCGAGGGTTCGAGCGACTCCCAATACATGCTGGGCTTGGCTTGCAAGGGTCTGGCCGCCGGCATGAACGTGGTGCGCATGAATCAGCGAAACTGCGGCGGGACGGACGCTCTTTCTCCGACTCTCTACCACTCGGGACGCTCCCAGGACGTCGCTCGGGTGGCCGAACACCTCCTGGTCCAGGATCGCATCTCCCGCTTAGCCTTAGGTGGGTTCTCCATGGGCGGCAATCTGGTGTTGAAGTTGGCCGGCGAATGGGCGCAGGAAGGGCCCAGGGAGTTTCGCGCGGTGGCGGCGGTATGTCCAGCCCTGGACCTGGCCGCCTCCGCCGATGCCCTGCATCGTCCCGCCAATCGCCTGTATGAGCTTTATTTCCTCTGGAAGCTGCGGCGGCGGCTTTTGACCAAGGCACGCCTGTTTCCCGGAGCGTTTGACGTTACTCGTCTACGCGGAGTTGCCAGTCTGCGCGACTTCGACGACCGCATCACCGCTTACTACTGTGGATTTGAAGGCGCAGCCGATTACTACGCCCGGGCGGCGGCAGCCAATGTCGTCGACCGGATTTCGGTGCCCACCTTGATCCTTCACGCGGCCAACGATCCCTTCATCCGCATCCAACCCGAGACGCGACAGAAGATTCTCTCAAACTCCCGTATTCGGTTTCTTGAGACCAACGATGGAGGTCACTGCTCCTTCCTGGCTGATCCCGACGGGGATGACGGCCGATGGGCGGAGGCGCAGATCATCCGCTTCCTCCTGCCCTTCTAGGCGCTGGTGCGCTCGTACCTGGGGTAACCTCCCTGTTTACAACAGCAACGCCGACCAGACGCTCGAAGCGATATCTCATGGCATAACTATTTCAGCCGGGCAACGGACAAGACCTTCTACGCTCATGGTGCTTGAGGAGAATGTCCTTGCCACGCTCGAGTGTGGTCTATCATGCTCAGGTGGAAGCCGACTTTGCGGTCGAACTAGGCGAAAAGGACGAGACCCTCGAAATGCCCTGGGCGGGCAACCAGGAGGTCTCCGGCTACTGCGATCTGAAGCACCATCCCGAGTTGCTGTCGAAGATCGAAGAAGTCGATAGGGTGCAAGAGCTTGGGGAGTTCTTGCTCTCTGTGAACTCGGCCACAAGCACTTTCGAGACCGCCAAATGTGACGCCTGGTCGACAACGGAAATCAATCGCGAAGAAGAGATCTTTGATGCCACCCACAAATTCGGCTCCTATGTGGACCTGGTGTTTTCGGGGCAGCAGAAGCCTTTCTCCTTCCCGCAGCACGAGCAATTCGCGGGCCGGTTGACCCAGCTGCTGAGGAAGGCTCCTGAAATTGCCGCCACCGCCGAGTTCCTGATCCGCAGGTGTCACTATCATGTCGCAAACGAACTCCGCGACGGCTTCTACATCACCTTTTATCTGTTCGGATTCGGGCAAGACGAGGCCCAAGCGCGCGAGCGTTGGGCGATTGCCTTAAAGCTGGTGGACTATGCCATCCGGCAGGTCTCGCGGGCTCCGTAGCGCACCGCGGTGACCCTTCCATTTCGTCCGCAGCACCGACAACAGCAGCATGGACAAGAAGATGGTGAGCAAGCCGCAGGACGCTTTCCCGATGTCGACCGCGTGCTTGGGCAAGATGGAGAAGCGTCCATAAACGAATTCGATGTGCACCCAATAGACGAGGAGCGAGGTTTGTCCCATCTGGATGAGCGGACTGAAGCCCCGCTGACCGAAGCCCCAGCGGCACCACAGATAGGCCAGCGCCACGATGATTGCCACGAGACCGACCCGGATCAGGAAAAAAGTCGGGCTGGTGTGCCAAAAGTCATAACTAGCATAGAGTTGCTGTGGGCGGTGATCGAGCCAACGCGCCAGAACAATCAGTAGGCCCCCCCCGACCGCAGCCGGAGCAACCAGGCCAACCGCCTGCTTGCGAGCCTGATCGCGCACGACCAAAAATCCCATGGCCAAGCCGACGAAGGCGAATCCCGCCCAGGGAAATATCGGGAATAGCCAGGGTTGTGGCCGACCCAGGTTGTGTACACCATTGATATAAGACTCGAGCGGCCATGGCAGCCAACGCGCACGCCAGCTCGTCCAAACCAAGGGCGTGAGAAGAGAGATGGTAAGGCCTATCGCGGCTGCGCCGGCTCCTAAGGCGAGGCGCGTACCCCCAACCACAGCCAATCCTATCCCCGAGAACGCCCCCATCAACATCAGGGAAAGGCCGATGGCGTTGAGGATGTCTACGCGAAACAGGTCAGTCCAGGGGGCCCAGCCCCAAGCCAACAGAAACTCTTGCAGACGGAACAGGAGACCCAGGGCGAAAATCTCTGCACCGCGGGTGATGGTGGTACGCGCAATCGCCGCCGCCGGCAAGTCTTTCTGGCGCAATTTGTCGATCACCAGGGCGGTGGAGACTCCCGCCAGGAAAAGAAAGAGGGGCGCCGGCAGCGTCCCCCCGAGTTGCGACCACAGGAAGAACCGGGAATGGCGAGCCTGGTCTCCCAGCCAGGAGTCGTAGCAGTGGGTCTGAAACATCAGGAGACAAGCTAGGCCTCGCATCCAGTCGATATAAGCGAGGCGGGAGGTGGAGGAGCGCACGATATCGGTCCTTGCGGTTCGCGGGGAACAACGACCCTAAAAGCGACCAACCCGCACGAGCGGCGGAGGATTTGTCCCTGGCTTCGGAGCTTCCCGCTAACCGACGACCGTCGCCGCCGACTGTTCTACATTGGCCTCGCGCAGGAATTTCGCGGCTTCCTCGGGAGGAGTCGGGTTGATGTAAAAGCCCGTCCCCCACTCAAATCCTGCCGTCTTGGTCAGCTTGGGCATGAATTCGATGTGCCAGTGGTAATGATCGTTGGTTGGATCCTGCACCGGCGAGGTATGGATCACCAAATTGTAAGGCGGGTTATCGAGTACGCGATCGGCCTTGCTGAGCAGCATCTTGAGGGCCTGCGCCAGGTTCTCAAACATATGCGAGGATGAGTTCTCAAAAGCCGACTCGTGCTGCTTGGGCAGAATCCAGGTCTCGAACGGAAAACGCGGCGCGTAGGGTGCAAGGGTGAGAAAGTCTTCGTTTTCAGCCACGACGCGAGTCCCCGATTCGATCTCCTGCCGGATAATGTCACAGAACACGCAGCGTTCTTTATAAATGTAGTACTGCTTGGCGCCTTCAATTTCCTCGGTCAAGTAAATGGGCAGCATGGGCAATGCAATCAGCTGGGAATGGGCATGCTCGAGCGAGGCGCCGGCAGCTTCCCCGTGGTTTTTGAAAATCAGGATGAACTTGAAACGGCGGTCCTTCTTCAGATCGAGTATGCGATCGCGGAAAGTCCACAGCACATCTTCGATCCGCTTCGAAGCTAGGGTGGCTAGGGTCGCGTTGTGATCGGGCGTTTCGATGATAACCTCATGCGCGCCAATGCCATTCATGCGGTCGAACATGCCTTCGGCTTGGCGATTCAGGCTACCTTCGATCCCGAGCGCCGGGAACTTATTGGGAACCACGCGAACGGTCCAGCCGGGAGTATCGCGCTGCGGCGACGGTCCGCCATTGGGGTTCGGTCGATAAGCCTGAATCTCGGGCGGGGTCTTACTTTCGTTGCCGTAACAGAAGGGACAGAACCCACCTTTGATTTTGACCGCATCCCGGGCGAAATCGGTGGGCCGCTTGGCACGATCGGTGGAAATAATCACCCAGCGGCCGACGATCGGATCTTTTCTAAGTTCGGGCAAGAGTGAATCCTTTCAAGTTCTGGGTTTCAAGAGCAGAGATTTTTATTTTAGTCCACGCAGGAAACATTCTGGAATAGCTCGAACCGGGGGGTAGTCGTAGAACCTTCGGTTGCAGTCATCTCCTACGGTGCGCTCCCCCCCGTGCATCGGTTACTATCGAAACCTGCTGCGACCGGTGACGACCTCCGGCGGGCAGGCAGCCGCGATGAGCAGTCAGCGTCCGGCCCCCTTCTCGATGACAGACAGGGACTCGTCGAGGACGTCGAGCGCGGTGTCAGCCTCCGCCTTGCTGACGATCAGTGGCGGGGCGATGCGAATGGTGCTCGGCCCGCAACCCAGGAAGAGAACTCCGCGTTCGAAGGCCGCCTGCACAATTCGATCACGCTCGGCGGCGGCGAATTCCTTCGTCTTTTTGTCCTTCACCACCTCGACGCCGACCATCAGCCCGCGCCCCCGCACATCGCCCACCAAACGGTGCTTCGCCGGCCAATCCGCCAAGCGCTTCAGCATGTGATTGCCGACCTCGGTCGCATTCCGCAGCAAGCCTTCGCGCTCGATCACATCGAGCGTGGCCAACGCCGCCGCCACGCACACTGGATTCCCCCCAAAGGTCGAGGCATGCGATCCCGGAACCCAATCCATGATCTCGGCTTTGCTGACGGTCACGCCAAGGGGCATGCCCGATGCGATGCCTTTCGCGATGCACAGGATGTCGGGCTGCACCCCCGCGTGTTCGATGGCCCACCATTTGCCGGTACGGCCGGTCCCACTCTGGATTTCATCGGCAACCAACAGGATGCCGTGCCGATCGCAGATGCGGCGCAATTCTTGGAGGAAAGGGTTGGGGGCCACCACATATCCGCCTTCCCCCTGGACCGGCTCTACAAAGATCGCCGCAACTTCTTCCGGCGGAAGCGTGGTGCGGAACAGCGTATCTTCAATAAAACGAGCGCAACCGAGGGCAAAGGCTTCCGCATCTTCGGTCCCGGCTTGGCGGTACACGTCGGGATAGCGGACGTGGGTTACCCCCGGGAGGAGCGGGGCGAAACGGCGCTTCTGCTGCGGCTTGGAAGCGGTCAGCGAGAGCGCTCCCAGGGTGCGTCCGTGGAACGCGCCGTAGAAGGCAATCACGTTCTGCCGCTTGGTGTGATAGCGGGCGAGCTTGAGGGCGCATTCAATGGCTTCCGTGCCCGAGTTGCCATAGTAGATCTTGTGTGGCCCGGGCATGGGGGCGATTTTCGAAAGCCGTTCCGCCAGGGTGATCATGCTCTCGTAATAGAAGTCGGTGCCGGACATGTGAATCAGCTCATTCGCCTGCTTCTGAATTGCCGCCACCACCTGGGGATGGCAGTGGCCGGTCGAGGTCACGGCGATTCCCGCGGAGAAATCCAAAAATTCATTGCCGTCGACGTCGGTGACAACCATGCCGCGACCCTGCTTGGCGACCATCGGATAGGAACGGGTGTAGGAGGGCGAAATATATCTCCCATCGCCTTCGACGACCCTTTTGGCGTTGGGGCCGGGCAGCGCGGTCTTGAGTTTAGGTGCAATCACTGTGGTGGTCGACATAGGGTCCTCCGGAAAAATCAGTTGTCAGCGGTCGGTTACCAACGAAAACGGGTGTAGTCGGGATCCTGGGAAGGGCACAGATGCCGTTGTGCCGGCGCAAAGTTCGAAGCTAATGAACTTGCGCCTCCCGAACCCCCACCATGATCGGAAACTAGTCGCTACCAAAGAGATTCGGACGCAGACGCGAGGGGAGCACCGCCCGGTATCGCCGCGGGCATACAAGGCAATCCAGCCAGCAAGCAGGCAGGTGCGAATTGGCATGCCGATTCCGCATGATCAATGACCATTATTATAGCTTGTCATGGGTTGGCCGCGGAACCCCTCCGGACGTTGGCCGGTGGTCACGAGCAGGTGGGGTTCGAGCCGCCTGTTGAAATCGATTCGTCCGGGGGATCCCAAAATCCCGAATCCGGGCGGTCAGCTCTTATGTCTGATATGGACGGGGAACAAACTTTCTCATGAGCTCGGGGTCCCGTCCAAGCCGATCCTCGGTTGTCTTTGCGTTTGCCCTGGTCTATCTGTTCTGGGGCTCCACCTATCTGGGCATCGACATTGCAGTTGAGCAGATTCCCCCCGCCCTGATGTGCGCCACGCGCTTTTCGATCGCCGGGCTGTTCATGCTGGCATTCTGCGGATTGCGGGGAAGAAAGATTGTCTATGCCCCCCGCCGCCTGGGCGAGATGGCGATTGTCGGTACTCTTTTGCTGCTCGGAGGCAATCTTACTCTCTCCTACGCCGAAAAACACATCGCTTCCGGTTTAGCAGCCTTGATTGTCGCCATCTGCCCGCTGTGGTTCCTGGTACTGGACAATCTTCTTCTAGGCCATCACCGCATTTCCTGGCGGGGCAAGGCTGGTCTCGCTCTCGGCATCTCCGGCTTAGCCGTTCTGTTGTGGCCGGAACTGATGGCCGCCACGGCTTTCGGACGACGAGAACTGTGGTCGTCTTTGAGTTTGATCGGTGGGTCCTTCAGTTGGGCGCTAGGCTCGGTCTTGGCCAAGAAATGGAAATCTCCGGACGTCGATCCGCTTTCCGCCACGGCGTGGGAAATGGTCGCGGCCGGGCTGGCGAACTTTGCGGTTGCCGCCGGGGTCGAAGATTTCTCCCGCGTGGTTTGGACCGTGCGGGGTGTGGCAGCCATGGGCTATTTGGTTGTTTGCGGCTCCTGGATCGGCTACACCGCATATATTTGGCTGCTTGGACACGTTCCGACATCGAAGGTTTCGACCTACGCCTACGTCAACCCCGTGGTTGCCGTGTTCTTAGGATGGCTGATCCTTAAGGAACGGATTGACGCTTATATTCTGGCGGGCAGCGCCATCGTGATTGCTTCGGTAATTCTGGTAACCAGCGCGGAGGTGAGCCTGAAGACGGGTCTCGAAGAACTTCCGGCGGTGGAGACGACGGGGGATTGAAGGAACCTGGATCGCTGGTCGGATGGGTGTGTTTCGGAAAAGGATGGAGACCGATTCGGATGCTCGCCTTGTTGCATAGCTTGCGAGAATTAGGCGCCTTGCTGGGGTAGCACCAACCATTTGAGCAACATGTTTACCAGCGACAGTACAATGCCGCCCCAGAACGCGGCCATGAAGGTTTGAATGCGGAATCCGGGTACGAGGGCTGAGGCAAGCCGCAGCATGAACGCATTGATGACAAACCAAAACACCCCCAGGGTAAGAATGGTCAGGGGGAACGTGAGCACCTTCAGAAGAAGACCCAGGGTAGCATTGATGAAGCCAATGGCGATGGCTGCGATCAGCGCCGCGCCTGCACCACTCACCAAGAATCCCGGCACTAAGCGCGAGGTAATCCAAACGGCAAGCGCGGTTATGATCCAATGTATGAGCATTCGCATCCTTAGAGCTCCCATTTCTACTTAGCCACTATAAAGTTCCTCCGCGCGCGCGACAACTGTGCTCGGCCTATGGCCGGCGATCGCATGAAGGTCGACCCGGGGGGGCAACGAAAAAGTCTCCTGCTGCACTCTCTTGGTTCCTAGCGCAGCCAGAGTTTGCTGTTGTCATTTTTGATCGTAGCATGC
>Ga0187783_10001906_pt1 | contig 15460 bp, 11 predicted proteins | sample 1015_SJ02_MP02_2_FD_132471 | JGI IMG/M metagenome (GOLD analysis project Ga0187783, IMG submission 132471) | Tropical peat soil microbial communities from peatlands in Department of Meta, Colombia - 1015_SJ02_MP02_20_MG | ecosystem: Environmental > Terrestrial > Soil > Wetlands > Peat | place... | reverse complement strand
GGCCACTCCATTTCGAACCGCTCCTCACCGATTCCGGAAAGAAGCGAATCGAACCGCGGAGAAAACACGTCAAAGGCGAATTGCCCCCGCTCGCCGAGGTGCAGCGTCACGGTCTCGAGCGCAGCCAGCTGATCCTCGATGGTGTGCATGTGCTGAAGGGGGCGGAACGGCATGATGATGAGCGGGAACTGCCTGTTCAGGCGCACCTCGCGCAGATCGTCCGAATGAAGGGCCACGCGGCTCTGAACCTGTTGGGGCTCGCGCGCAAGCTTTTCTTTGAGGACGTCGAGCATGGCCCGGGATCTGTCGAGACCGTGAATTCTGACACCGGCACGGGCGATCGGCAGCAGCACGCGGCCCGTGCCACAGCCGATTTCGAGAACCGGACCGCCCACACTCCGGGCGAGATCGACGTAGAAGGCCAGGTCGGGGAGTCTGGCGGCAGCGTAAGCGGCGTCGTAGTAACGAGCGGATACCGCGTAGGTCTCATCGCTCGGGTCGGACATCGGGGCGTCTCCGGCGAGTTCAGCGAACCTTCGCGCCGGGAGAAACCTCTTCGGCGAAGGTGCATAGCACGGGCTTTCCGTCCGGGCCGGTTGAGGCGGCCAGCAGCATTCCGTTCGATTCGAGCCCGCGCATTTTTCTCGGCGCGAGATTTGTCACCACGACGACCTTCATCCCCGCCAAATTCTCCGCTGCGTAGGAGGTCGCGACCCCGGCCAGCACTTGACGAACCTCCCCACCGATATCGACGAGGATCTTGAGCAGCTTGTCCGCGCCGGGAATGCGCTCGGCGGATTGGATTACGCCGGCGCGCAGCTCGATCTTCTGGAAATCGTCGATCGTGATCTTCGCCGCCCCTGCGCTCGCCGTCTCCCCGCTCGCCGTCCCCGCCGGGGCGCTCGCGCCCGGACCGCGTATCTCCTGTTCCATCGCTTCAATCCTTTCCCATGCTTGTTTCTTGTCCAGGCGCGGAAACACCGCTCCCGGCTTGCCAATACGGGTTCCCGGCTTCAGTCCGGCCCATCCGAGCTCGTCGATCCGCACGTCGGCGAGCTTTGCTGTTTCGCCGAGCTGCTCCCAAATTTTTTCTGTCGCCTCGGGAATGACCGGGTGAGAAAGGACGGCGGCGATGCGCAGCGCCTCTGCGGCGCGGCGCAGAACTCGTTCGAGTTCTCGCCTTCGATTCTCTTCGCCCGCGAGCGCCCAGGGCTTGGCCAGACTCAAGAGCTGGTCCGTTTGGCCAACGAGAGACCAGATCTGCCCCAGGGCGCCCGAGAAATCGAAGCGGTCAAAGCAGTCTCTGGCGATCTTGCAGGTGTCGGCTGCGTGACCCTCGAGCGCAATTTCCAGATCGCCCCCGGTCGTGGCCTCGGAAGAGGGGGAGTCGGGAAGCACACCGGAGAGGTACTGGCTGATCATGGTGAGAACACGGCTGGCGAGATTGCCCAGGCCGTTCGCCAGGTCCGCGTTGTAGCGCGTGATCAGGGCCTCGCGGGAGAAATTGCCGTCCTGGCCGAACACGGTCTCGCGCAACAGGTAGTACCGCAGGGCGTCATTGCCCACCTTGGCGCCCGCGACCTGGTCGAGCCCCTTCACGATCGGCTCGGGGTAGGCCACGTTGCCGCGCGACTTGCTCATCTTTTCCTGCTCAAATAACAGCCAGCCGTGCGCGAAAATCTGTTTGGGCAAGGGCAGCTCGGCGGCCATCAGGAAGGCCGGCCAGTACACGGCATGAAAGCGGATGATTTCCTTGCCGATCATGTGCACGTCGGCGGGCCAGAATCGCCGGAACTTCGGATTTGCATCCCCTTCGTGGCCTTCGCCGAATCCGATGGCGGTCATGTAGCTTGTGAGGGCGTCGTACCAGACGTAGAAAACGTGCTCGGGATCATCCGGCCAAGGGATTCCCCATTTGATCGACTTGCGGCTGATCGACACATCCTTCAGCCCGGCCTCGACGAAGCTCCGCGCCTCGTTCAGGCGAAAATCCGGCCGCACGAACTCGGGATGCTGCTCGTACAGGTCAAGGAGCCGCTGCTGAAAGGCGGAAAGGCGAAAGAAGTAATTCTCTTCTGAGATCAGCTCGGCGGGACGCCCGCAAATCGGGCAATCGGCCGGCTCAGGAGAATCGCTGACGTAGAGATTGTCATAGATGCAGTAGCGGCCCTCGTATTTCGCTTTGTAGATGGCGTGCGGCGAGCGCCGGAGGGTGCGGCGCACCAGGATCTGTACGGCGCGAGCGTGCTCGACCGATGTCGTGCGCACGAAGTCCGTGTAGTGAATTCCCAGCAGTTTCCACAGTTCGATGAAAATCTTTTGGTTGCGATCGACCAGCTCCTGCGGCGTAATTCCCGCTTTCTCGGCGGCGCGTTCGATATTGACACCGTGCTCGTCCGTCCCGGTCGTGTAGGCGACCTCGGAACCGCACATACGTCGGTACCGCGCGATCACGTCGCAAACGATGGTGGTATAAGCCGAGCCCACATGCGGCCGCGAATTCGCGTAATAGATTGGCGTGGTCAGATAATATTTCTGTTTTTCCATGAATCTTGGCTGATCGGTCGCGCCGCGCAGGATCTCGGGCTCAGGCGCTTTCCTTTTGTTTCCCCTTCTCGAATTCGAACGAGGCGGCCGCCATCACCTGCTTCAGCGGCACGCCGCGCTCGACGGCAATGCGCTGACAATCTTCGTACTCGGGTGTCGCGTTCAAAACCGAGCCGCTCCCGCGCGATACCTTCATGCGCACTTCGCCAAACGGCGTCTTGACACTTACCGTCTCCCGCTGGAGCGTCTTCCGCCGCGCTTCGTACGTGCGCACGCCGATCGTGGTGGTCTCCCGGAAGACCAGGTCGATCAAGCGCGGGGCGTTCACGGTTTCCGACAGCAAGGTGACCAGGAACCCGGGGCGATTCTTCTTCATCTGCACGGGCGTCGAAAAGACGTCGAGCGCACCCGCCGCAAGCGCTCGCTCGACGAAATACCCGTAGATCTGGGGGCTCATGTCATCGACATTCGTCTCAATGACCGTCACCGGCGCACTCCAATATTCCGCGACCTCCTCGGCGGCCCGCTCGCCGACAAGCAGCCGAAGAACGTTGGGCTTCTCCGCCAGATCCATGCTACCGGCGCCGTACCCCACCGTCCGCAGAGTCATGGGGGGCATCTCTCCGTACCGCGTCGCCAGAGTCGTGGCAATGGCGGCACCGGTCGGGGTGACCAGTTCGCGCTGAATCCCGCTCGAACGCGCGGGCGCGCCGCGCAGCAGCTCGACGGTGGCCGGCGCGGGGACGGGCAGCAAACCGTGATCGGTCTCTACCTGCCCGCCACCCACGTCGAAAGCAGAACAGGCGAACTCCTCGATGCCCAGGAGCTCAAAGCCGATCGCCGCTCCGACGATGTCGACGATCGAATCGACAGCTCCGACCTCGTGAAAATGCACTTTGTCGATCGGGATCTCGTGAACATGCGCTTCGGCCTCGCCCAGGCGACGAAAGATCTTCTTGGCGCGTTCCGCTGCCCGCGGGGCGAGTTTCGCCCCATCAATCCTATCGACGATCTCGCCCAACCCGCGATGCGCATGCCGCCCGTGTCCGTGGTCGGGCTCGTGGGCACCGTGCCTGCCGTGCGGGTGTGCATGCGCGCGGCCCTTCACGCCCTCCTCCGCGTGGACTTTCACCTGCGTGGCATAGATCTCTCGACGCGCGACCCGTGCGGAGGAAATCTCCCATCCGGGCAGTCTCAATTTGCGCAGCTCACCTTCGATCGCCCCGAGCTCGACGCCCGCGTCCACCAGGGCGCCGAGCACCATGTCGCCGCTGATTCCGGAGAAGCAATCGAAGTAGAGAACGGCTATATTCTTCATGAAATTCGCACAAGCCGGGCTCAAACGGCTCGAAACTGGATACTATTCTGTGGCGCTCGATAGTGTCAAACAACCCGCAGCAGGCGCGGCTCACATTCGAGGCACAAGGGATTTGATCTTCTGCGTCACCAGATCGATTCCGACTTCATTGTAACCACCTTCGGGAATAATGACGTCGGCAAACCGCTTGGAGGGCTCGACGAATTCGGTGTGCATGGGCCGCACCGTGGCGAGGTACTGACCGACGACCATTTCCATGGTGCGCCCGCGTTCCCGGATGTCCCGCTCCAGCCGGCGGATGAAGCGCAGATCCGCGTCCGTGTCGACAAAGATTTTAATGTCCATCAACTCGCGCAGCCCCTTGTGCTCGAAAATCAGGATGCCCTCAACGATGATGGCCGCGCGCGGCCCGACAGGCGCGGTTTCCTTGCGCCTCTGGAACTTCGCGAAGTCGTAGGTCGGCGAGGCGATTACCTCGCCCGAGCGCAAGCGCCCGAGGTGCTCGATGAGCAGCGGCGTATCCATCGAGTCGGGATGATCGAAGTTGACTTTGACCCGTTCTTCGTAGGAAAGGTGCGGATAGTCCTTGTAGTAGTTGTCCTGCTGGAGAATCGTGACGCTTTCCTGCGAAAGCGCCTCGATAATGCGGCGGGTGATAGTAGTCTTGCCCGACCCGCTACCGCCGCAGATGCCGATGACGAGCGGCCTCTTTTGAACCGCCAGGATCGTCTCCTCCGGTCGCGAGGGATGCCCTCGGTTTCCCCCTCCCGAAACTGTCCGGGCTTCTAGCGCGACTTTTTCCGCCCCTTGCCGTTCCTCTTCTCTTCGATGACAGCCTGCGCCGCGGCAAGCCGCGCAATCGGAACCCGGAAGGGGGATGCGCTGACATAGTTCATGCCCACCTGATGGCAAAACTTGACGCTCTCCCCGTCGCCGCCATGTTCGCCACAGATCCCGATCTTGAGGTTTGGCCGCGTCTTGCGCCCCCGCTCGATCGCCCACTCGACCAGCAGGCCAACGCCCTCCCGATCGAGGGTTTGGAAGGGATCCGCCTTGAAGATCCCCGCGCGTCGTTCATCGACGTAATCAGGCAGGAAGCGTCCGGCGTCGTCACGCGAAAGGCCCATGGTCGTCTGCGTGAGGTCGTTCGTGCCGAAGGAGAAGAATTCAGCCACTTCGGCGATCTGGTCGGCGAGCAGCGCGGCGCGCGGCAGCTCGATCATGGTGCCCACGAGATATTCAAGTTTCACTTTAGATTCTGCAATGATGGCGTCCGCCACTTGGCGCGTCTCCGTTTCCAGAATCTTGAGTTCCTTTTTGTCCAAGGTCAGCGGGTGCATGATCTCAGGTAACACTTTAACTCCGCGCTTCTGGCAATCGATGGCCGCTTCGATGACCGCGCGGACCTGCATTTCAAGAATTTCCGGGTAGGTGATGGCCAGACGGCAGCCGCGGTGACCGAGCATGGGGTTGGCCTCACGGAGCTGCTCGACGCGCCGCTCGACGGCCTCGGGCGAGATGCCGATTTTCGAAGCCAGCTCGGCCTGCTTGGCCGGATCGTGCGGAACGAACTCGTGCAAGGGCGGATCGATCAGGCGGATGGTGACGGGGAGCCCGTCCATGGCCTCAAAGATGCCGATGAAATCGCGCCGCTGGAACGGGAGGAGCTTGGCCAGCGCTTTTCGCCGGGCCTCGGGGCTGTCCGCCAGGATCATCTCCTGAATCGCCTGCTGGCGCTCGGCACTCTTCTCGGGATGCTCGAAATCCTTGAAGAACATGTGCTCGGTGCGGCAGAGCCCGATCCCCTCCGCCCCCATGCCGCGCGCGACCCGCGCGTCATGCGGCGTATCCGCGTTGGTGCGCACGCGCAGCTTGCGAACCTGGTCCGTCCATTTCATCAGCGTTTCATAGGCCTTGGGAGGCTCGGGCCGGGCGAGGTCGATTTCGCCGGAATAGACCGAGCCGTCGCCGCCGTCGAGAGTGATCCACTCGCCCTCGCGAACGACGTGGCCGTTCGAGCTCATCTTCTTTGCGTTCACGTCAATGTCGATCTTCTCCGCGCCGACGATGCAGCACTTGCCCCAGCCTCGCGCGACCACGGCCGCGTGGCTCGTATTGCCGCCGGTTGCCGTCAGGATCCCCTGCGCGACGTACATTCCACCTACGTCTTCTGGGCTCGTTTCGCGACGCACAAGAATCACTTTCTCGCCGCGCTCGGCCCACTGCTCGGCCTCTTCGGCCGTGAACACGGCTTTGCCCACGGCCGCGCCCGGCACGGCGTTGATGCCTTCGGCAAACTTGCGCACGGACAGTTCCTTGCGCGGGAGCTTCGGATCGAGCACGGGGTAGAACAACCGCTCGATGTCTTCCGGCTTGATGCGCTCGATGGCCTCCTCGACGCCGATGAGTTTCTCGTTGGCCATATCGACAGCCATGCGAAACGCGGCGCCCGGCGAACGCTTGCCGGTGCGCGTTTGCAACATGTAGAGCGTGCCGTGCTCCACGGTGAATTCCATGTCCTGCATGTCGGTGTAGTGTTTCTCGAGAGTGCGGCGGACCTTCTCGAGCTGCGCGTACACCTTCGGCATGCGCGTCTCGAGCTCGCCGAGGTGCATGGGCGTGCGGATTCCGGCCACTACGTCTTCGCCCTGGGCATTCAGCAGGAAATCGCCGAAGAAGGTCTTCTCGCCCGTGCTGGGGTCGCGCGTGAAACACACGCCGGTCCCCGAATCGTCGCCCGTGTTGCCGAAAACCATTTGCACGACGTTCACCGCCGTGCCCAGCAGGCCCGTAATTTTCTCGACCCGCCGGTAGGTGACCGCCTTTTCGCCCATCCACGATTCGAATACGGCGCCGATCGCGCCCCAGAGCTGCTCGACGGGATCCTCGGGGAAATCTTTGCCGGTTTTCTCCGTAAAGTAAGACTTGTACTCCGTGACTAACCCGCGCCAGCCTTGCGCGCTTACTTCAGTGTCATCCTTCACGCGCAGCTTCGTCTTCATCGCGCGCAGTTTGGCCTCGAGCTCCTCCTTGGGAAGCCCGATCACCACACTCGAATACATCTGCACGAACCGACGGTATGCGTCATAGGCGAAGCGCTCATTCCGGGTGGCCTTCGCGAGCCCCTCAACCGACCGCTCATTGAGACCGAGGTTGAGGATGGTTTCCATCATTCCGGGCATCGACCGAGCCGATCCCGACCGGACACTGACCAGCAAGGGGTCTCGAGCATCCCCGAGCTTCCGCCCGGTCAGCTTTTCCAGGTGCGCCAGGTTTCCGGCCACCTCCTTGCGCAGCTCCTTCGGGTATTTCCGGCCGTGCTTGAAATAGTAGTCGCAAGCCTCCGTGGTTATGGTGAAACCGGCAGGAACCGGCAACCCGATCCGCGTCATCTCGGCGAGCCCTGCGCCCTTGCCGCCGAGCAGATCCTTCATTTCTCCCGTGCCGCCCGCTTTTCCCGCGCCAAAAAAATAAACGTATTTCATTTCGCTCCTCGATGATTGAGTTCAGGATTCACTTGAAGATAGCATTTCGCTCACCAGGATGGGGCATGGTCGACCGACCGACATTGAAAGTTCCACCTCGCGCGCCCGGACGGGCGCCCCGGCGCCGTCCGCAAGGCGGGAAAGTGTTACTTCAACTTTGCGCCCCGCCTTTTCTTCCGCCCTCATCGCTGATCTCGGGTTTCGGAACCTTCTCTTGAATCTTGTCCGGCCAGCTCGGAAAAATCCGCAATGGTCGAGAACTCCTTAAGGAGCGCTCCGAGCAGCGCGATCCGGTTCCGCCGGATGTTTTCATCTTCATGCATCACGAGAACCTTGTCGAAGAAGAAATCAACGGCCGGCCGCAGCTCGGAAATTTTCTCGAGAGCCTGCCTGTACTTCTTCTCTCTCTTGCGCCGGGCGGCCTCTTCGCCGATCCGCTGCGCCGCGGTGCGAAGCTGGAGCTCGGCTGCCTCGCGCAGAAGTTCCGGGCGGACCTCCGTTTGCGTTTTGTCGCTCCTGGCCGCGGATTTTTCCAGAATGTTGCGGATGCGCTTGAAGGCCGCTGCGAGCGGCGGAAAATTCTTGGTGTTGCGAATGGCCTTGACCGCGGCGACACGCTCGACGGCATCCACCAGATCATCGGCCCCGGCCAAGAATGCCGCGTTGATCTCGTCATAGGCAAACCCGCGGCGCTCGCGCAGGATGTAGCGCGCTCGCTCGAGCAGGAACTCGACCACCTGGGCCTGGAGCGCGTCGGAAACCTCGATTTTCGGGGCAAGCTCCCGCACACCGCGGGCCGCGGCAGAAACGGCGGCCGATAGCGACAGCGGCAGTTCGCGGTCCAGGATGATCTTTACGATCCCGAGGGCTGCGCGCCGCAAGGCAAAAGGATCGCCCGAGCTCGTCGGTATGGCGCCCACCGCAAACGAGGCCACCAGCGAATCGAGCTTGTCCGCAACGGCCACCGCGCACCCGGTCAGATTGCGCGGAATTGGATCGTCCAGGCCGAGCGGCCTGTAGTGGTCGTAGACGGCCCAGGCAATCTCCTCGGGCTCGCCCTGCGCCCGGGCATAGAGCCCGCCCACGACGCCTTGCAGCTCGGTGAACTCGCGCACCATCTCGGTCACCAAGTCGCATTTCGAAAGCTCAGCCGCGCGATCGGAACCTGCCACGTCCGCTTCGTTGACCCCGGCGCTGAACCACTGTTCAGCGAGCCAGCGCGCTAGCGAACGCATGCGCTCGACCTTGTCTTTATAGCTGCCCAGACGCGATTCGTAAGTGACCGCAGCAAGCTTCGGGAGATAGTCGCCGAGTTTCGTCTTCTGATCGGTTTCCCAGAAGAAGCGCGCGTCCTCAAAGCGGGCACGCAAAACGCGCTCGTGACCCGTCCGCACGAGCCCCTTATCGTCACGCGCGAGATTGATGACGGCCAGGAAATGCGGGGCTAGTTCCCCGCCCCGTGATTCGAGGGCGAAGTACTTCTGGTGATCGCGCATTACGGTGACCAGGATCTCGTCGGGAAGTTCAAGGAATGCTCGATCGAAATCCCCCCCGATGACGGATGGAAACTCGTTCAAATAGGTCACGAGCTCGAGCAGCCCGCGATCTTCATGCGGGCGCAGTCCCTTGCGGGAGGTCAGCGCGCGAATCTCCGATTCAATCTTAGCCAGGCGCTCGTCCGGGCGGGCCAGGATGAAGTTTTTCTTCAATTTCGCATCGTAATCCGCGGGGCCCGAGACGGGGATCTCAGCGTGCCCGAGAAACCTGTGCCCGCGGGTTCGATTACCCGAGTTGACGCCGGCAAAGCAAAACGAAATCACCCTCCCGTCGAGCAGCGCGACGATCCAGCGGATCGGACGAATGAAGCGCGGCCCTTGCGCCCCCGTCCAGTACATCGATCGCGGCCAGGATATTTCCTCGATCGCCTGCGGCAGCACCTCGGACAGGATCTCGCTCGCCGCCCGTCCCGTGATGACCTGCCTGGCCGCGACGTACTGACCCTTGGGAGTATCGACGACGGTGAGCTGGGAAAGCGGAATTCCCTGCTTGGACGCAAAGCTCTCGGCTGCACGCGTCGGTTCGCCGAGACTGTCAAAGGCCACCGACTTCGGCGGGCCGGTAATTTCTCTCGTGGTGTCCTGCTGTCTGAGCCGCACACTGCGGACGACGGCGGTAAGCCTTCGCGGGGCACCGAACGTTTCAAGCGAACCTGCCGGGGAGTTCTCCGCAAACAAACGATGGGTCAAGAGATGTCGTTCGAGAATTACTTTAAGTTCTCCCGCCGCCTTTCGAATCATGCCGGCGGGGATTTCTTCGCAGCCAATCTCGAAAAGAAGATCGCCGAACTCCACTTTGGCCTGGAAGGCCCCGCGTTGCGTGTTTCTGTGCGCTCCCCTCGGCCCTAGTTTTGCTCGCCTCACGTGCGCACCTCGGAGGCAGCCTGGGGCGGCGCTAGGGCGGTGGCCCCGGAGGCCAGCGATCGCTGCTCAAGCCAGGCCCTGGCCACCTGAACGGCCAGCTTGCGAATACGTCCGATCATGGCCGCGCGCTCGGTCACCGAAATCGCCCCGCGCGCGTCGAGCAGGTTGAACAGGTGCGAACATTTTAGGCACAAATCGTATGCCTGAAGCAGCGGGAAACGCCCCTTGGCCTGGGGCTTGAGTTTCCCATAGGCGGCCAGGAGCCGGGCCGCTTCGGCCTCGTTCAGATCGAACTGTCTGCGCGTCGAAGCCGCGTCTGCATGTTCAAAGCTGTAGGCCGAGAATTGTTCTTCCTCGGCCCGCCGCACCTGGCCATAGGTCATCGTGTTCGACCAGCGCACGTCGAACACATTGTCGACGCCCTGCAGATAGGCCGCGATGCGATCGAGCCCGTAGGTGAGCTCTACGGATATGGGATCGAGGTCGATGCCTCCGCACTGCTGGAAGTAGGTGAACTGAGTAATCTCCAGGCCATCGAGCAGCACCTGCCAGCCGATACCCCAAGCACCAAGCGTGGGCGCCTCCCAGTTGTCTTCCTCAAAGCGAATGTCGTGCTCCTTCAAGTTAATTCCCACGGCAGTCAGGCTTGCTAAATAAAGACTTTGAATGTCGACAGGCGACGGCTTAAGGATCACTTGAAGTTGCGTGTGCTTGTACAGACGGTTTGGATTCTCACCGTAACGGCCGTCGGCCGGACGTCGGCTTGGCTGCGCATACACGACGCGATAGGGCTCCCTGCCCAGCACGCGCAGAAACGTCTCCGGGTGCATGGTCCCGGCGCCGACCTCGATATCATAGGGCTGCTGCAGAATCGCGTCGCGTTCGGTCCAGTAATGCTCGAGCGCGAGCAGAAGATCCTGAAAGCTCAGCCCGCGCCGATCCGCAGCCCTGTCCTCGCTTCCGCGGGCCTCACCCTTCCCCCGGCGAACTGCGCGCCTCGCGTTCGGCCGCGACAATTCTCGCGCGCTCCTCACGCCGACTCCAGCAGTTCCCGCGAAGTGAGTTTGCGGTCCATTTGATGTTCAATAACGTCGAGCATGATGTCGGTGATTTCCTTCACTGCGCCAGGGGGCACCGCTTCCTGGTCCAAGCGATCGAGCCGCTCGGTCAACATCCGCCGCACGAGGGCCAGCGCCGCGGCGGGAATCACGCGCATCCCGGGTTTGCGGCAGCGGCCGCAAACGATGGCCGAGGTTGTCCGAGCAAAGTAGACCGGCTGCCCCGCTCGGTCCTGACCGTTAAAGGGCCGGCCGCACCGCGAGCAAGTATCGAGCGATGGAAGCCACCCGCCAAGTTTCACCGTCCACAGCGCAAAGTAGGCCAGGGCCGGTTCGGCCCTGCCTGTTCTCTTCACCGTCTGCGCGCACAGGAGCAAGAGCCGAAAGCTCGCGTCGGAGGCTTCCTTGTCCGGCAACACAGCCAACGTAATCTCGCTGAAGAGCGAGAGCGCAACGCTTGACTGGTAGTCGCGAAAGGCATCGAGAAACGATTCGATGATCTCGCACTGGTTGATGCGAACCAGCTCGCGCGTTTCCCGCTCGAAATACCAGATGCGTACGTGGGAGAGCCGTTCGAGCGTCGCTCCGAACCGGCTCTTTGGTCGCCGCGCGCCGGCCGCCACGCCGCGCATGCGCCCGGCACCCCGCGACAGAAAACTAACCAGCCGGTCCGCTTCCCCTAAGGGATAGCTTTGCAGGACGATCGCTTCAGATTCGTGGAGCGGCATCGGCGTCCAGATCGGCCGGCGAGCACCGCATGGCGTGAAGGTGCCTCACGGGCAGTCGCGCGACTCACCCTTCATGCTGACACGCAGCGAAAGAAATTTTTTATCACAGCCACTCGATGACACGCAAACCCTTTGAACATCGGACAGACCCCCGGGGCCGCCGAGCGAACCCGAAGATGGCCAGTTGAAACCGCGCGTTCCGGAATCGCGCGAAGCCTCTCTGTGTTCAACCAAAACTTGAAGTCTCAAGCAGCCCGACCCATGGGCCAAGCCAGTCGTTCCTCCGCTCCCCGCGAAGTTCGGTTGCGTAATGATTGAGGTCCCGCTACATTCTTGAACCTTATGTTTCGCCGGCAAGGCCCGAGCTGCTGATGCGCGTGCGCAAAATCGATCCCGCTCGAGCCGTCGTCGGCGTGGGCATCAACGCGACCGATACGGTGATTTGCCTGCCGCGCTTCCCTACTGTGGACAGCAAAGTCGAAGTCAGCTCGGCAGAAACCAAGGCCGGCGGTCAGGTGGCCAGCGCGATCGTGGCCTGCAGCCGCTGGGGGCTCCGCGCGCGCTACATCGGCAAAATCGGTGACGATTCCGCCGGCCGGTTCCAGATCGAAGAGATGCGACGGGAGGGGGTCGAGGCCCACTGGATCACGGCCAGAGGTTACGCAAGCCAAAGCGCATTTATCCTGGTCGATGAGCCTTCCGGCGAACGCACCGTGCTCTGGAAGAGGGAACCGGGCATCGCGCTCGAGACCAGAGACCTCAAGCGATCCTGGATTTCCGGCGCCAGTGCATTGCTGGTCGACGGGCACGACACGGCCGCGGCGGCACGGGCGGCCCGATGGGCACGCGAGGACGACTGTCCGGTCGTCGCGGACCTCGATAATCGCTATCCGGGAGTTGAAGAACTACTTCAGTTTGTCGACTTCCCCATCACTTCGAAAGATTTCCCCGAGCGGGTTACTGGCGAACGCGACCTGCTCAAGTCCTTGCCCCAAATGTTCAGAAAGTTCAAGTGCCGCCTGGCGGGTGCGACGCTCGGTCGGCTCGGCGTGATCGTCTGGGACGGACTGCATTTCACTCTCTGCCCCGGCTTCCGCGTTCATGCCATGGACACGACAGGGGCCGGCGACATCTTTCATGGGGCGTTCCTGTACGGGCTCGTGCACGGCTGGCGAATGGAGGTGATGCTTGAATTCAGCTGCGCGGCCGCGGCGCTAAATTGTGAATCGCTCGGCGCGCGGGGCGGTATTCGTCCGCTCGAAGAAATCGAAACGCTGCGCCGGGAGGGCCAACGCTCCGAACCCGCCTTTGAACCTAGAGAACTGCGCGAAGCCGCGCAGGCCGCCGGAGCCCGGACATGATTCCGCTCAAAGACATGACGCCCCGGCGTTCAGCGCCGGTGATGACACTGCTTCTCATCCTGGTGAACTCGGGCGTTTTCTTCTATCAAATTTCTCTGCCGGCCCGGGCCGCCGATCTGCTCATCGATCGCTACGGGCTTGTTCCGGCGCGAATTGCGAACGCGCTCGCCGGCACGCATCACGTGAGCTACGCGCAAGCCGTCGTTCCGCTCCTGACCTCAATGTTTCTGCACGGCGGGTGGCTGCACATCATTGGAAACATGTGGTTCCTGTGGATCTTTGGCGCGAATGTCGAGGACCGCTTCGGTTCGTTCGCCTACCTCGTCGTCTACCTGATTTGCGGAATTGGCTCAGGCATTTCGCAGGTTCTCTTCTCCTGGGGGTCGCACATCCCGTCCATCGGGGCGAGCGGCGCAATCTCCGGCGTGCTCGCCGCCTACCTGGTATTTTTTCCCGGCTCGCGCATCCTGACGCTGATCCCTCTGTTCGTCTTCTTCTTCACTGCGCGGATTCCCGCTTTTGTTTTCATATTGCTTTGGTTTATGGTGCAGTTTATGAGCGGCCTTGGATCGCTCGGTGCTGGCGCAAACACCGGCGGGGTCGCCTGGTGGGCTCACGTCGGGGGATTTTTGATCGGCTTGATCATTGCCCTCGAGACCCGGGCCGCGGGCCGCGGACGCATGCCGGAGTACAGCTGACCGCACGCGCGCTTGCGGAAGCGAAGCGATCGAGACACGCAAATCGGGCAACGGAGACCAGAAACTCCCGCGACATCGCAGGAATCTACGGTAAGCGAACAAGGAGAATCGGATGAAAACGACGGTCATGCTTGCTCTCTTCCTAGTTCTGGCGCTTACGCCGGAAACAGGGGCCCACGCGGACAACAAGGTGATGGGCCGCATCGAATTCATTGCCCAGACGAAAAGCGAACGATCGGCTGGCGTTTGGGTGGATGGTCAATACGTGGGCTTTGTCGGAGAGCTAAAGGGCAAGAATCGGCTCATGCTGCTGCCCGGCGACCACCAAATTACCATTCGGCAATCGGGTTATGCCGAATCGACCCAGCAAGTCACCATCCAGCCCGGAGAACTGCACGAAATCAAAGTCGAGCTCGAAAAGGATCCGCACGTTCAATACCCTGCGGTCACCTCCGAAGTGAAGTTGAAGGTTCAGCCGGATCGAGCGGCTGTGTTTCTCGACGGGCAGTTCGTCGGATACGTGCACGAGTTCGGCGGCCTCGGGCGCGCCATGCTGGTCGCCCCGGGCAAGCACCAGATCAAAATCGCTCTGGTCGGGTATCGGGATTTCACGACCGACGTCAACCTTCAGCCGAACCAACCGTTCACACTCAAGACCACACTGGTTCCGGCGAGCGCTGATCAAGCCGACCCTGCGGTAAAGCGAGACTGATGCTGATCGAAACAGACGCCCGCCTGTCTCCTCTGGTAAGACCGTGCTGCAGAAAGCGCGCGCCTCGCCGGGTCGACATGCCGACTCTTGAAGTAAAGCTCCCCGGGAAGCAATCCCGGGATGATGCGGGGCTTTCATTATCTTCGTGGCAGGTGGCCCAGCCCGCCTGGAACTTCCAGTACAACTTCTCGTGTGGGCCCGTGCCCGCGATGCACATTATGCAGAGTTAAAGTGGAACTTTTAGTCGCGCACGGAGGCCAGTGCCTGGGATTTGCCGCCCGAAGCAGTCTCGGGAAGTGTCGACTGCGCGCATCGGAGTTTTCACTTGAACTCGGGGGATCTAAATTTCCAAGCGGTTCAGCTTACGCGGGGCAGAAGACGACCGGTGCGCTCGCGATAGGACTCGAATTCGGCGCCGAACTCTCGGGACAGCAGAGCGTCTTCTTCGACGGCGCGACGCTCAAAACAGGCCACCAAGAAAACGATGCCGAGCAAGCTGCTCCAGGTTCGAACGCACAGGCTCAGGCCGGCGGCGGCCAGAATAATTCCGGAATAGAGGGGATGCCGTACAACGCGGTAGGGGCCAGACTGAATCAGGCGGTGGCCCTGCTTGAGGGCCACGACCCCGCTCCAATATCTCCCGAGACGCACCCGCGACCAGACCGTCAGCGCCAGTCCGAGGTAGCTAAGGCCCACCCCTGCGATTTCAAACCCCCGCTGCGTGTGAATAAAATGCTGATTCGATGGGCCGGGAAGCGCGAGTTGCGAGAACAAGAGAAAATAGCCGCCAAAGAGAAGGATGGCGTCCAAGACCCGCCGGCGGATCGGTTCCCGCCGCTTGATTTTGTTGGTGAGCAACGCGGATACAACAAAGTAGATCGCGGTGGCCGCCCAGGCGAGCTCAATCGCGGCCACCGCCCCCGAAACCGGTCCGAGCATGACCCATCGAACCGTTGGCATCCCACCCTCCCTCCGCTTCAACCGCCCGCTGCCGGCCGCTCAAGCGCGGCCACTATGAAGTCGCCGATCTGCTTCGTCCCCAGGGTTCCCCCGAGGTCGGCTGGCGTCTTCCCTTCCCGCAGCGCCGTGCGAACGGCGCTCTCGATCCGCTTCGCTTCCGCCGACCATCCCAG
>Ga0187783_10001905_pt1 | contig 15467 bp, 12 predicted proteins | sample 1015_SJ02_MP02_2_FD_132471 | JGI IMG/M metagenome (GOLD analysis project Ga0187783, IMG submission 132471) | Tropical peat soil microbial communities from peatlands in Department of Meta, Colombia - 1015_SJ02_MP02_20_MG | ecosystem: Environmental > Terrestrial > Soil > Wetlands > Peat | place... | reverse complement strand
CTTTAGGCGCCAAGTCACCTGTTTGCGCCAACGATCCTCAGGTGAACTTCAGGGTGCTACGTCGCCTTGGCCCCCCACAGCTCCCTGGACGCAATCCGCGCGCCCTCGGCGAGCGCGGCAAGCTTCGCCCATTGGACCTCGGGGTGCACGCGGCGCATGAACGATCCCTGCGCGAAACCGCAGTCGGTGCCGCCGAGCACGTTGTCGCGGCCCACCACGTTGGCCAGCCGGATAAGCCGCTGCGCGACGAGTTCCGGGTGCTCGACCACGTTCGTGTGATGCGTGACCACGCCCGGGATCAGCTTCTTGCCGTCGGGGAGCTTCACGGTCTCCCAGACCCGCCACTCGTGCTCGTGCCGCGGGTTTGCCTGCTCGATCAGGTAGGCGCTGGCGTTGACCGCGAGCACGAGATCGACGACATCGGCAAGGGGCGGGTCATAGGCATGCGGCCCGTGCCAGCTGCCCCAGCACACGTGGTACCGGACGTGCTCCTCGGGGATGCCCTCCAGCGCATGGTTGAGCGCGCGCACGCGCAGCTCGGCCCAGCGCCGGTAATCCTCCCAGGATCCGCCCTTGGACATGATCGTGTCGGCCTCGTGCATGAGCACGGCGTCATCGACTTGCAGCATCAGGCCGCTGTCGACGATCGCCTGGTACTCCTCGTGCAGCGCGTCGGCCAGCGCGAACATGAACTCCTCGTCGTCCGCGTAGTACTCGTTGAACAGCCAGTACGTGCTGGCCGGAGCGACGACGGGGAGGAAACCGCTCGCGCCCGGGTGCCGGTCAAGCGCCGACTTCAGGTTCGCGATGTCCCGGTCGAGCGCACTCCGGTCGTACCGCAGCGGCCCGGTGACCACCCACGACACGGACAATCCGGGCGGCGCACCGTCCTCCGGCAGCGCGCCGCCGGCAGCGAGCGTGCTGTTGCGCGTGGACTGCTCCTCCAGCGCATCGATCTCCGCGTACGCGCCAGGGAACGCCAGCCGGTCCCGGCTCGCGGGCATCACCGTGACGCCCTTCTCCAGCACCAGCGGCCGGGCCTCGAGCCCGCTGACCCGCTCGTAGAGATACGTAATCCAGCTCGACTTGCCCATCTCACCGTCGTCGACGATGTCGATCCCGCACTCGACCTGCCGGCGCACGACGTCGTCGACGGCCTGCCGCAGGCACGCCGCGTAGGCGTCTTCGTCCAGTTCCCCGCCGCTCTCCCGCGCGGCAAGGAACGAAAGCAGCTCGGGCGGCCTGGTCAGGCTGCCCGTGTGCGTCGTGAGAATTCTGTCCATGGCTCTCCTCGTGATTCGGACACCGCCTATGCAAAGGGTCGCGGCCTGCTGGTGTCAACGACCTAGCCCGGAATAGCCCGGCGTGCTGGCGCCCGGCCCGGCTGGGCGGGCGAGTCGGTCCCAGGTCGGTTTTGGCACGCCCAGCGTGCCTTTGCTCCGGTTCCCGCGCCGTGGAAGGTTGGCACTTCGGGGCGCCGCCGCCAAATCACTCCGGGCGGGTGAGAGAGTGCGGCTCGCCACGGGTCAAGCTCCTGTTACGGCATCGATCACCGGACGGATAGCAGCGGAGCAGCGATGGGCATGCACAGCGGCGCGGAATTGCCTGCCACCCGCGCTGCCCAGCGCGGCCCCGCGGAAGCGAGCCGTGGTTGAGCCTAGCGAAACCCGTACAGATCGCCCCGCGGTCCATCAAGCAGCTTGAACACGTCATCGGCGAGGAACGGCACGCCCAGCTGGTCCAGGCTGCCGATCAGTTCCGGACCGCCCTGGCCGGGCGAGCAGTGTGGAACGTGAGTTCGACTGCAGTCGGCGGCGGCGTGGCCGAGATGCTCCAGGCTCTCCTTGGCTACGTCGATGACCTCGGCATCACGAGCCGCTGGATGGTCATCACCGGCGATGCCGAGTTCTTCGTGATCACCAAGCGCCTGCACAACCAGGTACACGGAGACGCCTCGGGCGGCGTGCTGACCGCGGCCGATGCCAGCCGGTACGCCCGGATGCTGGCCGCGAACGCCGTCGAGCTGCTCGACTACATCCGGCCCGGCGACCTCGTGCTGCTCCATGACCCGCAGACCGCGGGGCTGACGGAATATATGACCCATGCGGGCGCCCTCGTCGCGTGGCGGTCGCACATCGGGGTCGACTGGCACAATCAGGTCACCGAGGCGGCCTGGAGTTTCCTGCTCCCCAATCTGGTCGCGGCGAGAGGATTCGTCTTCTCCCGGCGCGAGTACGTGCCGCGCCAGATTCCCGGCGACAGGGTGGCGATCATACCGCCGTCGATCGACCCCTTCTCGCCCAAGAACCAGCGTCTGGACACCGATGCCGTGCGCGCCATACTGTCGACGATCGGCGTGCTGGACGGAACCGCACCGCGCGAGCGCGCCGCCTTCACCCGTCGCGACGGCACCACTGGCCACGTGCGGCGGCCGGCCGAGATCACCGGGGATAGCCGACCGCAGCCGGACGACCCGCTGGTGGTCCAGGTTTCCCGGTGGGATGTTCTCAAGGACATGCCCGGCGTGATGCGCGGGTTCGCCGAGTATGTTGCTCCCGCCAGCGATGCCTACCTCGTGCTGGCCGGCCCGGCCGTCGCAGGCGTGGCCGATGACCCGGAAGGCGCTGCCGTCTTTGCCGAGTGCCTGCTGCAGTGGCGTGACCTGCCGGCCCGCGGGAGGAACCGGATCCTGCTGGTCACCCTGCCGCTGGACGACGCTGACGAGAACGCCGCCATGGTCAACGCGCTGCAACGGCACGCTGCCGTGATAGTCCAGAAAAGCCTGGCGGAGGGGTTCGGGCTGACCGTCGCGGAAGGCATGTGGAAGGGCCGACCCGTTGTCGGGTCGGCGGTTGGCGGGATCATTGACCAGATCGCAGCGGGCACCGGCATCCTGCTACCCGACCCACTCGATCTGGCGGCCTTCGGCTCCGCCGTGCGGCGGCTGCTCGACAACCCGGATGAAGCCGACTATATGGGACGGGCGGCGCAGGCGCACATTACCCGGAACTATGTGGGTGACCGGCACCTGCTGCGCTACGCGAAGCTCTTCACCGGCATGATGCAGCACCCCGCCGCGGTGTAACTAGCCAGCAGGGATCGAAAGGCAGGTCGCCAGGGTCATGTTCCGATGGGCACGTACCTGTGGTGCACAAGCACCCGGAACACCGGCTTGACCGGTGGCCGTCCGTCCGGAAAGCGGGCCGCCACGTGCGGCGGTACGCGCCAGGAGCCGGGTTAGCCTTCCGGGCGGGTGACTTCGTCATAGTCACCGTCCCCTGGCCCGGTAAGGATCTCCTGCGCCAGCGCATCTGACAGCGCGCCCGGCAAGCAGGGCCTCGGGCGACTTAGTAGTCCCATGATCGCCTCCGCAGACCTGATCCCGGCCGGAGATTTCGTGCAACTGCGCACGAGCGTTGACAGAGTGTGCACCCCTGGGGAGACGATGGCGAAGGGAGCGCAGCCATTACCTGGAAAGGCCGGTGCAGGATGACCGCGCAGGCCGAGCCGCGCAGGCTAAAGCAGTTCGTGCTCAAGCCCACAGTGTTCTGCTACCACCATTGCCCGTACTGCGATCTGCGCCAGGACTATTACCGTGAGATGGTCGCGGACCGGAAACGGGCTCTGCCACTGGTGAGCAGCGCTGGCCCCCGTCGGCGCCCCAATCCGGGTCACATGCCGCTGGATGTTGCCTTGCGGACGATCGATGAGGCTGCCGCCCTGGGCATGGAGGAGTTGCAGCTCAGCGGCGGCGACCCTTTGCTCTACCCGCACCTGATAGACGTGATCCGGGCCGCGAAACGGCATCCAGGCGTCTTCGTGCTGATGAATTCCGTGGGCACCGGAGTCACGGCGGACAAGGCACTGCGCATCATCGAGGCTGGGCTTGGCGCGTGGAATTTCTCCGTCGACACACTTGACCCGGCCCTGTACGAGCGGCTGCGCGGTGTCCGCGGCGCGCTGGCGACCATCATGAAGGCGATCGACACGGTCCGGCAGGCCGCAGCCAGCTTCCCGGAGTTTCGGTTCAACTACATGACCGTGATCACGCGGCACAACTTCCGCGGCCTGCCCAGCCTCCTGGCCCACTGCGTGGACGCAGGTGTCGCGTCGATCTACCTGATGAACGTCTATGGAGACACCTCCGGGCAGTCGCTGCTGACCGAAGCGGAGATCCGCGAGTTCCGTGCCCAGACCGTGCCCGAGATGCTGGCCGTGCTGAAGGCGAAGGACACGCCGCAGATCGTGCAGGACAACGCGGCCACCGTCTTGGGGAGCTTCTTCTCACCAGAGAACCCGGACGCCAGCTATGCGCGCGGTGTCTACTGGCCGGACCGGGAGACCGTGCGCGAGGCCTGCCGGGTCCCGGACTATTACTCGCTGATTGAGCCAGACGGCCGGGTGCTGCCGTGCTGCCTGGTCGAGATCGCCCACCAGGGCGAGGTCGGCAACGTGATGAACCGCCCGCTTGCCGACGTGTGGACCAGTGACGAGTTCGAGCGGTTCCGGCGCGACCGCATCCCGTTCTGTCAGCAATGCTCCTCGCCGCGGAACCGGACGCTAGGCCTGATCCCCAAGATGTGCCGCCAGTTCCGTGACTGACTCAGCCTTGCTCGCCTCCGTGATCGTCGCCGTATGCCGAGATGCCCGGGCCCGGCGGCTGCTGGAGTCGCTGGCATCGCAGTCAGCGCCCAGGGATGCCTACGAGGTCATTGTCGTGGAGAACGGCAGCTCCGACCTGGCCGACACCGATGGCGCATATGGAATTACGCGGTATGCGCACCGGCCGCTGGCCAACGCTGCTGCCGCCCGAAACGCCGGGCTGGATCTGGCCCGAGGCCGGTTCCTCCTGCTGACCGATGCCGACTGCGTGGCCAGGCCTGACTGGATCGAGAAGATGACCGGCCGATTGTCCGGCGGCGAGGTCGCCGCTGCGGGTGGCCTGATCGTTAAGCATGAGCCCCGGACCTGGGCACAGCGCCATGCGATCACCGTCGTCGACGGGCAGCGGAAGCTGAGCTACCTGCCAGCCCTGCACCTGCCCTACGTCGCGGGAGCAAACGCCGGGTTCGTGACCAGCACGCTCCGGGAAGTGGGCGGCTTCGATGAGACGCTGCAGTCGGGCAACGACGTGGACGTGTGCTACCAGATCGGGCTGCGCGGCTACCGGATTGGCCTTGCCCCGGATGCCGTGGTCGAGCACGACGACCGCGCCACCGTCACGGCACACTTCCGCCGCTTCCACCGTTACGCGATGTACCAAGTGCTTCTTTACGCCAAGTACAAGCGCATCTCACACAAGAGATACGTGCTGGACACCTACCCGCTTCGGCGGGCCATTGAGGGCATCGCTTCGAGCCCGCGCTGCGCGGCTTGCCTGCTTCGCGGTGACCCGCAGCCCGCGTCGGCCGCCGTCGCCCAGCTCATCGAGGCAGCCGCCGTCTTCTGCGGCGACCTCAACGGCGCCGTCAGGTTCCGCCAGCCCTACCTGTGACACGAAAGCTGAGCGCATGCGAGAGGAGCAGACCTCATGACCAGCCCGCCGACCCGCCCGTCTATCGTCGTTACCCGGGAACGTCATCTGACAAAGCGCGGCGTCCTGTGGCTCGGCCTGCGGTGCGACGTCAGATGCAAGTTCTGCTACGACGAGCGAGTTCCCGTCGCAGAAAAGGGGTGGCTGAAAACCCAGGACGCTGTCAAGGCGCTGGATAAGTTCCGGTTCTACTATGGCAACGAGTTCGTCGACTTCATGGGCGGCGAACCCACGCTGCACCCGGCGGTGCTGGACATCGTCGCTCACGCCGCCAGTATCGGGCTGCGCCCCACCGTCATCACCCATGGCATGCACCTTGCCAGGGCTGAGCGCGCGGCCGCGTTCGCGCAGGCTGGTGTCCATGACTTCCTGGTGTCCGTCCACGGCGTTGGCGGCACCGTGGCCGCCATCCACGGCCGGGGCAGGGACAACGCCGCCCGGCAGATTCAGGCGCTGGACAACCTGTGCGTTCTGGGCATCCCGTTTCGGTTCAACGTCACCATGATCCGCGACAACCTCACCCAGCTTGAAGCCATCGCTGGTCTTGCCGCCGAGAAGGGCGCGCTGGTGGTGAACTTCCTCACCTTCAACCCGTACTTCGAGTGGGAGCGCGACATCGACATAGCATTTCAGGCCCGCCACTCCCAGATAGCTCCCTACCTGATGCGGGCGATCGACATCTGCACCGCCGCGGGGGTCGAGGCGAATGTGCGGTACATGCCACCGTGCCAGCTCCCCGGCTACGAGCGGCACGTCTACACAGGCTTCCAGCTCCCCTACGACCCGCACGAGTGGGATTACAACTCCTGGTACGACACCGGACATGAGGGGACACCGTCCCCAGAGTGGTATTACGAGGCGTCCCGGCGTCAGCGGGATCGGCACAGCTACCGGCACGTTCCGGCCTGCGGCGGCTGCTCGATGCGGGAGATCTGCGACGGCTTCCACGCGCAATACGCCGCCCGCTGGAGCGGCGTGGAGGCAGTGCCTTATCCAGGCCCGCTGGTCACCGATCCATGCTATTTCGTGCGTCACCAGGACAAGCGCGATTACGTGCACGCAGGGTCAGCACCGCGGCCGGCGGGCCCGGATAGGCCCCGCGCTGGGGGTCATCCAGCGATGTCGACGCTTGACCTCGCCGTGGGCGGCGGCGCTGGAGCGCGGCACATCCGTCCGGGCCGATGAGCCGACTACCGCCGATCGGCGCGGCAGTGATGACTGCCGCGACCGTCCGGCAGGTTTTCGTTCTGTCCGCGATCGTGCGTTCCGGCTGCTTCCTGCGCACCAAGACTGGCTCGCATGGGAATTTGTGTCCGGCACCTCAGTTCTTCATCGTCGTACCGGTGCTGCGCGAAGCCGCGCTGCTGCGGGACGCCGTCGCTCACCTGGGGGATGTGGCACGCGGACAAGCAGCGACGGTCGTGGTCGTCACCACGGCACGCGAGGCAGCTGAGGCACACCATTATCCGGCCGCTGCCGACACGGTCCGCGTTGCTGATCAGCTTGCTCGGGAGGGCATGTGCGTCCACCTGCATTACCCTGACCCGCTGGGGGTCAAAGCCGACCAGCTCAACTATGCTGTCGCCACCTGTGCGGGCATGCTTCCCGCCGGCACGCCGACGTCACAGGCGTTCGCTATGTGCTACGACGCCGACTCCCGGCCGCCGGTGGACTCCCTGGACTCGTTCGCCGCAGCGATCGCGAGCAACCCGGCAGCCGACGTCTTCCATCAATCCTCCCGTTTTGAACTACGCCTGCAGTCACCGGCGCCGAAACGGCTGAGTATGGCCGTCTGCGATGCCGGGGCGCTGCGCGCCAACCGTTTCGTCCTAGGCTTCGAGATACCCCGCCTGCTCAACCGGTCACCACACGCCAGCGCCATCAAGCGGGTGTTGTGCGCTGGCGTGTATGCGCACGTGACCGGCCACGGGCTGTGTGTGCGGCTGTCCCTGCTGCAGCGGCTGCCGTTCCCCGCCCGCTCGCCGCTGGAGGACATGCACTACAGCTTCATCCTGGGCTCGCGCGGACTGCCGATGGTCCCCGTCCCCAGCCTGGATGCCACCGAGGTGCCCAGCACCGTGACCGCACAATTTCAGCAGGCGGCCCGCTGGTTCTTCGGCCCAGCCAGGGTCGCCCGCTATCTGGCCGACCCAGCGACACACCCCGGCTGGCGGGCCACGACGATGGCAGCATCCGCGCTGGGTTCTGCCGCCGAGTGGATTGGTTGCGCCGTCGTGCCGGCGTTGGCCTGCGTGCTGATCGCAACCGGCAGCCGCAGCGTCAGGACCGCCGCAGTTCTCTTCGTTACAGTCTGTGGTGTTCAGGTCGTCCTCGTGGAGCGATGGCTCGGTGCCCCAGGACGCCTCGAGGACCGGCTCTCGCGTGTCGTCTGCTTTCCGCTGGCCTGCGCCGTGCACGGCGTCGGCGGGGCCGCGGGCGCGGTCCGGCTGATGACCGGGGGCTCAGGCGCAGGGAAGACCGAACGCACCCGACAGGCATGAGCGGGCGGCCTCCCCTCACCGCGCTGGAAGGACCCTGCTGCGCGGGCAAAACAACGCTTGGTCACCTGCTGCTGCGCAACCTCCATGGGCTGACTGTTGCGTTCGTGGAGTGCTACGCCGATCACGCCGGTGGTGGACGGTTCCTGCCCCGCCAGGAGGCACGCTCGGTGGCAGAACGCGAGCAGGCGCTGCGTGAACTGCTCCGCGTCGAAGAGAGCCGACTGGCGCGGCTACCCAGTGGCAGCGACGTCGTCCTGGCGGACCGCAGCGTGCATACGCTGCTGGCGCACTCCTACGCCCTTGAGCGGATGACCGGGCTCGGCGTCTTTGAGCCGTCGGTGCGACTGCTGCGCGCGTCACCGCCTGCCGTGTGGCCTGAGCTGGTCATATACCTGGACCTGCCGCAGCAGGCGGTGGAAGGCCGCAACAACGGCAAGTTCCCGCCCGGCAGCATCTACACCGACCCCACGTTCAACGCAGCCATCCGTTCCTACTTTCTGCGGCTCGCGGGACAGAACGCTCCGCGTCTGGCGTGGCTCGATGCAACGCTAGACCTGCCCGAACTGGCGCGGCTGGCCGAGGCGCAGCTACGGCAGTTGGTGAGGGACCGCGACGTCGAGGGAGCTGTATGAAACAGGTTCCGCTGTCCGGACGGGTCATCTTCTCCGACTGGCACGGAGTGCTGTCACGTGACCCGTTCTGGTTGTCGATCCGCTCCAGCGCCACCCACCCGCTGCGTCGGCAGCTTGAGGCCGGTATGGCCGGGGTGTTCGCCAGCGACCGGGACATTGCCAACGAGTGGATGAAGGGCCTGCTGTCCTCTGATCAGGTCATCGCCGAGATGGGAATCGAGCTCGACCGTCGGTTCAAGGAAGACTTCCTGGCGCGTCGCCTGGACATCGACTGCGCCCGGATGAAAGTCAACGCCGAGCTGTTCGAGGTACTGCGCGCGATGCTGGCCGAAGCCATGGTGGTTATCGCCACCGACAACATGGACTGTTTCGCCCGCGCCTTTGAGCAATCCCAGGCCGCCCGGCGCCGCCGGGGGCGCGAGCGGGAGACCCTTGCGGACTGGGCGGTCATCTGCGATGACATCATCTGCTCGAGCCAGACTCGGGCGCTCAAGAGCGAAGACCCGCAGGCGTTCTTCGGACCGTGGCTGGCGAAGCACGGCATGCGGTTCGCTGACGCGGTCCTTATCGATGACCGGGCGGACAACTGCGCCGCGTTCACCGGGCAAGGCGGCGCGGCCATCCAGTGGAAGATGGGCGCCAACGACGTCGGTGACGCTGTCAGCCAGCTCAAACGCTGGCTGGGCACGGTATCACCGTGACGCTGCTCAGCCGCTGCTCTGCCGTGACCTACGCGGCATCGGCCGCCGCCACCCACGTCCTGGCCCCTCATAGCTGACCTGAACACCCGCGTCATCAACCGCGAAGCTGGCGAGCTCCTGCGACAACTCACCCTCGACCCCGCCAGGGACCACCAGCCAGCCCCCCAAGCGGAACGATGTCCCAGGGACATCGCGGGACTCCTCAAACGTCGCGTGCAGCTACTGTCCCGTCGTCACGCAGAACCGCTTGCGGGGCACTCTCTCGCTCAGTAGGATACTTAGTATGATAATGACTATGCAGAGTTCATGAGCGTCCGGCACGCGCTGCTGGCGCTGCTCAGCGAGGGACCGAAGTACGGGCTGCAGCTGCGCGAGGAGTTCGAGGCGGGCACCGGCGAGGTCTGGCCGCTGAACATCGGGCAGGTGTACACGACGCTGCAGCGGCTGGAGCGCGACGGGCTGATCGAGTCCGACGACGATGATGAGCGGGACAGCCCGCAGAAGCGGTTCCGGATCACCGCCGACGGCGAACATGAACTGGCTGCCTGGCTGCGGACCCCGCCGGACATGTCCTCGCCGCCGCGCGACGAGCTGGTGATCAAGGTGCTGGTGGCGCTGCGGGTGCCGGGCACCGACGTGCCCGAGGTGATCCAGGCGCACCGCCGCTACCTGGTGGAGCTCATGCAGCAGTGGACTCGGATCAAGGATGCCGACGCCGGCCGCGACGTGGCGCTGGGGCTGGCGGTCGACGCGGAGCTGTTCCGGCTGGATGCGGTGGTCCGGTGGCTGGATGCCGCGGATGGCCGGATCAAGCGTGCCGCGGCCGAGCCGCCGAAGGCGGCCAGGGATGACCTGCCCCGGCTGAGGATGAGGGCGGGGACGGCGCGATGAGCATGCTGGAACTGCGCCAGGTGTCCAAGGTGTATGGCCAGGGCGCCGCCGAGGTACACGCACTGCGTGACGTCAGCGTCGAGGTCGACGCTGCGACGATGGTGGCGGTGATGGGCCCGAGCGGGTCGGGCAAGTCGACGCTGCTGACCATCGCCGGCAGCCTGGAGGAACCGACCTGCGGGCAGGTCCTCGTAGCCGGGAACGACCTGGCCGCGATGTCGCGCAATGAGAAGGCGCGACTGCGCCGCAAGTCAATCGGCTACGTGTTCCAGGACTTCAACCTGCTTCCGGGACTGACCGCCGCGGAGAACGTCGCACTACCGCTGGAACTCGACGGCGTCAGCTCGCGGAAGGCCAGGCAAGCCGGGTTGGCCGCACTGGACGCGCTCGGACTGGCTGACCGCGCGTCGCACTACCCGGACCAGCTTTCCGGCGGTGAACGACAGCGGGTCGCGATCGCCCGGGCCGTGGTCGGCGACCGGCGGCTGCTGCTCGCCGACGAGCCGTCAGGCGCGCTGGACTCAGAAAACAGCGAGACGGTTATGCGCATGATCCACGCCGCATGCAAGCAAGGCGTCGCCGCCGTGGTCGTCACGCACGACGCGCAGCTCGCCTCGTGGGCAGACCGGGTGATATTCATCCGGGACGGCCGCATCGTCGACCAGACGGCACCCGCACCAGGTCCCGAATCCCTACTCGGGCAGGGCCGATGACCACCCTCACCGGCCCGAGAGCGGGGACCGGCCACGGCGGCATCCCAGCCCGTCGCGCGGTGTTCCGCTGGGGCTGGCGCCTGTTTCGCCGTGAATGGCGCCAGCAGCTACTCGTGCTCGGCCTGCTCACCGTGGCGGTCGCGGCGACCGTCTGGGGCGCCGCAGTCGTCACGAACTCCCAGCTGCCCAACCCCAACTGGCCCACGTACGGCACCGCGGCCGCGACGGTCAAGCTGCCTGGCAGTGACCCGCTCCTGGCCGCCGACATCGCCACCATTCAGCGAAGCTGGGGCCCGGCGGATGTCATCGAGAACCAGGCAATCGCCACCGGCACCTCACAGTCTGTGCAGCTACGCGCCGAGAAGCCGCACGGGCACTTTAACGCTCCGCTGCTCGGTCTGGTCAGCGGCGCATACCCGGCCGGGCCAGGCCAGGTCGCGCTGACCAGCCAGGTGGCGACCCTGTACGGCGCGCGCGTGGGCGGCACCTGGCAGGCCGCGGGCGGGACCTGGCGGGTGACCGGCATCGTGCAGGACCCGAGCAACCTGGCCGACGAATTCGCGCTTGTTGCCCCAGGCCAGGTCAGGCACCCGAGCCAGGTGATCATGCTGCTCGGCCCGGCCGCGGCGCGGCTAGCGGGCAGCGATGGCGATGTGACCCTGCCCGGCGTGTCGGCGGCGGCGCTTACCATTCCCACTGGTTTCTCGGGCGGATTCTCGCCGGCGGTGCTCATCCTGGTGCTGGAGGTACTCGGCCTGGCGTTCATCGGCCTGCTGTCGGTCGCCAGTTTCTCGGTGTTGGCGCAGCGCAGGCTCCGTGCCCTCGGCATGCTGAGCGCGATCGGCGCGACCGAGCGCAATCTCCGCCTGGTCATGATCGCGGGCGGCCTGGTGGTCGGCGTGGTCGCCGGGCTGGCCGGGGCGGCGATGGGTGTCGCGGCCTGGTTCGCTTACGCGCCGACGTTGCAGCAGGCCAGCGGCCACGTGGTCGACCCGGCCAGCCTGCCGTGGTGGGCGATCGCCATCGCGGCAGTGTTCGCGATCGTGACGTCGGCGCTGGCGTCCCGCAACCCGGCTAAGACGATGGCCGCGGTCCCGGTGGTGGCCGCGCTGTCCGGCCGCCCCGCGCCGCCGAAGAGCGTGCACCGCTCCGCGGTGCCCGGCGTCATCGCGTTCGCGGTTGGCCTGACCATCCTGGCGTTCGCCGGGGGCCAATCCGGGCCGCCGGGTGGAGGCCGTGGTCCTGGCGGCGCGCTACCCCTGCTCGTCGGCCTAGTTGGGGTGATCGTCGGCATTTTCCTGCTTGCCCCGCTTGGCATCAGCATTCTGACGGCCGGCGCCGGACCGCGGCTGCCGGTCGCGATCCGGGTCGCGGTGCGTGACCTGGTCCGCTACCGGGCCCGGTCCGGTGCCGCGCTCGCGGCGGTGACGTTCGCCATGTTCCTGGCCATGGTGACCTGCCTCGTCGGCAGCGAACGGACCGCCAATCCGATCATGCCGTCCGGCCCCAACCTGTCCAGCAGCCAGCTCGTCGTCACCGCGGGGCGCAGCCCGTCCCCCGGCATGATGATGCAGCTCACCAGCACCCAGGAGGCCAGCCTGGGCAGGCAGCTCAATAGGCTCGCAGTCAGCCTGCACGCGCGTTCCGCGGTGCCGCTGGAATCCGCGGGCATCCTGAACCAGGCGGGTGCGCCGCTCAACCCCAACAGCAACACCATCGGGGTCGGCCTCGACGTGGCCACCCCGCAGCTACTGGCCCTGTACGAGATCAACGCCAGCCAGATCGCTCCCGGCACCGACGTCCTTACCGCGCGGCCGGGGCTGGCAGGCCTGTCGCACATGGAGATGATCTGGCAGCGTTCCGGCAACGGAGGCGAGCCCGCCAGTGACGATAATGGCCCGTCCTGCACGCCGGGCAGCTGCCTGACCAGCCCCGCGATCCAGACGATCAGCAGCCTGCCCAGCGGCACGGACGCCCCGAACACGCTGGTCACCGAGTACGCGCTGCGCAAGTATCACATGCATACTCACCTGACCGGGTGGCTGATCCAGGCACCGGCACCGCTCACCGCCACGCAGATCAGAGCTGCGCGATACGTCGCTCTCGTCTACCAGGCGCCGCTCGAGATCGCCTCGGGCGGCCCGGACTTCGCCGAGATCGCCGGCGTAGCCACACTGCTCGGCATCATCATCGCCCTCGGCGTGCTGGCCGCTTCCGTGGGCCTGATCCGCAGCGAGACCGCACCGGACCTGCGCACGCTCGCCGCGGCCGGGGCCAAGTCCACCACGCGCCGGACGATCACCGCAGCGACCGCGGCCGCGCTCGGCCTGCTCGGCGCGGTCCTCGGCCTAGCCTTCGCCCTGGCCGCCAGCCTGGTCTGGGCGCACGGCAGCCTGTCCGCCCTGTTCGGCGACGTGCCGCTAACCGACGTGCTGATCCTGCTGATCGGGCTGCCGCTGGTCGCCGCGGCCGGCGGCTGGCTGCTGGCCGGCCGCGAGCCGGAGGTCATCGCGAGGCAGCCGCTCGACTGACACGGGTCGCGCCGGCCGCTCCAGCCCGGCTCCGGTTCGACTCCGCCGATGCTGGCGCAGGGCCAGTGCAGGAATGAGGGCGACAGCAGCTCGCCAATCCTGGCGAGCTGCTGTCACTTGTGCCTGGTTGCTCAGGCTGTTATGCGCTCAGCGCACGGAACCTGCGCAGGGCCAGCGGCACGCAGACCACCATCAGCAGGACGCACCATGCGATCACCGCCGGCACCGGGTGGTCGAGCTGGAGAGATCCGCCGGAGACCGTTCCTTGGCAGACCTGGCGGACGGCTGCCACCAGCGCGGACAGCGGGTCCCACTCGGCGATGGACCGCGGGACGAGCTTCATGCCCGCGATGGGCACGAACGTGCCGGCCAGGAACGACAGCGGCAGCATGACCGCGAACCCGAGGCCCTGCATGGCGTCCGAGCTGCGGATCAGCATGCCGGCCAGGACGCCGACCCAGGTGAAGGCGAACAGGCCGAGGAGCATCAGGCCGATCAGCTCCGGCAGCCGGCCGCCGGCGAGGTGCGGGCGCCACCCGAGGGCGAGCCCAACTCCGGCGACTATCACGATGCCGAGGATCTGCTCGATGATCTGGCCGATGACCTGCGCCGAGATGACCGACAACCGGACGACCGGCAGAGAACGGAACCGGTCGACGACGCCGCTGGTGAAGTCGGTAGACGTTGCGACCCCCGCGCCGATGACGCCGAACGCCACGCTCTGCCCGAGCAGGCCGGGCAGCAGGTAGTTCTGGTAGGTCATGCCGATGACATGGATCGCCGAGCCGAACACGTACAGGAACAGGAGGGTGAACATGATCGGCTGGATGGTGACGTCGCTGAGGCGCTCCGGCACCCGAGCGATCATGCGCAGGCTCCGGGCGACCAGCAGGCCTGTCTCGCGGAAGTAGCGGGCCAGCGGTCGCGGCCGCGGCGGAAGGGATTCGATGGTGCGGGGCACAGTGCCCGCGGCGCTGACGATGGTGGTCACGACGTTGCCTCCACGCGGTCGTCGCTGGTCGGGACGGTGGCGGCCGACTGCCCGGTCAGGGCGAGGAACGCGTCGTCGAGAGTAGGCCGCCGCAGGGCGATCTCGTCGACTTGAATGCCGCTGGCGCGCACGGCTGCTGCGACCCTGGCCAGGTCGTCTACCTCCTTCGGCGCCGGGACCGAGAGCGTCCGGCGTTCGCGGGAGATCGTGAGGTCAAAGTGACCGTCCAGCGCGCTGACCAGTTCGTCGAGGCCCTGGCCGTCGACGGCTACGACGTCCACGCGCTGGTCGCCGATGCGAGCCTTCAGGTCGCTGGCCGTTCCGGCGGCGACAGCATGGCCGTGGTCGATCAGCATGATGGTGTCGGCCAGTGCGTCGGCTTCCTCGAGGTACTGGGTGGTCAGCAGGAGCGTGACGCCCTCGTCGACAAGGTCACGCACGGTGGACCAGACGACCTGGCGGCTGCGGGGGTCCAGGCCGGTGGTCGGCTCGTCCAGGACCAGCAGCCTGGGCTGGACGACCAGGCTGGCGGCCAGGTCGACGCGGCGCCGCTGGCCGCCGGACACTGCCTTGACGAGCTTGTGGCGGAACTCGCCAATGTCGAACCGGTCGATCAGCGAGTCGACCAGCCGGGTAGCCGCCGGCTTCCCGTAGCCGCGGAGCCGGGCCATGAGCATGAGGTTCTCTCGCGCGGTGAGATTGTCCTCAAGCGCAGCGAACTGCCCGGTCATGGAGATCACGCTGCGGACGTCATCGGCCTCGCGGATCACGTCGTAGCCGCAGACTGTCGCGGTCCCGCTCGTAGGCCCAGACAACGTGGCGAGCATCCGGACGATGGTGGTCTTGCCTGCGCCGTTCGGGCCGAGCAGCGAGAAGACGGTCCCGGCCTCGATCTGCAGGTCAACGTGGTCGACGGCGACAAGCTCGCCGAAGTGCTTGGTGAGCCCGTCGGTCACGACGGTGAGCTCCGGAGG
>Ga0187783_10001904_pt1 | contig 15467 bp, 13 predicted proteins | sample 1015_SJ02_MP02_2_FD_132471 | JGI IMG/M metagenome (GOLD analysis project Ga0187783, IMG submission 132471) | Tropical peat soil microbial communities from peatlands in Department of Meta, Colombia - 1015_SJ02_MP02_20_MG | ecosystem: Environmental > Terrestrial > Soil > Wetlands > Peat | place... | reverse complement strand
GCGCCGAACGTGACGGCGACCGCGCCGAATAGCACCGCGACGGCCGTCACCAGCGTGCGGGTCGGGCGAGCGGCAGGCGCCGCCAGCCCGAGCGTGACCGCCCGCGGCAGCCAACCGAGTCGGCCGAGCGCGCGGTGCGCGACGTATCCGTGCCTGGGTCGCGGGGCCCGGCCGGTCGCGATCGCCTGGACTGCGCTCATCCGGCCGGCCCGTAGCGCTGGCCCTACCGCGCCGGCCGCGGTCAGTGCGAGCACCGCGAGCGGCACCGCGACGTCCACCCAGACCGGCACGCCCAGCCTGCCGACCTGGTACACCTGCGCGTTCTGCCGGAGCAGCGGGGCAGCGAGCAGGTCTCCGCAGATCGCCCCGATCACGCAGCCGACGATCGCGGGCACCGCCACCAGCAGCACGTATGAGACCACCACCTGCGCCGGGGTGAAGCCGATCGATTTGAGCACGCCGATCCGGGTGGTCCCGGCGACAACCGCGCCGCCGACCACATTGACGACGATGAGCACCGAGATCACAAGCGCCAGCACGCCGAACGCGATGATGAACGGCACCCACGGCGCGATATTGCTCTGCTCGGACTGGCGCACTACGAGGTAGGAGCTAGCATCTTCAACCGCGCCGCGCGGCAACGCGGCCCGCACCGCGGCGACGTCCGCGGCGATCGCCGCGGACGTGCCGGCGTCGGCGAACCGGTAGAGCATCTGGGCCTGCCGGGCGCCGCCGCGCCCGGCGAGCGCGGACAGCTCGGCCGGCAGCACCCAAGACTGTGCGGTGTCGGTGACGGAGTCGGCGATGCCGACGACAGTCAGCCGGTGCGAGCCGACTGTGAAGATCGACCCCTGGACCCCTGGCGCGTCCTCTGACAGCACGATCTGGTCGTCGGCGGTTGGCCAGTGGCCGGCGATCAGGGTGAGATCGTCGACCCGTCCGCCCGACGATGCCCGGCCAGTGACCTGCAGCGGCACCAACTGCGAACCGGCGATGCCGGGCATCGTGAGCTGTGCAGTGACCGTGGTCTCGGCGAACGGCCCGCCCGCGGCGGTGACGCCCGCCAGCCGAGTGGTGGCGGCGAGCTGGGCGGGCGTTGCCAGCGCCGTATCCACCGTGACGGCGTCGTCTGCCCCGCGCTGCGCAGCGAACGCGTGGTCGAACGGCGAATGTGCGTCGGCGAGCATCCCGAGCGCGAGGGTCGAGGCCGCGGTGGCGGCGAGCACGACCAGGCAGATGATGATGGCCTGAAGCCGGCGGCCGCCGAGACCGCCGCGCGCCGCGCGAACGACCGCAGTCACCGCAGCGCGCCGTCGTGCGGTCCGGCTAGCGTCCGGTCGGGGGGGACAGGGGGCTGTATCCCCGCAGCCAGCACCGTGTCGGAGGTGACCTGGCCGTCGGCGATCTCCACAACCCGATGGGCGTACCGGGCGGCCAGGTCGGGGTTGTGGGTGACGAGAATCAGCGTCTGCCCGGCGGTATTGAGCTCGAGCAGCATCGCGCCGATCTCGTCCCCGGTGGTGCTGTCGACCGCGCCGGTCGGCTCGACCGCGAGCAGCACGGCAGGCCTATTGATGAGCGCCCGGGCAATCGCCACCCGCTGCCGCTCGCCGCCGGACAGCCGGGCCGGGTAGGCGTCCCGCCGTTGCGCGATTCGGAGCATCGCCAGCAGCTCGCCGGCGCGCTGCCTGGCCACGGCCGACCGGGTCCCGGCGAGCTGGGCCGGCAGCAGCACGTTGTCCATGACCGTCATGTCGTCGAGCAGGTTAAAGAACTGAAAGATCATCCCGACCTGATGGCGCCGGAATCGGGCCACCGCGGTCTCGCTGAGCTGGTCCACCCGTTCGTCCCCAACCCGGACCGAGCCGCTAGTCGGCCGGTCCATCCCGGCGATGAGGTTGAGCAGCGTCGACTTGCCACTGCCGGACGGCCCCATGATCGCGACTGCTTCGCCCGCCTCGACGGCCAGGCTGACGTCGTCGACGGCCGGGGCCGCGCCGCTGTCATAACGCTTCGTCACGTTCTCAAGCTGAACTAGCGTGTCCATGCCACGACCGTAGCCATCGGCCCGCCAGAGCCGCGTCCCCTGTGCAGGTGAATTCGGCTACCGCAGCCGGCTGATCCGTCATCCCAGGGATGTAGGCCGGGTACCTATCGCGACCGATGGTCGCTTGCCCCCGCGCGCAGGACAATGGACGCGTGGCGGGACGAGAAGGCCGACTGCGCGCTGCGCTGCTGCGAGCGGAGCCGCGGCGCACGCCGTCCGGATGGGGGCTCTCCGTCGACGTCGCCCTCGCGGTGGGCGCGGCAGGATTCGCCGTCTTCGAGGTAGCCACCGCGGTTCCTCCAGCCGGTCCGGTTGGCATTCTCACGGCGGCGCTGACCGGGCTGCCGCTGGCCGTGCGGCGGCTGTACCCGATCTCGGCCTTGCTCCTGATCATGGCGGTGATCTTCTGGATCAAGTTCAGCGAGACTCAGCAGCAGGTGACTCAGCTGGGACCCCACCTTTTCCTCATTGCTCGCGAAGTACCAATGCCGGCGATCGCGTTCGCCACGGCGGTGTTCGCCGCCTACAGCGCGGTCGCGCACAGTCGGTATCGCTACCTCGCCATCGGGATTGTGGCCGCTGTTGCGCTCGCCGTCACCGCCGCGTTCGGCAGCACACTGCCCAATTTCCCCCACCAGTTCACCGCGCTGCTCGCGATCATCCCGGCGGTCGTCGCCGCCCTCGGCATCCGGAAGCTGCGGAGCCGGCTCGCCGACTCGACCGCCCGGCTGCGTCGCGCCACGGAGGAATATGAGGCCGCCACCGTCCGGGCGATCGAGGCCGAGCGGGCCCGGATCGCCGGCGAACTACACGACGTGGTCACGCACAACGTGAGCGTGATGGTCGTCCAGGCAGGCGCAGCCCGGCTGGCCGTGACCAGCTCGCCAGACGAGGCTACCGACGCGCTGCGCACCGTCGAGGACAGCGGCCGCACCGCCATCGCCGAGCTGCGAAACCTGCTCGGCGTGCTCAGCCCGCCGGGTGCCGTCGTCGCGCTCCGCCCCCAGCCCGGGCTCGCCGAGTTGGATGAGCTGGTCAGCCGGGTCTCCGCGGCCGGCCTCGCGGTGGATCTGCGCGTACAGGGCACACCGCGGCCGCTGTCGCCAGGAGCGGACCTGGCCGCCTATCGAGTCGTGCAGGAGGCGCTCACGAACGTGCTGCGGCACGCGGGCCGCGCCGCGACGTCGGTCCTGGTGGACTGGGGCGAGAATCTGGTGATCACCATCAGCAACACCGGCGGGCCAGGGTTCCGGGTCAACACGGATCTGCCAGGGCGCGGTCTGCTCGGATTGCAGGAACGGCTGTCGCTGTACGGCGGCGAGCTGGACGCTGGGCCGCGGCCGGGCGGCGGCTGGCAGGTCAGGGCCGTGATGCCGGTGGGTGTCGCGGCGTGAGGGTACTGATCGCCGACGACCAGGCGCTCGTGAGAGCCGGATTCCGGCTCATCCTGAAGACGGCCGGGATCGAGGTCGTGGCCGAGGCGGCCGACGGCGAGCAGGCGGTCGCCGCTGCGCTCGAGCATCGGCCGGACGTCGTGCTGATGGACATCCGGATGCCGCACCTCGACGGCATCCAGGCGACCGAGCGCATCCTTATGGCGGGTCAGGCCGCCGCTGACGTCCGGATCATCATCCTGACCACGTTCGACCTGGATCAGTACGTGTACGCGGCGCTGGCGGCCGGAGCCAGCGGGTTCTTGCTCAAGGACGTGACGCCGGAGCACCTGATCGCCGCAGTCCAGCTCGTTCGTACCGGCGACGCGCTGCTTGCTCCGTCGATTACGCGGCGCCTTGTCGAGGCGTACGCGCCGCGCACTATGGCCGCGGCCGGACCGAACGGGCGGGGCTGCGGCGAACTGTCGGCGCTGACACCGCGGGAACTCGAGGTCCTGCGCCTGGTCGCCCGCGGCATGAGCAACGCCGAGATCGCAACGGCGCTGACGCTCAGCGAGGCCACGGTCAAGACCCACGTCGCGAGGATCCTGACCAAGCTCGGTCTGCGCGATCGCGTTCAGGCCGTCGTGCTCGCCTACGAGACGGGCCTGGCCAAGGGCGGGGGCCAGCTGGTCACGTAACCGGCGGGGTGAGATCGGCGGCGAGGCCGTTGGCGAGGGCGAACCTGGCCGCCTCGACCCGTCCGCTCAGCCCGAGGTTGCGGTAGATCGTCGCCAGGTGCCGTTCGACTGTGGCGGTGCTGAGATACAGCTCGGCGGCGATCTGCCGGTTGGTCAACCCGGTAGCCAGCAGTCGCAGCACCTCTGCTTGCCGGCTGGTGAGATTGGCGGGCAGTGGCGCGGGCGCGGCCGAACCGGTCACCTCGGCGAGCGCGGCTGCGGCCTCGGCGATGACACGCGGATTCCCGGTCTTGGCGGCGAGCGCCTCCGCGGCCTGCATCTGCCGGACCGCCTCGCCGTGGTCGCCGGTCTCCCGATACACGCGGCCCAGGCCGATCATCGCCTCAACGCCGGCGTGCGCGTGACCGCCCGCCTGCGCGGCGGCGATCGCGGCGCGGAAGTGCTCGGCCGCGGCGCCGAAGTCCCGGCGGTGCGCGGCCACCGTCCCCTGGTTGATCCGGATCGTGCCCGCGAGCTGGGGGTCGCCTCCGGTCAGGCCGACGGCTTCGGCGAGCGCCGCGTCGGCGGCGTTCCACTCCTTCGTCCTAATCAGCACGTCCGCGAGGTTGACGAGGCCGATGCCGATGGACCGCTGCTCGCCGAGTTCGCGCTTCATCGCCAGCGACTGCTCGAACAGCTCCCTGGCCTGGTCCAGGTTGCCGTCGTCGAGTTCGACCAGGGCCATGTTGTTGATCGCGACCGATCTCCCGCGCCGGTCACCGGGCTCGCGCAGGTCTAGCGCCGTCTGCAGGGCATGCCTGGCCCCCGCACGGTCACCGAGGTACCGCTGCGCGGAACCGAGCACCGTGGCGGCGAGCGCCATCCGGGCGGTCAGTCCGAGCTGACCGAAGATGGCCAGGGCCTGCTCGGAGTGCTCGACCGCGGGGGCATAGTCGCCGTTCTCGGCCGCGAGCACCGCGGCAGAGCACAGGGCTCGGCCGGTCAGCTCGTCGTGCCGGGCCTCCGCTCGCGCCAGGAACCTGGCCAGCCAGCTTCGGCCGTGCGCGAGGCGACCGCTGGCCAGCCACCACCGCCACAGCGCCGCGCTCATGTCGAGGCCGGGGTCGACCTCGTCGTGCTCATCCGCCCAGATCAAGGCCGCGTACAGATCGACGACGCTGGTCTCGAGGCGGTGCCGCCAGCCGGACGCGTCCGGGCCAATGAGCCCTGTCTCGCTGGCCGTGGCCACCGCCGCGAAGTGCCGAGCGTGTCGCTCGCCGGCCGTCGCCAGATCGCCCTCGTGCTCCAGCCGCTGCGCGACGAACGTCCGGATCGTCTCCAGCATGCTGAAGGTGTTCTGCTCGCTGTCCCTGGTGACGATCAGCCAGGACGAATCGACCAGCTGCCGCGCGGTTGCCGCAGCCGCCGCGGTGGAGGCCAGCGCGAGGACCGCCTGTATGTCACCGACCCCGAATGAGCTGTGGAAGACGCTGAGCATCGTCACCCTGCGCTGCTGCTCGGCGTCGAGCAGCTCATAGCTCACCTGCAGCACGTCGGCGAGCCGCCGGCCGCCGGGCTGGCCCGCCTCGTAGTCGAGCAGCATGGCCCGCTGCTGCAAGATCTCCGGGATCGACAAGGTGCCCACCCAGCTGGCGATCAGCTCGATGGCGAGCGGCAGCCCGTCCAGCCGGCGACAGAGCTCGGCGATGGCGTGCGGCGGCACATCGGTCGTGCTGAAGCCGGGCACCCGCTCGCTCGCCCGGGTGACAAACAGCCGCACGGCATCGGACGCCACGATGTCCGACACGCCGGCGGCTACCGACGGGCACGCCAGGGGCGGCACGGTCCAGCACACCTCACCAGGGGCGCCGAGCACGACCCGGCTGGTGACGACTACCCGCAGCCCCGGCACGGTGTCAAGCAGACCGCCGACCAGCTCGGCCACCTCCGCCGCCATCCGCTCCGCCCCGTCGAGCAGCAGCAGCCGGGGCCTGTGCCGCAGCGCGGCGCGTATCGATTCGATCAGCGGTACGCCGGGCTGGTCGGCCACGTGCAGCCGGAATGCCAGGGCCGTCAGCATCGCGCGCGGATTCACCATCCGGTCCAGCGGCACGAATACGGCGTCGGCGTGGTTGCGCTGCAGTACCTCGATAGCCAGCCGCGTCTTGCCCGCGCCGCCGGGACCGGTCAGTGAGACCAGGCGGGACTCTCTGATCAGCCGCCCCAGCTCGGCTAGCTCGTCTTTCCGGCCGACAAAGGCGGACCGCGCCACTGGCAGCGTGCTGGCGTTATCGATCTCGGCGCGCTGGTGCGCAGCGTGCGCCTGAAGGTCGGCGAGCGCGGCGAGCGCCCGCTGCGACATCCCAGTCCGACCCGACTCCCACCGATTCACGGTGGCGAACGACACGCCGAGGCGCCGGGCCAGTTGTTCCTGGCTTAGCCCGAGGCTGCCGCGCAGAGTCCGGAGCCGCGCCGCAACCGAGTCAACGGGCGGCTCGTTCACCTTGGCAGCCTACGTCGCAGCGATGAGCAGCGGTCAGATGACGCCGAAGAGCCGGTCTCCGGCATCTCCGAGGCCGGGCAGAATGTAGCCCTTGTCGTTGAGCTGGGCATCCACGCAGGCGGTCACGACGTGCACAGGCCCGGAGCCGGACGGGAAGGCGTCCGCGAGCCGGGCCAGTCCTTCTGGAGCGGCCAGCAGGCAGACGGCCGTCACCGTCGCCGCACCCCGGTCCAGCAGCATCGTGATCGCGGTCTCCATCGAGCCGCCGGTTGCCAGCATGGGATCCAGGACGAAGGTGGCGCGCCCGGTCAGGTCGGCCGGCAGCCGGGTCGCGTAGGTGGACGCGACCAGCGTCTCTTCGTCTCGGACGAGGCCGACGAAGCCGATGTCTGCTTCCGGCAGCAGCCGGGCGAGCGCGTCGAGCATGCCGATGCCCGCGCGGAGGATCGGCACGATCAGCGGCACCGGAGTGGCCAGCTCCACACCTTCGGCGGTGCCGACCGGTGTCTGGACCTGGCGCGAGCAGACCCTGATGGTCCGGGTTGCCTCGTATCCCAGCAGCGTCGAGAGCTCGTCGGCGAGCCGCCGGAACTCCGGCGAGCCGGTGTGCACGTCGCGGAGCGCGGTGAGCTTGTGGGCGACCAGCGGGTGATCGACAACCGTCGTCAGCATGCCCGTAGTCTGACAGACCCGACGATTTCCAGCGGGTTAGCTGCCCGGGCGGCCCGTCACTTCGGTGCCGGAGTTGTGCGAGGGCTGGTACCAGACGCTCGGGCAGCCAGCGGCGCGGCAGCTCACGCGGAGATGACCACCCTTGCTGTCCCCGGCGCACCCGCACACGACCCATGACACCGTGACGGTTCCCGGCCGCCAGACATGGCCGTTCCGGCAGTACTTAGGGTATTTCCACCAGTCCGGCCAAGTCAGGTCCACGGCAAATATTCGAACATACATGCGATGCTGATGGAAGGCCGGCCGGCTACTTTGCCGATGTCGGCGGGGCCAGCCAGGCCGTGCTCCTGGCCAGCCCCGCGGTCGAGTCAGGCGGTATCGAGAACGGCGGCCTCGGTGCCTCCCTCCTCGCCGAGGATCGAGCCGATCTGGGCGACCTGGTCGGGCCGAGTGGACCGCAGCCACAACAGGACGCCGAGGCCGAGCGCGAGCCAGACGAGGGCCACGTACGGGGTCCACTTGAGAATGCCCGGCGGAGCGGGGTGAATCGATCCGTAGAGCGCCGCACCGAAGACGATGGCGCCGACCAAGGGGATGCCGACGTGGACCAGCGGGTTCCAGTTCCTGCTGGCGCGGGTGTTCCAGAAGTACACGATGCCGCCAAGGCAGATCATGATGTAGACGACGATCACCAGCAGCGTGCCGACGGTGGCCCAGAAGTAGTAGTTCGATAGCGGCTGGCCGAAGGCGCTGTCGGACAGCGGATAGCCCACCAAGAGCGCCATCACGACGGCGAGCACGGTGACCGCGATGGTGGCGTTGACGGGGGTCTTGTACCGCGCGTGAGTCTGGCCGAAGGCCCGGGGCAGGACGCCCTCGCGTCCCATCGCGAACAGGGTCCGCGAAGCGGCCGTAGCGCAGGCCACACACACGATGAACGCCGCGCACATGCCCCCGATCTCGGCCAGCGTGCCGAGCCAGGATCCGACGAAGGTCGTCGCGGTCGTCTTGAGGGCAACAGGGTCATTGCCCATCTTGACACCGTTGTTGACGCCGTAGCCGATCGTGATCGAGTACGTCGTCCACAGGTACAGAATGATCGCGAACAACGTGGCGGCGATCACCGCTATCGGGATGTACCGGCGCGGGTGCGCGGTCTCCTCGCCGAAGTCGGCGGAGGTCTCGAAGCCGATGTACGAGGTGACCCCGAAGATGATGCCGTAGAAGACGCCGTTGAAGCCGCCCGAGTTGGTGTGGCTGAAACTGAACGCGCTCAGCGCCTGGCCGTGGCTACCGCCCTTGGCCGTGGTGACCAGGTCGATGACCACGATGACCGCGACGGTGATGATCCCGACGATCAGCTGCACCCTGGTCGTCACCTTGATCCGGATCACCGAGAGCACCATGTAGAGGGCCATTCCGATGACGAAGAACAGGATCCACAGCTTGGGATTCAGACCGAGCAGGTTGGCAGCCAGGTAGCCGACGCCGGACATGGTCATCGGCACGAAGCAGATGAACCCGAAGAAGTACAGCCAGCCGGCCATGAAGCCGGCTTCCTTGCCGAGGCTGCGGCTGGCATAGGTGTAGGCGTAGCCGGCCGTGGCCATCCGGCGGGTGAAGCCGATGACCACGAACGCGAGCGCCAGGCAGGCGACGCCGCCCAGCAGGAACGCCAGCGGCGTGGAGCCGCCGGCGACCACGGAAACGCCGCTGACGTTCAGCAGCAGGGCCATTCCCGGCGCGATCACCGAGACCGATATCGCGATCGCATCCCACAGCCGCAGGGACCCGTGTGCGAGTTCGCCGGCGACGACAGTGCCGCGGAACTCCGGTTTGGCATTGACCATGGCTCCGACCCTCCCTTACTCCGGCCCTGGCTCGGGCATCAAAACGGTCTGCTCGTCTAGCAGGTAGTCGAAGGCCAGCGGGGTGCAGTCGCGCTCCGCGAGCCAGTCCATGAACTTGACGTGCGTCGGGTGCGCCCGGTAGGCGTTCATGGCCGCCACGTCGGGAAACTCGGTGTACAGCAGGTAGGCGTAGCCGCGGGTGCGGGCGCCGGTCAGGTCGGTGCCCAGGCGGCACCTGGTCATCAGGCCGATCTCGGTGGGCCACGAGGCCACCATGTCCCCCATCTGCGCTGCTTCCGCCGCCGACAGCTCGCGGGGAAAACTAAACAGCACGATGTGCTGCAAGGTCATCGTGGACCTCCTAACCGGTCAGTAGAACTCGAAGTACTCGCGCATCTCCCAGTCGGTGATGTTCTGTCCTTCCGGCGGCGGGTTCTCCGCCCGGGCTGCGTCGTAGCGCGCTACCTCAGACCGCTTCATCTGCAACAGGTAGTCGACCAGCGTGTCGCCAAACGCCTTGCGGAAGAACTCGTCGGCGTCGAGCAGGCCGATCGCATCGCCAAGAGACGCCGGAAGCGGAATGTTGTCGGTGGCGTACGGGTCGGCCTCGACCGGCGGCGGCGGGTCGAGCGACCGGCGGATACCGTCGAGCCCGGCGGCGATGTTCGCCGCCATGTACAGGTACGGGTTGGCGGCCGGCTCGCCCATCCGCATCTCCACGTGGCTGTTCGCATCGCCGGGCGCACCCTGAACGCGGACCAGCGCCCCCCGGTTCTCCAGCGCCCAGCACACCCGGTCGGGCGCGAAGGAGTACGGCCGGAACCGCTTGTAGCCGTTGACCGTGGGGGTGGCGAACACGCCCATCGGCAGCGCATGGTCGAGCAGCCCGGCGACGAAGTGCCGCCCGGCCGGCGACAGGTAGTCGTCGTCGCTGGCGAACGCGTTCCGCCCGTCCTGCCGGGCGATCAGCGACTCGTGCAGGTGCCAGCCCGACGGAAAGAAGTTCGGCAGCGCTGGCGCGCACATGAAGGTCGCCAGCAGCCCACGACGCTGACAGATCTGCTTGACCGCAGACCGGAACAGCACGACGGCGTCGGCCGCCGCGAGCCCGCCGATCGGGCTGAAGCTGAACTCCATCTGGCCGGGTCCCCACTCGTCCTCTATCGAGCGGGGTGGCAGTCCGACGGCCGCGAGGCCGTCGCGGATCTGCTCCAGCGTGCCCGCCACGCTGTCCAGCCGCACCTCCGACAGATACTGGTAGCCGCGCTCGAAGACGCTGACGGCTGGCGGCGGCGGCGTGAACCCGGAGTCGGCCGGCGCGATGTGGTCGGAGTCGACCTTGACGATGTAGTACTCGATCTCGATCCCGGCCAGGTAGTCATAGCCCGCATCGCCCAGCTCGACCAGCTGGCGCCGCAGCAGCCCGCGGCCGTCGAGCGGTACCGGCTGCCCGTTAGAGAAATAGGTGTCACACAGCATCCAGCCGGTCCGGTCGGCCCACGGCAGCACCCGGAACGTGGCGGCATCGGGCACCAGCACGATGTCCGGGAAGCCGGTGAACTCCGCGATGCCGAACCCACCACCCGACGCGAAGGCCGGCACGAACACCTGGTTGCCGGAGTCCAGGCTGTAGATCGCACCGGAGAAGTCCAGGCCGTTGGACATCGCGGCGATGGCGACCTCGGGTGACAGCGACTTGGCCCTTGGCACGCCATGCTGATCCACGACCACCAGTCGTACGGTGCGCAGACCGAGCTCACGGATCTTGCTGGCGACTTCGTGCGCCGCGGCGGCCTGTTCCGCCGTGTACAGGCCGTTGCGCGCGACGAATCCTGGCTGGCCTACGCCGTGCGCGTCAGGCCCGTGGCCGGCCGCGCTGCTGCTGGTCATCTGACTGTCCTCCGATGCCGGTTGTTGTGGTCAGCCGGGCGCCTGCCCGCGGACCCGGTATGCGATCAGGTCTTCTTGGGCGGCGCCCCGCGACGCTGACTGATCTGGTCGAGCATCGCGGCGGTGAAGTTGTCGGGCTCAATGTCGGCGAGCGACAGAAACGTCTCGGTCCGCTGCACGCCGCTGATCTGGAAGATCCCGGTGAGTAGCAGCTCGCGGAGGTGTGCGTGGTCCCGGACCCGCAGCCGGACCAGGAGGTCCAGGCCGCCGGTGACCACGGTCATGTCCTGAGCTTCCGGCAGCGCCCGGATCGCCCTGATGATCTCGCTCAGATCCACGCCGGGGCTGGCTGTCACCGCGACGTAGACGACGACCGGATAGCCAAGCGCCGACCAGTCGACGTCAACCCGGTATCCCCTGATTGCGCCGAGCCGCTCGAGCCGGGCGATCCGGTCCGCGACCGCTGGCGGCGACATCTCGACCTGCCTGGCGAGCGCCCGCTGCGACTGGCGTGCATCGGTGGCCAGCGCGTGCAGCAGGGCCAGGTCGAGGTCGTCCACCTCCACCTTCGGCGGAGCCGCTGAGGTCACTTCGCCCAGCCTCGCGAAGGGCGCTGAGACGGTTGCCATATGCCAGCCGACCGTTCGTAAAGCTCAGTAGATTGAGATATGCTGGGCCATACCGCCGTTGCTTCTGTAAAGCAGAAGGTGAGAAAGTCTTACATTTGTAAGATGGGCTGTCAAGAGACGGACGCACCAATGACCACAGCAATCGACCAGAGTCACGCCATCCTTTCGGGCCCGGCCGCCAGCAACACAGCGGGCTCGGCCGCCAGAAACACAGCGCGTGACTGGGACGCCGGGCTCGCCAGACGCACCCGGGCACTAGGTGGCGGCGAGATCACCGCGATCCTCGCGCTTGCGGGGTCCTCAGACGTGATCACGTTCTCGGGCGGGTTCCCCGACCCGGCCACGTTCCCGGCCGAAGTGCTGGCCGACATCGCCGCGCGGCTGATCACGGAGGATCCTGGCGTCGCCCTGCAGTACTCCGCCACCGAAGGCATCGCGAGCGTGCGTGACTACGTTTCTGGTCGGCTCGCCTCTGTCGAGGGCAGCCCGCCCGGTCCTGGCGAGCTGATGATCACTAGCGGTGGCATCGACTGCATGGAGCTGATCGCCAAGAGCTATCTGGACGCCGGCGACGCCGTGGTCGTGGAGGCGCCCACCTACCTGGGCGCGATCATGGCGTTCCGCGGCTACGAGGCCGACGTGCGCGGGGTGCCGGTCGACGGCGACGGGTTGCGCACCGACGTGCTCGCCGATCTGCTGGCCGCAGGCCTGCGCCCGAAGATCCTCTACACCATCCCGGACTTCCAGAACCCGACCGGGCTGACCATGAGCGCGCCGCGCCGGTCTGAGCTGATCGGTCTGGCCCGGCGGTACGGATTCCTGATCGTCGAGGACGTTGCCTACCGCGATCTGTACTTCGAGAACCCGCCGCCGCGGAGCCTGTGGTCGATCGCGCCAGATGTGGTGCTGCAGGCCGGGACGTTCTCGAAGATCTTCTGCCCCGGCGTCCGGCTCGGCTGGGCTGCCGGGCCGGCCGAGATCATCAGCCGGCTGGTGGTGGCCAAGCAGAATTCCGATCAGTGCTCCGGCGCGCTCGGGCAGCGGATGCTGGAGGAATACGGCCGCGGCGGGTACCTGGAGCGTCAGCTCATCGCCTCCCGCGCGCTGTATGCGCGCCGCGCCGCGCTGATGGCCCAGACGCTGACCGCGCACATGCCGGAGGGCACAACCTGGACGACGCCAACCGGTGGCTTCTACATCTGGGTGACCGCGCCGGACGGGGTGGATACGGTGGCGCTGTCGGCGGCGGCGCGGGCGCAGCAGGTCGCCTATGTACCTGGACGGCCTTTCTACCCAGGCGACGACGGCGGGGCGCAGATTCGCCTCGCCTACAGCCGGGTCGCTGACGAACTGATCGACGAGGGCATCCGCCGAATCGGCGCGGTGCTTCGGACCGCACTGGAGGAAGAATGACCGAGCTGGGTGATGCCGCCAGCCACTTCAGCACGGAAGCGCACGGTGAGCCTGCTGGTCCTGGCCGGTACGTGAACGTCGATGCGATCACGGCGGTCGAGTTCCTGCCGGGGCTCGGATTCCGTCCGGTGCTCGGGCAGCGGGCGATGACGAACTTTGTCAGCTTCGAGCCCGGCGCGGAGGCGCCGCGGCACGTGCACGAGGAGGAGCAGATCGTCATCGTGCTCGACGGCGAGTTCACCTTCGACCTCGACGGCGACGTTCGGGTCATGCGCAAGGGCGACGTCGCGGTCGTGCCGGCCTGGGTCCCGCACGGCGCCTGGACCACCGACAGCCACTGCCTGGAGGTCGACGTGTTCTGCCCGCCGCGGCAGAGTCTGCTCAAGCTCGCCGCCGCACAGGCCGAGCAGGCGGAGAAGGCCGCAGACGACGGAAGCGGGGCCTGAGTGGAGCTCGGGCTGGCCGGCCGCACCGCGATCGTCACCGGCGGGTCGAAGGGCCTGGGCAAGGCCATCACCGCCGAGCTGATGGCCGAGGGTGCATCGGTCGTGATCTGCTCCCGGCATGTCGACGAGCTCGAGGCGGCGGCCGCGGAACTGACCAAGACCGCTCCGGATGGGGCTGGCACCGTGCACGCCCTCCGGTGCGACGTGACCGACGCGGCGGATGTCGTCGCCTTCATCGCCGCCGCTACCGCCGCCCTCGGCGGGCTGGACATCCTCGTCAACAATGCCGGCGGTGCCAGACCTGGCCAGTTCGATACGCTGACCGATGACGACTGGCACGCGGACATCGAGGTCAAGCTGCTCGCCCAGATCCGGTGCACCAGGGCGGCCCTGCCCGTGCTCCGGCAGAGCTCCGCGCCCCGGGTCATCAACATCAACGCCGTGTACGCCCGTTACCCCGATCCCGCCTTCCTGGCCTCGTCGGTGAACAGGGCGTCCTGCCTCAGCCTGTCGAAAGCGCTGTCCATCGAACTAGGCCGGGAGGGAATCCTGGTCAACAGCGTCAACATCGGCCTCGTCGAGACCCCGCAATGGCAGCACATCCACCGCCTGCGGGCACCGGATGTGCCGGCCGATCAGTTCTTCGGGCGGCTGGCCGCGGCCGAGGTCCCGCTCGGCCGGTTCGGCCGGCCTGACGAGGTCGCCGGCCTGGTGACATTCCTGGCCAGTGCCCGGGCCAGCTATATCGCCGGCGCGTCCATCGACATCGCCGGGGGAATGGGCAAGTTCTTGTAGGGAACGGGGGTCCTATGTGCAGGCTGCTTGGTTACTGCTCCGGTCATGAGGCGTCGGTCGAAGACCTGATCGGCGCCGACGGTCTCCGCGGCTTCACCGGCCTGTGCGCGCTGCACGGCGACGGGTGGGGGATGGCCTGGTACGAAGGAGCCGAGCCGATCATCCGCAAGTCGCCGATCCGCGCCGACGCCGAGCCGGAGTACGACAAGCTGGTCCGCGAGCCGCTGGCCGACCTGGGGCTCGTGCACCTCCGCTGGGCGACTCCGGGCCTTGGCGTGAATGAGCGCAACAGTCACCCGTTCCGGTATGGCCAGTACGTGTTCGCGCACAACGGCGCCATTCATCCGCAGCAGCGGCTGCCCGAGATGCTGCCCGCCGAGTGGGAGCGCCAGCTTGTCGGGACGACCGACAGCGAGCGGTACTTCCTGCTCATCATGTCGCGGCTGGCCGCCCACGACGGAGACATGGTGGCCGCGATCGCGGACGCGGCGAGCGACATCGACTCGAGGTTCCAGCCGAACAGCCTGAACGCGCTGCTGCTGTCGCCCGACACGCTGTACGCGATCAGCTGGCACCACCGCGACCGCGTCCCGGAAGCCACGCTGCGGACCCGCGGCTATCACCGGCCGGAGGAGATCGCCGCCTACTTCGACCTGGCCTACCGCGCGACGGACAGCGCCGTGGTCGTCGCGAGCTCGGGCTGGCCGCAGCCCGGCTGGACACCGCTGCAGAACCGCCACGTGCTGGTCGTGGACCGCCGAACACTCCGAAGCCAGGTCCTGCCGCTGGCCTGAAGCCTGGCTTACGAGTGCTGCATCTTTGAGAAATAAGACTCGGTGAGACTGAACCAGTTGCCGGAGTCGTCGCGGAACACGGCCTCGACGCCGTAAGGGCGCTCAGCTGGCTCTTGCAGGAACGTAACCCCGTGCGCGGCCAGTTCCTGGTGAGTCTTCCGGCAGTCGTCGGTTGCCCAGACTCCGCCGCCGAATACTCCCTTGGCGATCAGCTCCCGCAATTGGCGGGCAGTCTGCTCGTCGTGTCCCATCTCCGGCGCCGCCAGAATGAACTGAAGATCCGGCTGGCCGGGCGGAGACACGGTGAGCCAGCGGAAACCCTGGCCACCCTCGGCGAACTCGGCGCCCATCTGGACGTCAGCGCCCACCGTGAAG
>Ga0187783_10001903_pt1 | contig 15470 bp, 14 predicted proteins | sample 1015_SJ02_MP02_2_FD_132471 | JGI IMG/M metagenome (GOLD analysis project Ga0187783, IMG submission 132471) | Tropical peat soil microbial communities from peatlands in Department of Meta, Colombia - 1015_SJ02_MP02_20_MG | ecosystem: Environmental > Terrestrial > Soil > Wetlands > Peat | place... | reverse complement strand
CTGCCGCGATCCTTGGCAGCCTCAGCGGCGCACCGGCCCCGGCCGGCTGGCAAGGGGGCCTGCCGTTTAGCTATCACCTCGGGCCGGGCGAAACCGAAGTTCACATGAAGCTTCTCATGGATTACAAGGAGCGGTCGCTCTACGACGTGGTTGCCAGACTCCGTGGTACGGAAGACGGCGAATGGGTGATCCTCGGCAATCACCATGACGCCTGGGTTTACGGCGCGGCCGATCCCGGCAGCGGCACAGCGTCGTTGCTGGAAGCAGCCCGTGCGCTGGGTGCGCTGGCAAAGTCCGGTTGGAAGCCGTACCGGACGCTGGTCATTTGCCAATGGGACGGCGAAGAGGAGGGTTTGCTCGGGTCAACCGAGTGGGTCGAAGCAAACGAAGCTGAACTCCAGCAAAAAGCGGTGGCGTATATCAACACCGACGTCGGTGTCAACGGCCCAAACTTCGAGGCCTCCGCCGTACCGTCACTCAAGGACTTGGTGCGAGATGTGACGCGCGACATCGAAGATCCAAAGACGGGCCGAAGCGTTTACGAAGCATGGATCGATTCCATTTCTCGGGAGAGGAAGGCTCCGTCCGGCATGGGTCGGCAGGCTCCTCCGCCGGATCCATCCGGGAAGGTGCCGCTCGGGGCCCTAGGCTCCGGTTCCGATTTTTCGGCTTTCCTTGATCACGCGGGCATAGCGAGTGTCGATCTGGGCTTCACCGGTCCGTACGGCGTCTATCACTCAATCTACGATGATTTCTATTGGATGAAGCACTTCGGGGATCCGACATTTGCCTATCACGTGGCGCTGGCGCAGATTCTAGGGACGCTGGCGCTTCGACTCGACGAGGCTGATATCCTGCCCTTTGATTATCCAGCCTACGCCTTGGAAATCGAACACGCCGCGACCGATGCCTTCACCAAAACTACGAATCTGGACGATCAGGATGCCCTCGAGGCCACACTTGACGCCGCGGCGCGTCTCTCGGCTTCGGCGCACCGCGCCTCCGAGGCGCTTCGCGCGATCTCCGACACCCCGCTCGATCCCAGAAAAGCGAGCGAAATCAATCACCAGCTGGCGGTCGTCGAACAGGCACTGCTCGCGCCGAATGGGCTCACCGGCCGCCCTTGGTTCAAGCACACCATCTTTGCGCCGGGTAGCTACGACGGCTATGCGGCGACGCCGATACCAGGTGAAAACGATGCGCTTGCGGCCAACGATTCGGCCATGCTGCGGCGGGAAGCCGAAGCTCTCTCTCACGCACTGCAAGGAGCTTCCACGCAACTCGACGAGATCGCGCGGCTGGCCCGCGAAGCTCGACGGCCGCAGGCGCCTGAGGGTCATTGAGATTCAATCGCGTCTGTCAGATCTGGAGCTGCTTCCAGCGGCCGCGGCGGAATACGAGAATGCTGGCTCCTGCCAAGGCGCCCTCTGCGATCACGATCGCGTAATAAACACCGCTGGAGTGCCAGCCCTGCCGAATGGCCAGCCAGTAAGCCAGAGGGATTTCGAACAGCCAGAATCCAAACAGGTTCAAGATGGTCGGCGTTAGGGTATCGCCGGCTCCATTGAAGGCCTGCAGCATCACCATCCCATAGGCGTAGCCGATGTTCCCGTAACTCACGATGCGCAGGCAGGATGCGGCCAAGGGGGCCACGGACGGATCGTTCGTGAACACCCCGACCAAGGGACCAGCGAAGATCATAAAAACGATTCCCACGCTGCCCAGAAATAGCATGTTGTAAAGTCCCGTCCGCCATACCGACGCCTCAGCGCGGTCGGGCTGCCTGGCTCCCAGGTTCTGGCCGACGAGCGTGGCTGCCGCATTGCTGAGTCCCCAGGAAGGAAGGATCACGAAGATCACGATGCGAATCGCGATGGTATAGCCCGCGACCGCAGCGGCTCCGAACAGACTCACGATGCGTACCAGCCCGATCCAGCTTGTCTGCGCGATGATGAATTGAAGGATCCCTGCGAGCGACAGGCGGAAAAGCCGCAGAAGAACATGGAGGTCGAGACGAATCTGCTCGCGCAGCACGTGGATCCGCCTGGTGCCGCTCAGCAGGCGGTAGAACTGGTACAGCACGCCGATTCCGCGTCCCGTAAAGGTGGCCAGAGCTGCGCCCGTTACGCCCAGACGGGGGAAAGGCCCCCATCCGAAAATTAGGCACGGATCAAGGATCAAATTGATGATATTGGAGACCCAAAGCAAGCGCATGGCGACGGCGGCATCGCCGGCCCCTCGGAAGATAGCGTTGTTGAGAAAGAGCAGAAGGACCACGCCGCTCCCGCCCAGCGCGATGCGCGCGTAGCCGCTGCCGATTGCCACGATTTCCGGCGTGGCTCCCATCAACCGCAATAGCCGAGGCGCCAGGAATAGACAGGGGAGGCCGATGACGGCGGACATCACCAGCCCGAGAAAAACCGCTTGGACCGCAGCGATGGCAGCCCCTTCGGGATTTTTCTCACCGATGCGCCGCGCCACCATGGCGTTTGTGGAGAGGCTCAATCCCATGCCGATGGCGAAAACCAGCAGCAGCATGGATTCGGTGAGCCCCACGGTAGCCACAGCGTTCGCTCCCACTCGCCCGACCCAGAAAACGTCCACCACTGCGAAGAGTGACTCGAGCACCATCTCCAGCACCATGGGGATGGCCAGCAGAACAATGGCACGATTCAGATTGACGGCGGTGAAATCCTGGTGCGATCCGCGAAGCGCTTCCCGGATCGACGCCCACAGGCTCTGGTGTGCCACTTCTCGAACAGCGGTGCTCATTGTTATACCTATCCGTTTGAGCCGATTGATCGCTGCACGATGAAACCGTGCAAGGCGCGGCTAATAAGCCGTTGACTGTCTGGAACGAAAAAACAGCGAAAGAACTGCGGTGTTGAACTACGCGAGGACTGCGCTGAGGATTATCGTCATAGCTGCCAACCTCCCGCTCGTTCCGAACGCTGGGGAGCACTCGAAGCGAACCGATGACCGATTCTACCCTAATCAAGCAAAGCCACAAAGGGAATCTTGTACCGAACCATGTGGCTCAGGTCCCGGACCGCCGGCGTTGTATACCTGCGCCGCCGTTGCGGCGAACCGCTGCGATTTCTGATCCTACGCGTAGGGCTCTCGCCACGCGGCTAGGCGTCCGGTGTCTTCTCGTTGCGGTTAGACCGCGCTAAAATGAGTAGATGCGAGTGCGCGTCCTCTTCTTTGGACAACTGAAGGAGATCACCGGAGTCGAGCAGGAGGATGCCGAGTTATCCGAGGGTGCCCGCGTCCAGGATCTTTTCGAACGTTACGGGCGGCGGTTTCCGAAGTTGGCTTCGTTTCGTGCTTCGATCGCCGCTTCGGTGAATCAAGAGTACGCGACATGGCGCGCGCCTCTGTCGAGCGGAGACGAGGTTGCATTCCTTCCCCCCGTCAGCGGCGGTCAGCAAGCGGCCGTCGAGGAGGACATCTTCCAGATCGTACGGGACGCGATTCGCCCGCAGGAAATCATCGAGAGCCTCAAGCGGCCGGAAGACGGAGCGCTCGTCATCTTTGACGGATTCGTGCGCAGCAGGTTCAAAGGCAAGCGGACCCTCTACCTGGAATATCAGGCCTACGAGTCGATGGCCCTGGCGAAGATGCGCGAGATTGGCACAGAGATCCGGACCAAGTTTCCCATTCACCGGCTGGCCATGGTCCATCGCTTGGGTCGACTGGAAATCGGCGAGACAAGCGTGTTCATTGCGGTTAGTTCCGAGCACCGTAGTGCCGCATTCGAAGCCTGCCGCTACGCCATTGACACTCTCAAGCGAGTCGTTCCCATCTGGAAGAAGGAGTACTTCGCCGGAGGAGCGGTTTGGGCCGAAGGCGAATTGCCGTCCGAGGAAGCCATTTCCGGTTCGAACGAATCTACCTCTTAAATGAGGACTTCTCCGGCAGTGATCGTTTCAGCCGGCCCCCTGCTCGAAAAGGGGCTGTTGCTCGCCGCGGCCCTTGCCGTCAGCGCAGGGTGGGCGGGGATCGGCGCAGAACCGCAACAAACCCGTGGGCGCACCATCCACGCGCGGACCGATCTGGTCACAATTCTGGCGAGCGTGAGCGACATGAATGGCCGGCCCATGCCGGACCTAACTCGGGACTCCTTTCAAATTGCCGAAGAAGGCGTCGCGCAAAAGCTCGATTACTTTGAAGCGCAAACAAACCGGCCGCTCGATCTTGCCTTGATGATCGACACGAGCCTCAGCACCTACAAAGACCTTCGCTTCGAGGGCGACGCTGCCGCACATTTTATCCGGCAGGTGCTCCGGCCCGGAGACACACTGGCCGTTTTCGAGTTCTCGGAAACGGTAACCCGACTGGCGGACTTTTCGCAGGACGTTTCGGCGCTCCAGGCGGCCGTACGGCGCGTAACGTCAGGATCGGGCACGTCGATCTATGATGCCGTGGTGCTGGGCTCCGGTGCGCTGAAGCGGAGACCGGAAGGACGGCGGCGTGCGATCGTGCTGGTCACCGACGGCGGCGAGACAACCAGCATCTCGAAATTCGATGACACGCGCCGCGCCGCCATCGCTTCCGGAGCACTTCTCTACACGATCATCATCCGCCCGGTGAAAAACGAGGGCGGCCGGAACACGGCCGGCGAACACGCGTTGATCACGATTATCGATAGCACCGGCGGGGCCATGTACATTCTCGACGAAATGGCGCAGATCCAACAGATGTTCGACCGAATCGATCGGGAACTGCGAACACAGTATCTGCTGGGCTATTATCCGGTTCCCACGCCCCCGCCGGGAAGCGACCGTCATGTGAACCTGGAGGTGACCGGTGGTTATACGGTGCGATACCGCAAGGAATACTTAACCCCCGCAGCCAGCCAATAAGCGTTCTTTCGAACCAGACGAATGAAAGAGTACCTTGACGCCGCCATCGAAATCGCCCGCGAAGCAGGAGCCATTCTTCGGGAAGGATTCGATCGCCCGAAGATGATTTCCTATAAAGGCGAGGTCGATCTTGTCACCGAGTCCGACCGGCGCTCCGAGCAACTGGTCGTAGCGCGACTCCGGGAGCGTTTCCCCGATCATGGAATTGTGGCAGAAGAAGGCGGCGGCGCCGCTTCGGTCGCCAGGTATTGCTGGCACGTCGATCCGCTGGATGGCACGACGAATTTCGCGCACGGATATCCCTGCTTTGCGGTATCGATTGGGCTGGCGGCGGAGGGAGTGCCGATCGTGGGGGCGGTTTTCAATCCAGTCAGCAACGAGCTTTTCACCGCGGCACGGGGAGAAGGCGCCTATCGAAACGGCGATCGAATTCGCGTGTCGCGCGTGGAAAAGCTGGCAACCAGTCTCGTGGCGACCGGCTTTCCAACGCACCAACGCAAGAAGAGCTCGAACATCAATTACTACTGGCAGTTCACACTGCGTTCGCATGGCGTGCGGCGCGACGGCGCAGCAGCTCTCGACTTGTGCTCGGTGGCCTGCGGACGGTTCGATGCGTTCTGGGAATTCGGCCTCAAATCGTGGGACACCGCCGCGGGCGTTGTAGTGGTTGAAGAGGCTGGAGGAACCGTCACCGATCTTGCCGGCCAGCCCTATCGACTGGGCGGGCCAAGCATACTGGCATCGAACCAGCGCGTCCATCAAGAGGTGCTCCAAGTCGCCGCCAGCATTGCCGAGGACGCCGTGAACGATACATAGCGGGTAGAGGCAAATGAAAGCAAGCGAGCTCGACTACGAATTGCCGCCCGAGCGGATCGCCCAACGTCCGCTAGCCGAGCGCGATGCCTCGCGAATGCTCCTGCTCAGCCGTGCGGCGGGACGATGGGAAGATCGGCAGTTTCACGAGCTTCCGGATCTGCTTGGTGGGGACGAAGTTGCCGTCATTAACAACGTGCGCGTTATTCCCGCGCGGCTGTTGGGCCGGCGGGCTGGTATCGACGCGCAGCCGATCGGTGCGCGCAACCCGGCTCGCGCCGAGTTTTTGCAGACCGAAATCGAAGTGTTGCTGGTGCGCCAACTAAGCGCTGATACCTGGGAAGGGCTCGTGCGACCTGGCCGAAAGGTGCCGAGCGGCGAGCGGATCGTTTTCGGGGAGGGGGAACTGGAGGCTTCGGTCGAAGGCCGGGGCCCGTATGGGCTTCGCCGGCTGCGATTTACCTCGAAGAACGGCTTCGACCAAGCGCTTACACGCCTTGGGCACATTCCTCTGCCACCCTATATCAAACGGACCGACGAGCCGCTGGATGGCGAGCGCTATCAAACCGTGTTCGCCCGCTTGGGCAGGGCCGTGGCCGCGCCGACGGCGGGGCTGCATTTCACTCCCGAAATCCTGGAACGGATTCGCCATCGAGGAACGGAAATCGTGGAGATCACACTCGAGATAGGCCTTGGAACGTTCGAACCGATCCGCTCTGAACGCGTCGAAGACCATCCGATCCATCCCGAAGCCTATGAAATCCCGGAAGCGTCGGCGGCCGCAATCGACCGCGCCAAGCGCGAGGGTCGTCCAGTGCTAGCCATTGGAACGACGGTCGTGAGGGCGCTCGAAGACGCTGCCGAAAAGCAGCTCGGCAAGGAACCGGTCGTGGCCTCCGGCAAGGCGGAGGCAAGCCTCCTGCTCTATCCGGGGAAACCCTTTCGAATCGTGGATCAACTGCTGACGAATTTTCATCTTCCGCGGTCGAGCCTACTCGCGCTCGTGGCTGCGTTCGCCGGACGCGACAACGTCCTGCGCGCCTATGGGCACGCCGTCGGCGCGGGCTATCGCTTTTACAGTTATGGGGATTCGATGCTCATTCGCTGATCCGGGCGACTGGCTGTCGGGGCCCTCCTCGCGTGCGAGTTTCGTGCAACCTGAGGTGTCTTCGTCTATGATGTGGCGTCTCCTCATTTGGAGTGCGGCGTGCGTTATCTCATCCTAAGCGATATCCACGCGAACCAGACCGCGCTCGACGCGGCCCTGGACGCGGCCAAAGGCAGATGGGAGAAAGCGGTCTGCTTGGGCGATTTGGTCGGCTACGGTCCGGACCCCAACGAGGTGACCGAGCGGGTCCGCGAGATCTCCGCACTCACGATTCGGGGCAATCACGACAAAGCGGTCGCCGGGCTGACAGATTTCGAGGAATTCAATCCCATCGCGCGCGCGGCTGTGCTCTGGACGCGGGAACAACTGCAGTCGCAAAACCTCGTATACCTAAGGGAGTTGCCCCGAGGACCAGTTCAAGCCGATGGTTTCGCGATGATTCATGGATCGGTGCATGATGAGGATGAGTACGTCTTTGCTCCAGAGTTGGCGCTGGCGGGCTTGCATGACGCGCCCTCCCCGGTGGTTTTTTTCGGCCACACCCACATCCAGGGTGGTTATACCCTCCGCGGAGAGGAAATGGGGGTGCTCCACTTCAAGCCCATGGCCGGCACTCCCTTTGCACAACTGAACATCGAAGAGGGCACCACATACTTGTTGAATCCCGGTTCCATCGGGCAGCCGCGCGACGGCGATCCGCGAGCAGCATTTGCGATCGCCAATCTGGATGAGCAGCAGGTCGAGTTCTGGCGCGTCCCGTACGATATTGAGGCTGTACAAAATCGCATGATGCGGGCCGGGCTTCCGGAGCCGCTCGTGTTGCGGCTGTCATTCGGTCGCTGAGGTGAAGTGGAAAAGCCCGTGGTGGCCGAACCCACCGATGATCGGAGAGACAGGAGAAGATTTCCCGCGGCCTTCGCGATGGGCGTCGTCATTACTCTCCTTTTCGCCGGCGGCTTGGTATGGCTGACGCGGGTGACGCAATCGCGCGGGCCTGGGCCGGTCGGCAAGCTTCCCTTCGGGTCTGAGGAGCAGGCCTACGCCCGGCACATCCGTTTTCAGGGCGGCCCGATGTCGCAAGCCACGAATTTTCTAAATCAGGAGTTTACCTACGTTGCAGGCACCGTTTCGAATGATGGTCCCAGAACCCTGCGCGCGCTGGAGGTAATGTTTGAGTTTCACGATCCCTTCAATCAGGTTGTCTTGCGCGATCCCCAGCGTATTCTGACCGATGGCTCACCCCTCAAGGCCGGGGAGAGCCGCGATTTCCAGGTGACCCTAGGGGCTCATCTTCCTGCGGAATGGAATCGGCAGTACCCCTCGGTCCGCGTTACGGGCCTGATTCTCGAATAAAGCGGGCTTGTTGGGGGAATTGGCGCCAAATTCATGCCTAGCGCCCGTCGGGAGGCATAAACCCTCGACGGTGAGGATCAAAAAGGGAAGCGGACCAATTTGGTTGGCCTCGCTTCCCGGGGTGTGTCCTAGAAGCAGTCTTAGCGAGTTAGACGCTGGGGAGCAAAAAAGGTTGCCCGCCCGAGAAGGCTCAGTAGAACAGATATTTGCGCCACTTCTCGTCGCGATGTCCGATGAGCCGCATCAATTGTCGAGAGGTGTGAAGCGTGAACGGCCGCGGCCGGCGCTGGAGTTTCAAACCGGCTTCTTCAGGGGTTCGATCACCTTTGCGGTTGTTGCAGGAGTAGCAGGACGCGACGAGGTTCTCCCAAGACGATCTTCCTCCACGCGATCGCGGTAACACATGATCCAGCGTCAGCTCAGAAGCGGGGAACGAAGTGCCGCAGAACTGGCACGTGTTCCGGTCACGCAGCAGAATGTTCTTCCGCGAAAGCGCGCGGCTCTGCTGTGGAATATGCCGATAGCTCAGCAGGCGAATCACAGACGGGACTTGAATCGCCTTCGAGGTGGAGTGCACTTCCGAATGATTTGTTTCCTCCGCCTGCGCCACACCCTTCAACAGAAGCACCAGGGCGCGGCGCACGGCCGTCACATTGATCGGCTCGAATGTGGCGTTGAGTACCAGGACCGGGGCTTGCATGACCGAAGGGCGGGTGATCGCGGGTTTTGGCAGAGCGGTATCGGAGAACGTTCCCCCCGACCCAAGATTGGGCCGGGGACGTAAGCCGGTCTTCTTTCCGCTATCCATCGCCCCGCCTTTGTGTTGGCACGCCGCCCTCTAGGCTAGTGATGCCGGCCATGTTCCTCGGGTTTGTACCGACTTTCGACGCTGTTACGGATAGGAAGCCTTGGAGTAGCCGCCCGGAACGGGCTCTCCTCCCAACCCTAGTATACCGCTTGCGGCAGCTTTTTTTTAGGGCCGTGCGCAGACGTTAAGGGTCAGGCACCGTCTATCAGCGACCCCGCGGAGAAAGCGAGATCGGGCATCACGACACGAAAGGAGCAAAACAACGAAGGGGCGCAGGCCTAGGGTTGCAGTAGACCCTTCTCCTTCTTCTCCTGGCAGGAAATGCAGTAGCGGGTCCACGGCACAGCTTCTAGACGCTTCTGTTGAAGCTCCTCATGGCAAGAAACACATTCGCCGAAAGAGCCGTCTTTGATGCGCACGAGCGCATCGTCGACCAGTTGCAGCAGAGCGCGGTCGCTGTGGGTCTGGCCGAAAAGAAACTCCTTCGTGTATGAGTTTGCGGCCTTGTCCGCCAGATCAACCGTGGGATCCTCATCGGCCTCGCGGCCTTCCTGTTGGTTGCGGGCGATATCGCGCAGCAATTCCTCGCGCCGCGCGATCAGCTTTTTTTTGTAATAGTCGAGGCGCTTCTTATCCATAAGCGGATTCCCATGGAAGGCTTCCAAGCCTCGTTCAAAACCAACGATTCTAGTCCCAGGCACTTTCGTTGTCAAATTAGTGACCTCCGCCAGGCAACGTTAGATGCAGCAGTGGCGTGACAGTTGCATGGAGAGCGACCGGTTCGATCACAGCCAGGCCTTAGGAGTCTCTGCGCCTTGCCGGAAACATCACATGGATGGCCCGAGTCATCAACAGCAGAACCGGAAATACCAGCAGTCTGCCTTCGGGCCCGACAGGTCCTCCCGTCACCCAGTTCGAGCCGTGCATCGAAGAATCCAAAACGTGCCCCCGTGCCGCGATCCCGCTATTCGGAACTCCGTAGAAAGAAAAAGGACTGGCCCCAGTCCCATGCTGCGTTTACGGCCCTCCCGTTCGTGCCTAGGTTCGACTTGCCATCCTATCCCTACCTCTGCTTACGGAAAGGTTGCCCTTATCCCGTACAAGTTCCCGGGTTGCGACGGCGTGCCAGCGGCTGCTAAACTGCCAACTCTGCGAACATGAGACCGCTTTTGATCAACCCTCCGTGCCATGCCGGCGGTGTCAAAGAGCAGTACTCGGGAGGACATGCTTGGCCAAATATGATCTCGTGATCATTGGCAGCGGTCCGGGCGGATACGTCGCCGCGATTCGCGCCAGCCAATGGGGCTTGAAGACCGCCGTCGTCGAAAAGGATCCGTTTCTGGGTGGCACGTGCCTTCACGTCGGCTGCATCCCCACCAAGGTTTTTCTGCATCACGCGGACATTTATGACAACTTCAAGCGCGCCGAGGAATTCGGGTTCGAAGTGAAGGACGTGAAAGTGAACTGGCCCGCGATGCTCGCGCGCAAGCAGAAGATCGTGAACAAGCATGCGGGCGGCGTCGCCGCGTTGTTTCGGAAGCACAAGATCGACTCAATGACGGGCTGGGGACGTCTTCAAGGAGCCGGACGGGTCTCGGTGGAGAAGGACGGCAAGACCACGGAGGTCGAGACAACCTACACGATGATCGCGACCGGTTCCGAGGCTCGCTCGCTGCCGGGAGTGGAAATCGACGGGGCCACGATTTTGACGAACCGCGAGATTTTGCAGCTGAATTCCCCCCCGAAGTCGCTCGTGGTCGTGGGCGCCGGTGCCGTGGGCGTTGAGTTTGCGTCGATCTTTCGCACGTTTGGAAGCGATGTGACGCTGCTCGAGATGCTGCCGCGGATCGTTCCCTTGGAAGACGAAGAGGTATCGGCGGAATTGGAGAAAGCGTTCAAGAAAAAGGGAATTCGCATCGAGACGGGCTCGAAGGTGGAATCGGTAAAGAAGGACGCCAAAGGTGCGACGGTCAGCTTCAAAGACAAAAGTGGAAAGACTCAATCGATTGCGGCAGAGCGGGTTCTCATGGGTGTCGGGCGCCGACCGCTGACCGAGAATCTGGGCCTGGAAAACACCCGGGTGCGGGTCGAGCGCGGCTACGTACTCGCGAACGCGTATCTTGAGACCGGTGAGCCTCGCGTGTATGCGATCGGTGACATCGTCGCAGGTCAGCCGCAGCTCGCTCATGCCGCTTCGATGGAAGGCATTATCGCGGTTGGCCGCATGGCCGGAAAAAATGTCCAGCCGTTTGACAAGAAACGATGCCCCGCAGCCACCTACTGCGAGCCACAGATCGGATCGATCGGCTTGACCGAGCGCGAAGCACGCGAGGCGGGTTTCGACGTTAAAACCGGGAAATTTCCCTTCTTGGCCAACAGCAAGGCGACGATCCTGGGGCGGCATGAAGGCTTCATCAAGGTTGTTGCCGAGGCGAAATACGGCGAGATACTCGGGGTTCACGCCATTGGTCCGCTGGCGACTGAAATCATCTCCGAGCCGGTGGCTGCGCTGGGTCTCGAGGCCACGCTCGACGACATGGCAGCTACCATTCATGCGCATCCAACGGTATGGGAGGCCATGGGCGATGCTTTCAATGCGGTGCGGGGCCTTACCATTAACTTTTGAAGCCGCGCGAGAATAAGGCGCTTCTGAGAAGCCATTGAGCCACTACGAAACAATCTGCTGGATGGTTGAGCTGGGGCTGATTCGATATGGTCCGGCCTGCGAATTGCAGCGACGGCTTGTCGAGGCGCGCAAGGCCCGCCTGATTCCAGACGTTCTGCTTCTTTGCGAGCACCCTCACATCATCACTCTAGGTCGCAATGGAGACGCTCAGCACGTGCGTGCCTCCCGTCGCATCCTGGAGGAGATGAGGGTCGAGTTCGATTCCTCCGACCGCGGCGGCGACGTCACCTATCATGGTCCAGGGCAAATCGTTGCCTATCCGATTGTCGATCTCGCCCAACATCGCCGTGACATTCGCTGGTACGTGGAGCAGCTCGAGGAAATTATGATCCGCACGAGCGCGGGGTTTGGCGTCCCGGCCAAGCGTATCCAGGGCCAGCATGGTGTGTGGGTGGATGGGCCCGCCGGCGAAGAAAAAATCGGCGCACTGGGAGTGCACATCAGCCGCTGGGTAACCTCGCATGGATTCGCCTACAATGTCTCGGCCGATTTGCGGTACTTCGATTTGATCATTCCCTGCGGTATTGCCGGAAAGGGTGTTACTTCGCTCGACCGCGTGCTCGGACGGCCGGTGTCGTTGGAGGAAGTGCGCACGCGACTCGCATCGGATTTCTCCATTGTTTTCAATCGTCACCCACAACCGATGGCACCGGCGCAACTGGCCGAATGGCTCCTGCCGCAACAGGAAATGGCTCCTGATGCGCTCCCGTTGACAACGTAAAGGCCGATCGTTCCGCGAGCCGCACGGCGTCGGGATGGCCTGAAAAGGACGCATGAACGCAAGCCTGACTTCTGAACAGTACCTGGATTTGTACTATTTCATGCAGCTCAACCGGCAGCTGGAAGAACGGCTGGTCCGGCTTTTCCGGCAAAACAAGATTGTGGGCGGCGTCTATTCGAGCCTCGGGCAGGAAGCCGTTTCTATCGGCACAGCCTACGCACTCGAGCCGCGCGATTGGCTTGCTCCCATGATCCGCAATATCGGCTCGCTTCTGGTGAAGGGTGTCAAGCCGCGAGATATCTTTACGCAGCACATGGCCAAGTACACCTCACCGACGCAGGGCAAAGACGGCACGAGCCATTTCGGAGATCTGAAGGTTCACCACGTCGTTTCGCCCATCTCGATGCTTGGCGACCTGATTCCCGTGATGACCGGCGTGGCCATGGCTGGCCGTTATTTGGGCCACAACATCGTTGCAATGACATGGATCGGCGACGGCGGCAGCTCGACCGGCGCGTTTCACGAGGGCTTGAACCTGGCGGCGGCGCAGCGCGCACCGTTCGTCCTGGTGCTGGAGAACAATCAGTGGGCGTATTCGACACCGGTAACCAAGCAGGTTCCGATCAGGGACCTGGCGGATCGCGCCAAGGCCTATGGTATTCGAAGCAGAATCGTCGACGGCAACGATGTTACGGCTGTCTATAAGACAGCCAAGAACGCGGTGAACGATTGCCGAGCGGGACGGGGGCCCGTGCTGATTGAAGTGAAGACCATGCGCATGAAGGGTCATGCGCAGCATGATCCGGCCGAATATGTTCCCAAGGCGATGCTCGAATATTGGAAGGCCCGCGACCCAATCGCCCGCTATGAAGCCTACCTTACCGAGCACAATCTCTGGGACGCGCACAAGAAGTCGGAAATCGACGCCCGCATCGAGCTTGAGCTAAACGAAGACCAGAAGTTTGCAGAAGAATCCCCCTTGCCGCTGCCCGAGCAGGCCAAACAGGGAGTTTATTGCGAAGGCTGCCACACCATCGAAGCGGAATGGAAACGGCCGAAGAAGGAAGTGATGCCACCCGCCGCGAGCGTTGAGGCAGTCTGGAAGATTACCGACTTCGGCAGCCCCCGAGCGGAAGCGGAAGCCGCGAGGCCTCCTGCTTCTGCCGGCGCGAAGCTGCCCGGCAGGCCTTCCCCCCCTTCCGCGCAGGAAATCGCCGTCGAACACCAACAGCCTTTGCGCGTCCCGTTCGGCCGCGGGCCCAAGGACAGAGCATTTGAGCGGGAGAGGCAGGAGAAGCAACCGGCTAGGCCGCCTCGTCACAAGCGGCGGAGGCGTTGACCATGCCCGAGATTACGATGCTCGAAGCCATCCGCGAGGCGCTCTGCGAGGAGATGGAGCGCGACCCTGGCGTCGTGGCTTTGGGCGAGGATATCGGCGTCTATGGAGGTGCCTTCAAGGTCACCGAGGGCCTGTTGGCGAAATTCGGCCCCGAGCGCGTGATCGATACGCCGATCAGCGAAACGGCCATCGTAGGAGCCGCCTGCGGTATGAGCTATCTCGGCCTGCGGCCGGTCGCCGAATTGCAATTCATCGATTTCATTGCCTGTTGCTTCAATCAGGTAACGAATTTCGCGGCCAAATCGCACTACCGCTGGGGAGCGCCTGTGCCAATTGTGTTGCGCGGGCCTTCCGGCGGCGGCGTTCACGGTGGACCGTTTCATTCCGCCAATCCGGAAATGTATTTCGTCCATACGCCCGGGTTGAAGGTGATCTATCCTTCAACGGCCTATGACGCCAAGGGTCTCCTCAAGTCAGCGATCCGCGACAACAATCCGGTACTCTTCTTCGAACACAAGTTTCTCTACCGGCGCGTCAAAGAAGATATCCCACGCCACGATTACACCGTGCCCATCGGTAAGGCGGCGGTGCGGCGCGAGGGACGCGATTTGACAATTGTGAGTTACGCCGCCGCGGCGCACACTTGCGCGCAAGCCGCCGACGTACTGGCCAGGGAAGGCATCGACGCCGAGGTGATCGACTTGCGAACACTCCTGCCCCTGGACCGCGAAACGATCCTCAGTTCCCTCAAGAAGACAAGCAAACTGCTGGTTGTCCACGAAGACACGCGAACGGGCGGAATTGCCGGCGAAATTGCGGCGATTGCGTGTGAAGGCGGCTTCGATTACCTCGACGGGCCGATTGCTCGGGTCACCGGGCTGGATACGCCGGTTCCCTATTCCCCTCCGCTCGAGGCTGAGTTTCTTCCCAGTGTCGAAAAAGTTGCCGCCGCCGCACGGGAATTGGCAAAATACTAGCAAAGAAATGGAGGCGTGCGCCTTGGGAAAGACGAGGGGTCTGAATGTAGCCGAGTTTGAAGTTGGATCGCAGGTTCGCATCGCCGAGCGTGCGTTTCTCGAAAGTTTTCTCGAGGAAGGGCAATATCACAACGAGCTTGAACCCGAGCAGATCGAATACGCCGGCCGCGTTGCCAATGTAACGCGGGTAGAATTCTTTCACGGCGGAGACGAAATCTACACGCTGGAAGGGATTCCGGGCGTGTGGCATGAAGAGTGTTTGAGCGCCGCTTAGCTTTTTGTCCCCAGGAGAAAGCCATGGCTGTCGATGTCATCATGCCCCAAATGGGGGAGAGCATTTTCGAAGGAACGATCACCAAGTGGCTGAAGAAGCCCGGCGATAAGATCGAACGCGACGAGCCGCTGTTTGAGATTTCAACCGACAAAGTTGACGCCGAAATCCCGGCGCCGGCCGCGGGCGTGCTGAAGGAAATTAAAGTAACCGAAGGCCAGACGGTGCCGATTCAAACGGTCGTGGCCGTGATCGATGCAGCCGGTGCCGTCGCAGCCGCGGGGGTCCCGTCGGCCGCTGCCCGGCCGGACGCCGCCAAACCAGCCGCCTCCGCGCCTAGCTCGGCGAAACCAGATGCCGGCAAGCCCGTCGGCGTGCCCGCAACGCCGCCGAAGGCCGCGCCGGCGCCCGCAGAACCCCAGCGTGCCGGCGGCAACGGTGACAAAATTCGCAGCTCGCCGCTGGTCCGCCGAATCGCACGGGAAAATCAGATTGATCTTGCGCAAGTGCCCGGCACGGGGGCCGGAGG
>Ga0187783_10001902_pt1 | contig 15471 bp, 14 predicted proteins | sample 1015_SJ02_MP02_2_FD_132471 | JGI IMG/M metagenome (GOLD analysis project Ga0187783, IMG submission 132471) | Tropical peat soil microbial communities from peatlands in Department of Meta, Colombia - 1015_SJ02_MP02_20_MG | ecosystem: Environmental > Terrestrial > Soil > Wetlands > Peat | place... | reverse complement strand
CAAATTAGTAAGCGTGATAGTGATGCCGGCGAACCAAGCTGTCTTTTTCATGTCACCCCCAAGATGAACAGATGAACCTTACGCCCTCATCTTAAAGTCGCACTCAACTTGCTTCAACGCGGGCCATCAGCGGCTCCTGTTTCTTTTGTCGCTGTGTCATTTGGGTTGCATGACTCGCGCGATCCGCGGGCAGAGCGAGCGCGTGCAGGGCCGACAAGGCATTGGCCCCGGTCACCGCGCCCTACAACAGCCAGCCGCTACTTCGTCAGGATCGGCGCGACCGGCGCCGGCGGCGATAGCGGAAAATGATAGCTCAGCGTGCCGGTGACAAGCCCTGCAGTCCGGCGTTGCGCGAGTTCGGCCTCCGCTTCCGTAAGCCGAAACAAATCGTAACGGTCGCCGCAATGCTGGGGACGCGCGGATCGCGGGCGCTCTCGGACTATGCCGACGGCCGGGCGCTGAGCCTGAATACGGTGTACACCCACCTGCGCCGATTGCGGGAAAAGACCGGCAGCAACCGAATGGCCGAACTCATTTACAAGCTGAACGAGCTACGGCTGCCGCTGCGGGCCTGATGTCGCTTTCCGCCGGTTAGCGACCGCCGAGCCGGCACCGCGGTGGTCGGCAGAGTGCCAAACTCAGCCAAGGATGGCTTAGCGCCTTGCGGTCGCTGGCTCCTAACCGATGAACTAAATCGATCTGCAATATGTGCGCATCGAACCTTTGCGTGCGGAGGTGCAAATGCCCGAACAACACTGCGACGCAGTCTTACAAGCGTGACCGAGCGGGAAGCACGCCGCGGCATAGACGACGGACGGCGTCGGCGTCGCGAACAGCACTGCCATTTGCGCGTGAATGCTCCGCGGCGATCCGGAGACCGAACCGGCAAGAGACGCCGGACTAACGTAGGACATGGCCGAACTTCCCGGTGAGAGGCCGGCAAACGCCACAAATGCTGCAGCCGCGACAGACAGCGAGCGTGGTGACATGTCGTTTTCTCCTGCCAATTTAAAAAATGGGTGTAATGGCGTTCGCCGAATTGTCAGTGGCCTCAATGACTTTGAGTGCCGGACGCGAGGGCCACACTGGCAACGGTGCCGCTCGCTACGGTAGGCAAGGCGCAGCGGGTTTTACTTATCACAGAGCAAAGAGCCAGGCACGCAACCCTGTTGCTGAGGCGGACCGCCGGCCGGCGCAAGAAATAAGATCAGGCGGTCGTAAACCGCCTGGTACTGCCCGTCTTTGCACATCTGCGGGATGATGTGGATCAACCCTTCGTCACGGAGTAATTGTGTTTGTTCGCGGGCCGACCTGGAGTCTATTGCCGCAAGGAAACTAACAAACATAACCTCGCAGTCCTCGGCATTCTGTGGCACTTTTACTGTGGGACTTTGGGCGTGCGCGCTGCTGCACACAGGCAACCCTGCGAGGATGCAGGCCGCCAATGGGGCAAGGAGCGAATGCGTTCCGCGTTTACGCATGGTTTCCGCATACGCGTGGTACGATACCGATGACTGCACGCGCTCCATAGCGTATCGCCTCTCCAATATTCCGCAAGCCGCTTTCCGGCTTCTGCCTCGGCCGAATGCCGTTGTGCCAAACGTTCAGGTCGATCGTAATTCACTGGCGCCCATAGCCCCGCTCCCACGCGTCAATCCCGGAGCCGCGCCCTGAGGGCTCCAGTGATCATTTGATTTCACTCCAATTATTGTTGGAGTAAAACCACGTGCGACCGGTTTGCGTCTCCAGCCGGTAGAGCCAAAAGCTCTTGTTGTCCGGGGTCACGGCGACGTAGAGCCGGTATTTGCCTGCGGGAATCGGTTGCGGGTCTGCGACATCCGAGAATGCGCTGGTGCCGAGAGTGCCGACTTGGCCGGTCGCGACATTGATCCGGAAAACCGTTGGGCCGCCGCCTATTGCCGGTGCGATGAAGGCCATCTCGTAAACATCCTCGGCCAGCGATCCGGTGCTTCCAATGGCCGTGAGGGTCAGAGTAATCGCGGCAACCGTCGTGAATTGGGTCAAGAGGCGCATCGCTAAAGTCTCCTCATCAAGATTTTGCAGATGGCAGAGTGAGAGGAAGCCGAGCTTATGCACGCCGCCTCAGCTAGACCAGGGGTCGGCGGTCGGCCTGGCACTACTTTGCCGGGGCAATTTCGTTCCAACCCCCTCCCGAGACACTCAGAAGTCTGTGAACGTTTTCCACTTCCGACATGGCTCATGACCGACGTTTCGGCCAATTCGGCCCAAGTCCGCTTAGCCCGATAGCGACCGCAGAGCCGACATGGCGCCAACGTCGCGAAGTGCCAATAGGAGACCTGAGCAGGTGCAGCGAAAAACCGACTATTCGATCACCTCGTCGGCGCGCGCAAGCAGGCTTGAGGGGATTTTAAGGTCGGGCGCTTTCGCTGTTTTGAGATTGACGGCGCGATCGAACTTAGTTGGGTCGCGGCGCGGTGGCTCGGCGTCACGCGTTCATTTTCGCTCGTACAGATAAAGGAACTCGGAATAGAGCAGGTTGACCTCCTCGGCGTCGATTTCCCCTTTCGCCATCAAGGGCGGGCCGCGGTCGCGCCTGCGTATGCTGCGCAGATGCGCCAATGCTCCAATGCGCGGCAGGTACAAACCAGGGATGCCGTGGCGCCGCAACATGTACCAATGAATGGCCGGCAGCGCCGCCCTCAGCGCAGCGTAATCCGTAGTAAATGAAAGCCGCACGGCGGGTAATCCACGAACCTTCAATCCGCGCAGCCACAGCACTGGCACGCGATTTGCGCCCATGCGAATTACAAGGCCGATGAAGCGGTCGTCGCCATGATCCGCCATTAAGCGCTCGTCATCGGGGTTCGACAGCGCGCTAGCGGCGAATGGCTCAATGCCGCTCACCTCGCGCGAGACGGCGCCGTTGAGCAACGGAATCGACGCAATCGAGCCATGCGAGACGTAGCGAAAACCCGTGCGCAGGCAGATTGTCCGCACGGACGGTATTGGCGAGCAGACGGTGTAGATCGTGTTGGGATCGGCCGTGGCTTCCCGCATCATCCGCACGGCGAATTTTCGATAGGGTGGCCGAATATACCAGCTCGACAAATTGACCACGCGGCGGCGCCGTCCGCCCTTCGTTTGCATCTTTTCGAAGCAGAGTATGCCGCCCTGCGCGGCGCCGTCCGCAATCAGCAGCAGGCCGTGCCCCATCTGGCCCGCGGGCGCTGCAAACATCATCGGCCAATCGACGTTCTGTTGCGGAAATCCTTCGTCCAGCAACGCCACCATCTCCTGCCGTTGCTGGGGACCGGCAATGGGCACGAATTGCACGCGGACCCTCCTATGCGCGGTTCGATCGGCGTCGCTTATGCGCGTTCATCGCCCAGCTCAAGCCGCTGGCGCGATAATAAAGAGTTGCCGGCGTCTCATTGGGCCGCACGCCGATACGCGGGAGGCTGTGCATTTGCGTGAAATGCTCGGCAGATACCGGGCTCGCCTCGACCGTCGCGGCGCTGGCAAATGCGAGCTCGCGGGCAATTGCAGCTTCGCGCGCCCCGCATGCGCGCTCGTCGCCGTAGGGGTACGCGAAATGATCTACATCGCGCTCAAGCAACTGTTCGAGAAAGGACCTGTTGTCCGCCATTTCGCGGCGCACTTGCTCAGCTTCGAGCGTCGATAGCGCGGCGTGCGAGGTGGTGTGCGCCCCGATCGTTACCAGCGGTTCGGCGGCCAGCGCCCGCAGCTCTTCGCCATCCATGAAGTATTCGTTGGCCACCGACGGCAGTGAAATTCGGTAGGTCGCGAAGACGGGCGCCAGTGCGGATTTGCGCCGATAATCATGGTGGACCCACGCGCTCACCGCGTTGAGTGCGGCAACCTTCCCGGCGAGGTCACCGCAGCTGAAGCGCCGCTCCATGCAATCGACCACGATCTCGTCATGGGACCGGATCAGGACGCGCAGGCCGAGCCACCAGGCGTACAGTTCGCGCGTCAAGGCGCCGGTGGGCACGTAGACCGTAAAGGGCGCGTGCAAACGCCGGAGAACCGGCAGCGCGCGCGTCAAGCTGTCGCGATAACCGTCGTCGAAGGTGAGCACCAAAAAAGGACGGCCGTGCATCGGCTCAGCGATTCGGCGCAACGCCTCGTCGAGATCGACAATGTCCCAGCCGTCGCGACGCAAGGCGGTCACCAGCTCCGCCAACTGTGCCGCGGAGCATCCGGTCGTAAGCTCCGCGCGAACGTCATCGTGAATCTCGTGCACCAACAAGATGGCGCCGATACCGCCCAGACGGTTGCGCAGCGGCACCGCGAGGCCCGAGCGGCGGAGCACGGAAATCGCGCTGCTCTTGAATGACATTCCTGCAGCAGGAGCCTGAGTGTTTCTACCAGGCGTTATGAAGCGCTATTTTACGAATCAGGTCCATGGGGTCCAGTCCATGCGGCCGCTTCGCCGCGGGCTGGTGTGACCCGGAGCGCGGCGCTCGATTTCGCGCGAGCGCTAATCCACTATCGGTGCGGCATGGGCTTCAGAATTGCCGGCGGTCGCCAACCGATCCAGTGTGGCCTTCAACCCGACCGTGTCTGGACAAATGATCAGCTGGGTGACGCGCCCCCACCGCAGACGCAGGAAGTGGATGCCGCGATTCCAAGTGCGAACCCCATCGGTTCCGGAATTGGTCTCCTGCCACTCGGCAACGACCATGGTGTTCCACGGGCTGCCGCTCACCCAGACGCGCGACACCTCAAACTCGATATCCGGTAACAGCCGGTAAAGACGCTCATGCCATCCACGGGTCGCGGCGAGAGTGTGCCTCGATCCGCTGAGCGCATGGTCCTCGCCGAGGAAGGAATGCTCGAAGCTTTTGGCAAACGCGCGCAGCACCGGCTCAGCGTCGCCATGACTGACTGCGTCAAACAGGGCCCGAACGCGCGTCTCGACAATCGAGTGATACATTTTTGGCCAACCCGGCGCATCCCACCAAGCGAGATATGCGCTCAAGCCATTGAATGCCGCCGCCGATGCTGAAAGCTTGGCCGGCGCAGGTTCGGCGGCACTACGCGAAGCCGGTGGCTCGGCGCTAATCCGCCTTCCACCAACCGTGAAAGCTGATCGGCAGGCTATGTGGCAGGTGCAGCCGCGCAACCGGCCCGGCGTCGACGTGAGCAGCGTCGAACAGCGCGAAGAACGCCCGCTCGCTGCGCCCGTCAACGCCCTGTACAATCAGCCATCCGTCATTGCGGTCGCCACCGGGACGGGCGGCAAAAACCGGCTCTCCGGTCGCGACGTTGGCGCCGAAATCGAAGATTTGCGTCTTGCCGCGGATGAAATCCACGCGCTTGACGCCGTTCCAGAGGTGATCCACGCGATCGCCGCCGCCATTCGTCGCAGCATGTTCGCCGGCGCTGAGATAGGCGACGTCGTGTTTCTGCATCGCGACGCGTGGGTCGATCATCGGAAATTCGTGCGCACCCGGATCGAGAATCTCTTCGCGCAGGGAATGGCCGGCGAGGTCGATGCGGTAGCGGCGTAACATGCCCGGCGCCTTCGCCACGCCCATGCGGCCCTGCATCAGCGTGTAGAACAACGCGCCGTGGGGTGCGAAATGATCGGGCGCGTCATAGCCCACGAAGTCGGCGATGATTTCACCGTTCTCGCTGTAGGCGTTCAGCGCATGCCAGATAAAGGCGGCCGGCGCTTCGAAAAGCTGCACGGCACCGCCGTCGCGCGGCACGACCAGCACTTGATTGCCGCTTTCCGGCTTCCACGACAGCGATTCGATGAAGCTTGCCTGCCCGCTCAGAAACCGCCACGGCGAAAACCACATCGGGTGCAGCACGAAGATCAAATATTCTCGCGTCGCAAAGAAGTCGTGGATGTACACCTGTCTCGGCGCAGCGATCACGTGGTGGGCCTTGAGCGCGCCGTCGGCGCCATGAATGATGGCGTGCAACTTCATCGCGGCGCCGTGGCTGATACCGAACAGGAGCCACTCACCGGTCAGCGGATCGAATTTAGTATGCGCCTTGATCATGAACTCCTTGGTTGGATCGCCCAGCGACTCCTCGCCGAGCGTTTCCAGCGTCTGCGGATCAAGGCCAAAGGCCGGGCTGACCTCGTCGAATGCGTATAGGCGTTCGTTGAACGGATAAACGGTCACGCCGGCCTGGGAATGCCCCGCTCCGCCGCCGAGATTGGCGATGAAGCCGCCCGGGCGCCGCATCGACCAGGTGGCGAAGCGGAACGCGTCGGCCGCTTCTTCGGCCACGAACTTGGGCGTCCGTACAAATGCGTTTTGATAGCGGGCGACGCCATCGGCGAATGAGAGCCGCTGGACGAGCCCGTCGCCGTCCAGCAAATGCGGTTTGCGCAATCCCCCGCGCTCGAACAGGCCGGGGCCGTTGCGATAAAGCGATCCGCGAAGCTCCCGAGGAATCGTCCCCTCCACGACAGGCGGCTCATCGCGCCCGCCCTGCTCGGAAACGCCAAGCAGCGCGAGGGCGCGCGGCGCCGGCTCTGCTTCGCTGTCACGATCGCGCACCATGGCAAAGGTCATGGACGGCCTCCGGGGTTTATCTAAACGATGCTAAGATATAATTTGAACAATGTCAAGATTCTGGTTGGCGGAGTTGCCGTTCGCCGCTATCCTGCTGAAATGCCGGCGAAAGCCCGCAAGAAGCGCCCCTCCGCCTACCACCACGGCGATCTGCGCGACGCGTTGGTTCGCGCCGCGCGGCGGATTTTGGAAAAGGAGGGGATCGCCCAGTTGTCGCTGCGCCGGGTCGCGCGCGCCGCCGGCGTATCGCCGGCCGCTCCCTATCATCACTTCGCCGACAAACAAGCTTTGCTGGACGCGATCGCCACCCAGGGTTTCGCGGGGCTGACGACGGAAATGCGCGCGCGGATGGCGAGAGAATCCGATCCGGCCGGTCGACTTGATGCAAGCGGTGTCGGTTATGTGGTCTTCGCCGTCGAGAACCCGACGCTGTTTCAGCTCATGTTCAGCGGCGACGGGCGGCGTTCGTCTGGTGACACCGCCCTGAAAGCGGCCCGCGACAGCGCTTACGGCGTGCTTCAGGCGGCCGTCGCCGACACCTCAGTCGATGGCACGGCAAATCCGCTGGTCTGCTTGCGGCTGTGGTCCCTGGTCCACGGCATCGCCAAATTGATCGTCGAGCGCTCGATCAAACCCTCCGATTATGGAGCAGCCGACAGCGAAGCTTTGGCCGTGCGGGTGCTGCGGAGCGAGGTTTAGGTTGCGCTTGTGGCGCCTCGCGGCAGGTTCAACACCTTGGCCGCGCGCGGCCGGATTTTCGCCCTCCGAAACGAAACGCCTGCGCAGGTGTCGGCGCAACCCCCGGATCCTTGGGGACTGATATTAGTGACACCCGCAGTGTCAAAGATCACAGTTTATCACTGCCATGCAATTTCGTTACCTCTTGTTGCTTGGGGGTCGGAATTGCATGGCCAATGCTCGCGGGGTGATTCTCTGCATTGAAGACGATCATGAGACCGCCCGCTTGATCGCGGAGGAGCTCACGGATCGCGGATTTGAGGCGACCGTGGCCTACAGCGGCCAAGAGGGCCTGCTGGCGATCATGCGGCGACCGCCGGACCTGGTTTTGTGTGATGTCAGCATGCCGACAATGACCGGATTTGACGTGCTGGACCGGTTGAACGAGATCGCCCCTCGTTTTGGGAAAATACCCTTTGTTTTTCTGACTGCGCTTGCCGATCGGGAAAATGAATTGAAGGGTCGGCGCCTCGGCGCCGACGACTACGTAAGCAAACCTATCGATTTCGACCGCCTCTTCTTTATCATCGAGGCGCGACTCGCGGGCGTCGCCCGAACGAGAGTGCTGCCCCAGTTCGCAAAGTTGAAAGATCGGGAAATCGAAGTGCTGACCTGGGTGGCACGCGGCAAGACATCTGCCGAAATTGCCGCCACGCTGTCGATGTCCAAGCGAACCGTGGATTTTCACCTCGATAACGCACGGGATAAACTAAAGGCCGGGACCCGAACTGAAGCGGCGATCATCGCGGCGGCGTGCGGCCTGATCAAACCGTGATGGAAAAAGGTGTCACGGATGCCTGATCTGGAGCCCTGTCCCGCTTATGACGCCTGCGCCGCTCTTGGTTCGTCCGCCGACTGCGCTTGCACCCGAACCGGCACGGACAAAATCGCGACCGTCGACGATCGAGTGGTTCATTACGGTGCCGATCGGAGCGTCGTGTGGTCTGACTGCAGGTGCAAGCCCTTCATGGTGAAAATCGGTCGTACCGGACCGCGTTTCCCCGTTCCCCAACGGCTTTGTGCTTTTCGGCGATTCATTGATGGCGGGTTTCCTGGCCTCTACTGCCAACCCGATCGCATTTCGTACCACTCCGCCGTTAGTGCCGCGCGTGGAGTTTAGACGATAGCGGAGATTGTCGGATGTTCTGGCGACTTTGGATTTCTTCCAGTCACGCGCCTTCGACCAACGCCACGAACGACGCGGGCCTACTACCGTGATTCTGGTGTCAATCGGCGCAACTTCGGTTCCGCTGTGGCCGGTGGCAGTGTGACTGTCGCTATGCCCTGCGTCTCTGCTGTCTATCTCTCCGGGCGCATCTCTTGAGAAGATTCGATGACCTTCCATGTTGCCGCCGGCGTCGACTTTGGCCGGGCGGTCGTCGGAGTTGGCCTTGCCATGCGCTCCAACGGCAGCGTCACTTAAGGCGCCCGAATCGTTCTTCCCGACCGTCGTGGTATCGACGCCGGTGTTTTCGGGACTTCCCTCGACACCAGTCGCACCTGGATGCAGCACCTCGGCGCCTTTGGCACCCGAAACTTGCGGCGCATCTTCCGCGAGGGCTGCGATCACCGTGCCAGTGCTCAACAACGCAAAGTTCATCATGATCAGGCTTGCCAACGGGGGCACGCGGCGATTCATGGCAAACTCCAAAGCATCACTCGGCCGGCGTTGGCTGGCTTGCTGCGGGGGAGACCGGCGATCCCTGCTCCTCTTCCAGGAACATCATGCGTAACGCAGGCACCACTACGAGCAGCAGTATTGGCCCCACCAGCATGCCGCCGACCACCACGGTGGCGAGGGGACGCTGCACTTGACTGCCGATCCCCGTAGAGACCGCCGCCGGCAGCAAGCCGATGCAGGCTGAAAGCGCCGTCATCAACATAGGACGCATGCGTTGCGTGGCCGCATGATACATCGCATCGACGGTACCCAATCCGGTCCGCCTGACCTGGTTGTAGTAGGTGATCATCAGGATGCCATCCATCACTGAGACGCCGAGCAACGATACGAAGCCGATGGCCGATGAGATGCTGAGCTCAAGCCCCGAGCCATAGAGAGCGAGCACGCCGCCGCCGACGGCAAAGGGAATGCCGGCAAGCGCCAGCAGGCTGTCGCGCAGCGAGTTGAACAACCCATACAGCAGCACCATGATCAGCAGCAGGCTGATCGGAACGATAACTTCCAGCCGCTTTTGCGCCTTCTGCAGGTCCTCAAATTCCCCCGCCCATATAATGCGATAGCCGACTGGCAGCTTCACGTTCTTGGCGATGCGCTGCTGCGCCTCGGCGACGGTGCCGCCGAGATCGCGGCCGCGGACACTGAACTTGATGGGAATGTAGCGCTCCCTCGACTCGTGATAGATGTAGGACGCGCCCGTATCGAGCGAAATATCGGCAAGTTCGCTCAGCGGAACGTACGCATTGACGCCTGCGGGAGTCTGGAAGCCGACCTTGATACCACGCACCGCTTCGAGGTTCGCGCGATACTCGGGCGGCAGCCGAACCTGGACGTTCCAGGCCCTGTCGCCCTCGAGCAGAGTGGTTGCTATCGTCCCGCCCAATGCGGCTTGAATCACGGTGTTTACGTCGCCGGTATTGAGGCCGTAACGAGCCGCCTTTTCGCGATTCACCTTGACATTGAGGTTGGGCTGCCCCTGAACGTGAAAAATACCCAAATCGGCCATGCCCCTGACCTGTGCCATCTCATGCTGAACCTTGGTGGCTAAATCCTCCAAGATATCCTGATTTCGGCCGATGATCTTGACCGAATTTGCCCCTTTCACGCCGGAGAGCGCTTCTTCCACATTGTCCTGGATATATTGTGAAAAATTGAACACCACTCCGGGCAGCTCGTCGGTGAACTCCTTCTGCAGATCGTTGATCAACATGTCCTTGGTGTAGCCCGTTGGCCATTCGTCGTAGGGCTTGAGCGGCGCGAACAGCTCTACGTTCGAGAACGGCGAAGCATCACTGCCGTTGTCGGGCCGGCCGTGCTGGGAAACGGCGTGGAGCACTTCGGGATGACGCAGCAAAATCTCACGCATCTTGTTGGTGGCCGGTTCGCCGGCTTCCAGTCCCATCGTGGGCGGCATTGACGCCCTGATCCACAGATTGCCTTCTTCAAGCGCCGGCAGGAATTCACTGCCCAATCGTGTCGTCAAGAGCGCGATAACAGCAAGAAACGCGGCAGCGAATGCCAGCATCGTCTTCCGGTGACCGAGCGACCAATGCAGTACTGGCGCGTAAATTCGGTGCAGTATCCGCACGACAATAGTCTCGGTCTCGGCGACCTGTTGGGGGAGCAGAAAAGAGGCAAGAACCGGCGTAACCGTAAAGGTCGACAGCAATGCCCCGGCAAGAGCCAACCCGTAGGTTCGGGCCATCGGATTGAAAATCTGGCCCTCGACGCCCTGCATGGTGAACAAGGGAACGAACGCCGCGACCGTGATCAGCGCCGAGAAGAAGATTGCATTGTCGACCTGAAGGGCGCTGGCGAAAATCATGCGCAGGCGATCGGTCCAGCCGCCTTCCACCGACCGCGTCGGATCGGCGCCGAATGTTCCCTCCGCAAGGTGCTGCAGCACGCTCCGCCTCGCCTCGGGCGGCGCCTGGAAATTCCTGAAGATGTTCTCCACCAGGATCACCGCCGAATCCACGATGATGCCGAAATCAACGGCGCCCACCGAGAGCAGGTTCGCGTCTTGTCCCAGCAGCACCATGATGATGACGGCGAAGAACAGCGCGAACGGGATATTGACCCCGACGATGATGGCGCTGCGTAAATTGCCCAGGAAAATCCATTGGATCAGAAAGACCAGCAAACAGCCGAAGACGAGATTGTGAAGCACCGTACGGGTGGTGATGTGCACCAGGCCGGTGCGGTCGTAATACGGCGCGAGCTTGACCCCGGGCGGTAACTCGCCGTCCGTATTCAGTTTTTCAATTTCGGCCTGAATCCGCGGCACAACGTCATTGGTATGAAACGTGCGGCCCATGACGACGATTGACAGGGCGGCGTCGCTGTCGTGGTCGATGCCGGCGATGCCGAGCCGCGGCACATAACCGACCGAGACCTTGGCGACATCCTTGATCTGAATGGGAACCCCGTTGAACTGGCCGAGGACGACATTCTCGATGTCGGTGACGTGCCAGCCCTGCGTCAAGTCCTCATTGCCGCCGCTGTCGAAGAGTCCGATGCCGCGAATGTTTACCGATTGCTGGCCGACGGTAATCTCACGGCCGCCAACATTGATATTGGCGTTCCCGAGCGCGCTGATAATCTGCGGAACGGTAACGTTGTAGGCATCGAGCTTATGCAGATCGACGTCGACGTTATATTGCTTGGTGGTGCCGCCCCACGAGTTCACCTGCACGACGCCGTCGGTGACAGTGAATAGACCGCGCAATGCGATCCAGTCTTGCACGGTGCGCAGGTTGGTCAGCCCGAAATGCGGTGGGCCGACCACCTGATATCGATAGACCTCGCCGACCAGGCTCGATTGCGAGATGTTCGGGATTTGATTGCCCGGCAGCGTGACATTTTGCTGCAGACTAAGCGCCGCCTGTGTGTAAGCAAAGAAATAATCGACGCCGTATCTGAAAGTGACGCGGACGAATGTCAAACCGTAGAACGAGGTCGAGCGGATATTGTCGATTCCCGGAGTCGGATAGAGACCGATCTCCATCGGGATGGTGTAATAGCGCTCCATCTCCTCCGCCGAAAGACCGGCAGCCTGGGCGGTGATTTCGAGAATGACGGGTGCCGGATTGGGATATGCCTCAATATTCAGCCGGCTGAACGCGACGAGGCCGGCGGTGATGAAGACCAAGAGGCCCAACAGGATGATGGCGCGTCGGGTGAGACCGAATGCAAGGATGGCCTTCAGCACGGCTCACCCCCGTGTCGCATGTATCGGCCGCAGATCGTCATTGGCTGGTCGCGATCGTCATCATGTTGCTAAGAAAGACCGCTCCGTCGGTGGCGACGAGTTCACCGATTTGCAGGCCTTCGAGAACTTGCCGGTAGCCGTCGCGGGTCTCGCCGATCTTTATTGTCCGCCTCACGAACCGGCGGCGGTCGGCGGTGACCCAAACTGTTTGCGTACCATCACCCTCTCTCACCACACCGGCGAGCGGAACCCCGGGCGAGCGGACGGGCGCGCCGACGGAAATGACAAAGGTCCCGAACATGCCTGAACGCAGTTCGTGGCGCGGATCGTTGATCTCCGAGCGAACCAGAACGCGGCGCGTATTGGGGTCGACGCTGGCGCCGATCGTCGTGATCTTGCCGTCGAACACCTGCTCGGGAAACGCGCTAAGCCTGACCTTGACCGGCTGTCCGATGCGAAATGACGGACTGTCGATCTCCACGACGTTCGCCAGCATCCACATCGTGTCGATATCGGCTACCACGTAGGGCGGCGGCGGATTACCGGGTTGCACAAATAGGCCCGGCGCTGCGGTGCGCGCCGTGATCCGGCCGTTGATTGGACTGGCCACGACTAGAGTTGGGTCTGCCAGGCGGTCTGCGACAATGCGATCGATTTCGGCCTCGGACTTGCCGAAGATCCGCACCGAGTCGCGCGCCGCGCGCAGCGTACCTTCGGCGGTTTGCTGGTCGGAAACCGCCTGCTCCAGATCATGCTGGGATACGGCGAGCGTCTTATAGAGCTCGCGAAGCCGCGCCAGATTGCGGGTCGTCAGTTCCATCACTCCGGCGGCAGCGATCAAATTCGACTCGGCCTGCAGGAGGTCGGGGCTGTCGATGGTGAACAGCGTCCGGCCCTTCTCAACGTCATCGCCAACAGCGGCGAACAGGGCGATGATCCTACCCTGGTAGGGAGTAAAGACCTGCGTCTCCATATCCTCATTGAAGTCGATCCCGCCGACCGCCTCTTTCTCGACAGGAAACGCGCGTTCTTCGACCGGCTCGACCTTGACCGCAGCGAGTTGAGAATCGGAAAGGTCGAGGCTCAACGGGTCGCCGATATTGCCTGCGCCAGGCTTGGCACCGCGCTGCGCATTCGCTTGTCCAGTCGAAACGCCAAGGGAGAGATTCGATTCAACGGATGGCCAATAGATGTAGCCGAGCGCCGTGATCGCCGCGGCAAGAGCCAGCGCGGCCGCCAATGCCCGTCTCGCTCCAGCGATTGCCATTATAGACCCCGAGTCAGGCGCTACCGGCAAATTGCGCCGTCGGCTCGACAATCGACGCAAGCCGCGTCGCGGTCCACTGTGAGAAATCTCGGCTTTTAGTGTGAAAGATCACAGTGCCGGCATTGCTGTCGCCGCACTCGACGATGGGGCTTGAAGGTTTTCGCAGCTGGAACCGGACGCTGCTTTGCCATCGAAGCGGACATTCGGAAAAGCGCCCGGAAGGTCGGCTAAGTGCCGATTCTGGACTTCGCAGCAAACAACATCTCTATTCGATCACCTGATCGGCTCGTGCCAGCAGCGACAACGGCACCGTGAGACCAAGCGCCTTCGCGGTCTTGAGATTGATCACCAGTTCGTACTTCGTCGGCGCCTGCACTGGCAGGTCGGCCGCCTTCTGGCCTTTGAGGATGCGGTCGACGTACCCCGCCGCTCGCCGATATTGTTCCGTGGTATCGGGTCCGTAGGAGATCAGGCCGCCACTGGTGACGAAGTAGCGGAACGGGTAGACCGCAGGCAAACGGTGCCGCGCCGCAAGCGTGATGATGAGGTCGCGATTGACCACTGCCCCCTGACTCGCCGTCACGATCAGGCCGCCGTTCGGCGCGCGCGCGAACGCAGCGATGTCGCGCTCGATCTCGCCGCCGTCGCGCGTGTCAATCGGGCTTAACTCCACCCCGAACGACGGCGGCGCCACGGCCTCGATCACGGCAAACTGGCCGATCCCCGCGGCGGTGGCAGAATCGCGCAGGATGGCAACTCGCGTCAGGTTGGGCGCAATCTCTTTGAACAGTTCGAGCCATTTTCCGCTCAGGCTGTATTCGAACAGCGTAAATCCCGTGCCGTTGCCGCCGGGGCGCGCCAGGCTGGCGACGAAGCCGGCGCCGACCGGGTCGATGACATTGACGAACACGATCGGCACGGTGCGCGTTGTTTGTTGCAGCGCTGTCACGCTTGCACTGGCAGAGGCCACAATGACGTCCGGCGCGAGCGCCACCAATTCCGCCGCGTATGTGCGATGGCGCTCGGCATCGGCCGCAGCCCAACGGTAATCGATCCGCAGGTTGCGGCCTTCGGTCCAACCCAACTCTTGCAGCCCCTGCACGAAGACCGCGAGGCGAGCCCGTCCTTCCGGATCGTCGGCGGCCCGGCTCTCGATCACTCCGACGCGACGCATCCGGTCGGCCTGCTGGGCGTGCGCGGCGCGCGGCCAAGTGACCGCCGCGCTACCAAGAAGGGTAAGGAATTCGCGCCGCTGCATGTGCCCCTCAGAACACGCCTCGCCAGGGCCTAAAGTAGCACTTTGCGATCGTGCGGCGAGGGCGAAAGGGCCAGGGCGCCGGTCCGCGCACGGGCCGGCGCCCGGCGGGACATGTTTGCGCCGTTAGGATTTCGGCTTCGGCGTAAACAGCTGGCACCAGCCGTTCGGGTTGATGTTGCCCTCAACGAACTTGCACGCATTCGGCGGTTGGAAGTTGGCGCAGCCGTCGCAGTGCTGGTCGCCGTTCGGCGTGCTCTGATATTTGGCGTCCGCCTGGCTGAGCTTCGCCTGCGCCGCCGCCGGCGAGGCCGCCGCAGCAGCCGCCGCAGCGCCGAGCGCAAGCGCTGTACCGGTGAGCATCATGCGGCGTGACAGGCGTTGGCTGTCGTTGCTGCCGTTTTTCATGATCGATTCCCCATCAGACTCGATGCCGTCGCGACGACGCATCCGACGCGTGCGGCGGCGGAGGCATCGTCGGATCAGACGGCGTTGACGACAAATCCGTTCACCGGTGAGCGTATTCGGTGAACATGTAATCGCGGTTCTTCACCAGCGTGTGGCACGCGAACCCGCACTTGGCATCGTTCGCCTGCGGCGGAGTGTCCGTCGTATTGCCGGGCCTGAACGTATCGGATGCCGCGTCATACTCGAACGAGGCCCATCCCCATCCGCCGCTGTCGGCGAACCTCTTGCTGTCCTTGGCCATGAAATCGGCGTTGTACTGGTCGCCTGGCACCAATGGTTGACCGGGATAAGCCTCCTGTTTCTTCGGATGCGAAT
>Ga0187783_10001901_pt1 | contig 15480 bp, 12 predicted proteins | sample 1015_SJ02_MP02_2_FD_132471 | JGI IMG/M metagenome (GOLD analysis project Ga0187783, IMG submission 132471) | Tropical peat soil microbial communities from peatlands in Department of Meta, Colombia - 1015_SJ02_MP02_20_MG | ecosystem: Environmental > Terrestrial > Soil > Wetlands > Peat | place... | reverse complement strand
GGACGCCGGCAGCAGCGAGGGGCTGACGAAGACGCTGCCCTGCGGGCCGGCCTCGACGGCCTGGCCCAGCGCGCTGCCCGCGACGTACTGCGGCCAGGACAGGAACCACTCTGTCCAGCCGTCGTCCCACGTCCCCGCGGCCGGGCTGCCGGTGATGGTCACCGGGTCGCCCGGGACCTCCATCTTGTAGTACTCCTCGGCATCAGCTGGCGGCAGGTTGACGCAGCCGTGGCTGACGTTGATGTAGCCCTGCTCGCCCACCGACCACGGGGCGGAGTGCAGGTAGTCACCGCTATAGGTGAAGCGGACGGACCAGTACACGTCCTCGCTGTAGCCGGGGCCCACCATCAGGACGGGGTTGCCCTTATCAATGGTGACGTAGGTGCCGTTCGGGGTGGGCAGCGTCGGCCGGCCGGTGCTGATCGGCCAGTGCGCGAAGAGCGTGCCGTTGCGGTACAGGTTCAGGTAGTGCGTAGCGGTGCTGGCCACGACGATCAGCGAGTCGCCGATCCAGAACGACTGGGTCAGGGTGTGGAAGCCATAGACGCCAGGCGCGCCCTCGACGCCGTCGAGGTGGCCGGTGAAGCTGACCGTGGTGTCCGGCGGCCAGTAGCTCTCCGGCCGGAAGTCCACCGTCTGATCGCCATCCCAGTACCAGGCGCCCACGACAGGCCTGGACGTCTGGATCTGCAGCGCGCGCTCGACGGCCGCCTTGTTCACGATGGGCTGGCTGAACGTCAGGATGATCGGCATCCCGACGCCGTAGGTCGCGCCCTGCGCCTCGTAGATCTCGGTGGCGAAGGTGCTGCTCGGCGTCAGCGTGGTGAAGGTGCTGGTCTGCGTGACGCGCTTGCCATCGCGTGCCTGCGCTGTCGCGGTGACGGTGTAGCGGGTGGACACCCCGAGCGTCCATGCACTGTGCCAGATGCTGGCTGATCCGTTCATGCTGCCGGTTACCGGGTCGCTGCCGCCCTGCACGGAGACGCCGGTGAGCCGGCCATGGGTCGCGGTCACGGTGATGCCGGCGGCCGGGCTGACGCCGGCGCTGCCGCTCGCGGGGCTGATAGTGAGCCCGAGGCCGGTCGCGGACCTGCCGCGGGTGCTGTGCCGGCCGGTCGCGGCAGCGTGCCCGGCCGCGCATCCCGCCGCGAGCAGGGCGACGGTCGCGCAGCACACCGTGATGCGCATCAGCCTCGCGGAGCGCCTGAACTGACTGACTCCCCGCACGCCGGTCTCCCTCGCGGATCTGGCGCCCGCCGCCCGCCGCTGGCTGTCGGCCGGCTTGCCCGTCGCCTGCGTCCCCTGCATGGCCGTGCTACTCGGGCCTAGTGCCATCGGATGCCGTGCTGTTCGGCTCCGGCGCGCTCACGTGCGCGCTGCCGTTGCCCGGAGGCACCGTGTCAGAAAGCACCTGGCCCGAATCCTGGCTGCGGTCCAAGCCTATGCGAACCGGTGTGCCCGCAGCAGTCCGGATTTCCTGCCTATGCCGGTCCCGCCGGATGCCGGCCAGGCCGATGAGGGCCGCGAGCGCCGCGATGCCCACGGCGGTCCACGGGACGTAGTCGCCGAGCCGGTCGTACACGGTCCGCGAGGACGCGGCCGGCAGTGCCAGCCGGACCAGGAGCACGCCGCGATAGCTCGTTCCCGCCCATGCGATCTGGCGGCCACGGTCATCGAACGCCGCAGAGTCACCAGTCAGGGCTGCCTGCGCGACTGGCCTGCCGGTCTCGGCGGCACGCACGGCGCCGAGGGCAGCGTGCTGCGCGGGTGCCCAGCTGCCCTGGAACGTGGAGTCGGAAGTCTGGTAGAAAATCACCTGCGCGCCGTGGTCCGTATCGACCCGTGACATGTCAGGGAACGCGGACTCGAAACAGATGAGCACCCCGATTGTGAGCCGGCGACCGCCGGGCAGCGTGGCGTTCAGAACGTGCGCGCCGTTGCCGGCCACGACGTTCTGCGCCGCGGCCTTGCTGATCTTGGATAGCCAGCCGAGCGCCGACCGGAACGGGATGTACTCGCCGAACGGCACCAGCCGCGTCTTAACGTAGGTGCCCTGCACGCCGGCACTGCTGAGCAGGACTGCCTGCTTGGAGTGGCCGGCGGCACTGAGCGCATCCTGGTTGAGCAGGATCTCCGCGCCGGCCGTCTTCGACAGCCGCTCCAGCGCGGCCTTCATCCGGGGATAGTCGGCAATGTAGTAGCCCACACTGCTCTCGCCCCATACATATAGCGCGGCCCGGCCCGCTGCCGCAGCGGTCAGCTGCTCGCTGGCCGCCAGCCGCGGCGCGGGCGAGCCTTCCAGGCCCGGCTGAACCAGGGCCACGGTGATGTGCCCGGCCACTGGCGGTGGTGCCGTCAGGGCGAAGATCACCGGACCCGCCAGCACGGCGACGAGCGCCCCGGCTATCCCGACGGCGCGCGTGACCGCCGCCCTGCCGGTGATCGCGATCAGCAGCCCGGTATTCGCTGCCACCAGCGCGAACGTGACCAGCCATACGCCGCCGGCGGCGGCCAGCGCGAGGAAGGCAGGGTGCTGCCACTGGCTGGCGCCGAGCACGGCCCACGGACCGCCGATGCCCTGCCAGGATCGGATCCACTCGGTGACGAGCCAGCAGCTCGGCACGACCACCAGCGCGGCGGCCGCGCGGCGCCAGCCGACCGGCGGGCGCAGCAGCCCCCAGACCGCAAGCCCCACCGCGCTCCACAGCAGCCCAAGCACGATGCAGACAAGCAGCAGCGCCGGGCCGAGATTGGGCGTGAGCCAGTACATGGCCGCAAGCAGGTAACCGGTGCCGAACCAGCAGCCGCGCACGACTGCCTCGCGGCGCGTCGGGGCGGCCTGCATCAGTGCCAGGCCAGGGATCAGGCCGACCCAGCCGAGGAACTCCAGGTTCGCCTGCGGGAACGCCAGCACTGGTATGCCGCCAGACAGCAATGCGGCATAGCGCGCAGGTCGCGAGAAAGCATGCCGGATTCCCACGTGGCTATTCTGCTGCTGCCGCACGGTAAGTCGCTACCGGCGGCGCCGCTGCCGGAGTGCTCCGGCGGCCGCCCAGGCCAGCGCGGCCGCGGTGGCCCAGGCGAGCACCCCTTCCGGCCAGCCGCCGAGGCGGTCGGCGAGGGTCGCGGAGCTGCGCAGCGGCACCCGTGCCTCGATCTCGGCCCGGCGCCAGGTGCCGGTCGAGGCCAGCAGCGCGCCGTCCGGCGCGATGACCGCGCTGATGCCGGTCGTCGAGGCGACGACGACGGCGCGATTGTGCTCGACGGCCCGGACCCTGGCCATGTCGAGCTGCTGGAGCGTCTCGCCGGTCTGCCCGTCCAGCTCGAAGTCGGCGTCATTGGTCTGCACCGCCAGCAGGTTGGCGCCGGCCTTCACCTCGGAGGTCACCAGCCCGTCGAAGCCGATCTCGTAGCAGATGACGTCACCGAGCCTGATCTTGCCAATTCTGAACACGACGGCCTTGTGACCAGGGGTGAAGTTCTCTGGCTGCAACGTGTTGGGCAGCGAGGTGATGTGAGCGAGCAGGCTGCGGAACGGGATGACCTCGCCGAAGGGGACCAGCCGGCGCTTGACGTACAGGGCCACCGGGCCCCTGCCCGGCAGCCAAAGCTGCCCTGCGTTGCGGACGGGGTTCTGCAGTACGGCGCCCACGAGCACCGGCCGGTTGATGGTGTCGACAGCGCCGGCGATGACGTTGTAGATGTATGGATTCAGGCTCGGATCCTGATCAGTGGAGTTCTCCGGCCAGACCACCAGGTCAGGTTCCGCGGCCAGGCCTGCGCTGACCCTGGATGCGAGTTGCATGGTCGCGGCGGCGTGATTCTGTGTCACGGTTGTTGCCCGCCACAGGTCAGGCAGGTTCCTGGCGTGCGGCACGTCGCCCTGGATCGCCGCCACCACGGCCGTAGGCTCGCCGGCCGAGCCGCGGTCGACCGGCAGGAACGCGCCGCAGAGCGTGACGGCCGCCGTGGCCGCGAGGACCGCGGCCGCGACCAGCCTGGGGCGGCCCCTGATCTGCGTCTGCACGGAAGCGCCGCGGGGCGCAGTTCCAGCGTCGGCAGGCATTCCCGGCGCCGGGCCAAGCAGCAGCCAGGCCAGGCAAGCTCCGGTGAGCGCAATCAGGAAGGTCAGGAACGGGGGGCCCCCGACTGCGACCCATTTGACCGCTGGCGAGGTTGCCTGGCTCATGACGAGCCGGCCCCACGGGAACCCCTCCCAGGGCCACCGGCTTCGTACGGCCTCGCACAGTACCCACCAGCCCGCGACGGCCAGCGGCCAGGCCCGCAGCCGCAGCAGCAGCCATTGCCCGGCAGTGAGCGCGGCGAATATCAGGGCCTCGACGGCTGCTAGGGCAACCCAGGCGTACCAGGCAATGTTGACCAGCCACGACAGCAGCGGGAAGAAGAACGCCACGCCGAATACGAGCCCCGCGGCAAGCGCGGTGCGCAGCCGCTGCCGCCACAGCGCCACGGCCAGCAGCGCCGGGCCGACTGCGGCAAGCGGCCAGATCCCCGGCGACGGGAACGAAGCGGCCAGGGCGAGACCGCCTGCCAGCGCAATCAGCAGCGACTGCCACCATGCAAGGCGCGGGAAGGCGCCCGGCGTGGCCGCGGCCGCCGCCGTGGGCTCGGCCTGGCCGATGCTGGTGAGGCGCACTGTTCCTCCGCGGGCCGGAAGGGCGTTCTGCCCTAGCTGTGAGCGTAGCCGCGGCCGAAGGAGCACGGTGCCGTGCGCGTCATGCGGTCGCCAAAGCGGCATGCATCACCCTATGCCGCCTAGCTGGCCCAAGCGGCCCGGTGCCGGACCAGTGGTCGCCGCGTCAGCCTTCGGAGGAGATGTCGGTGTCGTCGTCGTCGACGACGTGCACCGCCGCCTCCTCCGCCGAGGCGGCGGCACCGTCGACACCCACGTCGCGCGCGACGAGGTCGGCCTCGTCGTCCGGCCCGATCCCCTCGTCCTCCGCGACCAGCCGCCCGGCCCTGGGGTCCGGGCCGTCGTCCAGCAGCAGCCCGTCCACGTCCTCGTCCGCGGCGTCCTCGTCACCGGCAATGTCAGCCGGGTCGCCTTCGTCGATGAGCCAGGGGTCGTCAGGCTCCTCCTCGGCGAGCAACTGGTCGATCGACTCGCCCTCCTCCTGCTCTTCGGCCGTCGTGCCGAACCGCATGCCCGCCGACCACCGCTCCGGTGGCGCTACGCCGCGGTCGAGCGGATCGTCGCCCGGGTTGCCGTCCAGCGTGTCTGAGGCGTCCTCGACCTCGAAGTCTTCAAGGTCCTCCGACTCGTGCGGGGTCTGCTCGGACATGGCACGGCTCCTCTCCGGTCTGGTAGGCCGGCGTCGTCTTTGTCCCCTACCCAGCCAGCGTGGCCGTCAACGAGGCCGCACGGATGAGGGCTGGCCTGGCGCCCTCGGGCTCGCGGACAGGGCCAGTCTCCTTGCTTTCGGGTATCGAGAGGATTACATCGGAGGAGTTGTCGCCCAGGAACGGCTTGCGGAGGACTAATCTCTGGACGCGGTAGAGTGACGGACTGGACACGCTCCGAATACGAGATTTCGGCTATCCGTGGGATTGCAGTTATCCACCGTGATACGGTCGTCACCGTCCGTTTGGCGGGAAACGAGTCGTTGCCATCTTTGGGGTGGGGTGCGAGGCCGGAGAAATGGTGAAGATCCGATATTCCGAGCTTCCCGCTGGCTTACATGTCAGCGTCGAGAAGCGCGGCCGGACCACCCTCGTTTACCTCCTGCCCGGGCTGACGACGGAGCAGCGCCGAGCCGCGATCATCCGGGCGCGCAGCAGCGGGCGGATGGGCCTGGGCCCCGAACTACCGCCCGTGAGCCTGGGGCTTGCCATCGGTTTCGACCGGGTGCGGACCACGCTGCGCAACGGCCTGCAGGCAATGCTGGCCCACCCCGTGCTGCTGCTCCCGCCGCTGATCCTGGTCGTCTCGAGCGCCATCGTGTTCATGGTGACGTCGCTCGTGACGGTCACCATGCATGCCTCCCAGGCCGCGCCATCACCCAGCCCAAGCCAGGGCGTATATCACGGCCGCACCGTGCCGCACGACCGGCCCGCTGGCTCGTTACCCGGCCGCAGGCTCGATCCTGCCGCCTACCCGACGCCGACCCAGTCGTCGTACGGCCCCGCGCGCTCCGTGCCCCTGCCGGCCTCCACCCCGTCGCCGGCCTACTCAAGTCCGGTGCCAGTTCTGAGTTCATCCCCGCCGGCCTCCCCGTCGCCCAGCCCTTGGCCCAGCCCTTCGCCGCCGCCGTCCTCGGGGCCGTCGCCAGCCGCATCCTGCGCGAAACCCGGCCCGCTCGGCCTGTGCGTCCCGCAATAAATTCGTGCCCTCGCCGTAGGCCGCGCCGCCGGCAGCGCAAGAGCGTTCAAGACCGTCCAGCCGCGGCATCCCATACTGTGTGCTGAGCGCCGAGCGAGGGAGTATCAGTGAGCCGCCGAGGCTGGTGGTTGTTTGCCGCGATGAGCCTGATCTGGGGCATTCCGTACCTGCTCATCAAGGTAGCGGTCAGTGGCGTCGCCCCGCCCGTGCTGGTGCTCGGGCGGGTGGCGATCGGCGCCGCCATCCTGCTGCCGATCGCGGTGCGGCGCCGTGAGCTGGCGCCGCTGCGTCCGCACTGGCGCTGGCTGGCCGTATTCGCGCTGGTCGAGATCGTCACGCCCTGGCTGCTGCTGAGCGAGGCCGAGACCAGGCTCTCCAGTTCGCTCAGCGGCCTGCTGATCGCCGCCGTTCCGATCATCGTGGCAGTACTGGCGCGCTTCACCGGCACGAAGGACAGGCTGTCGCCAGCCCGGTGGGCCGGGCTGCTGGTCGGCCTGGGCGGGGTAGCGCTGCTGCTGGGGCCGGGCGCGCCGCACGGCGAGACCGTCTCGGTGCTCGAGGTGCTCGGCGTGGCCGTCTGCTACGCGATCGGCCCGCTGATTGCCAGCCGCAAGCTGAGCGAACTGCCGCCACTCGGCATGACGGCGGCTTGCCTGGCATTCGCCGCGGTCATCTACGCGCCGCTCGCGGCCCTCACCTGGCCGTCGTCGGTGCCCCCCGCCAAGGTGCTTGGCGCTATCGCAGGCCTCGCGGTGATCTGCACGGCGGTGGCCTTCCTCGCGTTCTTCGCGCTGATCGCGGAGGCTGGCCCAGCGCGGGCGACCGTCATCACCTATGTCAATCCGGCAGTGGCGGTCATCCTGGGCGTAGTGGTGCTGAGCGAGCGGGTCACGCTGGCGATGGCCGGGGCGTTCCTGCTCATCCTGGCCGGTTCGGTGCTTGCCACCAGGGGCCCCCAGGCTGGCCGCCGGCCAGGCGGCGAGGTGCCGGCCCCGGCGTCCGTCGCGCCTGGCCACCCGGCAGCGCCCGAACTGCCAGCGCAGCGGGCGGGTTCTGGATCCTCCCGGTCGCCCGGCTGACCCGGCAGGGGGTTATGGCGGCACGGCGCGTGCGGCGCGCCGCTAGACTCGCGCAGGTGATCGACCTCAAGGCTGCACGCCAGGATCCGGACGCCGTGCGGGCCGCGCTGGCCAGGCGGGGGGCGGCGGAAGACTTCGACGCGCTGCTCGCCGCCGACGCCACCTGGCGCTCGCTGACCGAGCGCGCGGAGGCGCTGCGCGCAGCCCAGAAGAGCGCGTCCAGGGGTAAGCCGACGCCCGAGCAGATCGAACAGCTTCGCCAGCTGAGTGACGAGCTCGGCCAGGCGCAGGACGAGCTGAACAGCGCCGCGCAGCTGCGCGATCTGCTGCTGGCCAGGATCCCCAACGTGCCCGACCCGACAGCGGCCGACGGCATGGACGAAGAGGATGCGCAGCTCGTCCGGACCTGGGGTGAGCGGCCCAAGTTCAGCTTCGAGCCGCGGGACAGCACGGAGCTTGGCTCGCCGCGCGGCTGGATCGACATGGCACGCGGAGCCAGGCTGTCCGGATCCCGGTTCGCCTACCGGATCGGCGACGTCGCGCTGGCCGAGATGGCGTTGTACCGGTTCGTGATCGACAAGCTCACGAACAGGGGCTTCCTGCTGGTGCTGCCGCCGGTCATGGTCGGCGAGCGCGCCATGTACGGCACGGGCTTTCTGCCGACCGAGGAGTCGAACCTCTACCACCTGGAGAAGGACGACCTGTACCTGACCGGGACCTCGGAAGTCGCGCTCGCGGGCATTCACGCCGAGGAGCGGCTTGAGGCCGAGGACCTGCCGGCCAGGTACACCGCCTTCACCACGAACTTCCGGCGCGAGGCCGGCGCGGCCGGCAAGGACACCAGGGGCATGTTCCGGGTGCATCAGTTCGACAAGGTGGAGATGTTCGTCTACACCTTCCCCGAGCTGTCGCGCGAGACGCACGACGAGCTGCTGGCCTACGAGGAGGAGATCGCCCAGGAGCTCGGCCTGCCCTACCGGGTAATGAACATCGCTGTCGGCGACCTTGGCGCCCCGGCCGCGAAGAAATACGACATCGAGGCCTGGTTCCCGGTGCAGCAGCGCTACCGCGAGATCACCTCCTGCTCGAACACCACCGACTACCAGGCCCGGCGGCTGAACATCAGGTTCCGACGCGACGGCAAGCTGGAGCACGTGCACACCCTGAACGGCACGGGCGCCACCGCCAGGGCGCTGCTTTCCATCATGGAAAACTTCCAGGACGAGGCCGGCACGGTCACCGTGCCGCAGGTCCTGCACGCCTTCGGCGCGCCAGCAACGATAGGCACCCCGGCGGCTTAGTAGGCGAGCCACCGGACCCGCCCGAGCCACCGGACCCGCCCGAGCCACCGGACCCGCCCGAGCCACCGGACCCGCCCGAGCCGCCAGGCGGAGGGGCGGTCCCGGACGACAGCCGCGAGAGCAGGGCGCTGCCTTCGGGCACGCCGAGGCCGCTGCAAGCATCCCAGCCCGGTCCGGCCGAGTAAGCTCCGTTGTTCCCCTGGGTGATGTCGCGCAGGCCGGCCTCGGGTTCGCCTGGCTGCACTCCCGCGTAGAACTCCTGCTGCAGGAGTCCGAGCTTGCTGCCCAGCGACTGGACCAGCCTCGCAGTCAGCGCCGCCCACAGCGGCGCAACTGCGCTGGTGCCGCCGATGACGGTCTGCTGCCCGTCGACCAGGATCTGGTAGCCGGTGTTGGGGTCGGCGTTGCCCGCCACGTCAGGAACGCCGCGGCCGGTGCCGCCGTCGGGCGACGCCGGGACGCCTGCGTTGGCTTGCCAGCTTGGCAGCGCGAACTGCACGCTGACGCCGCCGCCGGTGGCGCCGCCCTCGGTCCCGTCGTTCCAGACGGTCTCCGAGGTGACGACGCCGGTCGAGGCGTCAGCCTGCAGGGTGGTGCCGCCGCAGGCCAGCGCGTGCGGGCTGGAGGCGGGGAAGTCCACATGCGGCTGGCCGTCGCTGACCCCGTCGCTGCTGCCGTTGTCGCCGGCCGCCACGGTGACGGTGACCCCGAGTGCGACGCCGTCCGCGATCGCCTCGTCGAGTGCGGTCATGGCCTGGGTCGTCCAGGAACTCTCCGGTCCGCCCCAGCTGATGCTGACCGCCGCGGGAGTGGGCTGCGCCTGGACCGCTTCGGTGACGGCATCGAGGAAGCCCTGGTCGGTGTTGGGCGCGAAGTACACAAACTGGGCAGCGCCAGGAGCGATGGAACCTGCCATCTCGATATCGAGCAGGACCTCGGCGTCTGCGCCGTCGGGATCCTGGTCAGGGACGTTGGTCGCGCCGTCCACCCCGACCGCGGTCACGGACGGCGTGGCCAGGCCGAGCCCGGAGAAGTAGGTGTCCAGGTCCGACTCGCTGAACCCGCCGCCGAGCTCGATGATCCCGATCGTCTGGCCGGTGCCATCGGTCCCGGTCGGGAACTGGTAGATGCTGGCGACCTGCGGCGGCGTGTAGCTGACCTCCAGCGTGGCCTCGTCGGCGAACCGGAACGGCGGTGTCGCCTGGGGCCTGGTGTCCAGGCCGAGCACCGCCACGACGATGCCATCCAGCGCGGCGGGAATCTGCAGGCTCCCGGTCCGGTAACGGTACTGCACCTCCACCCCGGTCGGCCCGATGCTGCTGGCCAGGCGGAGCTCAGTTCCGAACGTGGCCGCGAGCACCCCGGCGGGGCCGGCGACGCTCATCCTGCGCGAGCCGGCGTCGCTTCTCGTCACCTGGATAGCCGGGTCGATGCCGGTGAGGACGCTCGCGACGAGTTCCTGGTCAGCCTGGGCGGAGCCGTACGACTCGCGCAGTTGTTCCCTGGTCAGCCTGACCGGGATACCTGCCGCGGTGCGCGGCAGGGATGCAGCCCTGCGCGTCACCACGGTGATCTCGATGCGCTCGGCCAGGTCGGCCGGCGCTGCTAACCCGACGCCGGGGATGGCAGCCCTGTCGCTTCCAGCCAGCCAGACATTTCCCGGTGCGCTCATGGTCGCCCTTCCTCCCGGCTGGCATTGCCTGCCAGCCCCGCTTCGGATGCCGGGAACAGCGCGGCGCCGTCTCCGTGCATGACTCAGTGCCAATCCGCGCTGCCCGGGCACAGCACTGCCATCGGCGACGCTGAGGCAACGGTACCGGGCCGTGTTGATCAGTGGGCAGCGCGGCCGTCCGCAGGTGACTGTCGCCTGCTGACCGGCTCCCCGCCGTCAGGCCCTGGCTGCAGGCGGCGCCGCGATGTCGTCCGTGCGCAGCGCCCTGCGGCGCAGTGCCCACCCGCGCACCCCGAGGCGGCCAAGCTCGTCGTCGAGCGGCGAGGGCGGAACGGCGAGCACCGGGCAGGCGGCATGGGCCAGGCAGTACCGGCTGACGCCGGCCACGAGCGCGCGGCTGAGCCGGTGGCGCCGGCCAGCGCCGATGACCAGCAAATCCCCGGCCTCGCGGGCGACATGCACCAGGCTCTGGCCTGGCTGACCCCTGATGACCTCTGGCTGGGTCAGCACTCCTGCCGGTAATCCGCCGAAGGCGGTCTGCATGGCAGTCTCCAGCCGCTGCCGCGCCGACTCCGCCCAGACCTGGCGTAATACGGGCGAGGGGTGGCTGCGGTCGGCTAGATCTCCGCCGGGAGGAAGCCATGCAAGCACGGGAATAAGCGGGGCGTCATGGGCCCTGGCTACTTCGGCGGCGTACCGCATGGCCGGGAGACATCCCGGTGATCCGCTCACGCCGACGATGACCCTGGAGATGGTGGTCACGGCAGCGCTCCTTCCAGACCAGGAACTGCTACCTACCAGTAAACCTCTACCTGACCTAGGTTAGGGCGTGCTCACTTTGCCGGGGCGCGTCCGTGGCGGGCCGGGTCCGCCGTGCTGCCAGCCGGTCCAGCACAAGCGCCGTGGACAGCGCGATGGCGATGCCCACCGCGGCGCCGGCAACGGTGTCGGTGAAGTAGTGCTGATGCCAGGCCACGAGGCCGAGGGCCACCAGGCAGGCGATCCCGAGCGCGAACACCGACAGAACCACGCGCAGCGACCTGGGCATCCGGGTGCCGGGCGGGTCGATCAGCAGCACGACGACTCCCGCGGCGAGCGCAAACGCGGCAGTGGCGTGGCCGCTCGGGAAGCTCAGGAATCCGGAAAGGGTCCGGTCGAACAGCGGCTTCAGCACGAACTCGGTCAGCGACGACGCCACGATCACGGCCACTGCTAGCAGCAGGGCACCGCGCAGCCTGCGCATCGCGATGCAGCAGTAGCACAGCAGGCCTGTCAGGACGGTCATCGGCACCGGGCCGCCGAGTTGCCGGACCGAGCCGAGCAGGAAGTACAGCGGCAGCCCGACCGTGCTGCCATGGAACCCGCCTGGCCCGAAACCGGGCTGCAGCAGGTTAGCCACGGCCTTATCCAGAGCCGTGGGCCCGGTGCCGTGCGCGACGAAACCGCCGACGACGGCCACGGTCAGGATGCACAGGCCGATGATGATGCGCGCCACCGGGCGCAGCGTCTGCGGGACCAGCGCGCCCCGCGACGGCTGCCCTGCCTCGGTCACGGTTGCTCCCTCCCTGGCGGCTGGCGGTGAAGTCCGGTCATCTTACTCAGACAATCTCAGTACCAGCTGAGTTCCGCCTCGTAGCGGGGCAGTGGCCGCCGATACACTCCAATTTCAGCAAGCCGGAAAGGGTGCCGAAATGCCGATGCTGCCAGCATGCGACGTCGGCAGCGCAGATGACCTGGTGCGCTGTGTCAGCGGCGGACCGGCCCGGCGGCGGCACGGATGAGCATCGCGCTCCGCCGGCGTGCAGGAACGACGACGTCCGGTTGGCCGGGCCGCAGGCGCTGGCTGATCCTCGCAGTGGTCGTTACCCTGCTCGCCTGCTTTGGCGTCGCGACTGCCACCCTGCTCGTATCTCCGCGGCAGGGCATGCCGGCCAGGGTCGATGCGATCATCATGCTGAATGGTCCTGGCGGGTCCTCCCGGCTCACTACCGCGCTGGACCTCGCCTGGGCGCACCGCGCGCCGACGGTCGTGATTTCCCGCGGCTCGCAGGTCTACGGTTTCGGCGGCGACTGCGCGCCGGCGATCCCCGGCGTCAGGGTGATCTGCTTTGTCCCGAGCCCGCCGACGACGCAGGGCGAAGCGGAATTCGCCGGCCGCCTTGCCAGCCGGTACCACTGGAAGACGGTGGTGCTCGTCACGATCACGCCGCAGATCACCCCCGGCCGGATCTGGCTGAACCGGTGCATGCCGGGGGTGACCGTATACGCCGTGGCGGCACCGCTGTCGGCCAGAGGCTGGCCCGTGATGGTCGCCTATGAGTGGGGCGCAATCGCGAACGCGGAGCTGATCCACCGCAGCTGCTAGCGCTCGTCCGGCGTGCCTAGTTTCCCGTGCCTGCGGCGCGAGTCCGGTGCTGGATATCCGGGCAGGCCACCTCATAGTGTTCAGCCATGGGCAGACTCGAGGGCGTTCGCGCCGTCATCACCGGAGCGGCCAGCGGGATAGGCGAGGCGACCACCCGCCTGTTCCTCCAGGAAGGCGCGAGCGTGGTAATGGCCGACGTCGAGGAAGGCCGCGGTACCCGGATCGCGGCCGAGCTTGGCGACCGATGCCGGTTCGTCCGGGCGGACGTGTCGCAGGAGGGCGCGCTGGATGCCGCCGCGGGAGTCGCGGTGAGCGAGTTCGGCGGCCTTGACTGCTTCTTCAACAATGCTGGCAACCCAGGCACCGTAGGCGGCATCGAGGAGATCGATGTGGCCAGCTTCGACCGCACCGTGGCCATCCACCTGCGCGGCATGTTCCTCGGCATCCGCGCGGCCGCTCGGGTGATGCGGCCGCAGGGCCACGGCAGCATCATCAACACCGCGAGCGTGGCCGCGTACGCGGCGAACCTGGCCCCGCACGACTACAGCGCGAGCAAGGCGGCGATCCTGCAACTGACTAAGACCGCGGCCAACGAGCTTGGCGAGGACGGCATCCGGGTCAACGCGATCTGTCCTGGGGCCATCGCGACCGCGATCTACGGCCGGGGTGTCGGGCTGGATGTCGAGGCCGCCCAGCGCACCGTGGGGGCGATGGCGGCGTTCCTCAGCGACGTGGCGCCCATCCGGCGCTCCGGGACGCCGCTGGACGTGGCGGAGACGGTGCTCTGGCTGGCCAGCGACGCCTCGTCCTTCGTCAACGGGCAGGCGATCATCGTGGACGGCGGGCTGATGACCGGACCACTGCGCCGCAGGCAGGCCACGGATCCGCAAGCCGCCAGGCAGTTCCTGTACCAGGCAGCCGGCGAGCAGGTCCCGGAGAGCTAGCGTCCTGTCAGCCGAGTTCGGCGCTAGCCTCGTGGCGGGTGCCCAGCTTGGCACCCCACTTCTCCTCGATCCGGCCATACCGCCAGATCAGCAGCGCCGCCGCCCAGGTGACAATGAACAGCCCGACGATGGCGAAGCCCGCGGTGTTGATGTTGAAGTTATACATGAAGCCCCAGAAACCGTGGGTCTGCGAGATGCCCTTGATCTCGTACGGGATGAGGCTGAGCGTCTCGATGCCGCCGATGAGGAAGCAGATGGCCACCGACAGGCCGGTGATGGCCAGGTTGTAGTAGACCTTGCGGACCGGGTTGAAGAACGCCCAGCCATAGGCGAGGTTCATGAAGATCCCGTCGGAGGTGTCCATGAGGCTCATGCCGGCGGTGAACAGGATCGGCAGGCAGATGATCGCGTACCAGGGCAGGTGCTCGGCGGCCAGGAACGCAGTGGTGCCGAGCAGCAGCACCTCGGTCGCGGTGTCGAAGCCCATCCCGAATACCACGCCGACGGGATACATCTTCCATTCCTTGTCGATGGCCCGCATCCAGCGACCGAAGAACCGGTAGAAGAAGCCGCGGTTCTCCAGCTGGCGCTCTAGCTCTGCCTCGTCGTAGTCGCCGCGGCGCATGGACCTGAAGACCTTGACGATCCCGGCCAGGATGACCAGATTCATGGCACCGATGAGGAAAAGGAAGGCCGCCGAGACCAGGGTGCCGAACAGGCCCCCGAACCGCTCCAGCCCTGAGCCGTTGCTGGAGACGGCCGCGAACACGGTCTTCTCCGCGATGATGATGCCGACGCCCATTGCGACCACGATCGTGGAGTGGCCGAGCGAGAAGAAGTAGCCGAACGAGAACGGCCGCGGCTGGCCGGTGCCCTGCCGCTCGTTCATGACCTTCCTGGTGGTGTTGTCGATAGCGGAGATGTGGTCGGCGTCAAAGGCATGCCGCAGCCCCAGGGTGTAGGCCAGCACGCTAAGGCCGGCCCCGAAGCCCTTGTAGTGCGCGGGCACCACGAACGCGATGAAGACAAAGAAGCCCAGCGCGTGCAGAGCGGCGATCGAGCCGTACATCGCCAGCACCCGGCGCCGCTCTACTGGCGTCATCGCCGCAAATGACTGCCTGATCATCTGCCCCATCCGGGGCCTGGTGCTGGTCAGGTCGGTCACAGCAACGTACCTCCGGGTCTGAGTCCAGTCCGCTGTACCGCGGCGGCGTACCTGGCCATGGGCGGTCTCGCCAGCGGCTTAGCGCACGCTAGCCTAAGTGCATATGAGTTGCAAATACATCTAAGCTGCACTGTTGGCCCGCGTCCCGCCTGCTCAGGGCCGGGCATATGCGGCACGCGAAGGGGCCCCTATGGTGTTGGAGCAGCGTGGTGGAGCACGTTTGCTCCGGGCGCCGGTGCCCATAGCTCTGCTGCTCTCGGAAAGGGTTGCGGGATGACCAGTTTTCAGCAGGTCCAGGCCGTCGCCGTCGGGGCCGGGCCGCTGGCCGTGGCCGACGTGGTCGCCGTCGCCAGGAACGGCGCGCCCGTGGAAGTCGCGCCCGACGCGCTCGAGCGGGTGCGGCGCGGCAGGAAGATCATTGAGGACCTGGCGCACGACGCTGAGCCGCACTACGGCGTCTCCACCGGCTTCGGGGCGCTGGCTACCCGCCACATTCCCGCTGAGCTGCGGGCCCAGCTTCAGATCAGCCTCATCCGCAGCCACGCGGCCGGGTCGGGTCCCGAGGTCGAGACAGAGGTCACCAGGGCGCTGATGCTGCTGCGGCTGGCGACGCT
>Ga0187783_10001900_pt1 | contig 15484 bp, 16 predicted proteins | sample 1015_SJ02_MP02_2_FD_132471 | JGI IMG/M metagenome (GOLD analysis project Ga0187783, IMG submission 132471) | Tropical peat soil microbial communities from peatlands in Department of Meta, Colombia - 1015_SJ02_MP02_20_MG | ecosystem: Environmental > Terrestrial > Soil > Wetlands > Peat | place... | reverse complement strand
TGCCGCCTCAGGAAAATCGCTCTGCGAGCTCCCTATCGCGAAGTTTAGGAGCGTTGAATGATTAACCCAAACCGGACAGATCACTTGCTAATAAAAGCGGACATTTTGATTTGCTAACGACAGACCATTTTGCGCAGCAAAACTGCACTTCGAGCTTCACCTGGCAGGCTAGTCCCGATCAACGAGCTCGTCTTTCTTCTTTCCTCTCGAGGCCCTAACCTTTGCCCACCTTGCAAGAACCGCCTTACGTGCGATCTCGCTGCGTTGCTCTGCGGTAAGCTTCGCCGCTCGAAGCTGGACAAAATCCTCCTCGCATTCTTACGTTTTGTATAGTCCACCTCGGTGAGCCACAGTGCGGTCAGGTGTCGTGCCCTACAAGGAGCCACTCTAATGACTTCCCGAACTGTCGGCTAATCCTCAAAAGGATCTCTGCACCAATCTCTTTTTCTCCGCGCTCAATGTAAGACAGATGCCCCTGGCTGACCCCGATCCGCACAGCCAAATCTTGTTGGGTCATATCGAATCCTCGAAGCCCACGGATCCGCCGGCCGACTGCCTTCCAGTCCACGAGCTCTCTAGACGGCGATCTCCTCCTTGACTCGCCAATGTCTCTAGACATATAATATGCTCATGGACATTCACAGCAGAGATTCCCGGAGCTCGGAAACGTGGTCGTTCGAGTCCGGTAGAGGTGGATACACACGGAGGTAGACCATGGGTCGCGGGTTTCCGAGGCATCCGGCCTGTTTCCGATCGAACGCCAGGTTAGCCCAATCGATATGGGGAGACCTTTCAACAGCAACCCTCGGTCAGCTCAGGGAGCTTACCAGAAAATTCCGTCTTTCGATTGCGGCTGGTGATCTGCTGTTGCTCGAAGGCGGCTGGTACGTGACACATGGAGGCCTTCTGCGCCTAGCCGAGCGACGTCGTTGTACGGGAATCAGAACCTTCCTGGAGCGGCACCTTTCTGATCCCGGTTTAGGTCGGTGGGTGTGCAAAGCCGTTGCGTACAAGCGGCCCGGCGGACGAGGGTTTACTGGTTACGGCGATGCGGATCCCTCAAATGTTTCACCGCTCGTACGCGGGGCCGAGATGCGCATTGCCGAGACGCGAGCCGTCAATCGTGCCCTGCGTAAGGCCTATGGCATCGGGCTCTGTTCGGTTGAAGAACTTGGGTATCTCTCCCCGCGTCCTGAGCAGTCCGTCACAAATGGAGCCGCTCATTCCCAAAGCAACAACTCGGGCAATGGACAACTTCGGCTGCGCGATCGGCTGTGCCTCCTGATCCGACAGCATCAACTTGATCCCGCGCTTGTGAAACGCTATGCGGCGGATTTCTGCGGAACTGAGGAACTTCGTGGTGCCAGCAAGGAGTTGGTCGAGTCGTTCATCAATCACCTCGCTGACTGGGCCGCTAAGGATCGGGCCGCCCTCGTGTGCAAACTCAACAGCTATGCGCAAACCGAGGAGGTGCGCTCATGAAAAGGCAATTTCCCGGGCTGCATGCAGAAGCGAGAAACGGTGATTGCTTGCTTGAAGGGACGTTTCTGGTCCGCGTCGATCGCGCGTTCTACCGCCAGGACGCACAAAAGCCGTTCTTCGCTCTTCGGTTTGTGATTCTTGAACCCAAAGAACACCTGGCTCAAACCATCTCCGGCCGCCTCTACTGCACGCCAAGAGCACTGTGGAAACTAAACTGGTTTCTCCGCGACTTTGGCTACGACACCGACCTGCTCGGTCGCGATGAGGTCGATGAACGATCCCTTCTTGGTTTGATCGGAGTAATCCGCACCTCCCGCACGACCCTGCAGGGCCGCTCCTTCCTGAACCTCGAAGGATTCGCGCCACAAGCTGAGTGGGATGAACTGGCGCCAGCCACCACGGCAACGCGCGAAGGGCATCTGTGATCTATAGCTATACCCAAGTCGCACAGTATCTGCGCTGCCCGCGCAGCTACCGCTATCGCTATCTCGATGGTTGGAGCGAACGCGACACCAGGGCCAACCTGATGTTCGGTCGGTGCTTCCAGAAAGCCCTCGCCGCCTATTTCTGCGGAAAAGACTGCACGGCGGCTCTGTTCAGGGAATGGGGAGCCTACCGCGATGGCGGTCTCGACTACAGCAACGGGGATTCATGGGACAAGCTCGTGCATCAGGGTGTTCATCTCCTCGAGATGTTCGCCCGCGACGATCGCATCCGCATCCCCCACCCCGACAAGAACCTCCAGTTGAAGATGCTCCGCTCCTTGCCGAATGGCAGCGAGTTCGTCGCCTACATCGATGCGATCGGGAAACTTGACGGCCAGCACTGCCTGATTGATTGGAAGACAACCCCCATCCGCTATCAGGAGGACCCGGATGGGCTGCTTTCGCTCGATCCGCAGCTCATCTGCTACTCGTGGGTGAGCGGTATTCCGGACGTGGCCTTGGTCGTCTTCGTGCGGAAGCGACTGGCTGAAATTCAGTATCTCAAGGCGTCCATCACGGACGAGCAACGCGAGGAATTGGGCCGACTGGTCCGCTCGACGGCAAGTCAGATCGAGGCAGGCCAGTTCCCGCCGCACAGTGGCATTCGTTTTCCGATGAACGGATGCACGAGCTGTGCGCATCTCGGCTTGTGCCTCGGAAACAAACCGCTCATCGATTCCAAACTCGTTCGTCGTCCAGGAGCAAGCGACCTTGATTGGCTTGACCAGTTTGAGGATTAACGGGGTACCGCTTGTGCCGCCGAAACTGAATCATCGCCGCGCAGTCTTCGTTCTCGCCAAGATCGATGAGATCCTGACCTGCGAACAGAGGTCTGATCAGGATCGCGATACGCGTTTTGTTGAACTCGGCCGGTACTTGTGTGAAGTGCGTGCTGGGCAATACTGGCGGGTCGACAACCTGAAATCGTTTGACGAATTCCTCGAGAAGAAATTCCCCGAATCGCGCCGCAAGGCCTATTACCTGATGGCGATCCACGAGCAGTTGCCTCGGCAGATCCACCGAGATCTGAAAGCGGTCGGCTGGGCCAAGGCTACGGATCTCGCGAAGGTCGCGCACCGGGAGGGACAGCGCTTTGATTGTGCAACCTGGTTGCACAAAGCGAAGGAGTTGCCGAAGGCAGAATTCAAACGAGAGGTCACCAAACATCTGACCGGCCAGGATGAGGAACCGTGGGAAATGGTTTATTTCAAGGTTTACAAGAGCCAGCTGGCGGTGATCGAGCAAGCCTTGGAGACGGCTTCCTTGATGTTGGGTGGGCAGAGATCCCGTGGGTATTGCCTCGAGATGATCTGCGCCGACTTCCTGGCGGGAGCAAATTTGGAGCAGCCCAACCCGGGCACACTCTCCAACTTGGTTCGCAGGTTTTTCGAGCTTCTCCCGGCAGCCGAGAAGCGAGAACTGCTCGGGGCCATGCGGGAGCGTGCGTGAATTCAACCAGGCAGCGGCGTCCGAGGATGAGGCTGGAACCAGATCCCTACCGGGCACTTTGCCGGAGAGTTCTTGAGAGGGACGGCTGGAGATGCCAGCAATGTGGACGTCCGACCGGCCTCGCAGTTCACCATATCCGCTTTCGGAGCGCGCTCGGGGACGACGACCTCGACAACCTGATTACTTTGTGCTGCGAGTGCCATCGGGCAGCTCATCATGCTTGCGTGCAAATCGACGGCAGATAGCTCCAACCCCAACCCGAGTCTGGTAGCGCTGCTCTTGCGTTCGCTGTGCTGTTTGCTCTTGTGAACTCCACGGGCTGACTTCTACTGCCGGATCGACCGGCGGGAGAACCTCTTGCCGGCTTACCCAATCCCTCCCAGTTCCGGTACAATCCGTTTGAGAGGACTGCCCAAGATTGTCTTCGACCGTCATTTGGGTTGACAACATCGGTAAGAAGTACCGTGTGGGGCATTACGAAGCGCGAGGGCTCCTGCGGGACAAGCTCGCCCAGACGCTGCGGTCGCCGCTGGCCCTGGTGCGACGGAAGCCCAAGGAGACGTTCTGGGCGCTGAAGGATATCTCGTTTGAGGTGAAGGAAGGCGAAGTTCTAGGGCTGATCGGTCGGAACGGTGCAGGCAAGTCGACGCTGCTGAGGATTCTCTCCCGCATTACGCGCCCGACAAGGGGGCGAGCGTGGACTCACGGGCGGGTTGGGAGCCTACTCGAAGTGGGCACGGGGTTCCATCCGGAGCTCACGGGACGCGAGAACGTGTTCCTGAATGGAGCGATCCTGGGGATGTCGAAGCAGGAAATCGTACGGAAGTTCGATGAGATCGTGGCGTTTGCCGGGATCGAACGGTTCATCGACACGCCGGTGAAGCGGTACTCGTCGGGGATGTATGTGCGCCTGGCGTTTGCGGTGGCGGCGCACCTCGACCCGGATATCTTGTTTGTGGATGAAGTGCTCTCCGTCGGCGATATCAATTTCCAGAAGAAATGTTTGGGCAAGATGGACGACGTGGCTCGCCATGGCCGCACGATCATCTTCATTAGCCACCAGATGAACCAGATTCGGCGGCTTTGTAGCCGCGTAATTTGGCTCCACGATGGAAGCGTCCGCGAGTCCGGCTCGGTCGAGCAGGTTCTGGCCTCCTACGAAGTGGCGATGACATCCCGCACCAATGCCAACGGACAGGAGGGGCGGCTACTTAACGAAGAGAAAGCGCGGTTTGTCAGCTGGGAAATATTGGAACCGCGTTCCGAGGACCGCAACACGTATGCTTCTTTCGATCCGCTCAGGGTGCGGTTTGTTCTGCGGGTAAATTGCGGGATTCAATCTGCCCAGCATGGTATTGCGCTGTTCAATACCGGCGGGCAATTGATCTGGGGCACGGCGTGCGACAACCTCCGTTTGGAACCGGGCACATACGGACTCGTTTATTCTTTTCCCACGCTGCCGTTGCGTCCGGGTGCTTTTTCGTGGCGGGTGAGTCTTTACGAGGATGGCAATCTCCTGGACGCTTGGGACTGCGTGCCGAACTTCGTCGTGGCCACTAAGCCAGTGACCCACCCGCAAGATGAATGGTCCGGAATCTTAAACCTCCCCTGCGATTTTAATGTGGGAACCTATGACCGCTAATTCCGAGGCCCAGAGCAGGGCTTTGTGGAGACGTGTCGCGCGGTTCGCGCGAAAGCCGTATCGCGAAAAGAGAATCACGATCGGCGTGTGGTGGACACAGGTCTTCCCGCACACGCCCCTTCCGATTCGTCTTGAAGATGGTCGATGGTGGCTGCTCAGGAATGACGTCTGCGGTCAGGAAGTTCTGCTGGGCAGATTCGAACAGGCGGAGTTTGGATTCGTACAAAGCTATCTGCGACCCGGCATGACTGTGCTTGACATTGGAGCGCATCACGGGTTCTACACGCTATTGGCCTCGCGCAAAGTGGGTCCTGCGGGCCGCGTGATCGCATTCGAGCCCTCGCCGCGCGAGAGGAAATTACTAGGGTGGAACCTTCGAATTAACCGGTGCAGGAATGTGACCGTCGAGCCGTATGCCTTGGCCGCGGCCGATGGGACGGCGACGCTTTTTCAGGTTGCGGGTCGAGAGACAGGTTGCAACAGCCTGCGTAAGCCTAACGTGGGTGAAGCGATGGTGGAACTCACTACCGGGACCCGCTGCCTGCAGGGGGTTTTGCGTGAAAAGGCGATCAACCGTGTTGATTTCGTGAAACTCGACGCCGAGGGCGCCGAACTTGAAATTCTGAAGGGCGCCAGCAGGTTACTCACGGATCCGCCCCGCCCCGTAATGCTTGTCGAGGTGCAAGGCATCCGCACGCGGCCGTGGGGGTACGAAGCGGCGGAGATTATCGCCTTCCTCGAGGAACGCGATTATGTTTGGTTTCGTCCGCTGCCGAACAGCCGCCTGGAGCGTGTTGATTCAGGCCAGCGGGCACTTGAGGGGAATTTTGTTGCCGTTCCCCGCGAGAGGTCAGGGGTTTTGATGAGACGATGCCGCTTTTGGGCCGGTTCCAGTCAGTGATCACGCAACGGAACTCGACTGCGAATCTAGGGAGCAGAAGCAGAGCGCTGGTTGTAAGTTTAGCGCGCCGGCTTGGCTATCAAATCAGGCGTTCACGCGAGGCGCGCCGAATCTGGATCGATGTTGGTGCGCATGAGGGGCAGAACACTTTTGAACGTGCCCAGCAAGACTCGTCGATTCTTGTTTTCGCGTTTGAGCCCGACTGGAATCTTGCACGCCGGACGATGGGCAAGTTGGAGAATTTCGTCGTTCTGCCGATAGCGGTGGCGGACTTCGACGGGTTCGCAAACTTCCACCTCAATGTTGCGGATGAAACGAGTTCGTTGCTGCCGTTCAGCGTGGAGGCGCTGCAGTCGCCCGAGTGGAAGAATGTGGTCGGTTTAGCTGTACGATCCGTGACGACGGTCCCGACGATTCGGCTGGACACTTTTCTGGACCGAATGGAGATCGCCGCGGTCGAATATCTCAAAGTCGACACCCAGGGATTCGACTTCAGGGTGATCCAGTCCGCTGGAGCACGTTTGAAAGACATCCAGAGCGTCACGCTTGAAGTCGACATCACTCCCATACGTTGTTATGAGGGCTCGGCAGAAAAAGGGGAAATCATTAGCTACATGGTTAGTCACGGCTTCGAGTTGGCTGGTGCGACAGCCCAGACCGACGGTAAGGAAGAAAACCTCACCTTCAATCGTCATCTTCGTTAACGGTCTATCTGTGGCTTCGGACTCTTGAAAATAAGAGAAGGTGCCGACGCTTGACACAGATGCCGGGGGCTCCGTTCTTGGCTGTTCTTACTCGTGAAGCAGGTGGTCTCCTCTACGCGAGGAGCTATGTCTCAACCGCTCAATGAGCGGAGCAATCCACGCCCTTGCAGGCGATCTTTCCGTCAGAAACGAATCCGGAATTTAGCTCGGGCGGGCGTATCAGGCGTAAGCGCTCATCGAAATACGGGGTACACGGCAGAGGTGCGTTCCAACATTGGTATTCACCTTTGGTTGGCAAGTAGACGGTTAGACCCGATGCTGTTTGCCGCGTGATAAGTCGCGCGTGCGGTAGACCTGGAAGATGTCTCAGCTGAACCAAAGGGCGGTAAGCATACCATGGCCTTCGTAAACCGATGACATACCAAGCGAGCATCACAATCACTAAGATGGTAATGCGGCGTGTGCGCAAGCTGTCCCGATCTTGCAAGGAAACAGCGGTGAATGCCGCTAGGGCACCCGCGAGGGTCCATATCTCGAATTCACCAAATCTTGGGTCAGGTTCCGCTAAGAACCAGAACAAGATGCCCGCTGCAGCCGGGGCGAGGATCCACAACATTCTCCCCGCCTTTTCGGCGTTTTTAAATAGAGCACCAAGGCCACAGACAGTCAGAATAATAGGCAATTGAAAATCTAGCCGATTGGACGCGACCTTCGCGAGCCACAGTCTTGGCCAGCCCTGCTGGACGGTCATCGTCCGAGTCTGAGCCCACGCTTTCATTGCTGCGATCCAAAACCGTGCAGTATTTACCGAAACACGCCAACTCGCCGAGCTACCAAAAACAGGCGCCGGGAAAAAGGGGTACCCACTTAACAGAACTCCGCGAACAATCCAGGGAGTCAGGATTAGCATCGGTGCCGCCACGCATCCGATGATGTTTCCTTTTCGCCGTCCTTGAATGGACGAATACCACACGGCCACATTGAGTACCGTCCAAGCGAGAACGGCAAACACGATAGCCGATAGTTTGAAGCAGACAGCAACACTCAGGAGAACAGACGCGATCACCCCGTTTGCCGTACCTCTCCTGTCGCGCTCGAGTTCACGCATCAAATACACAGCGCTGGCAAGAGCAACCACAGCGGTTGGAATGTCGGTATTGGTTCCCACGATTGTTCCTGACACAGCCCAAGCGCCCGCTGGAACAAGCAGGATTGCGCAAAACCAATCCGATGCCGACGAAGTTTGTCCTGAGAACAAACGATGCATAGCGGGAATGCAGACCGCCAGCAAAGCAGAAATCAAGAGGCCGACGAAAAGATGATGAGCCTGAGCCTCCCACGGGCCTCTCTCCATCGCGGCGATGCACAAGAAGACCGAACTGTTGAAACCGAGGCGAACGTGGAGGTTCGCAAGGCCTGGCACGGCGCGATAGCTTTCTATCCACCGCACCGCAGCCGCTCCGTAGAGGCCAGTATCATAGTGCTCGCACGGCCCCGCGGCCCGCATGGCAATCGCCACGACGGCGCAAGTCCAAACAGCGATACTTCGCTCGCCCAATGCTGATCGGAGTCTTCCGAAGAACCATTGATGGTTAGCGAGGAGTCCGAGGAGGCCCACAAGCGCGATAAATGCCGGCGCGATCCAGTCCACCGGACGCGTGATGCTATAAATCTCAAGACCCGCTACAACCCCACCCAATCCCACCCAAAAAGCACTTAGAATCGAATGGTCAGACCCGAATGGTGAAAGAATGAGCGAGCCGGTGCCAATGAGTGTGAGGCCGCATACTGCCCACGTAAAAAGGATTGCACTTGAAAAAGCTACTATCATCATGTCAATTGTTTATAGGAGATAGGATATTTCCTGGCACTGCCAGCGCGGGGTTTGAGAGGCAAAGCAGATGAGCATTGCACATGAGCGCGGTATCTTACAGCGTGGCTTTACGTTTGAAAAGCTTGCCATCTCATCTCAGCACAGTTTGGTCGCGCTGCACTGGCCCAAATGGTACGATGTTTAGGGACCGCGTTTCTCCCGGAATGCAGTCATTCGTGGTTTCGATCTGACAAAATGGTAGCCGTTTCAGCAGAAGCGCAGGGACTAGGAATTCCATTCGCGACGCCTAAAGACAACTTAGACACTATGATTGAGATGATTAAGTGATGTGGGAATATGGGATTTGAGGCTGTTCCCATCGAGCGGGTACGCGATTTCTGGGATCGGCGGCCGTGCAACATCAGGCATTCTCCCAGGCCAGTCGGGTCCCGCGGATATTTTGACGAGGTCGAGGCGCGGAAATACTTTGTCGAGCCGCATATTCCCCGATTCGCCGAATTCGAGGAGTGGCGCGGAAAGAGAGTCCTCGAAATCGGCTGCGGAATCGGCACAGATACGATGAATTTTGCGCGACACGGTGCTTCGGTTGTGGCAGTGGATCTTTCGGAGAAATCCCTGGAAATCGCTCGGCAGCGTGCAGAAGTTCTTGGCCTGCGGGATAGCACTCGGTTCCATCAGGGCAGCGCAGAGGAATTGGGTTCCTTCGTGCCCGTCGAGCCGTTTGACCTGATCTATTCCTTTGGCGTGATTCACCACACGCCGCGTCCCGATCGCGTTATGGCAGAACTTAATCATTTCGCGAGGCCGGGAACGAAACTGAAGGTCATGGTTTATCACCGGTATGCGTGGAAAGTTGTCAGCGTGCTTTTGACCGAAGGCAAAGGCCAATTCTGGCGGGCATCGGAGATGGTGGCCCGGAACTCGGAGGCGCAAACGGGTTGTCCGGTAACCTACACCTACACGCGCCGCTCTGCACGCGAACTTGTTGAGCGCGCCGGGTTCAAGGTCACGGATATGTGGATCGACCATATTTTCCCATATCGCCTTTCGGAGTACACTCAGTACCGTTATGTGAAGGCCCTGCCCTTTCGCTGGTTGCCCTCGCCAGCGATGCGCCAGTTGGAGAAATGGTTCGGCTGGCATCTCTGCCTGACGGCTGTAAAAGAGGTGGCGAGCTAAAGACGAGCGGATTTTTTTGAAATTCTCGGCGGGCTAGCCCCTTTGAAACACATTCTGTTCGAAGGATACGAACGAGTTGGGAGGACTATGGTCAAGTCAATATCCGTAATGGGCTTGGGGAAACTGGGATCGCCGCTGGCGGCGTGTTTTGCCGCAGCGGGCTTTCGAGTTCACGCCGTTGACGTCGAGGCGGAAAAGGTGGAGACGATCAATCGAGGCATGCCGCCGATGCACGAGCCCGGCCTGGGGGAACTGATCGCGAAGTCCGAGGGGCGGCTCAGGGCTGGCCAGGACCCCGAGCAGGCGGTGCGTGAGTCGGATGCGACTTTTATCGTAGTCGGCACGCCAAGCGAAGCGGCCGGAGGATTCTCGCTTCGCTATGTTCTCCCGGTTTGCCAATCGATTGGGCGCGTGCTGCATACGAAGCCGGGATTTCACCTTGTGGTACTGACGAGCACGGTCATGCCTGAATCGACAGACGGCGAGGTGAAGACTACGCTGGAGCGGGCGAGCGGAAAGATTTGCGGCAAGGATTTTGGCTTGTGCTACAGCCCTGAATTCATCGCGCTGGGCACGGTGATTCGGGATTTCTACAATCCTGACTTCCTGCTGATCGGGGAATCGGACCAGCGGTCGGGCGATGTGCTTGCGGATATCTACCGGCGCGTATGCAAAAACTCTCCACCCATCGCGCGGATGAACTTTGTGAGCGCGGAAATCACCAAGCTGGCGGTGAACGCCTATGTCACAACAAAGATTAGTTTTGCAAACATGATTGCGCGGCTGTGCGAGTGCTTGCCGGGAGCCGACGCGAATTATGTGACAGGGGCGCTGGGGCTCGACAGCCGGATCGGAACAAAGTACTTGCAAGGCGCGGTGAGTTACGGAGGACCGTGCTTCCCTCGCGACAATCGGGCCATGGCGGCGTTGGCCGAACGCGCGGGGGCATTTTCGGACTTGGCGGTGGTGACCGACCGGTTCAACCGGGCACAGGTGAAGTGGATTGCGGAATTGACGAAGCGGCACTATTTGGGCACCGGCGCGATCGGCATTTTGGGGCTGACGTATAAGCCGGACACGGATGTGGTGGATGAGTCGTTCGGGCTGCTGTTGGCTGGAGAGCTTACGGCGGAAAACCTGCCGGTGGCGGTATACGACCCGTCGGCGGATTCGAGGCGCGTGGCCGGGATCAACGAAAAGCTGCGATTCACGGAATCGGCGCCGGAGTGCGTCGAGGGATCGGATGTGGTGGTGATCGCCACGCCCTGGGCACAGTTCCATCAAATCTCGAACGGGAGCTGGGCACGACGCGGCTATCCGCGGACCGTCGTGGACTGCTGGCGGGCGTTCACACGGTTGAACGGCGTGGAAGGGGTGCGCTACGTGCGGCTGGGTTTCGGCGAAGAAGTGGAGCGTGCGGCGGAAACAGGCGTGAGCACCGACTGAGAGAGATGCTGACTTTTTTCACGACAGCAAAGCCGTTTCGCGGGCACAACGACGTCATTCAGCGGAATGCGTTGAAGAGCTGGACGCTGCTGGACCCGGATGTCCAGGTGATTCTGTTTGGCGATGACGAAGGGGCGGCGGAGGTGGCGGCGGAGCTGGGCATTTGGCACGAGTCCCAGGTCGAGCGGACCGAGTTCGGAGCGATGCGGCTGGATTCGATGTTTGGCAAAGCGCAGGTGATCGCACGACATGAGCTGCTGTGCTACGTGAATTGCGACATCATCCTGTTGGGCGACTTTCGCCGCGCCATCGAGCGCGTGCGCGAGAAGTATCGGCGCTTCCTGATGATCGGGCGGCGGTGGGACGCGCCCATCACCGAACCCGTCGATTTCTCCGATCCTAGCTGGGAACATAACATCCGCGCGTTTGCACTCTCCACAAATCAGCAACGCGGCGAATGGTGGATCGATTATTTCGCATTCTCTCGCGGGACGTTCGGGAGCGACATACGTCCCCTTGGGATCGGGAGGTACTGGTGGGATCACTGGCTGGTTGCCAGGGCGCTCGATTTGAAATCGACGGTTGTGGACGCGTCGCGCGTAGTGATCGCTGTGCATCAAAATCACGATTACAATCACCACCCGAAAGGTTGGTACGGTGTCTCGCAGGGTGAGGAACCCCAGCGGAACCTAGGATTGGCCGGAGGCCGTAAATACCTGCGTTATATAGCGCACGCGACCCGCGAATTCGCACCAAACGGACAGATTCGCAGCACTTGGGTGCGAAGGACCCGGTGGGAAATGGAGCGGATGCGAGAAAACATCGCCCTGAGACTCTGGTATCCGCTACTGAATTCCACGTATAGTCTTCGCCACGCAGTTGGCTTGAACCGCAAAGGGATCTCGCATTCGAGGGCGAAACTCGGAAAGTAGTGGTGGCGACGCAACCGCTATCTCGTCTGCGACAGACGCATTGTAGCTGAGCATGGTTTGCCCAGGCGGCCGTGGACGCAGTGTTGGCGCGTGTCACGAGGACTTTCTACTGGATGAAAGCTCAGTGCCCGACGGGATCTAGTACATCTGGGTGAGCTGGCTGGACGCGGAGATATCGCGATAATGATGAAGCCAATGCTATCGGTGCTAATCGACACTTATAATCAGGAGCGTTATATCGAGCAATCCGTGCTAAGTGCGATCGACCAGGATTTCCCTACAGAAGACTACGAAATCGTCGTTGTCGATGATGGGTCGACAGACCTCACGCCAGAAATCGTTGAGAAGATTGTTGCTCGCCACCCGCGTGGGGCAAATATCCGGCTGCTCAGAAAGAAGAACGGGGGACAGGCCTCCGCCTTCAACGCAGCGTTTCCTGAACTGCGCGGCAGAATTGTTTCGTTTTTGGACGGGGACGACTGGTGGGCAGAGAAGAAGTTGACCGCCGTCGCTGAGGCTTTCGAGGCAAATCCGGGAATCGCAGCAGTTGGACACGCGTATTACGAGGTTAACGACGCAGGTTGTGCTCGTGAGGTCGTAACCCCTGCGACCATTTGTCAGCTTGAGATGTCGAGTGCCGATGCCGCGAGGCTTGCGGGCTGCGGGATTGCACTCCTCGGTACGAGCCGCCTTTCCGTTCGCCGCGAACTATTGAACCGCATCGGTGCGATTCCGGAGGAACTTGTTTTTTGTGCGGACACACCCATCATTGCCTTTGCGGTAGCCTTGGGAGGAGCCGTCATTCTGGATCGTCCTCTGTGCTACTATCGACTTCACTCAGGAAATCTGTGTGCGCCCGGCCATGAGGACACCGCCAAGCTGAGGTGGAACCTCAGAATCACTGATATCTTCCTGAAGTACATCACGGAACGGCTGGTGCAATTTGGTATCCCGCTGGAGTTTGCCAATGCATTTTTTGAATCCATCCGAATCGAGCATGAGAGAACGAAGTTCCGTACAGGCGAGGAGAACGGGCGACGGAAAGTCTGCCGTTTGGAATGGGAACGATTTAGAGCGTGTTACGAGCGCCCGAGCATCGGATACCTTCTATTCCAGTTGGCGGTATGCGCTAGCGCACTTGTCCTGCCCCCTCGTCACTTCTATCAGTTACTGGAATGGTATGGGCGCAAGAATCTAAGACGCTTCCGCGACATTCTTGGAAAGCCCCAGCCGAAAGTACCGCCGAGCTTGTTCGAGCGGCACCGCTTGTCCGCTGCCAAAGAGCTCGATCTCCGGCAGGGATCCGCGAGGCGTGCTTAAGCATATGGTTCTAACGCGCATGTTTGTGGGTGGTAGAACCGCATGAAAAGAAAAGCATGGCGACCGCTTGCACAGTTTTGATTGACACGTATAACCACGAGCGGTTTATCGAGCAGGCGATCGTGAGCGCGCTCGAGCAAGACTTTCCACGTTCGGACACCGAAATTCTAGTGGTCGATGATGGTTCGTCCGACCGAACCCCAGAGATCGCTCGGAAATTCGGGTCGCAAGTCCATCTCCTGCGAAAACAAAATGGTGGGCAGGCTTCCGCCTTCAACATAGGGATTCCAGAAGCTCGCGGTGAAATCGTCGCGTTTCTGGATGGTGACGATTGGTGGGCCAAGAAAAAGCTGAGCGTGATCGCAGATCATTTTGCTGCTCATCCGGACGTGGGCATCGTCGGGCATGGGATTTTTGAATTCTGTTCCGAAACCGGAAACGCCGTGTCGATTGTCCCGGAGCGCCCAGGTGAAATTCGCCTCGACACCGTATCCGGTGGCACGTTTTTGAGGCAAATGATGTGCTTCTTCGGAACGAGCAGAGTGGCGGTACGGCGGGATGTGTTGAGTCGTGTGCTTCCAATACCGGACTCTCTCGTCGTCGAGGCCGACGAGTTTATGTCGATCATGAGCACGGCTTATTCGACAGCCGCCCTTATTCAGCAGCCGCTAACTTTCTACCGCCTGCACCATGATAATCTCTTTCAAATTCGCAAGCCGGACCAAGCCAAGACCCGGCGGATCCAGACCGTTTTGGCTGCACTTGCGAAGCAGCTTCCGATTCGACTTGCATCGGCTTCCGTGGCACCGGAAGTAATTCACGCGATTGTGGAACCTCTCGATATCGACAGCAGGCGACTTCTTCTCATGCTGGACGGAGGAATGCCGTGGGAGACATTCCAAGTCGAACGGGCAAAGTTTCGCTTGGCCTACAAAAGCGGAAGCGCGGCATACTGGACGTTCAAAGCTGGGGTCTTGGCGTTGGCGCTCGTTCTACCTCCAAGGTGTTTCTACCAGCTGCACAGTTGGTACGGCCAGAGCAACTGGAGACAATGGCGTCGAGCGCTGGGAGAACCCGTTCCTCGTGCGGAGATCTCTAGCGCGCCTAGCAATGTCAGACGAGTGGCGGATCTCCGGGCGAAAAGCGAATCCTTGGTCCAGAGTGGAGCTGAGGAGAAGCGCTTGTGAACATCAGGTGAACCAATGCGGGATGCCATTGTCTTCTCTACTTGGTCCTGGGAAATGTTCAACGTCCCTGAGCGCATTGCGCTGGCGCTGGTTTCTCAAGGTTCCCGCGTTTTGTATTGCGAAATGCCCGTTTCCCGTTTTCGTCGCCACGGCAAAGAGCTGACTGAAATCGAAAGTGGCCTGTACGTGTTTGGCCCCCAATGCGCGGGAGGAAAACTGAGTCGACTGCCCTTCGCCGGAGAGAGGCAATGGAGATCTGTTGCTCAACAGATCTCCGATAAGGCGGAGAAGCTGGGGCTGAGAAACCCTATCTTCCTATATTCTCACGTGGATGGCACGGTTCCGCTCTGTGCGGAGATGAAGACGCGCGGTTTCCCGCTCGTCCATATTTGCATGGATTACCCGGAGCCCTACCAGTATGACCTCATTGATTGCTCCGAGAAAACATTGGTGGTTCCGAAGAGCGTCTTCCACAAGCTGAGGGCGAGGTACGGCGAAAAGATCGAGTGGATTCCGCAATCGATTCACTTGTCAACTGCTCAGAACGGCCAGGCTCAAGCCGCGCCACACGAATTGGTCAGCGTGCCGCGTCCGCGACTGGGTTACCTAGGGCCCCTGTACGGGCGCGTAAACCTAGTGCTGATGCGGGTTGTGCTGAGGGACCATCCCGATTGGCATTTCGTTTACTTTCGCGATTCCGAGGAGCTGAACATTCCGAATGCGCATAGCGCAGGCTGGCACAGGCCGCAAGATCTCGCCCGCTATGTGGCATTCTTCGACGTGGGAGTGATGCCCTACGACTGCTTTGACGAAAAGAATCTGCACTGCTCGCCCCTGAAGCTATTGGATTACTTTCTTGCTGGACTTCCGGTCGCGTCGACACCAATACTGTCGCTATCGGACTTTTCGGATCTAGTCTACCT
>Ga0187783_10001899_pt1 | contig 15486 bp, 11 predicted proteins | sample 1015_SJ02_MP02_2_FD_132471 | JGI IMG/M metagenome (GOLD analysis project Ga0187783, IMG submission 132471) | Tropical peat soil microbial communities from peatlands in Department of Meta, Colombia - 1015_SJ02_MP02_20_MG | ecosystem: Environmental > Terrestrial > Soil > Wetlands > Peat | place... | reverse complement strand
GTGGTGCCTTCGAGCATCACGGTACCGGGGTAGCAGCGCGCCATCCACGGCCCGGGCGCGTTTGGGCTCGGGTTCACCCAGGTGCGCTGGCGCAGCGGCCAGCCGTAGCCCGGGGCGGCGAGCGGCTGCCAGCCGTGCATCGGCACCACCTCGCACTCGACATCGAGGCGCAGCGTGCTGACGAACCAACGCGCCAGCTCGCCGAGCGTCAGACCGTGCCGCATCGGCAGCTCGCCGGCGCCGACGAAGCTCTGCCAACCGGCTCTCAGCGTCAGGCCCTCGACCGGCCGCCCGATGGGATTCGGGCGGTCGAGCACCCACACCGCCTTGCGCAGCCGCGCGGCCTCCTCCAGCACGTAACGCAGCGTGGTGATAAAGGTGTAGATCCGGCAGCCGAGATCCTGCAGGTCGACGAGCAGCACGTCGAAGGTGTCCATCATCGCCGCGGTCGGCCGGCGCACGACGCCGTAGAGACTGAACACCGGGATCCGGTGGCGCGGATCGACGTAGTCCGGCGATTCGATCATGTTGTCCTGCTTGTCGCCGCGCAGGCCGTGCTGCGGTCCGAAGGCTGCGGTCAGGCGCAGCTCGCCGAGCGCCGCCAGCGCATCGAGCGAATGTGTCAGGTCGCGCGTGACCGATGCCGGATGCGCGAGCAGCGCCACGCGGCGGCCAGCGAGCGGCCTGCGCAGCGCCGGCTCCTCGATCAGCCGCTCGAGTCCGACCTTCATGCGTTACGCAGCTCCAGCGCGAAGCCGTCCGGGTGGTGAAAATCGGGGTTGCCTGGAGGGTGCTGCAACGCCCAGTACGACAACCGCCCGCCCTCCTCCTCGATGACTGCGGCGAGTGCGACGCGCAGCGCCGGTGCGCTGGAGAGCTGCGGCAGCCCGGCGAGGTGCACAGTGGCGGTGAGCTCGAGCTGCAGCGTGGTGCGACGCACCTGCAGCCCCGGGGCCTGCGCGACCGGGGCGTAGCTCTTACCGGAGCGGTAATCGGCGAAGCGGTAGGCCGCCCAGTCGAGCGATGGCGAGAAGTTGAACTCGTAGTAGCCGGGCGTGTAGTCCGCGGCGACGAACGCCTCGAAGCAGGTGTGTTTCCACAGGTCATCGGCACGGCGCCCGGCGCGCGCTCCGGGCACGCGCACCTGGCTCATGTCCCCGTGGAGGGAGTAGTGGCAGACGAGTGTCGCCGCCACCGCGAGCTGCACGTCCGCGGCGATACTCCACACCGACTCGCCCGCGGCATCGGGATGGGCGAAGAGCAGCGCCCGCTCCGGGACCGCGCTGCTCACTGCCGCCCGGCTTTCAGGCGCGCAGCCATTCGAGCAGTGCCCGCGTCACTGCCGCCGGCTGCTCCAGGGTGGAGACGTGCCCGCACTGCGCCACTTTGACCAGGCGGGCGCCGACGATCCCGCCGGCCATCTCGGCGGCGCGCTCCGGAGGGGTGAGCTCGTCATCCTCGCCGACCAGCACCAGCGTGGGGCAGCGGACGGTGGCGAGTGTCGGGCGTGAGTCGGCCCGTCCCATGATCGCGGTCTGCTGGCGGATGAAGGCTGCCACGCCGACTTCCTGCGCCATCTGCTCGAGCACCGCACGTAACGCCGGGTCTTCGCGGTGCGCGCGCCACAGCAGCCGCGGCAGCTGCCCGTCGAGGACTTCCTGGAAGCGCCCCTGCGAGGCGAGTGCGATCTGCGCGCGCCGGCCTGCGGTCTGTTCCGGGGTGTCGGGGCGCGGTGAGGTGTCGAGCAGCGCCAGCCGCGCCACCCGCTGTGGCGCCTGCCGCAGGATCTCGAAGCAGACATAGCCGCCCATCGACAGGCCGGCGAGCGCAAAGGTCGCGGGCGCGGCAGCCAGGATGCGCGCGGCGATCGCCGCCATACTGTCGTCGCGGGTGTGATCCGCGACCATCACCGGCCCGCATTGCCACAGCGCGGGAATCTGCGCCGCGTAGAGACGCGCCGATGCGAGCAGCCCGGGAATCATCAGAACGGGAAGCGGCTCGACCACGAGCGCCAGCGTAACATGCGCACATGAGACGCCGCATTTTGTACCCCGCTGGAGTTAGCGCGGCCTTGCTGTCGATTGCCGCGGCTGCGCAACCCTCGCCCACGCCCACACTCAAGCCCGCCGCGGCTGCACGCTTTGCGGCACTGGCGCTGAAATGCCTGCACCAGGAGTACCCGAATCACATCAGCCATACGCTCAACAGCGCGGCCGATGTCCGCGCACCGCACGAGCTCACCCCCGCTTTCTACGGCTGTCTCGACTGGCACTCCGACGTCCACGGACACTGGCTGCTGGTACGGTTGCTGCGCCTGTTGCCGAATGCGCAGTTCGCAGCGCAGGCGCGCGCCGAGCTCGCGCGCAGCTTCACCGCGGAGAACATCAGCGCGGAAACGACCTACCTGCGCGCTGAGGGGCGCGCCTCCTTCGAGCGCCCTTACGGCCTCGCGTGGCTATTGCGCCTGGCAGCGGAGCTCAAGGGCTGGGACGATGCCGATGCGCGGCGCTGGTCCGCGATACTCGCGCCACTCGAGAGCGAGGCGGTTGCGCGGCTCGAGAGCTGGCTGCCGAAGCTGCACTACCCGATCCGCATCGGTGAGCACGACCAGACCGCCTTTTCCTTCGGGCTGATCTGGGATTGGGCGACGGTCACGCAGGACGCTCAGATGCTCGACCTGCTCAGGGATGCTGCCGAGCGCTTCTATCGCCGTGACCGCAGCTGCCCGCTCGCCTACGAGCCCTCGGGCGAGGACTTCCTCTCGCCGTGTCTCGCCGAAGCGGACTTCATGCGGCGGGTTCTCCCGCCGCCGCTCTTCGCGCGCTGGCTGTCAGCTTTCCTGCCGCAGATCCCGCGCAGCGGGCGCGGACACGCCGCCGAGTGGCTGTCACCGGGTGTCGTCACCGACCGCGCTGATCCTAAGCTCGCGCACATCGACGGGCTGAATCTCAGCCGTGCGTGGATGCTCGAGGGCATCGCGCATGCCCTGCCGGCGGGCGACCCGCGTATTGCCGCGCTGCTCGAGGCGGCGGCGCGCCACGCGCAGGCCTCGCTCCCGGCTGTGACTGGCGAGCATTACGAGGGCGGGCACTGGCTGGGTACGTACGCGGTGTATCTGACGAGCGCGGCGGGACTCCACCCCTAGATCCGCGCCGCTCGAATTGCGCTCAGCCGAGCGCCGTCCGCAACTCCGCGATCAGGTCCTCGACGTCTTCCACGCCCACGGACAGCCGTATGAGCCCGTCGCTGATGCCGAGGGAGTCGCGCACAGTCTCCGGGAGCGAGGCGTGCGTCATGATCGCCGGCAGCTCGATCAAACTCTCGACGCCGCCGAGGCTCTCGGCGATAGCGAACAGGTGGCAGCGCTCGAGCACGCGGCGCGCCGCATCGAGCCCGCCGCGCAGCACCGCGGTGACGATGCCGCCGAAACCACCGCTCATCTGGCTGCGCGCCAGCGAGTGCTGCGCGTGGCTGGCGAGCCCCGGGTAGTAAACGCGCTCGACCTGCGGGTGCTGCTCGAGGAAGCGCGCGACCGCGAGCGCGTTGGCGCAGTGCCGCTCCATCCGCAGCGCCAGCGTCTTGATGCCGCGCAGCGTCAGGAACGAATCGAACGGCCCGGGCACGGCTCCCACCGCGTTCTGCAGATAGGCGAGCTGCTCGCCGAGATCTGACCCGTTTCGCAGGATCGCCGCGCCACCCAGGGCGTCGGAGTGGCCGTTGAGGTACTTGGTAGTCGAGTGCACGACCACATCGAAGCCGTGCTCGAGCGGTCGCTGCAGATAAGGCGTCGCGAAAGTGTTGTCACACACCGCGATCAGCCCGTGCTGGTGAGCGATGCGTGCGATCGCGCTTAAGTCCACCAGCTTGAGCAGCGGGTTGGTGGGAGTCTCCACCCACACCAGGCGGCTCTCAGGGCGGATGGCCGCTTCGAGTGCAGTGGTCTTCGACAGGTCAACGAAGGAAACGCCGAGGCTCGCCGAGCGCTTGCGCACGTTCTCGAACAGACGGTAGCTGCCGCCGTAGAGATCGTGCATGGCGATGATGTGTGAGCCGGCCTGGAGCAGCTCGAGCAGCGTGGCGGTGGCGGCCATGCCGGATGCAAACGCGAATGCGGTGGCACCACCCTCGAGGTTGGCGAGCGCCGCCTGCAGCGCATCGCGGGTCGGATTGCGGGTGCGGGTGTAGTCGTAGCCCTGGTGCACCCCTGGACTCGACTGCACGTAGGTGGAGGTGGCGTAGATCGGCGGCATCACCGCGCCGGTGAGCGGATCGGGATGCTGACCGCCGTGGATCGCGCGGGTGGCGAAGCGCTGTGAACTGTCATCACTCATGAGTCAAACCTTGGTGCGAGCCCATTGCTGTCGCGAGTGCAAGAGAGGCTTTTCTGGGGGCGTGCGCGCCATGGAAGGCGCGCCCGCAGCCTACAGGGACGTACTTGCGGCGGCCCCGGAAAAGCCTCTCTTGCGATCGCGACGGCGCGGCTGCGCTGGCGAGTTTGCCCTACATCCTTCGCCGCAGCCAGTTGAGCAGATCGATGCGCGTGATCAGTCCCTGGAACTCGCCGTGGTGCATGACGATCGCCACCATGCCGCGCTTGAAGATCTCCATCAGCTGCGACATCGGCGCGTCCACCGCGACCGTGACCAGGTGGCTCGCCATGGCGCTCGTTACCGGCTCGTTGAAGTGCTCCGGGTTGTTGACCACCTCGAGCAGAATGTCCTCCTCGTCGACGATGCCGACGATGCGGCCGTCGCGCATCACCGGCAGCTGCGAGACGTCGTAGAGCTTCATGCGCCGGTAGGCCGCCATCACCGATTCGGTCGAGTTCACCGTCACCGCGGCGTGCTCCGCATGCGGCCGCGCGATCAGGTCGCGCAGGTCGCCGAGACGCTCGCGCTGCAGAAAGCCCTGGTCGAGCATCCAATAGTCGTTGTAGACCTTGGAGAGGTACTTGTTGCCGCTGTCGCACACGAAGGTCACCACACGCTTCGGTGAGGCCTGTGCACGGCAGTAGCGCAGCGCCGCGGCGAGCAGCGTGCCGGTAGAGGTGCCGGCGATGATCCCCTCGCGGGCGAGGAGCTCGCGGCAGGTGAGGAAGGCCTCGGCATCCGGGATGCTGTAGGTGGCGCTGACGCGCGAGAAATCCGCTACCGGCGGCACACTGTCGCCGCCGATGCCTTCCACCAGCCATGGTGTCATCTTCTGCGGCAGCCGTCCGGTGGCAGCGAAGCTCGCCAGCCCCGAGCCGACCGGATCCGCCAGCACCAGCTCGACCTGCGGGGCGGTGCGCGCAAAGTAGTGCGTGAGCCCGGCGAGCGTGCCGCCGGTGCCGACGCCGCACACCACCGCATCGAGCCGTCCACCCATCTGCTGCCAGATCTCCGGTGCGGTCGTCTCCTCGTGAGCCTGGGCGTTTACCGGGTTGCCGAACTGATTGACGAAATAGCAGTCCGGCAGCTCACTCGCCAGGCGCTCGGCGACGTCGCGGTAGTACTCGGGATGGCCCTTGCTCACGTCCGAGCGCGTCATCACCACTTCGGCGCCCATCGCCTTGAGGTGAAAGATCTTCTCCTGACTCATCTTGTCGGGGATGCAGAGCAGCAGGCGGTAGCCTTTTTGCGCCGCGACCAGCGCCAGCCCCAGCCCGGTGTTGCCCGCGGTCGCTTCGATCAGCGTGCTGCCCGGTTTGAGCGCGCCGCTACGCTCGGCCGCCTCGATGAGATACAGCCCGATGCGGTCCTTGATGGAGCCACCCGGATTCTGGTTCTCGAGCTTGACGAACAACTCGCACGGCCCGGTGTCGAGCCTTTTGACGGCCATGAGCGGCGTGTTGCCGATCATCTCCAGTACGCTGCGGTAGATCGGCGAGCTCATGAAGGTCCCCGGGGACATCCCGCAACGTGATTGTACGCCAAGGCGCAGCGGTCTCTGCCGCGTGGGTACGCGCAAGGTGTTGCCGCGGCAGAGCGCGCCGTGGCGCGCCACTGCGATCAGGTGGTGCCGACGATGAGTCCGGCGTCGACCCAACCGCGCAGCAGCGTCGCCGCCGTGGTTGCAGCCTCGCGCTCGCCAACCTCATCGCACAGCAGCTCGCACAGCTCGGCGAACGGCCAGCCGCTGCGCGCGGCATCGAGCGCCGCGGCCTCGGTGCGCGGCAGTGAGCGAAAGTAGCTGCTCAGCTCGCGCCGCCACAGCAACCACTCGACCGGCGCGGCTGCGAGCATCGCCGCTGGCCGCTCGACCTCGTCAGTGAGTGCCTGCCACAGCTGCGGCACGTTCCAGGTGAGCTGCAGGCGTTGCACGCTCGGGTGCCAGGCGAGGCGCAACCGCGCCCACTGCTGCGGCGGCATCTGCGCGAGCGCCTCGTGGCCGAGCGGCGCGGCATCGGCCGCATCGAACACGGTGCTCATCGCCCACTCCCAGCGCGCGAGCTCGGCCAGCACCGGGGCGGCCACGTAGTCCTCGTGGGTGGCGAGAAACTCCGCCAGGCCATCGCCGTAGTAGCGGATCGAGAAGAACGGCGAGTCGTGCGTGCGCACGTACTCGGCGGCGAGGCGCTGGAAATCGACCTCGCCGAGCAAGCGCGCGAGCGCGGGGAAGTTGCTCGCCAGCGCCTCCGCCAGGCGACTGCCATAGGCCCCGGCATAGATCGCGAGGCGCGTCGCCACCGGGACGCGCTGCGTGCCGAAGACGTGCTGCTCGATGGTCGCGGCACCCCGCAACAGGTGATCCTGGAAGTCGCCCTGCAGGCGCTCGAGCCGCACGCTCACGACGCCTCCAGTGATCCGTGCGCGGCGCTGCTGCGCCCGGCGGCGGCAGCGCGGGCGCCCGGGCGCGCCGCGGGCATCGTTGCCAGCGTGCGCTCGCACAGCGCGCGCGCCTGCGCGAGCTCGGCGATGAGATCGGCGAGCGGCGGAATGTGGTCGTCGCGCTCGATCATGGTCGACACCGGACCGAAGCGGCGCAGCGCCTGCGCGTACAGCTCCCACACCGGATCGGGCACCGGGTGGTCGTGGGTGTCCACCAGGTAGTCGCCGTGATTCTCGTGGCCGGCGAGATGGATCTGCTGCACGCGCTCGGGCGGAATCGCCTCGAGGTACTCGCGCGCGTCGAACTCGTGATTGACGGCGCTCACGTAGATGTTGTTGACGTCGAGCAGGATCAGGCAATCGGCGCGCGTGGCGATCTCGGTGATGAACTGCCACTCGGTGAGGCGCGAGTCGCGGAAGCTCACGTAGCTCGAGACGTTCTCGAGCAGAATGCGCCGGCCGAGGAAGTCCTGCACCATGCGCACCCGCTCGGCGACGTGCGCGAGCGCCTCCTCAGTGTAGGGCAGCGGCAGCAGGTCGTGGGTGTTGCGGCCGGCGACGCCGGTCCAGCACAGATGATCGGAGATCCAGCGCGGCTCGAGGCGCGCGGCAAGCGCCTTCAGCTGCCGCAGGTATTCGCGATCGAGTGGCGCGGTGCTGCCGATCGAGAGCGACACGCCGTGCATCACCAGCGGATAGCGCTCGCCGATACGCATCAGATAATCGAGCGGCTTGCCGCCCGGCACCAGGTAGTTCTCCGACAGCACCTCGAACCAGTCGACGCCCGCGCAGCCGGCGAGGATTGCCTCGTAGTGGTCGACGCGCAGACCGAGACCGAAACCGAGCGGCGGATAAGTCAGCATGGCGTTCCGCGAACGATCACTTGCCTGCCTTGGCCTTGGCGGCGTCGCACTCGGCCTTGGTCATCTCCAAGAAGCCCTTGCCCTTGCAGGAGTTCTGACCCTTGCAGGCGTTGTTGGCGCTCTTGCAGGCCGAATGACCCTTGCAGGAGTTGACGCCTGCGCATTTCACCTTCGCTTCATCGGCGCGCGCAATGTTGGATGTGCCCGTCGCGAACATCACCGCAGCGGCCGCCGCCAGAGCAACACCGGTCAGGATTCTCGAATTCATTCGACGCTCTCCTTCGGTGAGGACATAGGGCGGCGGCGATTGTAACGCCGGGCACCGCTCGAGAAGCCTGTCGCGCACCTACGACAGCATTCCGGCGTGGCGTTGGCCGGCGGCTCATACAGGAGACCGGACGAGCGACTACTGGATTGCACATCCGGCGGCCGCGGATTGCCGCACTGCACCCCCGCGATCCGCTAGAATTGGAGGCTTGCGTTTTTTCTGCAGCGCCTCACCTCTACGACTGCCTGCTGTGCCCGCTGTGCCGGAATGACCAACGCCTCCCGTGCCTCGCGCTCCGCTATCGCTGCTCCGCGAGAGCCCAGGGCGGACTCCCTGTCCGCCCGCTCGTCGCTGCGCGACGAGCGCATCCTCGTGCGCGGCGCGCGCCAGAACAATCTCAAGAGCCTCGATCTCGACATCCCGCTCAAGGAGCTGATCGTCGTCACCGGCGTCTCCGGGTCCGGCAAGTCTTCGCTGGTGTTCGATACGCTCTATGCCGAGGGTCAGCGACGCTACGTCGAGACCTTCTCCCCCTACGCCCGGCAATTCCTCGACCGCATGGACAAACCGCAGGTCGAGTCGATCGCCGGCATCCCGCCCGCCATCGCCATCGATCAGACCAACCCGGTGCGCACCTCGCGCTCGACCGTCGGCACGATGACCGAGCTCAACGATCACCTGAAGCTGCTGTTCGCGCGCGCGGCGACGCTCTTCTGTCAACGTTGCGGCAAGCCGGTGCGCCGCGACACCGCCGAGAGCATCTACGAGGACCTCGTCCGGCGCGCTCATGCCGCCGGCGATCCGCGGCTGCTGCTGAGTTTTCCGGTGATGGTGCCGGCCAACTTCAGCATCGAGGAGGTGCGCGAGCTTCTCGGCCGCCAGGGCTACACACGTTTTCTCGAGACTCGCACTGAGCCGCAGCCCACCGCCGCCGCAGCAGCATCAGCAGCAGGCCCCCGCCGCGCCCGCGGGCGCAGCGCGGCCGCCGCCCGTACCGCACCGTCGACGACGCTGGAAGTGATCCAGGACCGGCTGCGTGTCGTGAGCGCCGACCGCGGGCGGGTGCTGGAATCACTCGAGGCGGCGCTGCGTGTCGGCCGTGGACGGCTGAACGTGCACGTGATCGACGACGGCGATCCGCCACGACCACTCGACACCTGGCGCTACTCGAGCGAGCTGCACTGTGCCGACTGCGATCTCGGCTATCACGCGCCGACGCCGAGCGCCTTCTCGTTCAACTCCCCTGTCGGCGCCTGCGACACCTGCCGCGGATTCGGTCGCACCATCGGCATCGACTACGGATTGGTGATCCCCGATGACACGCGCACGCTGCGCGGCGGGGCCATCAAGCCCTGGCAGAGCAAGTCCTATGCCGAATGCCAGCAGGACCTGGAGAAATTCGCGAAGCTGCGCGGCATTGCTCTCGACACCCCCTGGCGCGAGCTGCCGGCGGAGGCGCGCCGCTGGGTGATCGAGGGCGAGGGCGCCTGGTCGCGCAAGGTCTGGTACGGGGCAAAGCGCTTCTTCGCCTGGCTCGAGACGCGCGCCTACAAGATGCACGTGCGCGTGCTGCTGTCGCGCTATCGCGCCTACACGCCGTGCACCGCCTGCGAGGGCGCACGGCTCAAACCCGAGGGGCTGCTGTGGCGGCTCGGCAGCCACGAGCTCGCCGAGCGCGCACTCGGCGGCGCGGCGCGCTTTCGGCCGCAGGGAACGCAGTGGAGTGCGCCGACGCTCGCGGCGCTCCCCGGACTGTCGATTCATGACGTGGTGCTGCTGCCGGTGGAGCGCAGCTACGCCTTTTTCCAGGAGCTCGAGCTGCCGCGGCCCCTCGATGAAGCGACCGAGCTGCTGCTCGGTGAGATCCGCACGCGCTTCCGCTACCTCGTGGACGTGGGCCTCGGCTATCTGACGCTTGACCGTCAGTCACGCACGCTCTCGGGCGGCGAGGTCCAGCGCATCAATCTCACCACCGCGCTCGGCACCTCGCTGGTCAACACGCTGTTCGTGCTCGATGAGCCCTCGATCGGGCTGCACCCGCGCGACATGCAGCGGGTGATCGGCGTGATGAAGCGCCTGCGCGATGCCGGTAACTCCCTGGTGGTGGTCGAGCACGATCCGCAGATCATGCTCGAGGCCGACCGCATCCTCGACCTGGGCCCCGGCGCCGGTGAGCGCGGCGGACAGGTGGTCTTCTTCGGCCGCCCGGCCGAGCTCGGCGCAAGCGACTCGCTCACCGGCGAATACCTCTCCGGGCGCCGCAGCGTGGTTGCGGCTGACAGCAGCGCGGACGGAGGAGCCGGCCTGCGCCGGGCCGCTGCGACGGCGGCCGACGGTGGCGGCATCGTGGCTGAGGCACGCTCCAACCGCTGGCTCGAGCTCAAGGGGGCAGCCGAGCACAACCTCAAGAGCCTCGACGTGCGCATCCCGCTCAAGCGGCTGGTGTGCGTGACCGGCGTATCGGGCTCGGGGAAATCGACGCTGGTGGAGGATGTGCTCTACCCGGCGCTGCTGCGCTACCGCGGCAAGCCGACCGAGGCCCCGGGGCGCTTCGCCGGGCTGGCCGGCGCCGAGCTCATCGACGATGTGGTGATGGTCGATCAGAGCGCCATCGGACGCACCACGCGCTCGAACCCGGCGAGCTACGTCGGCGCCTTCGATGCGATCCGCGCCCTGTTCGCCGCCGAGCCGGCTGCGCAGGAGCGCAAGTACACGGCCGGCACGTTCAGCTTCAACTCCGGCAACGGCCGCTGCCCGAGCTGCAGCGGCAACGGCTTCGAGCACGTCGAGATGCAGTTCCTCTCCGACGTTTACCTGCGCTGTCCAGACTGCAACGGCCGGCGTTACCGCGAGGAGATCCTCGAGATCCGGCGCGAAGGGGCCGACGGCCGCCGCCTGAGTATCGCCGATGTGCTCGAGCTCACCGTGAGCGAGGCGCGCACGTTCTTCGCCGACGCGCCGGAGGTGGCCGCGCGCCTCGCGCCGCTGGCGGACGTGGGTCTCGAGTACCTGCGGCTCGGCCAGCCGGTGCCGACGCTCTCGGGCGGCGAGGCGCAGCGGCTGAAACTCGCCGGGCACCTGGCCGAAGCCGGTTCGGTAATCTCGAGCATCACTCACCGCGGCAAGCTGTTCCTGTTCGATGAGCCGACCACGGGACTGCACTTCGACGATGTCGCGAAGCTCCTCAAGGCGTTCCGCAAGCTGCTCGCCGCCGGACACTCGCTGCTCGTCATCGAGCACAACCTCGACGTCATCCGTGCCGCCGACTGGATCATCGATCTCGGCCCGGAAGGCGGTGAGCGTGGCGGCGAGCTGGTGTGTGCCGGTACGCCGGCGCAGCTGCGCGCCGCGCAGGGCTCCCACACCGGCCAGGCGCTGCTCGCCTACGAGGCGGCGCTGGCGCGCACGGCGGTCAGCTCACGCGCCGCCGCCGCCGCCGCCGCTGCGACCGTCGCGGCCGTCGCCGAGCCGCAGGCCCGCTACGCCCGCGGTAACGGCCACGACGCCAGCGCCGTGGTCATCCACAAGGCGCGCGAGCATAACCTCAAGAACATCGACGTCGAGATTCCCCGCGACCGCTTCACCGTGATCACCGGCGTCTCGGGCTCGGGCAAGTCGACGCTCGCCTTCGACATCCTCTTCAACGAGGGACAGCGCCGCTATCTCGAGTCCCTCAATGCTTACGCCCGGCAGTTCGTGCAGCCGGCCACGCGGCCCGACGTGGATGCGATCTTCGGCATTCCGCCGACGGTGGCGATCGAGCAGCGCACCAGTCGCGGCGGGCGCAAGAGCACGGTGGCGACGCTCACCGAGATCTATCACTTCCTGCGCCTGCTGTACGTGAAGCTCGGCACCCAGTTCTGCCCTGAGTGCGACGTCGCCATCGAGCCGCAGAGCCCGGCATCGATCGCGGCGCGGTTGCTGCGCGAGTATCGCGGCTCATCGATCGCCCTGTTGGCGCCGCTGGTAGTGGCGCGCAAGGGCTACTACACCGATCTCGCCCGCTGGGCGGCGAAGAAGGGCTTTCGCGCGCTGCGGGTCGACGGGCAGCTGCTGCCGACCGCGCCCTGGCCGCGGCTGTCGCGTTTTCGCGAGCACACTCTAGAGCTGCCGGTCGCTGAGCTCGCGGTAGGAGTCCGTCACGAAGCCGAGCTGCGCGCGGCGCTGGCGCGCGCGCTCGATTTCGGCAAGGGACTGGTGCACGTGCTGCCGGCCGGCGCAACCCGCGTCACGGTGTTCTCTACGCGCCGCGCCTGTCCCTCCTGCGGCCGCAGCTTCGCCGAGCCCGACCCGCGGCTGTTCTCATTTAATTCCCGCCACGGCTGGTGCGAGGGCTGCTACGGCACGGGGATGGAGATGCCCGGCTTCGACGCGCAGCAGAGCGGCGAGGAGCTGTGGTGGAACGAGTGGTATGAGCGTGAGCCCGAGCCGTGCTCGGCCTGCCATGGCCAGCGGCTCAACGCCATCGCCCTCAGCGTACGCTTTCGCGAGCGCTCGATCGCCGAGCTCGCCGCCGCCTCGGTGAGCGACAGCGCCGAGTTCTTCGCGCGGCTGCGCCTTAAGCCGCGCGAGCGGGAGATCGCCCGCGATCTGCTGGCGGAGATGCGGGCGCGGCTCAAGTTCCTCGAGCGCGTCGGCCTCGGCTACCTGCAGCTCGACCGCGCGGCGCCGACGCTCTCCGGCGGCGAGGCGCAACGCATCCGCCTCGCCGCCCAGCTCGGCTCGAACCTGCAGGGCGTGTGCTACGTGCTGGACGAGCCCACCATCGGCCTGCATCCGCGCGACAACCGCGTGCTGCTCGATTCGCTCACCGAGCTCGCCGGCCACCGCAACACGCTGGTGGTGGTGGAGCACGACGAGGAAACCATCCGGCGCGCCGACCACGTGCTCGACCTGGGACCCGCGGCCGGTGTGCGCGGCGGCGAGCTGGTCGGCGCCGGCACGGTGCGCGAGTTGACGCGCAACCCGCGCTCGACGACCGGTCGCTTCCTGCGTGAGCCGCTGCTGCACCCGGCGCAACCGCACCGCGCCGTCGACTCGGCCACTGCGGCACTGACGCTCGAGCGGGTGACGATGCACAACATCAAGGGCAGCGACGTGCGCATTCCGCTCGGACGGCTGGTGGTGATCACCGGTGTCTCGGGCTCGGGCAAGTCGACCCTGGCGCGCGATGTGCTCTACGCCAACCTGCGCGGCCTGCTGGCGCACAACAATAGCCGCGACGGCGGCGGCCGAGGCCGCGGGCGCGGTCATGGGGCACGCGCTCGGGCTGGACGGGGCGGTACGCGGGCTCGCCGTACCGCGGTAAAGCTCATCGGCTGCGCAGCGCTGCACGGTCTCGAGCATCTCGATCGGGTCCTCGAGGTCGATCAGACGCCGATCGGCAAGACGCCGCGCTCCTGTCCAGCGACCTACATCGGCCTGCTCGACGAGATCCGTCGCATCTATGCCGGCACCACCGAGGCGCGCATCCGCGGCTATTCCACCAGTCGCTTCTCCTTCAATACCGCCGGCGGGCGCTGCGAAGCGTGTGAAGGACAGGGCGTGAAGACGATCGAGATGAGCTTCCTCCCCGACGTCAAGGTGCTGTGCGACGTCTGCGGCGGACGCCGTTTCAATTCCGAGACGCTCAGCGTGCGCTGGCGCGAGGCGAGCATCGCCGACGTACTCGCCATGAACGTCGACGACGCGGTCGGCTTCTTCGCCGCGCACGCGCGGCTGCACCACGCGCTCAAGCTGCTGCAGGATGTGGGCCTCGGCTACCTCACGCTCGGGCAGCCGAGCCCGACGCTCTCCGGCGGCGAAGCCCAGCGCATCAAGCTGGTCACCGAGCTGTCGAAGGTGCGCACCGACGAGGGGCCGGGGCCGCTGCCGTCGCGCAAGCACACGCTGTACGTGCTCGATGAGCCGACGGTGGGATTGCACATGGCCGACGTCGAGAAGCTGATCCAGGTGCTGCACCGGCTGGTGGCGGCGGGCAACACCGCCGTCGTGGTCGAGCACAACCTCGACATCATCGCCGAAGCCGACTGGATCCTCGACCTGGGACCGGAGGCGGGCAGCGGCGGCGGCCGCATCGTCGCCACCGGACCGCCGGCGCAGATCGCCCGCCGTCGGCGGCACTCGCATACCGGTGCGGTACTGGATGAGTTTCTGCGCCAGCGCACGCGCACCGCTGCGGTCAGCGGTAAGCTTGGCTGACCGGATCCCACCATGAGCCCTACCGACAGACCGCCTTCGGCGCGCCGGCGCGGCAGCTTGCAGCGATTGGCGCTGCCGGCACTGGCGCTCGCACTCACCGCCGGCCTGGCGGCGGCGGCCCCCACGGCGCAACCCGCCGACCCGTTTCTCGCCGACCTGGTCGGCAAGTGGGACATGGACGGCACGGTGCGCGGCAAAGCGGTTCACCACCGTGGGGAAGGCCGCTGGGTACTGAAGGGCTCGTGGCTTTGCCTGAGCATCGTCGACACCGCCAGCCCGCCCGGCTACGTCGCCAGCGTCTACCTCGGCTTCGATTCACGGCAACACGACTACATCGCGCACTGGCTCGACCAGTTCGGCGCTGCCGGTGCGCGCGTGGTGGCGACCGGCAAGCGCGAGGGCCGCACCCTGGTGCTACTGTTTCCGTATGCAGAGGGCGCTTTCCGCGACACGTTCACGCTGGCGGCGGCGGGCGCCGGCGGCACACTGCTGCTCGAGTCTCAGGAGAAGGACGGCGGCTGGTCGACGTTCGCCTCTTACCGCCTGACGCGACGTCGCGAGTAAGCGGTAGTACGCTGCGCGCCCATGTCCCACGACCTGGTGTGCTGGAAATGCGGCGTCTCGCTCGCCGAGCTGACCCTGCCGCTGCGTCGCCTCGAAGAGTGCCCGAAGTGCCACGCGGAGCTGCACGTGTGCCGGATGTGCGTCGAGTACGACACGCGCGTCGCCAAGCATTGCCGCGAGCCGACGGCGGAGGAAGTGAGCGACAAGACGCGAGCCAACTTCTGCGACCACTTCAAGCCGCGCGCCGCCGCTTTCATCCCGCCGAACACCGCCGAAGTCGACAAGGCGCGCGCCGAGCTCGAGCGGCTGTTCGGCAAGCGTTAGATCGCGAGAGGACCCGCGCATGAATTATCGCGAAGCCCTCGGGCGGCTGCAGCAGTTCCTCGCGCCGCTGCCGGCGGAAGAGTTCTTCGAGCGGGTGCTTCCGGGCGGCTTCCGCAAGGTCGAGGGCGACCCCGGCGCGCCGCGCACGCTGCTGCTCGGGCCCGACCCGCAGGCATTGCTCACCGCCGCGGTGTACCTGGCGCCGAAGCTCACCTATCACTCGGCCAATCCGACCGGCCCCACACCGAGCCTCGAGTCGGTGGCTGATGCCGCCGACTTCCGCCGGCGGATCGAGGAATTCCATGCGCGCAACTACTCGGTGCGCTTCCCGGAACTGCGGCCTCTGTCTGCGCCACTCGACATCCTGGCGCGTTCGCTCGAGATGCTGCTGCACGCGCCAGTGACCGCGTCGGCCTTCTGGAGCCGCGGCGGCATGCGCGCCCCGCTGCACTACGAC
>Ga0187783_10001898_pt1 | contig 15490 bp, 6 predicted proteins | sample 1015_SJ02_MP02_2_FD_132471 | JGI IMG/M metagenome (GOLD analysis project Ga0187783, IMG submission 132471) | Tropical peat soil microbial communities from peatlands in Department of Meta, Colombia - 1015_SJ02_MP02_20_MG | ecosystem: Environmental > Terrestrial > Soil > Wetlands > Peat | place... | reverse complement strand
GCGCTTGAGGCTCGCGCGGTCGTGCACCGGCCCAAGGTCGATGGGCGGCGCCCGCCCGGCGGGCAGCGCGCGCTCCAGGCACAGCCGCATGGCGGCGGGATCGCCGCCCTCCGCCCGCGCGATCAGGATGCGCACGAGGCGCGGCGCCGCGGCGGCGAGCTGCGCCTCGGCGGCGAGGGTGGCGCGGTTGCGGCCGGAGCGGGGGGCGAAGGGGGCGGTGCGCATGGCGTAAACTCCTATGGATGTTATAGCATACTTACAAGAATGTACGAGTCAACGCTTATTTGCGGGTCTTCGGCGAAATTTCTCCGGCGCATATAACTAAAGGTTATTATAGCGGGCCGGCGTGAGCGTTCCCCGGGCGCACCGCAACAAGGAGCGAAGCGGAGTGGTGCGGTGCAGACCCGGGGTCCACCCGTACGGAGAGTGTCCGGCGGCGGTAGGCCGCCGAAACTCTTTCCCCTTGCGGGAGCCGGAGCGAAGCGGAGGCGGGCGGCGGAGAGGGGCTTTTCGCGGTAATCGTGAGGGCTTCTTAGGAGCCCAGTGGCCACCATATGCATGGGCGTGTAGAGTGATTCCGCAGCCAGGGGAAAAGCCATGTTCGAAGCGCTGAAGGCCCTTCTCGAGGCCGCCAAAACCGCGAAGCCCAGCGCTGAACAGCTGGAGCAGCAGCGGCGGAGCTTTGCGTTCGGCAACACGGCGTTCGAAAACGAATTGATCACCCGCGAAATGGTCGACCGGCAAGCTGAAAAGCTGGCGCGCGAAGCCGATGAACGCAAAGGATGACAAGCGCGACAGCCGTGCTTTAGAGCCGGATCTCATTACCGATCCGCAGGAAAGGGCGGAGGCCGAGGCGCGCAACGGCCTCCGCCAATATGACTACGGCATCAAGGTCATTCAGTCCGCTCTGGAACGCGGATCGTTCAAGCTGCGTCCCTCCGTGATTCTTGGGCTTCATCGCGAAGCGCTTGCCGGGATCAGCCTGTTCGCCGGCAATTTTCGGCCCGCCGGCGTGGAAATCGAGGGCAGCAAGCACGAGCCCGCCGGCGCCCATCTCGTACCCGAGCTGATCGAGGACATGTGCGACTACGTCAACGACCATTGGGAAACCAGCACGCCCATTCATTTGGGCGCGTACATCATGTGGCGCTTGAATTGGATCCATCCGTTCGCGGACGGCAACGGAAGAACCTCGCGCATTCTGTCCTATGTGGTCTTGTCCGTTCGTGCGGGAGCATTGCTTCCGGGAACGCCTACGATCCCCGACCAAATCGTCGATAATCGGTCGCCGTACTTCGATGCATTGGATGCGGCCGACGAAGCATGTCGGGCAGGGAAGCTGGACGTCGGCAAAATGGAGGAATTTCTCGGAAGCCTGCTGGCAAACCAGCTCGCGAGTTTCTATCGAGCCGCCGGAGGGAAAATTCCCTCGTAGTCGTGCTATGCGCTTCGTTCGGCGCCCGCAGGCCGCCGAAAACCCTCTCCCCGTGCGGGGACAAGGTGGGCTCGCGTAGCGAGCCGAGTGAAGGGGGAGAGACTGACGTCTTGAGTTAGACTACAAGGTCCCGGGGACTGCAACTGTGGGAGGAATCTGGAGTGCATAGCGGCTTCTTGCCGGGCTCCTTGGTGCGGGCTCGCGGTCGGGACTGGATCGTCCTGCCGGCCCGCGAGCAGGGTGTCTTGCATCTGCGTCCACTGACCCGCGGACAAGTCGACGAAATCGGCATTTATCTCCCGCTTGAAGGCCGGCAGGTCACGACCGCCGAGTTCGAGCCGCCAGCTGCAACAAGACCAGGTGACGCCACTGGCGTGATGGCGCTGTTCAATGCCGCGCGCCTGAGCCTTCGGTCCGGCGCCGCCCCATTCCGCTCGCTCGGTCGAATATCAGTCACCCCACGTCCGTACCAGTTCGTGCCGTTGATCATGGCATTGCGCCTCGATCCCGTGCGGCTGCTGATCGCGGACGACGTCGGCGTCGGCAAGACCATCGAGGCGGGGATGATCGCGCGCGAATTGCTCGATCGCGGACTCGCCAAACGGCTGGCAGTCCTCACCCCTGCACATCTGTGTGACCAGTGGGAGCGTGAACTGCGAGAGAAGTTCGCCATCGAAACCGTGCTCGTCCAACCCTCTCAAATGGCGCGGCTGGAACGCGAACGCTCTCGCCAGGATATTTCGATTTATGGCTATTATCCAAATCTGGTCGCCAGCATCGATTTCGTGAAATCCGATCGCGGAGGGCATCGTGCTGCATTCTTGCGGGATGCTCCCGACCTGATCATCGTCGACGAGGCTCACATGGCGGCGCGCCCGCGCGGCGCCGACGGTCGCGTTGAACACCAACGCCACGAACTGCTGGTCGATCTTGCGAGGGACCCCACACGGCACGTCATCCTCGTGACGGCGACGCCGCATAGCGGCATCGAGGAAAGCTTCCGCTCGCTGCTCGGCCTTCTCGACCCGGGCCTGGAGCGCGAGGCGGATCGCCGGAACCTGGTCCCCCACGTCATTCAACGGCGTCGTCAAGACGTGGAAAAATGGCTGGGCAGCGAAACTCCGTTCCCAAAGCGCACGCCCGAGGAACGGCGCTATGAGCTGACCGGAGACTATCTCAAGCTTTTCAACGACGTCCTCGAATATTGCCGGGAAACCGTCGAGGCGGGCCGGCAGCTTCGTGCTCCCCAGCAACGCGTTCGCCATTGGGCCGCGATTGCACTGCTCCGTTGTCTGCTGTCGAGCCCTGCCGCTGCTGCTGCCGTTCTCGATACGCGTGCCGATCGCATGGCGGACTACGAAATTCAAGATGATGTCGACTTCACCTATCGTCCACAGTTGCTCGACGCCCTCGACGACGAGGCGTCCGGCGACTACGCGCCTACCGGCCCGTTGGAGGACACCACGGCGGATTGGAGCGACCTCGAGCGCCGGCGGCTCGTGCGGTTTCGCGACCGCGCGCGCAGTCTCGGCGGCCCGCACGCGGATCGCAAGCTGGAAACGCTGCTGGAAGTTCTCAGGTCGCTTCTGAAGGAAGGATATCATCCGATTGTCTTTTGCCGCTTCATTCCGACCGCAAATTATCTCGCCGCGTGGCTGATGGCGGAACTTAAGGGTGTTCATATCACCGCGGTGACAGGCGAGATCGATGACGAGCAGCGCCGCGAGCGAGTTGCGGAGCTCGGGCAAAATGCCCATCGAGTTCTGGTTGCCACCGACTGCCTGAGCGAAGGCGTCAATCTCCAGGAGCAATTCGACGCGGTCGTGCATTATGACCTACCGTGGAACCCCAACCGCCTCGAGCAGCGTGAAGGGCGTGTCGATCGCTTCGGACAGCCCCGTGACGAGGTAAAGACCGTCTTGCTGTACGGGGCCAATAATCCAGTCGATCAGGTCGTGCTCGAGGTGCTGATCCGCAAAGCGCGCAAGATTCGCAGCGATCTCGGTATCGCCGTGCCAGTCCCGATGGAAGCTGAGCAGGTCATCCAGACCGTCGTCGATAACGTGCTACTGCGGCGGCGCGAGCAGGTTCAGCTCGAGCTGGCGCTGTCCACGCCCGACACAAGCCGGCTGCACGAAGCCTGGGATGCCGCGGCTAAGCGGGAGAAGGCCCAACGCGGCTATTTCGCCCAACATGGCGTACAGCCGGACGAAGTTGCACGAGAGATCGAGGCGACGGATTCGGTGCTCGGCGATCCGCAGGCCGTGCACCACTTCCTGGCCGATGCCTTGCAGCGTTTCGACGGCAGCCTCGGCCCGGTAAAAGGCAAGGACAGCGTCTTTGCGCTTTTCGCCGGGACCCTCGCGGCCAAGCTGCAGGATACCGCGCCCGCGGGAGAGTTTCCGATCGAGATCACGTTCGACCGACGCAAGAACGACGAGGCGCTCTATCTCGGGCGCACCCAGCCGCTGGTCGCGCGGGTGTGCGACGCTGTGCTGGGCGAGGCGTTTTCGTCGCAGGGCGACGAGAATTTCGCGCGCACGGGCGCGATGTTCACTGACGCCGTTGCGCGATGGACGGCCCTGATGCTGCTGCGATTCCGCTATCGTCTAGTCGAAGCAACAGAAGAATTTGCCGAGGAGGTCGTGCTTGCGGCGTTCGAGCGGGGTAACAGCGGGCCGCGCTGGCTTGAACCCTATGCCGGCGCGGGCCGTGCACTTGCCGAGACCGCGCTGCCAAAGGCCAATATTTCCCGCGAAGAGCGGACTGCGCATTTAGACCGTGCCTTGGGGCTGCTAAAGGGCGATCCAGGCTGGTTCCGCCCGATTCTCGATTGGCGAGTGGCCGAACTCGACGCTGCCCACAAGCGCTTGCGCGCGCTGCTCAAGGATCGCCCGCTGAAGATTCATCCGTATATGCCGCCCGATATCCTCGGCTGCTTCGTCCTCGTCCCGGTGAGGGGCCGCGGTTGATGGCGCGCCTCGCAGTCACCGTTGAGGGCGGCCTGATCGGCAGCGATCTCATCGAGCAGATCGCCGCCACGCCCCAGGACGTACCGGGTCAGCGTCCGGCGGACTTCGGCCTCGATTCGCGATTGAGCGAGGAAATCCAGAAGGCGTTTTCCGACGCGTTGATCCATTGGAACGCTTTCAACGCCCGCCTCGCTCGCGGCAAGGAAAGCGCGACCACTATCACCCGTGAAACCTGGGTGTTACCCCTGTTGGAAGAGCTGGGGTTCACCCTCACTTTTCAGCGGGCCGCGGCCGCGGCGGGCGGCGGCACCTTCGCGATCTCCCACCGGCTCGGCGCCGACCCGGCGGCGCCGCCGGTGCACATCGTGTCCAACGAACAGGAGCTTGACCGCAGGGGCGACGCCTCTCGCAGCCCGCACGCGCTGTTGCAAGATTATCTCAATCGATCCGATGCCCTGTGGGGCATCGTCACCAACGGTCGCGCGCTTCGCCTGTTGCGCAATACCGTGCGCTTTTCCAAGCCGAGCTTCATCGAATTCGATCTGAAAGCGATCTTTGACGGCAGTCTCTACAGCGAGTTCATCGTGTTCTACCGGTTGGTTCATGTTACGCGAATGCCGCACGGTGCGGGCGACGCGCACGAATGTTGGCTCGAGACGTACTATCAGCAGGGCATCGAGCAGGGCGGCCGCGTGCGCGCGCGGCTGCGCGACGGGGTGCAGGAGGCGCTGCAGATTCTCGGCACCGGATTGCTGGCGCATCCCTACAGCGGCAGCCTGCGCGACAAGTTCGCGGGCGGCCATATCGACAAGATCGAGTATTACCGCCAGCTTTTGCGGCTCATTTATCGACTGCTTTTCCTTATGGTGGCCGAGGAGCGCCGCCTTTTGTTCGTGCGCGACAGTGCAATCGCCGACCGGCAGGCCGTCTACGATCGCTGGTACTCGATCGAGCGGTTGCGCCGGCGGGCCGATGGTCGCTTTTCCGAGGACGCGCACAGCGATCTGTGGGAGGGCCTCAAGCAGACGTTTCGGCTGTTCGAGGATACGGCCCACGCGTCGCAGCTTGGGCTCACTGCCCTCGACGGTGAGCTATTCGGGCGGTTCGCCTGCGCCGATCTGATCGACACTCAGGGCGAGCAGGGCCCCAAGCTGCGCAATTACCAGCTGCTGTCCGCCATCTGGCAGCTGTCGACCTTCGAGGACGCGGACGGTCGCCGTAAGCGCGGCGTGCGGCGACGGGTCAATTTTGCCGGACTGGACGTGGAGGAGCTGGGCTCGGTCTACGAGAGCCTGCTCGACTATCATCCCGAGGTGACGATCGACGGCGAGCGCTCGAAGTTCGACCTGGTGGCGGGCACGGAGCGCAAATCCACCGGCTCCTACTACACGCCGCCGGAGCTGGTGCGCGAGCTGATCAAGAGCGCCCTGGAGCCGGTGATCGAGGATCGTCTCGCCAAGGCGGCTTCGCGCAGCGACCAGGAGCGCGCGCTCCTGTCACTTAAGATCTGCGACCCCGCCTCAGGCTCCGGTCATTTTCTGCTCGCCGCGGCCCGCCGGCTCGGCCGCGAACTGGCACGCGTGCGCTCGGGCGAGGCCGAACCCAACCCCGCCGATTACCGCCACGCGGTCCGCGATGTGATCAGGCGCTGCATCTATGCGGTCGACAAGAACCCGCTCGCCGTCGATCTGTGCAAGGTCGCGCTCTGGATCGAGGGGCATGAGGCGGGGCTGCCACTCTCTTTTTTAGATCATCACGTCAAGTGCGGCGACAGCTTGATTGGTGTATTCGATCTCGACATTCTGCATAAAGGTGTTCCGGACGATGCCTATGACTCCGTCGCGGGCGACGCTAAGAAAGTCGCCGTCAAGATAGAAAAGACCAATAAGGACGAGAAGAAGGAGACGTTGTTCGGCGCCTCCGTCGAGGACGACATCGCGCGTATCGCCGGCGCCTTCGCTACTGTTGCCGATCAGCCGGAAACCGCTCCCGAGCAAGTGAATGCCAAACAACAGGCTTATACGACCCTGCGCCGTAGCGACGAGTGGGAGCGGGCGAAATGGGCATGTGATCTGTGGACCACAGCATTTTTCGCGCCGCTGACGGGCAAGGGAATTTCCGCTGTGCCGACCACCAGCCACGTGTGGGAGGCGGCGCGCGGGAGACTGCCTCAGGGGCGAGTTGCTGGCCTCGCAACCGAGCTGGCCTCGACGCAGTCGTTCTTCCACTGGCCGCTTGAATTTCCTGAAGTATTTGCACAAGCAGGGTTCGATGTCGTATTAGGGAATCCTCCCTGGGATGTCGCGCAATTAGACGATAAGCAATTTTTCCGATCACGAGCTCCGCATATTGCTTCGCTTTCTGCAGCAAAGCGAAAAACCGCGATTGCCAACCTAGCAAAGACGGACTCTGAGCTATTGACCGCTTATGAGAATGCGATGCGAGACTCCGGAAAGTTAAATCATTATGTACGTGCATCGGGACGCTTTCCGCTAACAAGCGTTGGCAAAATAAATCTTTACTCGCTCTTTAGCGAGCTGTCGACTGCGCTGGTATCAGGAGCTGGTCGGGTCGGAATTATTGTGCAATCGGGCATACTCACTGAAACGACAAATCAGTTATTCTATGAGCGAATCATTGAGCATCAGCTTCTTATTGCATTCCACGACATCGTAAATACAGAGGGCATTTTTCCTGGAATCCATAGATCACATCCTCATTTCTGCCTATTGACTATTGCGGGAAAGAGCAGCGGCCACTCTGCATCAGTATCATTTTTTAATACCAATATGACACACTTGCAAGACGAGCGAAGGAAGTTTGAGCTTAGCAATGAGCTGCTTAAACTTTGCAATCCGAATACCCACGCATGTCCAACTTTTCGCTCTGCAGCTGATGCAAATTTGACGCAGAAGATTTACACTGAGCATCCCATACTAGTAGACAACGTCGTTGCGAGCCATGATGCATGGGAGTTCGTGGCAATACAGAATTGCTTCTCGCATACAACCGACGATGAGCTGTTCCTCAGCTCTCGAGAGGTAGAATGTCTCGGGGGTATGAAACAGAGTAATATTTACCTCGCGGAAGATGGCTCGACGTGGCTTCCTTTGTACGAAGGAAAGATGGTCGATCAGTTCGATCATCGATTTGGCTCTTTTGAAGGTCGGCAGGAAGAGAGAGGAAGCCGTAATTTGCCAGCAACCGAAATGGAGCTTTATCAAGACCCGACGTACGAGCCTCAGCCGTACTCTTGGGTGGAACGAAATGAAATAATTGGCAGACTCAGACGCCGAAGTTGGGGGCAGGAGTGGTTGATAGTCTGGAAAGACATCACAACTGCTGTCACCGATCGGACTGTCAATGCTGCGGTTATACCGTTTGCGGCGACGGATGACACGCTTTCGATTGCAGTCATTGGGCAGAAGCAGGTACGACTTAGCCTCTGTTTCCTGGCCAATCTTAACTCAATTGCTTTGGACTTTGTGGCGCGCCAAAAAGTGGCAGGGTTGCATTTGCGCCGAAACGTATTCGTCCAACTTCCTATTCTTCCGCCTCAATACTATTCGGAGCGGGATGTTCAGTTCATTCAATCAAGAAGCCTTGAACTTAGCTACTCTTCGAATGCGATGGCTCCGTTGGCGAAAGACTTCAAAAAAGATGACCCGCCTCCGCCGTGGGACCCTGAGCGCCGGGCATTATTGCGCGCTGACCTCGACGCCTATTATGCCTATCTTTACGGCCTCACGCGCCGCGAGCTGGAATATATACTGGATCCCAAAACAGTGATGGGCGATGACTATCCATCGGAAACCTTCCGCGTACTCAAGGAAAACGAGTGTAAAGAATTCGGTGAATTTCGCACTCAGCGTCTCGTTTTGGAAGCCTGGGACCGCTTTGCAGCCGACGGCACGTTCGATCCGGCACGCCTGCGCGAGCCGCAATATATCGATCGCGTGGCGGAGGAGCTGACCGCCACCCGCGCCAGGCTGGAGCAAGTCGAGCACGATTCAAAGGTGCTCCTTGCGCTGGCGAGCGCGACGCCCAAGCCCACCCTGTTCGTCGAGGGCATGACCGACGCGAAAATCATCGAGGCGGCGTGGAACGTTTTTTTCCCGAAGGAGCCGATGCCGATGAAGGTTATTCGAGCCGGTGGGACCAAGGAAATGGGCAGCCTCGCCGGCAAAGGGAAGGCGCTGCGTGAGGTGTTGGGCGACAAGGTAGTGCTGGTTCTTGCCGACAACGATTCTGCCGGGCGCCGCCTAACCGATGACGGTCACGTCCGCAAAGGCGGGACTTGGCGGCAGCTGCCCAATGGCATCCACTGGTGCCTCTTGGAGCCCACAGCCTCCTTCGCTGCGGCGATGAAGGCGCACAACGTCCCGCCTGATTATTGGCCGTTCACCGTCGAAGCCGCGTTTCCGCCAGCATTGCGGCGGCAAGCGGAGGCAGCCGGAGTCTGGCGCTTCTCTGGCACGCCGCAGGCCGAACTACTCGACAATGCGGATTTAGCCCGCCGGCTATTCGCGATCCTTCCGAAGCTTACCTCGAACGATGACGCCTACTGGTATCTGATGGCGCCCGACCCGGCGGCGAAGGAAGCCTTTGCCGCCTGGGTCACCGACCCGAAGCAGTGCACCGAGGAAAATTACGCGGCATTCGAGGAGGTTATCCGAGGCCTGCGTGCCCTCCTTGCGGATGGCGAGAGCCCGGAGGCCGCCTCCCGCGCCCGCGGCGCGGCATAGGCGCGGGCGGGGAGGGGTTATGACCTTCGACGTCTTTGGCCTGCGAAACCACCTCGTCGGCGAATATCGCCAGTACGTGGAAAGCTTCATTCACATTCGCGATCAGCGAATAGAAAGTTTTGTCCAAGACATGCTGGCACAAGGCGAGCTGTGGCCCGATGCCGTGCTGCAGCTCAATCCGGCATACGAATCGGCCGCTACCCTTGCCGACCTTGCCGCAGACGGCGTAATTGGGAAAGAAACTTCGCGCTTCTTCGGCCCAAATATCCGCCTGTACCGGCATCAGGCCGAAGCCATTGCCGCCGCGCGCAAGGACGAATCGTACCTTGTTTCCACCGGCACCGGCTCTGGCAAGAGTCTAACCTACCTCGTGCCCATTGTAGATCACGTGCTCAAGAATAATCCAGCGGATCATTCAGTACGCGCGCTGATCGTTTACCCGACGAATGCCTTGATCAACAGCCAGCTCAAGGCATTGCAGGATTTTAAGAAAAATTGGCCGCAGTGCCCCGTGACGTTCGGCCGCTACACGGGGCAGGACCGCGGCGCGGATCGCGATAGGCTGTTGACTGATCCGCCGCACATCCTGCTGACCAACTATGTCATGCTCGAATACATGCTGATCCGGCCAACGGATCGCTCGCTCCTCTATCAGGCCACGCGCGCTTTGAAGTTTCTCGTGGTCGATGAGCTGCACGTTTATCGCGGGCGACAAGGTGCGGACGTGTCCATGTTGATGCGCCGCGTGCGCCAGCGCGCCGGTCGCCATGATCTTTTATGCATAGGGACGTCCGCGACTCTGGCCACAGGTGAGAACCGGGAAGCGACGCACACGCGCATCGCGGAGGTTGGGAGCCGATTCTTCGGCGTGACCATCAAGCCGGACAACGTGATCGACGAAACGTTGCGCCGCGTGACGACCGGCGACGTGGCAACGACAGTCGAGGCTTTGCGAGCAGCTGTTCTTGCGCCGGCGCCCGAGTCGACGACTGCGGCCGTTACGGCCCATCCACTCGCGGCCTGGGTTGAAACGACCTTCGGGCTTGTCATCGACGCCGACGGCCGTCTGGAGCGCCGCAAGCCGTTGGCATATGCCGACGGCTTGAAACAGCTGGTAGAAAGGACAGCCCTTCCCGACCAGCAATGCAATGTGGCGCTCAGAGCCATACTTGATGCCGGTAACGCGGCCGAGCAACGGCCTGGCGAGCCCGTGTTCGCCTTCCGGTTACACCAATTCCTGTCTTCGGGAGGCAGTGTCTACGCGACTCTGGAACCTCCAGACGTGCGATCGTTCTCTTCCGAGGGGCCGTTCTATGCGCCAAAGGAAGCCGGGAGAGCGGAAAAACGTGTGATGTACCCGCTCGCCTTCTGCCGGGAATGCGGGCAGGAACACTATCTCTGCTCGCTCGCCCCTGGGCAGGACAGCATGGAGGTTCTGCCTCGCTCTCCACTGCTGCACGTTACCGACGAGGATCTGCCTGGCGATCCCGGCTTCATCTCTCTTGAAGACGGAAGCCTGTGGAGCGAGGACGAGGATCTGCCCGATAATTTCGTCGATGTGCGAAGGAGCGGTGTACGGGTTAAATCCCACTATCAAGCCCACGTCCCTCGGCGCGTGTGGGTGACGGCCGAGGGCAAGGCGAGCCAGACCGAAACCGCCAGTGCGCTTGCCGCATGGTGGCAGCCGCGGCCGCTCATGCTCTGCCTTCGCTGCCGTGCGGCTTACGATTTGCGCGAGAGCGACTTTCGCAAGCTGGTGACGTTGAGCCAGACCGGCCGCTCGACCGCGACAACGGTGATTGCAACGACGGCAGTGACGGGCCTTCCGCAATTCGGCGTGCAGGACACCGGTGAGCGTCCACGGCTGCTGAGCTTTACCGACAGTCGACAGGACGCGTCGCTGCAGGCGGGTCATACCAACGATTTCGTTCAGGTGGCCCAGCTCCGCGCTGCGCTCGTCAAGGCGCTACGGGCGACGCAGGGCAACACGCTCGCCTTCGACGCGCTCGGAGAGGGGATCTTTGCAGCGCTCGATCCGAGGCCTGAGCACTTCATGAAAGAGCCGGTGGACGGAGGACCAGGTTATGCCAACGCGCGAAACGTGATGATGCAAGTGCTCCACTACTTGGCGGTGGAGGACTTAGCCCGCGCGTGGCGCATCGCGCAACCAAATTTGGAGCAAACTGGGCTTCTAAAGATCGAATATGCTGGGCTCGACGAACTCGTCGCAAATGAGGCGATTTGGACTCATCCGCTCATCTCGAAAGCGGGGCCGGCCGGCCGCAAAAAAATCCTGATGGCCATTCTCGATCACATGCGCAGCGTTCTGGTGCTCGATGACCGCGCGCTCACCGACGACGAAACGCGACGCCTAGTCCAGCGAGCAAATGCCGTCCTTCGCGAACCTTGGTCCTTCGACGAGCAGGAGCGATTGCGTCGGCGTGGCATCGTCACCCTTCCGCAGGTGACCCCTAGCGACCGTGACCGCGATGTGGCACTTCGCCTCGGCCCTCGGTCGGCAATCGCTCGCTATCTTCGCTCCCGGCGCACCTGGGGAATCGACGCCAATCTTTCGGCCGAAGAGGTCGAGGGACTGATCACGGCCATCGTAGCGGCATTGCGAGGTCACATTCTGCGGATCGTCGACCGAGGCGGCCAACCGTTCGGTGCTCAGATCATGGTGAGCGCACTGCGCTGGCGGCTTGGCGATGGTATCCCACCGCCGCCGGACCCTGTTCGCGGCAAATCGCTCCACTTGCGCCGAGAGGATGAGACAAATCGCGGAGCCAATCGTTATTTTGCAAGCCTCTATCAAGAGGCCCTCGGCTCGAACGGCAGTCAGCGGCTCAAGGGCCAATTCAAGGGTCTGTTGACGGCAGAACACACCGGGCAGGTATCGCCTGACCGGCGGGAGTTGCGCGAGAAGCGCTTCAACTCCGGCGAGCTCCCAATCTTGTTCTGTTCACCGACCATGGAGCTTGGGGTCGACATCAAGGACTTGTCGATCGTCCATATGCGAAACGTGCCGCCCACGCCTGCCAATTATGCTCAACGCAGCGGCCGCGCGGGGCGAGGCGGGAAGGCCGCCCTCGTGATTGCCTTCGCGAGCCATGGCAACGTGCATGACCGATACTTCTTCCACAAGGCGCAGGATATGATCGCGGGGGTGGTTGCGCCGCCACGAATCGACATCGTCAACAAGGAGCTAATCGAGGCCCACCTGCAGTCGACGTGGCTCTCGATTGTGAAACCTAAGCTCGGCCAATCCGTTAACGAGGTGCTCGATCTTGGCACGCCAACCTATCCAATCCAGAAAGACCTCGCGGAACAGATCAAGCTGTCTCAGCATGACGTCAAAGAGGTTTTTGGAGCCTTTGGAGAGGTCATCGCGTCGGCCGGCCCTGAGCTCGCCCAAGCGCACTGGTATTCGGCGACCTGGTTAGAGGACATCGCCCGATCGGCCCCGCAAAGGTTCCATCAGGCGTTCGATCGCTGGCGCGAGCTTTACAGGGCTGCCACCGAACAGCGGGACGCTTCCCGCAAGATCATTGATGATCCGCGTGCGGCGCGAAAGGATCGCGATACGGCTGAACTGCGCGAGCGCGAAGCAAAGCGAGAAATTCAGCTCCTTTTGAACGAAAGCGATGGCACCGAGACTGACTTCTACGTCTATAGGTATCTCGCCAACGAGGGTTTCCTTCCCGGGTACAATTTCCCACGATTACCTGTTCGCGCGCTCGTCACCACAGGCGATCAAGCCCAGGCTATCGATCGCCCCCGGTTCATTGGTTTGGTCGAATTTGGGCCGGGTAACGTCGTTTACCACGAGGGCCGCAAGCATCGAGTTGCGTCGGTGGTTGTGCCCGCCGGAGGCATCGAACAGCGCGTGAGTCGAGCAAAATTATGCAATTGCTGCGGCTACGTGCATCCAAGCGATGAAGCGGATGTCGATCTTTGCGTCCACTGCGGAACGCGGCTTGATGGCTCGACGTCGCAGTATCCGCAGGCACTGTTTCGACAGCCGACGGTACGCGCCCAGCGTTGGACTCGTATCACCTCCGAAGAGGAGGAACGGGTCCGTGAGGGTTACCTGACCACGACACATTTCCGCACAGCGCGGGGCTCAGCCCAGGAACGGCGCACGTTTGTCGGGTCCGAGACGGACGAGCCAATCCTGAAGGCGATATACCTGCCGCAAGCTCAGCTTTGGCGGATCAATCATGGCTGGCGGAAGTCGTCGGAGCAGGCCGGGTTTATACTGGACACCGCTAATGGACGATGGAGATCGAAGGATGATGCGACCGGCGAAGACAATGGGGTCCCCGCTAGTGCAAGCGTCGTGCCCGGGATCCGACCATTTGTAACGGACACGCGAAATATTCTCCTGCTGCGGCCGAGTTCGCAAGCCACAGGCGATGAGGCCTTCCTAAAGACCCTGGCGTACGCCCTTCGCCATGCGTTGCAGATCGAGTACCAGATTGAAGAGCGCGAGATCGCAGTCGAGTTGATTGGAAGCGAAGATAACGAAAACATTCTCTTTTGGGAAGCGGCTGAGGGTGGTATCGGCGTCTGGGAACGACTCATTGCGGAACCAGATGAATTCAGAACGCTGGCCGCGCGAGCGCTCGAACTGCTGCACTTTGATCCGTCGAGCGGCCAGGCGTTGACGGGTTGGGACGACCGATGCACAGCGGCGTGCTACGACTGTCTGCTGAGCTACTCGAACCAGCCGGATCACCGGTATCTCGATCGGCACAAAGTGCGAGATTTTCTGTTGTCACTATCGAATAGTGACGTCGCCCCAGTAGCAAACGGCCCGACCTACGAAGAGCAGTACCACCGCCTGTTGGGCTTGATCGATCCGGCCTCGCGTTTCGAGCGGGCCTTTCTCGATTACCTTTACGAGAATGAGCTGCACCTGCCGGATCATGCGCAACACACACCCGCCGAGGGCATTGCGGTTCAACCGGACTTCTATTACGAGCGCGACGGCATACCTGGCGTCTGCATTTTCATCGACGGTCCCCGACACGATGAGTCGGAGCAGAGTGAGCGTGATCGCGCGGCGCGTGAAGCACTTAGGGATCAAGGCTTCCGCGTTGTCGCCATCAAATCTGGACGTTCGATCGACGAGCAGATACCAGAAAACATGGATATCTTTCGCCGACGCTAGTGGCGCACAAAAGTCGCGCGGTCATGCGTGACAGAGTGCGCGAGACTTGGGCTAGATGCGCCTGAACCCCGGGTCTGCAGCGCACCACTTCGCTTCGATTAGCCTGTCCTCGGGCGCGCGAAGCGCGACCCGAGGATACTGCGCTGCGCCCGGGGAACAGCCCGAGAGCTGCACCGCATCCGGGGAGCGATCTCGGAACAATGCGAGGCGATGAGCGCCGGAGTCCATAACCCCGGTCCGTCGTCATGGATTCCGAGCTCCGGCTTTCGGCCGGCCGCGGAATGACGAGGCCGGGGCGACGAGGTTAAAGTATTGGAACTTATTGTAGATTCAGGCTTCATTTCTTGACTCGGGGTACGTCATTCCTCACATTACGGGGCAGAAGTAAAGGTCTTGGCTATGAGCGAACAGGAACTGCGCGAATTTCTCGACGCCATGGAGCGGGTTCGGGCGGAACACGCCGCCACCCCCGAGAAGGCGCGCCGATTCCTCACGCAGGAGGGCTTGCTCACGGAGACCGGAGAGCTCGCCGAGCCGTATAAGACCACGACCTGATTGCACAAACTCTCCAGCTCATTCGTCCTCGGCTATCACGGCTGCGATCGGGCCGTCGCCGAGCGGCTCATTGCCGGCGCCCTGCACGACGGCACGGTTCCCCGGATGCGCCGCAACGTGGAGCGCAGCGGAACGGTGCGGCGCTGATCCGGGGTCCACCATTTGGCCGAAGCGTCTGGACCCCGGGTCTGCAGCGCACCACTTCGCTACGCTCCGCGCTGCGCTGCGCCCGGGGAACGGTCGGCAATTTCACGGTCGTTTCAACCGCATCTTGCTCCGCGCCGCCCGCGCGGGTTTGCGCAGCAGCCGCAGCGGTTTGCGTGGGCGCCCCGGATCGCGCTTCATCTTGGCATGGATCGCAGCGAAATGGAGGTCGGTGCGGCTAAGATCCGGATAGTGGTCGGCGATTTCATGGAGCGGAGCGCCCTTGGCGATGATGCCGGCGATGTGCGCGAGAGGAATGCGTGTTCCGGCGAACACCGGCTCGCCGCCCATGACGGACGGATCGCTGACGATATATTTGAGGCCGCGCCGAAGCTCCCGATACCGGCGCACGACGCGCACGCGCTGTCCTTTTGGCAGCGCCTTGATGACTTCGTTCGGTGTTCGG
>Ga0187783_10001897_pt1 | contig 15493 bp, 16 predicted proteins | sample 1015_SJ02_MP02_2_FD_132471 | JGI IMG/M metagenome (GOLD analysis project Ga0187783, IMG submission 132471) | Tropical peat soil microbial communities from peatlands in Department of Meta, Colombia - 1015_SJ02_MP02_20_MG | ecosystem: Environmental > Terrestrial > Soil > Wetlands > Peat | place... | reverse complement strand
GCCGGCACCGAGAGCTCGCGCGCGACGATCTCGGCGGTTTGCTGGGTGCGGCGCGCCGGGCTCACCAGCACCAGCTCCGGAACCAGCTCGAGCTCGAGCAGCCGCCGCGCCATCGCCTCCGCGCCCGCCGTGCCGCGGCGATTCAGCGGTCGCTCGAAATCGGAGAGTCCCGCATCTTTCCAGCGGGCATCGCCGTGGCGCATCAGCGTCAGTCGCTTCATCGGCGGCTCACGGCGACTCGACCAGGACACGGCCGTTCTGTTGGCGGACCCGATAAGTGCGCAGCGGCTCGTAGGCCGGCGGCGTCAGCGCCTCGCCGGTGCGCAGGCAGAAATGCGAACCATGACGCGGGCAGACGATCTGGCAGTCCTGCACCTCGGCTCCTTCCAGGGGTTCGCCGTCGTGCGTGCAACGGTCTTCTACGGCGTAGAGCTCGTCGCCGCAGCGTACGATAACCACCGCGAGGCCGTCGACCTCGGCCGAGAATGGCGCGGTATCGCTCAGCGACTCCACCGCGCCGACATCCACCCATTCGGAGCTCATGACACGCGCGGCGGCTCAGAACATTCCCGTCTGCAGCCGTGCGGCCTCGGACATCATGCTCTGATTCCAGGGCGGATCGAAGGTCAGCTCGACCCGCACGTCGCGGACCGTGGGAATGCGGCGGATCTTGTCGCGGACGTCCTCGACCAGGATCTCACCCATGCCACAGCCAGGAGCGGTCAGCGTAATAGTCACCTGCACGCTGCGCGTGCCGTCGTCGTTCTGCTGCACGTCGCAGTCGTACACCAGGCCGAGGTCGACGATGTTGATCGGGATCTCCGGATCGTAGCAGGCGCGCATCTGCTCCCAGGCGAGCTTGCGCACGTCCTCCTCGCTCGCATTGGGCGGCAGCTCCGGCGCCTTGACGGCCTCCTGGCCGATGGCATCGGCGTCCTCACCGGCGACGCGATACAGGTTGCCCTCGAGATACACGGTGAAGCTGCCACCGAGCGCCTGGGTGATGTAGCCCGCCTGTCCCGGCTTGAGCGTCACCTCCTGGCCGGCGGGCACGATCACCGCACGCACCTCGCGGCCGACAACGAACGGCTCGTTCTCGTGTCTGCGCATGCGTTACTCGGTAGACACCGTCGCCGGTCCGTGCCCGAGCGCGGCATTGAGCGTGTGCCAGCAGAGGCTGGCGCACTTCACCCGTACCGGGAACTCGCGCACGCCCCCGAGCGCCGCCAGCTTGCCGAGTGAGCCGTCGGCGACCGCGTCCGGGTGCGTGAGCAGCGTATGCACCCGCTCGAACAGCGCCCGCACGGCGGCGCGATCCTTGCCCTTGACCGCTTCAGTCATCAGCGATGCGGAGGCGGTGGAGATGGCGCAGCCCTTGCCCTCGAAACGAATGTCCTCGATGCGCTCGCCATTCATACGCACGGTGAGCGACAACTGGTCGCCGCACAGCGGGTTGTTGCCTTGCGCGCGGCCGTCGGCGTCGTTAAGGTGGCCGAAGTTGCGCGGGTGGCGGTTGTGATCGAGGATCACGTCCCGGTAGAGTTCCTTGAGATCCATCAGCCGAACACCTCGCGCGCGCGCTCGAGGGCCGCAACCAGCGCCGCCACGTCCGCCTCGGTGTTGTAGCAAGCGAAGGAGGCGCGGGCGGTGGCCGGCACTCCGAAAAAGGTCATCACCGGCATGGCGCAGTGGTGTCCGGTGCGCACTGCGACGCCCTGGGCATCGAGAATGGTGCCGAGATCGTGCGCGTGCACTCCCTTCACGATGAAGGAGACGACCGCCGCTTTGTGCGCGGCGGTGCCGATGAGCTCGATGTCCGCTCGCCGCGCCAGCTCGGCGCTCGCGAGTTTCAGCAGCCGCTGCTCGTGCGCGGCGACCGCCTCGATGCCGAGCGACTCGAGGTAGTCCATCGCCGCCGCCAGCCCCACCGCACCGGAGATGTTGGGCGTACCGGCCTCGAACTTCCACGGCAGCTCGTTGTAGGTGGTCTTGTCGAACGACACCGTCAGAATCATGTCGCCGCCTCCCTGCCACGGTGTCATGGCGGCGAGCAGCTCCTCACGTCCGTACAGCACCCCGATGCCCGTCGGGCCGTAGAGCTTGTGAGCCGAGAAGCAGTAGAAATCCACCCCGAGCGCGCGCACGTCGACGCGTGCGTGCGGCACCGCCTGCGCACCGTCTACCAGCACCACCGCCCCGCGGGCGTGCGCCGCTTCGGTCAGCTGTTTCACCGGCAGCACCGTGCCCAGGGCGTTGGAGATGTGCGCCAGCGCGACCAGACGGGTACGCGGGGAAAGCAGGCGCAGGAATTCCTCGGTCTCGAGCTCGCCACGGCGATTGATCGGCGCGACCTTGAGAGTGCAGCCGGTCTGCTCGCATACCATCTGCCACGGCACGATGTTGGCGTGATGCTCGAGTGCGGTGATGAGGATCTCGTCGCCGGGCTTGAAGCGCGGCCGCGCGTAAGCCTGCGCCACCAGGTTGATGCCTTCGGTGGTGCCGCGCACGAAGATGATCTCTTTCACCGAGCGGGCGTTGATGAAGCGTCGCACGCGCTCGCGAGCACCCTCGAAGGCTGCGGTGGCGGCTTGACTGAGCGCGTGCACTCCGCGGTGCACGTTGGCGTGCGAGTGGGTTTCGTAGGCTTCGACGGCGCGTAACACCGCGAGTGGCCGCTGCGCAGAGGCTGCGCTGTCGAGGTACACCAGCGGGTGGCCGTTGACGCTGCTGGCCAGGATCGGGAAGTCGCGTCGCACCGCCTCGGCATCGAACACTGCCGGGGTGGGCGTGTCTGGCCTCATCGGCGCGGGCGAGGGTGAGGGCGAGGACGCGGGCGCTGGCGTGGCCATCACAGAAGCTCCAGCAGGGTCTCATCGTGCAACCCCGCAGCGAAGCGCGTCTCGATCTGACGCCGCAGCTGCGGCAATGTGATCTGCGCGATCGCGTCCTCGAGAAACGCCCACTTGAGCAGCCGCTGCGCGCTCTCGGGCGACAGCCCGCGCGAGAGCAGGTAAAACAGCATGTTGTCATCGAGCTTGCCGGCGGTGGCGCCGTGAGTGCACCGCACGTCGTCGGTGTAGATCTCGAGCTGCGGTCGCACGTCGATCTCGGCCTCGGGCCCGGCGAGCAGCCCGCGCAGCGACTGTCGCGAGTCGCTGCCGGCGGCCCCACGGCCGACGACGATCTTGCCGTTGCAGGCGACACGGCTGCGGTCGGCGGCGATGCCCCGAAAGGTCTGCGCGGTGCGGGTGTTGGGTGCGGCATGCTCGACCCGGGCGTAGGTGTCCTGCACCTGCTGCCGCTCGCCGAGCGTCGCAATCGCGAGCGCGAGCTGCGCGCGCTCGCCGGCGAGGCGCACGCCGAGGGTCGAGCGTGCCGACTGGGCGCCGCTGCCGATGCCGTGCAGCCGGTAGCGCGCGTCCTGCCCGAGCTGCGCGGCGAGCGTATCGAAGAAGATGCTGCGACCGTTCAGCTCCTGCAGGCGGTAGTGCTCGAGGCTCGCGCCGGGTCCGAGCTCGATGCTCACGGCGCCGTCGACGAAGCTCCCCGCCGTACTGGCGCTCAGGTGCCGCTCGATCAGGATGAGGCTCGCGCCTGACTCGACCTCGAGCTGCAAGCGCGGGTAGGAGGCGCCTTCGGACGCTGCGGCGCTGGCGACGAACAGCACCTCGAGCCGCGCCGGCTGCGGCGCGCGTACCACCCGGATCGTGAGGTCGGAAGGCGCGAAGGCGTCGCTGAGCAGCGCCAGGCGTTGATCGCGCGCAACCTCCGGGTTCTCGCGGTCGGTCGCTGCAGTGCGTGGCGGCACCGCGTGGGCCGAAAAGGCGACCGTGGCGCCGACGGTCGTGGGCGCTGCCGAGGCGCCCGCCACGAGTGCGCCATCGACGAGCACGTAACGGGCAAAGCCGTCGAACCCCGTGGGGAGCTCCGGGACTTGGGCAGCGGCGTTCGCCGCCGGAGTAAAGCGCTGGCGCTCGAGCGGGCGCAGGTTCGCGTACTTCCAGTTCTCATCGCGCGAGGTGGGGAGCCCCGCTGTCTCGAGGGCTCCGATCGCATCGCGGCGGCGCGGCTCGGCTGCATCCGCCGCGGCGAGCGTGCGGGCGAAGCCGGCGTACTCCTCGACGATCCGCTGCGTGAGTGGGCTGCTCATGCAAGGCGCCTTACGCGGCTTCTCCCGCCAGAAAGTCGTAGCCGCGCTGCTCGAGCTCGCGCGCGAGCGTCTTGTCGCCGCTGCGGGCGATGCGGCCGTGCAGCAGCACGTGCACGAAGTCAGGCACCACGTACTCGAGCAGCCGCTGGTAGTGCGTCACCAGCACGGAGGCGCGCTCGGGCGAGCGCAGCGAGTTGATGCCGCCCGCGACCACCTTGAGGGCGTCGATGTCGAGCCCGGAGTCGGTCTCATCGAGGATCGCGAGCCGCGGCTCGAGCACCAGCATCTGCAGGATCTCGTTGCGCTTGCGCTCCCCGCCGGAGAAGCCCTCGTTGACGCCGCGCGACAGAAAACTGTCCTCCATGTGCATCAGCTTCATCTTCTCGCGCACCAGGCCGAGGAACTCGAAAGCATCGACCTCGGGCAGCCCGCGCTCCTTGCGGGCGGCATTGACGGCCGCCTTGAGGAGATAGACGTTGTTGACACCCGGGATCTCCACCGGGTACTGAAAACCGAGGAACACCCCTGCGCGCGCCCGCTCCTCGGGTGGCAGCGCCAGCAGGTCGCGCCCCTGGTAGCGGACGCTGCCGGCCGTGACGGTATAGCCGGGGCGCCCGGCGAGCACGTAGGCGAGCGTGCTCTTGCCCGAGCCGTTCGGGCCCATGATGGCGTGCACTTCACCCGCGTTCACCGTCAGGGTGACGCCCCTGAGGATTTCCTTGCCCTCGACGGTGGCGTGCAGGTTGTCGAGCGTCAGCAGCGCCGTCATATCAGCCCACCGCGCCTTCGAGGCTCACCGCCAGCAGCTTCTGCGCTTCGACTGCGAACTCCATCGGCAGCTCCTTGAACACCGACTTGCAGAATCCGCTGACGATCATGTTGACCGCGTCCTCCGCAGCGATGCCGCGCGCGAGGCAATAGAACAGCTGCTCATCGCTGATCTTTGAAGTGCTCGCTTCGTGCTCGACCGTGGCCGAGGGGTTCTTCACCTCGACGTACGGGAAGGTGTGTGCGCCGCAGTTGCCGCCCATGAGCAGCGAATCGCACTGGGTGAAGTTACGCGCGGCGTGCGCGCCGGGCAGGATCTTCACCAGCCCGCGGTAGGTGTTCTGGCCGGCGCCGGCGGAGATGCCCTTGGAGATGATGGTGCTGCGGGTGTTGGGGCCGATGTGGATCATCTTGGTGCCGGTGTCGGCCTGCTGGCGGTTGTTGACCGTGGCCACCGAGTAGAACTCGCCGATCGCGCCTTCGCCGCGCAGTATGCAGCTTGGGTACTTCCAGGTGATGGCCGAGCCGGTCTCGACCTGCGTCCAGGAGATATGCGCGTTGCGGCCGCGACACTCGCCGCGCTTGGTGACGAAGTTGTAGATGCCGCCGCGGCCCTGCGCGTCGCCTGGGTACCAGTTCTGTACCGTCGAGTACTTGATGAAGGCGTCGTCGAGCGCGATCAGCTCGACCACCGCGGCGTGCAGTTGGTTCTCGTCGCGCTGAGGCGCCGTACAGTTGTGGACGGCGAAGCCCTTGACCAGATATGAATGAGGCTCGCTCGCAGTCTCGAAGTTGTACACGAATCCGTCGTATGGCTGCCGATCGATCCGGCGTATCGGGACTAGAAAGTAATCGTAGCGGCGGATCGCGCGGCGGCCGCGGGTCTTTTCGGAGTAGTACAGCAGGTACATGTCACGATGGTGGATGACGCGACCATCCTTCCTCATCGTTTCATCGAACGCCTTGCGAACGCCGATGTAGACGAATATGCCCCTTCGGGCCAGCATTTCCTGCAGCTGAAATGCCAGAGTCTTTGACACCGTGCTGCATCGGATCGCGGTCACCGGCCCGTAGCGGCCAATGCTCCCGTCGCCGCGGTAGTACGCATCTGTTGCCAGGCGCTGGCGCTGCGGTGGCAGATCCATCACGGCCTTGCTGAAACGCTTGCCGTGCGCGTAGTTGCCGCCGTGCAGTTCCATGGCCGCGCAAAGCTCGCGTGAGTACACAACGATGTAGAGGCCATGCCGCTTGCGGTCATGGAAACGACAGGGCTTCTTGCCGATGCAGCGCTCGACCAGCGCAGCGATCTCATCCGCCATCGTCTCTTCGTGATCACCCAGGCACCACTCGACCGCATCGTAGCTATTGAATTTGGTTACACATCCTTCTGCAATGTAAAAGCCGAGCAACCGCAGGAAGTCGTCGCTGAGCGACGAATCGTCGCGCTCCACCTTGTTGATCGGAAATACCAGTAGGTCTCCCGGGACGAGATCACCCGCCGGCACGTATTGCGGCTCGGCATGACCCAGAAGCTTCGGATCGATGTCAGCCCAACGCCCTGGACCACGACTGCATTTCTGCACGCATACCCGGCGAATTGCGAGTACGGGATGCTCCGGCGTGACGTGAAATCGGTTCGCTGCACTGCGTGGCGTTATCTCCATCATGTCGCCACGGTAGGCACGCCGCATGATTTTCGCGACTTCCGCTTCCTCGCCACGATCATTGAGAACGATGTCGTGGAGCGCGACATCTCGCACGCAGCGCATCTCATCGCCGTAGGAGACTTCTTCCCACACCGGCAAACAGCCTTCGAGATAGCTCACGTACGCGCCATCGTCAGCGATGATCAGTGTCCGCTCGAACTGCCCGGTCTTCGCTGCATTGATGCGGAAGTACGTCGACAGCTCCATCGGGCAGCGCACTCCCTTCGGCACGTAGACGAAGGAGCCGTCGGAGAACACCGCCGAGTTCAGGGTGGCGAAGAAGTTGTCGGAATAGGGGACGACGCTGCCGAGGTACTGCTCGATGAGCTCGGGATGGGTCTGCACCGCTTCCGAGAATGGGCAGAACACCACGCCGGCTGCCGCCAGGCGCTCCTTGAAGGTCGTCGCCACCGAGACACTGTCGAACACGGCATCGACCGCAACCCCCGCAAGCCGGGCGCGCTCGTGCAGCGGCACGCCGAGCTTCTCGTAGGTCTCGAGCAGCTTGGGATCGACCTCAGCGAGGCTCTTCGGGCCGTCCTTCTTCGCCTTGGGCGCGGAGTAGTAGGAGATCGACTGATAATCGATCGGCGCGAATCGCACCTGCGCCCAGTGGGGCTCCTTCATGGTGAGCCAGTGCCGCAGCGCCTTCAGCCGCCACTCGGTGAGGAAGGCCGGCTCGTTCTTCTTGCGCGAGATCAGGCGCACCACGGACTCATCGAGTCCCGGCGGCACGGTGTCGGAATCGATCTCGGTTACGAAGCCGTGCTGGTAGCCGCGGCCGATCAGGCTCTCGAGTTGTTTGGCGCTCTCACTCATGGCATTCACTTCACGACCGCGCCGGCGTACGCGCCGTCGCCTTCATCTCGCGCTCGAGCGCTGGCAGGCGCGCAGGCGCGGTGTCGAGTCCGGCAAGCTGCGCCAGGCTGACGTCGTAGAGCGCGCGGCGGATGGCGAGGTTGAGTCGCTGCCACGTGCGTCCCACCCGGCAGGTCTCCTCGATCTCGCACACACCGTGTCCCACAGCGCAGTCGGTCAGGGCCACCGGCCCCTCGAGCGCATCGAGGATCGCCGCGGCGCTGATCTGCGTGGCCGCACGCGCGAGCTGGTAGCCGCCGTGCAGCCCGCGGGTCGAGGTAACGAGCCCGGCACGGTGCAGCTGCTTCAGCAGCTTGCTCACCGTAGGCGCGGAGATCCGCGTCTGCCCGGCGAGCGAGGCGGCGGTCTGCACGCGCCCGGGCTCGCTCGCGAGCGCGGCAAGCAGCACCGTCGCATAGTCCGTGAGCCGGCTAATGCGCAACATGGCGGACCCTCTTGAAACTAGGACCATTTTAGTACTAATTAGCAGTGAAACCAAGAGCGCCGCTGCGGATGCCGACACCGCGGCCGACCGCTGCGCCGAAGGCACCGCCCGGCGAGGCCACTTGAGCCGGCTGCGCTGGCGGCGGGGGCGCGGGATGATTTGATATCCTTGAGACCCCAGCGCGGGGAGTGTTGTTTCAGGCGGCCTTGCGCCCTCGCGCGCGATGCGCGGATCAGCGCCTGGCCGTCAATGCCGGAGGACGATCGATGAACCCGAGTGAGCTCGCGCGCATTGCCAAAGCGATGGTGGCCAAGGGCAAGGGCATCCTGGCCGCCGACGAGAGTACTGGCACGATCAAGAAGCGCTTCGACAGCATCAAGCTGGAGTCGACCGAGGAGCACCGCCGCACGTACCGCGAGATGCTGTTCACCGCCGCCGGTGCGCCAGACTCCGTGAGCGGCGTCATTCTCTTCGATGAGACCATACGCCAGAAGACTCACGACGGCGTGCCCTTCCCGCAGTACCTCGCCAAGCAGGGGATCATCCCCGGCATCAAGGTCGACCTCGGCGCGAAGCCGCTGGCCGGCTTCCCGGGTGAGACCGTCACCGAGGGGCTCGACGGCCTGCGCGAGCGGCTGATCGAGTACCGCGGGCTCGGCGCGCGCTTCGCCAAGTGGCGCGCCGTCATCGATATCGGCCCCGGCATTCCGACCGACTTTGCCATCGAAGCGAATGCCCACGCGCTGGCGCGCTATGCCGCGCTCTGCCAGGAGAACGACATCGTGCCGATCGTCGAGCCCGAGGTGCTGATGGACGGCGACCACTCGCTCGAGCGTTGCCAGCAGGTCACCGAGGCGGTGCTGCAGAAGGTCTTCGACGAGCTGTTCGCCCAGCGCGTCCTGTTGGAGGGCATGGTGCTCAAGCCCAACATGGTGATCTCGGGCAAGAAGGCCGCGAACCGCGCCGGCCCGCAGGCGGTGGCCGAGGCGACCCTGCGCGTGCTGCGCCACCACGTGCCCCCGGCCGTGCCCGGCATTGCCTTCCTCTCCGGCGGGCAGTCGCCGGCGGAAGCGACCTTGCATCTCTCGCTCATGAATCAGATGGGACCACTGCCCTGGTCGCTGACCTTCAGCTATGGCCGTGCCTTGCAGGACACCGCGCTCAAGGCCTGGGGCGGTGCGGCAGCCAACTTCAGCGCCGGGCAGAAAGAGTTCGCACGCCGCGCCCGGCTCAACGGCCTGGCAACTACCGGACGCTACGCGACCGAGATGGAGAGTCAGGCGGCCTGAGCAGTCCAAGGCCTGCATCGCACCCCGCGTGACAAGTCCCGCATCGCCACGCTCCGTGTCAGCCGACCGCGCGGCTGACACGGTAGTCGACGTGCGCGACGTGCACTACTCGATCGGCGGCCGCGAGATCTTCTCCGGCATCAGCCTGACCGCACGTGCCGGTCGCGTTACGGCAGTCATGGGACCGAGCGGCACCGGCAAGACGACGCTGCTGCGTCTGATCACGGCGCAGTGCGACGCCGACAGCGGTGAGGTGCGGGTCTTCGGCCAGGAGCTCTCCCGGCTGTCCGGGCGGGAGATTTACGCGCTGCGCCGGCGCATGGGCATGTTGTTCCAGAACGGTGCGCTGCTCACCGACATGGACGTGTTCGAGAACGTCGCCTTTCCGGTGCGCCAGCACACCAATCTGCCCGAGCCGCTGGTGCGCGCGCTGGTGCTCACCAAGCTGCAGGCGGTGGGCCTGCGCGGCGCCGCCGAGCTCATACCCGCGGAGCTCTCCGGCGGCATGGCACGGCGCGTGGCGCTGGCACGCGCCATCGTCATGGACCCGGAAGTGCTGATCTATGACGAGCCGTTCGTCGGCCTCGATCCGATCTCCCTCGGCGTCATCCTGCGTCTCATCAAGCACATGAACCAGGCGCTCGGCATCACCACCATCATCGTCTCTCACGATGTCACCGAGCTCGCCAAGATCGCCGATGACAGCTACCTGATCTCTGGCGGACGCATCGTCGCCGCCGGCACTCCGGCCGAGCTCGGCGCCAGCGACTCGCCTGCGGTGCGCCAGTTCATGACCGGCAGCGCCGATGGTCCGCTGGCTTTCGATTACCCCGCCCCCGACTACACGGCGCAACTGCTCGGCGAGAGCGATCGATGAGCGCTCGACATCGCGGCCACGGCCTGCTGCTCGAGGGGGTGCGGCGCCTCGGCTCGGCGACCCTCTTTCTCGTGAGTCTGCTGATCGCCTGCGTGCCGGCGCTGGCGCGGCCGCGGCTGCTGGCGCACCAGATCTACAATACCGGCGCCCGCTCGCTGATCATCATCATGCTCTCGGGGCTGTTTGTCGGCATGGTGCTGGGCCTTCAGGGGTACGACCTGCTGCAGCGCTTCGGCTCCGAGGAGTCGCTCGGTGTCGCGGCGGCGCTCGGCCTGCTGCGCGAGCTGGCGCCGGTGATTACCGCGCTGCTGTTCGCCGGCCGCGCCGGTACCGCGCTCACCTCCGAGATCGGGCTGATGCGCGCCACCGATCAGCTCACCGCCATGGAGATCATGGCGGTCGATCCGATGCGCTACGTCGCCGCACCGCGCTTTCTCGGCGGGGTGATCGCCATGCCGTTGCTCACGGCGATCTTCAGCGTGATCGGACTGTTTGGCGCGCAACTGATCGGCGTGCAGCTGATGGGGGTCGACACGGGAGTGTTCTGGTCGCAGACCCAGGATGCGGTCGAGCTGCGCGATGTCACCGAGGGCATGGTGAAGAGCCTGGTGTTCGGCGTGGCGTGCAGCCTGATCGCGGTGCACGAGGGCTACTTCGCTGCGCCGACTGCCGAGGGGGTGGGGCTCGCGACCACCCGCACCGTGGTGGCATCCTCGGTGCTGACGCTGCTGCTCGATTACGTGTTGACTGCGGAATTCCTTTGAAGGGAAGCTAAGACCATGCGCCCCAATCGCACCCTCGAGATCGGCACAGGATTGTTCGTATTGCTCGGCTTTGCCGCGCTGCTGTTCCTCACCACGCAGCTGCCGGCGAGCGGGCTGAAGTTCGCGAAGGCCAAGGGCGGCTACCACGTCACTGCCCAGTTCGACAATATCGGCGACCTCAAGGTCGGCTCGCCGGTGACGATGTCGGGTGTGCGCATCGGCGAGGTATCGGCCATCGGCTTTGATCCCAAGAGCTACAAGGCGGTGGTGGGCATGCGCATCGACCCGAAATACGCCCAGATCCCCGACGACAGCTTCGCCGCCATCCAGACCCAGGGGCTGCTCGGCGGCAAGTACATCGGCCTCAGCCCGGGCGGCTCCGATGATTTCCTCAAGGACGGCAGCACCATCGAGCAGACGCAGTCGGCCATCGTGCTCGAGAGCCTCATTAACAAGTTCTTTGCCAGTTACTCGAGCCGCGGCGCCGACAGCGGCAGTTCGGGTAGTCCCAATCCGACCAGCAAGGACATGGATGTTCAGGGCAAGGGCAAAGACCCGGGCAGCGACGCCCGCAAAAAGCCGGAGTCGAGTAAATGAGAAACCTCAGCATACTGTTGAGTGCGCTGTGCCTCGGCTGGGCTCTTGCCCAGGCCCAATCGCAGCCGCCGACCGCGGCCGCGCCGGGCCAGAGCGCACCGGCCACCAGCGGTGCTGAGGCCTTGGGACCCACCGAGGTGGTGCAGCAGGCCGCTCAGGGCATGCTGGGCGACCTCGACAAGGATCGTGACGCCTACCGGCGCGACCCGGCGAAGGTGGGGCAGCTGGTCGACAAGTACCTGCTGCCGCACTTCGATACCGAGTTCTCGGCGAAGCTGGTGCTCGGCGTGCACTGGCGCAGTGCGACTCCCGAGCAGCGCCAGCGCTTCATCGACGCTTTCTACCATTCGCTGCTCAGCAACTACGGCAGCGCCCTGGTCGACTTCACCTCCGACCGGCTGCGAATCTTCCCCACCAATGTCGAGTCGGGGGCGCGCACCGCCACGGTGCGCACCGAAGTGAAGCGCAGCAACGGCGACCGCGTATCGGTCAACTACTACCTGCATCAGACCAAGCAAGGCTGGAAAGCGTGGGATGTCGTCATCGACGGCATCAGCTACGTCAACAGCTACCGCGAGGACTTCGGCTCGCAGATCGAGCAGCAGGGACTCGATGCCGTAATCAAGCGCCTCGAGTCGGGCGAGAAACCCGAGGCGATTGGCAAGCAGACCGGCGGCAAATGAGCGTGCCCGGCGCGCAAGCGGCGGCTGCCGGCACCGCCGGCCTGCGCCTGACCGCCGCCGGCAGCGGTCGCCTCGCGCTCGAGGGCGCTTTGACCTTTGCGACCGCGCGGGCCGCCCGTGATCTCGGCATGCGTACTCTCGCCGCGGGCGCCGGCGGCGCGCTCGAGATCGATTGTGCCGGCGTCACCGCTGCCGACAGCGCCGGGCTGGCGGTGCTGCTCGACTGGCTGCGGATCGCCAAGAGCGCCGGTCGCCCGCTGCGCTACACGAATCTGCCGGCCGGCCTGTTGGCACTCGCGCGCATCAGCGAGGTCGAGGGACTGCTGACGCACGGGGTTTAGCCGGCCGCGCCGTGCAGCGGCTGGCGAGGGCGCCCGTTCGGGTAGTGCGCGGGCGCTACGAGCCGCTCACTGGGGCGGCGGTGTCCCGGGCTCGACCGGTGTCTGCGGCTGCGGGGGTGTCGGGGTCGCCGCGGGTGTTGCCGGCGGCGCCGGTTGCGACGGTTGCGCCGAGCTCGACTCGTCCTCGCCCGCTTCCTCGAGCAGCTTCTGCTCCTGCACTTCCTCGCTCTTCGACTGACCGCCGTTGACCCTGAAGTCGCGGTACTGGAGGTAGGAGTTGCGCAGGAAGCTGTAGGGGTCGTAGGCGCTATCGAGCAGGCGATCCTGGTCGAGCAGCCGCGAGCGTGTGTCGACCTTCTCCAGCAGCCACAGACCGTAGTTCCAGTAACGGTTGCGGATGTAGGTACGCGGGGTGCTGAAGGTGTCGGCGACTTTGCCGATGGTGTCGCGCACGTCGCAGGGGCCGAGGAACGGCAGCACCAGGTAGGGGCCCTTGCTCACACCCCACTTGCCGATCGTCTGGCCGAAGTCGCGGTCGTTCTTGTCGAGTCCCATGCGGGTCGCCGGATCGAACAGTCCACCGATGCCGATGGTGGTGTTGATCACCAGCCGCGCGGTGTCCGACAGGAACGGCTTGAACTCCCCTTGCAGGAGGTCGTTGACCATGACGATGGTGGTGTCGACGTTGTCAAAGGCGTGGCGGATTCCGGTCTGCACGAACCCGGGCAGCACCTTGCGATAGCCGCGCGCGACCGGGCGCGCGATCGCCTTGTCGAACTTGTCGTTGAACTTGTACGTGGTGCGATTCATCCGCTCCCACGGATCGCGCGCATCGCGTTTCCCCGGGGGTAGCGCCGCGCAGCCGCCGAGCAGCAGCAGGCAGAGCACTAGCGACAGGGTCCGTGTTGTCGGTGGCATGGTGTGGGCGCAGACGAGGCGCGCATTGTAGCAGCCGCCGCCACCGGCCTCACCGCCGCGGTGAGTCCGCGGCCGCCGCCATCGCGGCGAGCTTCGCTGTCAGCGGTCGGATGTCAGCGGCCGCCGCCGCGGCGCTGTTGGTCGGTGTTGTCGCTGGTCAGCTGACGCTTGCGGGTGCTGGCCAGGTAGTCGCGCACTTCGTCGAGCCGTGCGCGGTAGCGCTGACGCTGGATGGCGCTGATGTTGGGTGCGGCGAGCGCCAGCGTCAGCTGTTGGGCGGCGAGATTGAGGTCACCGTTGGCGAGCTGGTACTCGCCCATGTAGTAGTAGGCGTCGCCCGGATTGCCCGCGGCACTGGCCGCCACCGCCGTGAGGCGGATCTGATCGGGCGTCGGCTCGACGTTGTTGAACAGGTCGAGCAGCATGTTGTGCGCCTCGGACGGCCGATTCACCGCCATCAGCGTTTCGGCGTAACGCACCGTCACCGGTACGTTACGCGGGAACAGCTCTTCGGCGTGCTTGAAGGTGGCCAGCGCCTCGGCAGGATGCCCGGCCTTCGCCTGGGCCTGGCCGAGAGCGGCATACAGCAGCGTCAGCCCCTCGTGCTGCTCTACCAGCGGTGTCAGGATCTTCACCGCCTCCTCGGCGCGGTTGCCGTTCATCAGCGCCAGCGCCTCACCGTAGCGGTTGCCGAGCGTGTCCTCGCCGTTGGCGATCTTCTGCGCGTATTGCACGGCCTGATCGACGTCGCCGGTCGCGGTGAGGATGCGCACGCGCTCTCGAATCAGCGCGTAGCTCTCCGAGTCCTTGCCCTTGCGCGGCGGGAACTGCGCGGCGCGTGCGCGTTGCTCGGCGATGCGATCGGAGTCGACCGGGTGATCGATGAGCATCGCCGGTATGTAGGTGGCAGCGAGCCCCATGTGACGGGACATGGTCTCGAACATCGAGCCCATTCCGTAGGGGTCGAAGCCCGCGCCGGCGAGGTAGCCGATGCCGACGCGGTCGGCTTCCCATTCGTTGTCGCGGGTGAAGTTGATCTGATGCTGTACCGCCATGCCCTGCGCGGCGGCGATCGCGCCCTCGGTGGCCTGGCCGCCGCCCCCGAGGGCGCCGATCAGGATGGCACCGATCAGGGTGGCAACCGTGGTGAGGCTCTGCTTCGACTGATCGGCGAGCATGCGCGCGATGTGATGCTGGGTGATGTGCGCGGTCTCGTGCGCCATCACGCCCGCGAGCTCGGACTCGGTCGAGGTGGCGAGTACCAGCCCGCCGTTGATGAACACGAAGCCGCCGGAGACGGCGAACGCGTTGATGGTCGTGTCCTTGATCACGAAGTAGTGGAAGTTTTCCCCGCCCATGGCGCTCTGCGAGGCGAGGCGGTCGCCGATGCCGTTGATGTACTCGCTGACCTCCGGGTCCTCGATCAGGTCGTTCTGGTCGCGCAGCTCGTGCGCGATCATGGCGCCCAGGCGGTATTCATCAGCCTTCGACAGTATGGTGGCCGCCGGGCTGCCGAGGTCCGGCAGATCGGAGCCGGCCGCGGGAGGCGGCAGGATCGTCTGCGTGGGCGAGGGCGCCGGCGGCTCGTCCGCGCTCACGATCGTGGCGGCGGTGAGTAACGTCGCGGCGAGCGCGAATATCAGACGGCGGCGCATATCCGTGCTTGGACCGCCGCGTGCGGCGGGGAGTTTCCTCATGATTACAGACGCTTACAAGCGCCGCAGTCGGGCAGACTTCACAGCCTACACCTACAGAATGTCAGAGGCGAAATCGGCGAGCCGCGAGCGCTCGCCGCGCACCAGCGTGATGTGGCCGGAATGGGCCCAGCCGCGGAAGCGGTTCACGGCATAAGTGAGGCCGGAGGTCATCTCGGTGAGGTACGGGGTATCGATCTGCGCGATGTTGCCGAGGCAGGCGAGCTTGGTGCCGGGCCCGGCGCGCGTGATGAGCGCCTTCATCTGCTTTGGCGTCAGGTTCTGCGCCTCATCGAGGATCAGAAAGCGGTTGAGGAAGGTGCGACCGCGCATGAAGTTGAGCGAGCGGATCTTGATGCGGTTGCGCAGCAGGTCGTTGGTGGCCGCCCGACCCCAGGTGCCG
>Ga0187783_10001896_pt1 | contig 15501 bp, 13 predicted proteins | sample 1015_SJ02_MP02_2_FD_132471 | JGI IMG/M metagenome (GOLD analysis project Ga0187783, IMG submission 132471) | Tropical peat soil microbial communities from peatlands in Department of Meta, Colombia - 1015_SJ02_MP02_20_MG | ecosystem: Environmental > Terrestrial > Soil > Wetlands > Peat | place... | reverse complement strand
AGGCTCGTGTTCGTCGATCTTCGCCTTGAGCAGCTCACCTCGCGCGAACAATGTAGTGACTACCCGACACCAAGACAATCAGCCCCGCAACTCCATTCAGTTGTCTTTGGTCAAATGCAGCTTCCCCTCGTCCCTAGAACGGTGAATCGCGGACCACATACTGACGATCAATGCAAAAATAATCTGATTGCCCACGAACAGGCGCCCAGTGCCAAGCATACATCTCGGTCCGCACATGCACGAACCCGGCCGGAAACTTCGGCGGCTCAACCCCCTCGTCATCATCCTCATCCTGCTTGAGATCCCCGCGAACGTCCTTCAGCCTGCCGAAGAATGCGAACATGCGCCGGCCCTCCAACGCGTCGCGGAGCTCGTGCAGTAGCTCTCCGTCGCACACGTACTCGCCGCTGCTGACACGGATGCAAAAGCGTCCCAAGAGCCCATCAACCAGTTCGGACAGATTGCCCAGATTTTTGACGTTCTCACCCGAATGATGACCGAACCAGGACATCGACCCCTCTTCATGCCATTTCTTGTCTAGGCACGCGGCCGCTTCCTTCCTGTTGAGCGGGCCGCCGAAGGACGACGTGGGTGGACGTAAAAAATAGTCGGCACATAGTCCAAGGTCTGAACCCAAATCGGTCACCTCTGCGGCGCTCACGGCGACCGCAAGAGCAATGATCAACGCCAAAGCCAATACCGTCCGCTTCATTCTCACATAACCTCTTTGGTCGGTTTCGCCATCATTTGCTCGCACATCACCGCATTTATCGCCTCAACCTGAAATGGGTCAAAAACGATCAAAAAACATCCTGATACTATTGCTTGGACGCGATCGACGCCAAAGCCGCACTTTTCCGAACGCTCAGCACGGTCGAGGCATGAATTAGACCGCACCCTTTGCAGCAGCCGTCGCCTGACCTAGCGATGGGTTGGATACCTCCTGCCTCCGGCCCGCAATGATCTCGGCGAGCGCACTGCGCAAGGTTTCATGGTGAAACCTGAATCCGCTGCTGACCACTTTGGCGGGCAAAATCCGCTGCCCGCCGAGAAGCAGCTCATCAGCGAAGTCGCCCAGCAGGCTGAGCACGGCGCGCGGCATCGGCACCAAACTCGGCCGATGGAAGGCTCGGCCGAGTTCGCGCGTGAAGTCGGCGTTGCGCACGGGTATCGGAGTCGTGGCGTTGACCGCACCCGCAAGGGATGGCGTGACTATGATGTGGGCGAGCAAGCGGATGAGATCGTCGCGCTCTATCCATGACATCCATTGTCGCCCGTTGCCGATTGAGCCGCCCAAACCCCATTCAAACGGGATCAAGAGACGGCTCAACAGGCCGCCTTGCGTTCCGAGCACCAGGCCGATCCGCAGGCGAACGACGCGCACCCGGCGGTCTTCCGCGCGCATGGCCGTGCGCTCCCAGGCGTCGCAGATGCGGCGACAGAAGCAATCCTTCCCCTGATCGGACTCCGTCAGCGTTTCGTCCTGCCATAGACCGTACCAGCCGATCGCCGAGGCGCTGATGAGGATCGATGGCGGATTGTCGAGTCGGTTGATCAAACGGAGAACCTCGCGCGTGGTCTTCAGGCGCGAGCGCAAGATCTTGCGGCGTTTGGCGGTCGTCCAGAGTCCATTGGCAATAGGCTCGCCTGCGAGATTGACGACCGAGTCAATCGCCTCATCATTTGGAATCTGATCAAGCGAAGTCACCACCCTGAACGGCGGTGTGAGCCTGGCGGCGCGCGCCGGATCACGCGCGAGGATCGTCACCTGGTGGCCGGCTTCGGCGAGCGCTTCGACCAGACGACTGCCGATAAAGCCGGTCGCACCGGTCACCAGGACGTTCCGGCGCCAGGCCAACACTGCAACAAGCTCAGCCGCAGGTCTGGTGATCAGACGGCGGGCGCGGCGCGAGGCAAAATAATCACGAAAGCCTGACACGATGACGCCAACGGCCGATACGGTCAAAAGAATGCTCCAGAATCCATAGAACGCTGGCTCGAGCTGCGTTGCGCGATGAGACCAATTCAGCAATTGCGGGAGCAGGAGGCAGAGAATTCCACCGTAATTCAATGCAAGGAGCGTATGGTTGATACGTTCGCTGGCGGGCAATATGCGGCTTAAGTCCTCCTCAACGAAATCTGCCAGCGTAATAACGACTTCGATCACGAGAACAGCCATTAGCAAAAGCGCCCACACGCCATGAGGCTCGAACCAACCGATCAGGATGAAGACGGCCGCATACAGCAAATTGCGGATCGCATGCAAGGCGAGCTCATGCTGCTGGGAAGATCGCCACGGCAGGCGTTCGGTGAGCTCATGATGATAAATTGTATCGAAGGCGCCCATCGCCAGTTGAATTGCGATCAAAGTCCAGAACAGGGGTGAAGTCATGACACCGACTCCCGGAACACCACTATTTGGTGGATCAGCTGACCAAAGCGCGGATGATTGACTTTAAGCTCGAATTCAAAACACCGGTCGCCTCGTTCGGCGTGTGTGACCGTCATCACACCCGGTGAAAGCCAACGCGGCAGTTTGAATCGACGTCCAAACAACGTGAAAAAATAACTGGCGCTTTGGAACACCAACATACCATCATGGACACTGATCCGGAGTGCCATGCCAAAGCCGCGGCCCAGATATTCTTCAATTCCGGTCGATCCGGCAAAACGCTTGGAAGAATGAATAATCTGCGGAAAGCCGCGCCGGCGCGCGTAGAGCCGCGTCCAGATTTGGCCACCGGTCGCAAGATCCTCCGTCACGGTGACGACGCTGGGTAGATTGGCGCTGCGCGACGTCGGCAGCGGAGCGCCGATCACTCTTGCGGCCTGCGCCAGACACCACCCGGCGAAACTCATGCGGGTTTCAAGGACTTCGCCGACGTAGACCACGGTGCAACCTTCGGCCAGGCGCTTGGAAAAGCGACGGCGCACCGGCAGCGGTAGCGACGTCCAATCGTGGTCGGAAAGCAGGGCACGGAAACGCAGGTCGCCGAGACCGTCATCGCTGTGCGCAATCACAGGGCGGCTTGGTTCGTCCGGGTCTCGTTTATTGGCCAAGGCCACGCGCCTGCTCCATCGCCAATCGCTGCAACCGCTGAGGCATCACTTCTTCGCTCGACCCAACGACAACAGGCTCACAATCTTGGCACCCAGTCGAACCAGCGCGGCGATCTGGGAGCGCGGCACGGCCTGCATCTGGCCGTACCAACGATCCATGGTGTCGACGAACTCCAGAAGTGCGTTCAGCCGCGCCTGCGCCACCGGGTGAATTTTGGCGTCGCCGATCGCTTCCGCGCGGCAGGCGCGAAGCGCGGCAATCGCCGGGTCGATCTCGCGTTCTTTTCGTCCGGCGGCAATGCGGGCGAAGATTTCCCAGGGATCGGCTTCCGCTTCGAAATGCTCCCGCCGGTCCCCCTTGATCGGCACGCGCCGAATCAAATTCCAGGCCTGCAATTCCTTGATCGAGTTGGAGACGTTTGAGCGGGCGAGCGCCAACTGGTCGGCGATCTCATCAGCCGTTGCGGGGCGCCCCAATACGTACAAAAGGGCATGGATCTGGGCGACGGAGCGATTGACCCCCCATTTTCCGCCCATATCCCCCCATTGCAGGATGAAGTGCTCAAGCGCCGCGGGCAGTGGCCGCGGTTGCGGTTTGTCACCCATTTTCGTAATTTCTGTCATGACAGAAATATCGGAAAATACAGACGCGCCGTCAAGCCCCCCAGCCTCGCCGGACCGGCGATCCGGCCATCATGGTAACCGGGTCCTTGCAACAAGCAGGCAGACGGCGCCCTTTTTGGAGAGCGGTCGACCGGTTTGGGGACAAAACGGAGACCACCTGGTGCGCCTCTCGCGGGGTCTAAGATTGACCCGACTGAAGGCGGACCCGACAGCGAATCACGGCGCGCATCCGATCGAGCGATGCAGAATTGGGAGCATGCCGAGATTTCGGGCTGAGCGGGCCCTATTGTTGTCACTGTTGGGCGGCAACGTCGCGCCTTTGCTGGCTCACAACGTGGCCCGGAGCGGATTTGTTCGTCCGGAGAAATTGAGCCGGTGACTCGTAACAGATCAGCAGTGTTTTGGTGTCGTTGATTTGGATCAAGGCGGGCTCGCCTCATTAGTATCCTGTGTTTGGCTTCCAGCAATTGCTGGGGGACGAGAGTTATTTTGGGAACCAGTTGGGGAGGTAGACATGCTCAGCGTCGTTCGAGCGCTCAAATTCGTCACGGTTGTGGTGGCAAGTGCTGCGGTACTGGTGGGGTCATTTAACTATGCTCAGGCGCTCACCGGCAGAGTTCGACTCAATATCGTCAAAGCCGGCTTCATCATCGGTGGCGGTGGCGGCAATGGCACATTGACCTTCCAAGGCAAAACATACCCCCTGACCGTCGGCGGTGTTGGCATTGGCAGTCTGGGTATCGCGAGCGTCGCGTTGTCAGGCACCGCGACCAATTTGCGGACCGCTTCGGACATCGCCGGCACTTATGCGGCAGCCGGTGCCGGGGCAGCATTCGTGGGTGGCGGGCAGGTCGCGACGCTGCAGAACGAAAAGGGCGTTATCCTGACCGTTCAGGGAGTACAGGCCGGCTTTCAGATATCCCTGGGTCTGGCCGGCATGACCATCGCTTTGCAGTAAGTCGCTTCGACCGCCGCACACTCACGTGCAAATCGCCGCGACCGCCGTTGGCGGTCGAGGCATGTATGTCTGGCCTCCCGCGACCTGGCACGGGAGGCCGGTTTTCAAGCGGGACCGCCAGTGTTTGGTACATTCCTCAATTGGGCACGACCGCACTAAAGCGGCCGTGGATGTCGGGCGGACCTGCCCATCGACATTGCATGGGGTGACGGCGTTACCGTGTCGCACCCCGAGCCTCCCTCACATAGAGATCGAATGCAGCCTTGAGCGACCAGCGCCGCCGATGGTGGGGGCGTCGGATCGGCCCCGATGCCTCAGTGCGATCCTACGTTTTCGGCCCTTAAGAAGCGCCGCAGATTCATGGTCGTGGTGTAGCCAGCATAGACATTTCCGGCGTCATCAGCCGCAATGCCCTCGGGCGCGTCAAGCTCCTTCGTTCCTGGAATGAAGGCCGTGACTTCGCCGTCCTTGGCGTTGCCGATGCGGATGCCCTGCTGATAGCCCGGATTTGTCTTTTCGGTTGATTGCGAGTCCGCCACATAGATGATGTCGTTCTTGTCGATGAAAACGCCGCTCGGTCGACCGAACTGTCGCCATTCCGCCAGGAACTTTCCGTCCTGGTCAAAAATCTGGATGCGGTTGTTGACACGGTCCGCAACAAACAGCCGCCCGGCAGAATCCATCGCTAGCCCGTGCGGGGTATCGAACTCGCCGGGTTCCTGTCCCTTCTTGCCCCAGGCCTTGATGAATTTGCCGTCATTGGTCAACTTCACGATCCGCGCGTTGGTGTCACCGCCATGCCCGTCGGCCACGAAGATATCGCCGTTGGGAGCCACCAGCACATCGGATGGCGAATTGAACGTGTCCGGTCCGTCGCCCGGAATGCCGGGCTTGCCCAGGGTCATGAGCAACCTGCCATCGGGACTGAATTTCATGACGGTATGGCCTTTGCCGTCCTTGCCCTGACCGTCAGTCACCCAAATGTTGTCATCGCGGTCGACAAACAGGCCATGCGGGAACATGAACATCCCAGCCCCAAAGCTCGTCACCAGTTTTCCGGAGGCGTCGAATTTCTGGATCGGTGCGACCGTCGAACCGTCGCACGTCTTCCCGCCACAGCGGTCGAAGATCCACACGCTCTTACCGTCGCGATCGATGTCGACGCCGATGGCCATGCCCCAGTGCCGCCCTTCGGGCAGCTTTGCCCAGTCTTCCTGCACTCGGTATGGATTGGGTGCGGCGTTCGGATCAGCGCCCGAGCGCGCAGTCGACGTCAGCGACAGTGCAAGGGTTGCTAATGCGGCCGCTGCAAGCGCCCCATTGACCCGATAGTGCCTCATGGCCTTCCTCCGTTTACTACTCGACATCACCCGGACGAGGGTTATTGAACCGATCAGCCAATTTTTGGCGCATTTGTCGGAATTTTCGACCGGAATGTCTTTGGTCGTCAAGACGCGGCGGCGACGATCTCGCAACCGGATGCCGCTGAGTTCGCAGTGGACAGGGTCAAGCCTGCATGCGGCTATCTCATGACGCGCGGTTGTCAGTATCGGGGGTTCTATTTTCACCCCGTGCAAGTCGATTAAGGACAGGTGGCACGGATATCGAGGACGCGGCCTCCGAGTTGCGGTTAAAGCGCGCAGTGCGCGTCTGGCGCAAGCCGCATATCATGTCCTTGGCGGCCACAAGTGCGCCACCGGTGATGGCGAGGCAGGCCAGCATCACGGTGCCGGACAGAGCGCCGTAGCCGAACAGGATAAGGAGCAGCGTCGAGATGAGAGGTGCCCCATAGGCGGCGGCGCCGAGCACCTGGATGTCGCCGTGCTTGACACCGTGATCCCAGACAAAGAAAGCGGCGCCGACTGGGAACAGCGCGAGTGCAGCCACAGCAATCCACTGGCCGCCGGTAGCCGGCCAGATCGTCGTCTCGAACACGAGATGGCAGATGATGCTCAGCGCGGCTGTTACCAGACAGAATGCCGCAACTGTGGCTGTTGGAACGCTGGCACGCCGACGTGAGAGGACCGAAAAGGTCGACCAGACAAGCGCAGCCGCGAAGGCGGCCCCATAGCCGATCATGAAGCCGCCGCCGAGACTGCCGCTGCGCGTCACCAGCAGAGCAGCACCGATAAAACCGAGTCCGACACCGACCAGATGATGCGGCTTGAGCTTCTCGCCCGGCAGGAGACCTGAAAACAACACGACGAGAAGCGGCCAAAGATAGTTAAGCAAGTTGGCGGCTACGGGCGGCGCATTGCGCAGCGCTGTGAAATAGAGCGCGTGATAGCCGAACAGTCCCCCGACCCCAAGAGCCCAGACTGGCCAGGGTTGGCGAAAGACCCAAAGGCCGCGCCCGAAACAAATCAGCGCAATGGTCGCCACCAACCCCGAGAGCCCGAAGCAGAGCGCATTCATCAAAAAGGGAGGCACCGCGCCTGAAGCTGCCGTCAGGACGCCAAGCGTCGACCACATGAGGATGGCGGTCAGGCCGATCAGCGTGGCGCGGCGGCGAGCCGAGGTCATGGATCGGGCTCCTGGTGTGACTCGCGATGGTTCTGCGGCGCACTTTAAGCAGATTTGACGGTGTGAAAGCCACGTTTGACGCATTCCGGGTTGCCGGAAGAAGCGCAACGCCAGCCTCGTCCGAGGCGAATAGCTCGGCCGACAGACAGCTGCGGCATGCGGCAAACTCGGTCAGCCGATCTGATCACCGGGGCTGAGGATATGCGGAACTGGGTTTGCGAGCAGCCTCGGCTTGTGATTGATCGGATTGGCAAACCGGCTGCGCGAGGGAGTGTGATTCTGCTGACAGTGTCAAATCTCGGAGGCTTCAGAGCAGCGACCGGTCTGACCAAAGACGGAGGTGTCGCGTGCGCACAAATGGGCGGTGTCACCGGCCTCATTTTTCTCCGTCAGGTGATCCGATGGCCGGACTATGATTCGGCGGCGGGGACCCGGTGCTCCAAAAGAGCAAAAGGGGATTTCAAGATTTTTAGCGAACGGACGGCACTGATCGTGCCACTGTCGCGGCGCGTCGTGCGTTATTAAGCTCGACCGTGCCAGGACCCAAATATCTCGCCCGACACGCAAATGTTATTGGACTGGAGGTATATTCGACCCGCTGAGATGGAGTCTGAGACCTAACGTTAATATCGATTCTAAATGGCTTATAACCGTGCGCGCATCAGACCGCAAGACTATCCACGCGGTCGCGTTTAAGCCGCGTTCGTAGCTGAAAGGTGCCGAATGGGCTGGCCGTCAGGTTCGTACATCCGAGACGAAGACCTGTGCGTGTGAATCTCAAAGCCCTCGCCGGACTGCTGGCGGCACTTCTGGTACCAGCGCCAACCAGTGTGGCTCAAACCAGCGCGGGACCTTCATCGACAGCGCCAACGGCGACCCGCGCCGCCCAGACAGTCGTTTCCTCGGCGCAGCAGGCCACGATAGCGCAGGTCAACAATTGGACGGTCGGCATCGCCGGCGGATTCTTTGAAGGCACCTTCATCCGCTTTGCCGTCGATCTGGCCAAAGCCCTCGATGACGGAGACAATCTTCGTATTTTGCCGATCGTGAGCTACGGAGGAAATGAGAATGTCAGTGACTTGCTGTATATGAAGGGAGTCGATTTAAGCATCACGTATACGGACACTTTTGATCTGTACCGGAAAGCCGGAAAAGTCAGGAACATAGAGCAACGTATCAATTACATCTCGGAATTGCTTACCGGTGAGCTATATATTTTTGCTCGGCCAGAGATCAAGAGCATACATGATCTCGAAGGAAAACGCGTGAGCTTGGGCACGAAGGGAAACAGCGCAACCACCACGGGGCCGATTATTTTCGAGCGCCTGGGCATCCATCCGCAGCTCGAATACATAAACAACACGATCGCGCTCGAGCAGATGAAGACCGGTGAGATTGATGCGTTCGTTCATACCGGCGGTAAGCCAAACGACTTTTTTCGCGGACTCAAACCGGAACCCGGTTTCCATTTTATTCCGATTGAATATAGCGGCAAGCTATCGGATTTCTATCTCCCCTGCGTTCTCACTCACGAGGACTATCCGCAACTCATCGATGTCGGCATGCGAGTCCCGACTCTGTGCATGCAAGCCGTTTTGGCGGTCTACAATTTCCCAAAGGAAAGTGATCGATTTAGGCGCGTGGAACGATTCATCGATTATTACTTTCGCCAGTTCAACAAATTGACGCAGCCGTCGTTTCATCCGAAGTGGAAGGAGATCAATCTGGCCGCCAAGGTACCCGGCTGGACTCGCTATTGGGTGGCCGAACGCAAACTCGCTGAGATATCAGCGACCTCGGCACCCGTTATCCCCGCGGGCGAGTCGCCGGGTCGGGTCGAGACAGTCGGTGCTCCGGCACCGATCAGTGACGAAGAACTCTTCCAGGAATTCTTGGAATGGCGACAAAAGCGCATCAAGAAATAACCCGGTCCGCCCTCTCCCCATCAACGCCGAAAGACGAGGCGCGTCACCGATCTTGGCGATCGTCATGCCGTGCAGTGATTTCGGTCTCGTCCAGACGCATCGTCGAAATGCTGATCAGCTAAAAGAGGCGTTGGCGTACGCATCGCCCCAAAGCGCTCGAGGACGGCTGCCTGCGCGCGTTTCGCGGCCCGCAAGTTGCGCTGATAATCGGCGTCGAGATGATCTTTTCATGCAACAAAAAGCTAACGGTGTCGTGATACCATATCCAAGCGTGACATCGCGCACGAGAGAACTTTCTTGGGATTCATTAACCATAACTGGAAGGCCCGACTGCCTGTGGCTTGGCTGGGGTCTATTTGTCTTGGCACCGCTGCGATCGGATTGATTTGGACCGGTTTGACCTTTTATCTCGAAATTGAACGGACCAACATCAAGGATGGCGTCATTCAGGATTCCAACAACCTGGCTCGTTCTTTTGAAGAGCACCTGGTCCAGCTGATACAAGACGTTGATCGAACGCTCATAGTATTGCGCGCCGAGTATGAGCGAGACCCGGCAGGATTTGATATTGATAATTGGTCGAAGACCAACGACAAGCTGGTGGGTGCCCCGACGACGAAGTTTGGAATCATCGGGCCAGATGGATTCGTGAAAGCCAGTAGCGTAGGCCCGCCCGCCAACCCGCTCTACTTGGGGGATCGCAACTATTTTCAGGCTCAGGTCGACCTCAGCAGGGACCAGCTATTCATCAGCCGGCCGACCGTCGATCGCCGGACCGGAAAACTCGCCGTCTTTGTTGGCCGCACCATTCGTGACCCCCATGGATCGTTCGCGGGGGTTGTGGAAGCATCGCTGGACCCAGAATACTTCGCGCGGCTCTACAATTCGATTGCCATCGGTCGCCACTATGTGCGGGTCGTCGGCTTTGACGGCATCATTCGCACCGCGAGCGGCGCGGTAGGTGATCCTCACGCCCAAGACCTTGGCGACGACGAACTCTCTCAGCACCAGAGAGCGGCCGCCGACGGCTGGTATTTCTCGAGCGGCCCGGAGCGGTCGCGCTGGCTCGTCGTCTATCGATCGAGCAAGGAGCTCGGCCTGGTGATCAGCGTCGGGCGCTCGGTCGATGAAATGTTTGCAGACGCCGATGCCCATCGTCACGCCTACGATCTGGCCGCGATCGCCCTCACCTGCTTGATCGTGATTGTCACGTGGCTGAGCGGGCGCGGGCATCGGAAATTGCGGGAAGCCACCAGGGCCTTGCGCGCGCACAACCTGTTGCTGGACGCCGCAGCGAACAACATGGTGCACGGACTGTGCATGTTTGACGCGGAATTGCGATTGGTTCTGTCTAATCCCCGCTTTCTGGAGATCTACAGCCTGCCGGCCGAAGGCGTGAAGCGGGGATGCACGTTGCGTCACATCATAGATCTGCGCATCGCGGCCGGCAGCTTTGTCCATCAGGATCCGAACCAATACGTCGAAACCCTGGTCCGCCAGCTAAAGGCCGGCAAGCCCATCACCATGATTCAGGAACTCGACAACGGGCGGGTGGTCGAGGTCGAGGTCAGTCCGCTGTCGAACGGCGGTTGGGTTGCAACGCAGAAGGACGTCACCGAGCGACACCGCGCCGAGCGGGAATTGGAAGAGACCCGCACCTTTCTCCACACTGTGATTGCGCATGTGCCGGTGACGATCGCGGTGAAGGACGCGCGGGATTTTCGCTACGTCCTCATCAATCGAACCGGCGAGAATTTTTTCGGCCGCCCCAAGGAACAGATCGTCGGCCGGACTGCCTACGGCGTGTTTCCTCGTGACGTGGCCGACGCCATTACGGCTCGTGATCACGAGTTGATCAAAAGCGGGCGCCAGGACTTCTATGACGATCACCCGATCCATTCGCCCACCAATGGGACAAGCGCCGTCATCACCAAACGCACTATCGTCCGCGACACGTTCGGCAAACCACGATATCTCATCGGCGTCATCGAAGACATTTCTCAAGCCCGTATCGCGCATATGGCCCGACACGATGGGCTGACCGATCTTGCCAACCGTCTGCTGTTCATGGAACGAATAGACGAGGCGCTGGCGCGACTGCGCGACAAAGGCCAAGGCTTTTCGATTTTTCTGCTCGATCTGGATCACTTCAAGGCGGTCAACGATTCACTCGGCCATCCGATCGGCGACGCTCTGCTCAAGGCGATGGCACAGCGCCTCAAGTCCTGCGTGGGTGAAACCGATATTGTCGCACGTCTTGGCGGCGACGAATTTGCCGTGCTCCAGTGCAGCAGCACCGACAGGCGCGAGGGTGCCGTCCAGCTGGCGGAGCGGGTCCTGCAGATCACAGCCGCCCCCTATGATCTCGATGAGCATCAGGTCAGCATCGGTACAAGCATCGGCATTACGCTCGCGCCCGAGGACGGAACCGACGCCGATCAGCTGCTCAAGAGCGCCGATTTGGCACTGTACAAGGCCAAATTCACCGGTCGTAACGGATTTCGGTTCTTCGAAAGCCAAATGCAGGCCGAGGCTGACGCTCGCCGCGCGCTCGAGCTTGACCTTCGAGGTGCCCTCTTGCACCGCCAATTGGAGCTGCACTACCAGACCGTGATCGATATTGCGACCGGCCAAACCAGTGGCGTCGAGGCCCTGGTGCGCTGGCGGCATCCGCAACGCGGCATTATCTCGGCTCAGTCGTTCATTCCGCTGGCTGAAGAAACCGGGCTGATCGTTCCGCTCGGTGACTGGGCCTTGCGGCAGGCCTGTCGAGACGCCCAAAGCCTGGACGCGCCCACCGATATCAAAGTGGCAGTAAATCTGTCGCCGGTCCAATTCGGCCGCGGCAACCTGGTCGATACCGTCTCGGATGCGTTGCGCCAGTCAGGCCTGTCGCCGCACCGTCTGCAGCTCGAGATCACCGAGTCGGTGCTGTTGCAGAACAACGCCGAAAATCTCACGCGGCTGCATCAGCTCAAAGCGCTCGGCGTTTCGATTGTTCTCGACGATTTCGGCACTGGATACTCCTCGCTCAGCTACCTCAGGATGTTTCCCTTCGATCGAATCAAGATCGACCAATCCTTCGTCAACAATCTGACGAACCGGCGCGATTGCGCGACCATTGTGAGTGCGGTCATCAATCTCGGACGTGACCTCCACATAGCCACCACGGCCGAAGGAGTCGATACCCAGGAGCAGTTGGCCTGGCTGCGGACTGCGGGCTGCAACGCGGCCCAGGGTTTTCTGTTCAGCCATCCGGTGCCCATTACTGATCTTGCTTTGGGGGCACCGCGCCGTCGTTCCCGGGCAAGCGAAGGCGCGACGGCGGCCTGAAACAGGCGCAAAAGACAAGGCCCCTGCGAAACGACCATGGACATTAGGCGGCCCGCCGGATATCCACGCGCCGCCGGGTCGGGACGCGCCGGCCCGCCAAGGTCCCCGTGCGGACAGCCGAACGTTTACCACCGCATCAGGTTCGTCTTGCGACGAACGCCCGGCCGCGACTTATTAACTGGGCCGCCTAAACCGCGCGAACAACCCGAAGATCGCGCAACCCATGGCCATGGATGCTCCTCTCGGGGTCAGATCGCTCGCCCGCAGGGATCGATCAACCGTCGACGGCGGTGAGCCGCGTGTCGCCTCATCTCAATGGGCCCGCGGCATGTCGGCGCGAGCCCTGGAGGGACCATTACTGTGGCGCGAAGGCGACATTCAACAAAGCCGTGGTGGAGAACGCCAAACCGCTGTGTGGCAAGGAGTTTCAAAGCGTCGCCCAGTCCACTGGAGCAATCGAGGATGGCCGATCGCGGGCCCTACACGTGGGTTCGTCAGGCTGGCATGGCGGCCCGTCCATGTTACAAAGGCATCAAGTTACAAGGCCGCCAACGGTCAGGCTGGGGAACGTCACGGGGTGACACGCCATTCGGACGAAAAATCAACGCGGGCGCGGGCCGTGCGGCCGGGCCGGTTGTCAGGGCCGTTGCTCGAGCAATCTCGGATCCGCCCGGACCATGATGCCGTTGCGCTGAGGTCGGTATGAGCCTTTCTGTTGATCTGCTGGCCAACGCCGTGGTTGCCGGGCTCCTGCTGGGCGGTTTCTACGTCGCCGTCACCATCGGGGTGTCGATTTCCTTTGGAATTCTCGACATCGTCAACATTGCACATCCGGCCTTCATCATTCTCGGCTCGTACATCGCCTATCTCTTCAATTCGAGTCTGGGCCTCGATCCAATTCTCGTCAGCGTCATCATGCTGCCAGTCTTTTACGCGCTTGGGGCCATCATCTATCAGATCTACTATCTCTCGTTCGAACGGCGCGGCCAGGAGGCGTTGCGCGGGCTTGCGTTTTTCTTCGGGCTGCTGTTCATCACTGAAGTCGGCCTCATCCTGGTATTCGGGGTCGACTATCGCTACGTCGAGGCGGCCTATATCGGGCCGACCCTGCATTTTGGGCTCATTGACCTTCCGCTGCGAATGCTGGTGCCATGCCTGCTCTCTCTGCTGCTGTTCGTGGTCCTTGAGCTCTTCCTGTCGAAGACCTTCACGGGCCGCGCCATCATGGCGGTAGCCCAGGACCAATTGGCTTTGCGGCTGATGGCGGTGGGTCCGACCTCAATCAAGCGCATCGCCTTCGGCATTTCGATCGCGACGGCAGCGGTGGCGGGTGCCTTGCTGATCGTGATCCAGCCGGTCGAACCCTCGGTCGGGCGTGAATATATCGGCCGCGTGTTTGCCATCTGCGTGCTCGGAGGTCTGGGCAGTCTTCCTGGCATGGTCATCGCCGCCATGCTGCTGGGGGTGGTGGAAAGCCTGACGGCGACCTTCTACGGCCCCTCCTGGGCTCCGGCGGTCTCCTTCGGAGTTCTCCTGCTGACACTCGCGGTGCGCCCCGCAGGACTGATGGGGCGATAGTGGTGCGTTCGACGACGTTCGCTGTTGTTGCTTTGTTGGTCGGTGCATTGGTATTCGCCGCCGCGAGATTCATCCACAACGACTACATCTTCTTCGCCGGTTATGTGGTGCTGCAATTCGTGGTGTTGGCCACCGCCTGGAACATCCTCGGGGGCTATTGTGGTTATGTGAATTTCGGTTCGGCGGCGTTTTTTGCCCTCGGCGCCTACAGCACCGTTGCCCTGCACAAGGCCTTCCAGCTCCCGGTTCCGGTCCTGATCCTGATTGGGGGCCTGGTATCGGGGATCGTCGGGCTTGGCATGGGCTATCTGACCTTGCGGCTGCGAGGCGCCTTCTTTGCGATCGCGACCCTTGCGCTGGCGGTTGTGCTGCAGACCCTGGTCATCAATTGGGATTATGTCGGCGGCTCTCGGGGCGCCTATATCATTCGCCCTGCGAGCATCCCGGTGATCGGCAGTTATATCCAGTACCTGTTCCTGATCATGCTGGCGCTTGCCGTGGTGGCCATCACCACGGCACGAGCGATTGAGCGCTCGCGGCTTGGTTTTGGGTTTGCGACCATCCGCGACGACGAACTCGCGGCGGAGGCCTCCGGTGTCCCGACCTTGCGCCTCAAGTTGATCGCCACCACCATCAGCGGGGCCTTGATGGGCATGGCTGGCGCGCCCTTTCCCTACTATATCGGCTACTTGGAGCCGGCCTCGGCGTTCGGACTTGCCTATGCGGTCAACTCAATCGCCATGCCGATGATTGGCGGGACGACCAGCTGGGTCGGTCCGCTGATTGGATCGGTATTGCTGGGGACGCTCCAGCAGATCGCTACCGTGACGATCTCGTCGGCGGTGAACCTGCTGATCGTCGGCGTTCTGCTGGTCGGCTTCGTCATCATCGCGCCGAACGGCATTGTCGGCCTGATCCAGGAACGATGGCGCACGAGGCAGAAATGACCGCCGATCCGCTGTTGCAGGTTAGCGATCTGGGCAAGCGCTTCGGCGGTTTCGTGGCGCTCGAGTCGATCAGTCTGTCGGTGACGCCGGGCGAACGGGTCGGATTGATCGGCCCTAATGGTTCGGGCAAGAGCACCCTCGTCAACTGCGTTTGCGGGACCCTGCGCAACGAAACCGGCAGCGTTCGCTTTGGCGGGCATCCGATCGATCGCTGGCCCGCACACCTGCGTACCCGGGCCGGACTGTCGCGTAGCTTCCAGTTGCCACGGCCGTTCCCGAGCCTGACGGTTGCCGACAATCTGCGGATTCCGCTGCTCTACACCGTCCATGCCCGCTCGCTCTCGGCTGCCTCCGCGCGCGCGCTGGAGGACCGCTGTCTTGAACTGCTGAGTATGGTCGGGCTCGAGGCCAAGGCGCGACGATGGCCGCGCGATCTGACTCAGGTCGAGATGCGCAAACTTGAGCTGGCCCGCGCCATGGCTGCCGAACCTAAATTGCTGATCGCCGACGAATCTATGGCGGGGTTGTCGCATTCGGAGATCGAGGACATTCT
>Ga0187783_10001895_pt1 | contig 15504 bp, 26 predicted proteins | sample 1015_SJ02_MP02_2_FD_132471 | JGI IMG/M metagenome (GOLD analysis project Ga0187783, IMG submission 132471) | Tropical peat soil microbial communities from peatlands in Department of Meta, Colombia - 1015_SJ02_MP02_20_MG | ecosystem: Environmental > Terrestrial > Soil > Wetlands > Peat | place... | reverse complement strand
TCCCGAGGTGCGCGAGGTCGTGCTCACGGTGACCGTATCCGCCAAGCTCGGTGAAGTGACCATTTTCCTGGTCGAGGTGAAGCAGGCGGGGCTGTTCGTCTTGCGCAACTTCAGCGACGCGGACCTGAAGCGCGCCATCAGCACCGTCTGCCCGGGGGTACTCTTCCCTTACGCACGCTGCGCGATCTCGCAGCTGGTCTCGCAGGGCGGATTTCCGCAGTTCCTGCTGCCGCCGGTGAACTTCGAGGCGCTGTACGCCGCCAACCAGGCACAGCCCGCGGTCACCAACTGATCCGGCGGTGCGGCCCGACGTGGCTTCGGAGCTGACCGCCGCAGGGGCCGGGGTGGGTGCGCCGGTGGCGGTGCTCGGCGCCGGCTCCTGGGGCACGGCGCTCGCGATCCATTTTGCGCGCACCGGTCGCAGAGTGCGGCTCTGGGGCCGCGACCGCGCGCTGCTCGCCGCGCTCGCGGCGAGCCGTCACAACGAGCGCTACCTCGCCGGCGTGCCTTTCCCCGATTCGCTCCTGATCGAGCCCGACCTCAGCGCCGCACTTGCAGGTGCGCGCGACGTGTTGGTGGTCGTCCCGAGCCAGGCACTGCGCGCACTGCTCAGCGAGCTCGCCCCGCTGCTCGCCCCCGATATGCACGTGGCGTGGGCCACCAAGGGTTTCGAGCAGGCGAGCGGCAAGCTGCCGCACCAGGTGGCGCGCGAAGTACTGGGCGCGAAGCGCGGCATCGCGGTGCTTTCCGGTCCCACCTTCGCCCGCGAGGTCGGTGCCGGGCTGCCCACCGCCATGACCGTCGCCTCGCCCGATGGCGCCTACGCGCAGGCACTCTCGCGCGAGCTGTCGTCGGAGAACTTCCGCGCCTACAGCTCCACCGACATCATGGGCGTCGAGATCGGCGGGGCGGTGAAGAACGCGCTGGCGGTCGGCGCCGGGTTGTCCGACGGCCTCGGCTTCGGCGCCAACACGCGGGTAGCGCTCATCACCCGCGGGCTGAAGGAGATGACGCGTCTTGGCGTCGCGCTCGGGGCGCAGGCCGAGACGTTCATGGGACTCGCCGGACTCGGCGACCTGGTGCTCACCTGCACCGACGATCAGTCGCGCAACCGCCGCTTCGGACTGCTGCTCGCCGCCGGCCGCGACCCCGAGACGGCGCTCGCGGAGATCGCCCAGTCGGTAGAGGGCTACGCCGGGGCGCGCGCCATCCAGGCGGCCGCGGCGCGCGCGGGCGTCGAGATGCCACTGTGTGCGATGGTGTACCGGGTTCTCTACGAAGGCCTGCCGGCGAGGGAGGCCGTGCGGGCGCTGATGAGCCGCCCGCTCAAGGCGGAAGCCGAGTAGCCCGATGCCGCCGGGCGTTAAGTGAGGCGCGCTGCTGGCGCGCAACAGCCGCATCATGGGAGCTTGCGCAGCTCACCCACCGTAGCCGCCCTGGGGGGCGGCGGTGCGCCAGCGTGTGCGCTCGCCCCGGGCGATGCTTGCCGGCGCGGTCCGATTTGACGAACGCTCCATCCGGCGAGCGTCATGGAGTCGGGGAAGGAAACGGCGGGCGCCGAGTCAGACACGGTGCCGGCGAAGATGCGGGTCTTCTGCTGCTCCTCTGCGGACCAGGTGAACGAGAGATGATAGCTCACCGGTGCGTCCGCGGCCGGCACGCTCACTGTCCCCTCGACGGTCCACGGCGGACGGTATTCGGCCGCTGCAGTCTCGGTCGCGATCCGGATCGGGTTGTTCTTCTCCGTGAGCATGACCTGCCGTGGTTGACCGGGCGGCGGCGGACCCCGCGGAAGCACCGCGTTGAGCAACACGATAACCAGCTGCGAGTTGAGCGCAGCGACATCCATCGCCTGGGTCTCTTTTCCTGGTGTCGGCGCAAACCCCTGGCCCAACATCCAACGTCCGCCGATCAGGACGATCGTCCCACGGGTGTGGGCGGGATCGTGCAGACGCACGGTGATGCGCGCGTCGCCGTTGTTGCCGATCTCGAACCGCGTATTGACGGCACCCTCCTGCCCGGGCACCGTCTCTTCCACGCTGATGTCATTCACCGTCCAGGCGGTGCCGGCCTCCGCGGCGCCGCTGTCCGGCGCTGCCACCACCCCCACAGCGACAGCGAGACTCAGGGGGCGCCACGCTGCGCGCTTGCCTGACACGCGCGGGTACGCGTGCTCACGCGGGCGCTCGGACCTCACGGCGACCGACGCCTGCAGCGCATCGCTTCAGGCGTTACCCTCATCCGTCAGCGATATCTCGAGGCCTCCCACGAGGCTCGCCGCGACGTTGTAGACCCAGCAGGCGAGCGGCACGAAGATCAATGCGCCGATTGCATAGAGAAACGGCACCAGCAGCAGCGCCGCCTTGCCGAAATTGGGTCGCATCGCGGCGGGTAGCGTGCTGCTGAACAAGGCGAGGAGAATGACGAACACCAGGCTGATGCCGAAATAGATCACGGCGAAGAGCTTACCGGCCTGCCAGGGTGCGATTCGCGATACGCGCTTGGACATGTTACTCCCCTTCGTGTGGCGTGGAGCCTGTTGATGTTGGTTGCGGCTCGTGGTGATGGTACACCCGACACGCGACCCGTAGCCGCTCACGTGTGGCGTCGGATGATGACATGGGTCGCCCGCTCGCCGGTGATCGACTTCACCACCTCGTAGCCGAGCGCACGCAGATCCATGCCCTGGAGCAGATGCTCGCCGGAGCCGAGCAGTACCGGCCGAACGGCCAGGCCGAGCTCATCGATCAGCCCGGCTGCCAGATACTGCCGCACGGCCGAGACGCCTCCGCCGAGTCGCAGGTCGCGGCCGCCGGCCGCGGCGCGCGCCTGCTCGAGGGCGGCGTGGATGCCTGCGGTGACGAAGTGAAACTCGGTGCCACCCGCCATCGCGAGCGGCGCCCGCGGATGGTGCGTCAGCACGAATACCGGCACGTGAAAGGGGGGCTCCTCGCCCCACCAGCCTCTCCAGCTCTCGTCAGGCCAGGGCCCGCGGACGGGACCAAACATGTTACGTCCGAGAATCCAGGCGCCGATTCCGGCGAACCCCTCCGCGGCGACCTCGTCGTCAACGCCGGCCTCGCCGCCCTGCTCGCCCTGGATGCGCCGCCACACGCGCGTGTGAAAGAACCACTCCATCAGCTCCGCGCCGCGCGCCCCGAGCGGATTCTCGAGATTTTGCTCGGGGCCGGCCCCGTAGCCATCGATGGAGATCGCGAAGCATCGGACGCAGAGTCTCGACATGGCGCTTCCCGCTTGACGAACGCCCTACCGTTTCATGGAGGTGGTCAGAGCGGGGCAACGGCGTCGTCGATCACGGCGTCGGCTTCAATCTCGACCAGCCACTCCGGGTCGATGAGGCGCAATACCTCGAGAACGGTGCACACGGGCCTGACGTCGCGGAAGTACTCGCCGTGCACGGCGCCCACCACCGACCAGTCGCTGATGCGCGTGAGCAGTATGCGGGTACGCACCACGTGCCGCATGGAGGCACCTGCGCCCTCGAGCGCCGCCGCGATGATCTCGAGACAGCGGCGTGCCTGGGCGGCGGGGTCACCCGGACTCACGGTGCGGCCGTCCGGTCCGAGCGGCGCGCTGCCGGCGACGCTCACGAGCGCGCCGGTGCGTACCGCCCGCGAGAATCCCACCGCCGCTTCGTAGGGGCTGCCGCTTGAGATGAGCTTGCGCACGGTCACTCGCGCCGCATGGCGATCGTCACTGAAACTTCAGCACCAGAGGCGGCGCGCAGGTGAACAGCAGGCTGCTCGTGTGCTCGCCCTTCGGGCCGACACCAGGCTTGTCGTCGAAGCTCTCGATCACGGCGCGCTGCCCGGACTTGTCGCAATACGCGTTCGCCTGTTCGATCGCCTCCTCACGGCTTCCGGTGTAGCCACCCGATGCCGCGCTACCGGTGACGAGATGTGCGCCGTTGCCGGCGTCCTGGACGTGGAGGTGTGTGCACGCGGTGAGAAGGAGCGCCGCGGTCAGGGTCAGGATTCTCATCCTTGTTCTTCCTTTCGCGTGGACGGATGAGTATAGGGTCCCGCGCGTCGGGGTGCAGCGTCGGCGCGAGGCACTGCCGCAACACTTGAGCTCGGTCATGGCCGCGCTGTGATGGCGCCGCCCTGACTGCCTCTCTCTTTCGGGATAAGGCCGCCACCTCCCGAATCTAGCGGCGCGATCCCCCGTCATGGGGCGGCTCCCGCCAGCGGCTGTCACTACACTCACGAGCCAGATGGCGCCGTTAAGGCAGGTGTTCCATGCAATTCTTCGCTATCGATGTGGGCCTCGCGTTGGTTGCGCTCATCGCGTACCGGGCACTCGGCCTACTCGCACGACGGGCAGCGCATCTGCCGACCGCCGCGCGCCCGATCGGCACGGGGGCGAAATCCGAGCCTCTGCGGCCAGTCTAACCGGGGAACGGCAGGAAGCGGTCCGCGACCTCCACACAGGCTCGCGCGTTGATGTTGCAGTCAATGGTCTTGCGCAACGCCTCGAGGTCCCCGATCGGAAAGCGCGGATTCGCCACGTAGTGCGTGAGGCCGAGCGTCTGGGTGAAACGAACGATCGTCGCTTCGGACCCCTGAGATTCGAAACCAGGGCTGACGACGAACTCGAGCGTCTGAGCGTCGCTGCCGTTCGGTGTGAGGCGCAGACCCCCGCCGGTTTCGTAGTAGGCGGTCGCCTGCCAGTTGCGCGAGTGCGGCTTGACGGCAAGCGGCTTGGTGGCCGTGTACAGGAAGAGATGCTCGGAGCTCCCGTCCATGCGAGTCGAGACCGCGACGAGTACTCTGCGGTCGTCGACGGTCTCGACGAAGACTCGCCCGGCGAGCGTCAGACGCTCGGAGTCCGTCGAGTCAAGGCCGGGGACGGGTGTCTGGTCGGCGAAGCCACTGGCGCCGCAGAACAAGAGCAGGCAGACGCAGCCGGAGTACCAACGATGCACGATGACCCCGCAGAGCGCGAAACTGTCGGCGCTCGAAGCGCTCGCACCTCGAGCCGGCCGTAGTCTCTCACAGTGGGCCCGCGGGCAGCCGGCCCGGGCGATGTAACTGCCGACGCCGTCACTGAAATGCCGTGCGCTGCGGGCGGCTGACAGAGAGTATCGTGAGCAGCCCGTGAGCTGACCGACGCGCGCCGCTTCAGGTGCGCTGCATGCAGCGACGGAGCGGCTCGTTGTCGGCGTACACCTGCCACTCGGCCACCAGAGCCTCGCGCACCAGAGCACGCAGTGCGGCGGGCGTCGACCACGCGTTGGCCGCGTGGAGTGTGCCGTCAGTCGTGTAGGTCCCGCGAGCCACGCCCACGAGCACCACGTGCGGCCCATCGACGAACGTCTGCTCCACCTCGATCCGGTAGTCCGGCACCATGCGGAAGTACTGCCGCCATCCTTCCCGCAGCGCCTCCCGGCCAACCGCGACACTACCCAGGGAGTCGACGAAGCGATGATCGGAGGTCAGCAGGGCAGCAATCGCATCGAGGTCGTGGGAATTGATGTGCGCGACGAACTGCTGCGCGGTCTGCAACGGGCTGTGCATGTGTTTGCGCCTACGGCGTGCTGCGGAGCTGGGCGCCAGCGCTTTTCCCACGCTTCTCAAACGGGATGGGACGTGTGGGCCGGCGCGAGGCAGGCCTCGAGCCAGACTCCCGGCAGGTTCTCCAGCGTGTAGAGCGCATCTCCGTGGTAGAAGCTGATGGCGGCGATCCGGGCGATCCTTCCACCGCAGGCGATCTGCTCCTCCTCGAGTGGATGGTGCAGCTGCCACGTGCGCCGAAATTCCTCGAGCCTCTCACGTCGCACGACCCGCACCTCGGCGCCCACCGGGAACAGCGCTATACGCCGTGCCACACGGCGCTCCGCTCAGCTCGAACGACGGTCCACGGCACGGTGCAATTGTCAGTCATCCCTGCAGATCTTGTCACCGACGCGAATGCGGCCCCCGGTGACAATCCGTGCCCGAAGGCCGCCTTTCCCGACGAAGAACTTGCGCACCGCCCGATGAGTGCGCCGCGCAAACAGCCGGCATGGCTCACAGAGCTCGAGTCCCTCGAGCACCGCATCGCCTATCCTGAAGCGCTTGCCGAGCAGGTCGTTCAAGGAGACCTCGGTGGTAACGATATTGCGCCGCGGCATCTCCGGGCTGAACGTGAGGCGCAGCTCCCGGGCAAAAGCGTCAATGTGCTCGGACTCGATCAGCGTGATCTCATGGCTCGGAGAGAGCCGATTCACCGCCTCGGCATAGCGATCGCCGCTGAGACCCTCCCCGGCGATCGCATACGCATCATCGAGGCGCTTCATGGGAGCACCCCGATGCGGTGCAACAAAGATGTGCGCGACGCTGCCCATAAGGACCCGGAGGGTGAGTTTATGCGCCCGGCCGAGACGGAACGAGCGGGGAGTGAGTGCCGCGTCTCGTCGCCGCCAGGGCGACGAATTCCCCCGTGAAGGCGCCGACTGCCCGACTCTGGTGCTCGAGCCGGGCGGCCACCGTGATTCTGGCCTTGCCTTTGCGCGAAAGCATAGCCATGAACTGCTGCCACCGCTCCGGGTGTTCGAGCCGCGAGCACGCCGAGAATGTCCCGCCGATCGGCTGCTGGTACTCGAGCGTGTTGCGTTGAATCACCAGCCGATCCGCTACCCCCTCGGCCTGCAACCGCACGTGCAGCAGAGCCCACCCCGCGAGAATGGCGAGCGCGGATGCGCTTCCGCCGAACACCGTCCCCTGATGATTGCTGTTCGGCGCGAGCGGAGCCTGCAGGGCAACGGTACCCGGCTCGACCGATACCACGGAGACTGCCATCGCCTTCGACAGGGGAATGTGCTCGTGGATGTAACGCTCGAGCTCGACCGGCAGCATCGTTCATGGCCTCCGACGACCGTCAAACGAGCTTTTCAAGCGGCGTCCACCTGAGCGCACGCCGCGCGACGCGTTCACGCGAATTCTCCGAGCCGTAGCTCACCGGTGTTGCCGCAGGCAACCCCTCGGGAAGCGGCCGCATGACCGAGGTGTTGACAATGCCGAACGCGCCCGACGCTGTCGCAATCTGCGCGCCGACATACACCCCACATCGGTTGCAGAGGAGGAAGTCAGCCGTCTTCAGACCAAAGCGGTAGTGCTGCAGGGCTGCGACTTCGGTGACGAGGAAGACGAGCCGACCGGCGGGATCGGACGTCGTGAGTGCACCGTGAGCGCGACAGAACCCACACTGGCAGGCGCGAACACTCCACTGACCGACCGGCAGCGCGGTCGCGAAGGCGAACCCGAGCGCTCCACAGTGGCAGCCGCCGCGAAAGCTGCTGAGGACCGGCGTCGTGGCAGCAGTCTCTGTGGCATCAGCCATGGTGGTGCAACGCCCGAGGCAGGGAGGCCATACGCTCGGCGGTCATTTCCCGCTCACCACCTGCGCATCTCCGGTGCGGTCATCGACCCAAACGAGAAAGGGACGCGCGGGCTTTCCCTCCAGCGCATCGAAGCGCACCAACCACTTTGCCCGAGAGCCCCCGGGCGGGCTGACCGCGGGCAGCTTGTAATCCCGCAACGTATACCCTTCGCTGACCGCGGCCGTCATCGCCCGGCGAGCGGCGGCGTCGCGCGTCAGGTGTGGCTGATGTGCTCCGCACGCGAGCATGAGCGCACAGGACGCAGGGGGCACGAGGCGACGGAGGATGAGCCGAGTCATGCGCGTACGGGACAGCCGCGCCGCAGCTGCGCAGGGGGGGTTCGTCTCGGATTGCCGTGCGGCGATACCGACCCGGCATCCCTCATGCGACGCCCTCGACGATGCGCAAATCACGATCGGCACCGTTCCCGAGCGCGCGAAGCGCCTGCTGATATGCGGGACTGTCGTGCGCGGCAATGGCCTGCGCGACGCTCTCGAACTCGAGAAGCACGATGCGCTGCGTGAGCCCGCCTTCATAAACGCGTGCAGGGAGGCCGCGCGCCAGGAAGCGGCCGCCGGCCGCTTCCAATGCCGGGCCCGCCAGCCGGGCGTAAGCCGCCAACGCCTCCTGGTCCCGTATTGAGCGATACGCGGAAATCCAATACGCCTTGGCCACAGTCAGTGCTGCTCCGGGGCCCGACCCACGTTGAACACCACACCGAACGGATCGCGAAGATAGCAGCGCGGAACGCTCGGGTCCTCTTCGACGAGTGTACAGCCGGCCGAGATGAGTCGTGCCTTGGTTGCAGGCACGTCGCTTACCAGAAAATCAAATACCGGCCCATGGGCCGGTCCCGCCTCCACGTAGAGGCGAAATGCGCCGGTCTCAAAGCCAACCATGGAATCGGCGCGACTCGAGACCTCAAACCCGAGCACACGTTCATAGAAGCGCACAGCTTCGGCCCACTCTCGGGTCCTGATGATCACGTCGCGCGAAGATCTGATGTCGGGCATCGGTTTCCTCCAGATGTAGCGGCGCATCGGCCATCGAACTTCGGGACACTGCGTCAGCCAGCCGGACTATAGCGCTGGCGACGCGCCGTATGGACCTGAGCGCTAGCGCCGGCCGGTCAACACGCTCACCGCCTTGAAAGTCGCCTCGACGAACCACTCCCCGATCAAACCCCAGAAGCCTGGCATGCGGTCGGTGAGTTTCCAGGCAGGCCACAGCAGCAGCGCGAGCATCCCATAGCTGCAGAGATTGGCCGCTGCGGTCGCTCTCCACAACGAGCGACCCGGGACGCTGCGAATGAACAGCCGGTTGACCGGTGCCTCGAGGATCACCGATGCCGCGAAGGAGGGTATCGCCATGACAACGAGAGCGCAGGGGACCATCCAGCGGAGGTCCTGCTCGTACGGGATGAGCCAGGGGGACTGGATCGTCACCGCGTATAGCCTCGTGCCAAACGTGTTCAGACCTCGCGCGGTTCCGCAACAGATCAGCTCCATGACGGCGAGCACCAGCCACAGCAGCGGAACGCCAATCGCAGTAGAGAGGAGATTGCCGACAAAAGCCGGAGTCACCGCTCGTGCCAGGGAGATATCGAGGCGCCGCGCCAGCACCACCGCTTCGACCACAACGATCGGAACGAAGGCGAACCACATCGGTGGCAGGAAGATGGCGATCAGCGGGACGCCAATGTCCGCGTCCGCAGTGGGTGAGAAGAGCGCTAGTGGCAGAGCTGCGACAATGGCTCTTCGAAGTCCGGGCATGCGCTAAACCGCTGACGTTCAGTAGAGCTCGCCTTCAAAATGCACCTTCGCGAGCCACAGCAGGCCAAACACAAAGCAGCCGACGCTGATGCCGAGCATGAGCACGATCATCTGCCGGAGCCGCAAATCCCACGCCCGACTTGTAAGAAACACGGACACGGCCACCATCAGGTAAACGTATCCAACCACCGCGAGAGGAAGAAGCGCCAGCACCAGAACGGAGGGCAGGTTTCCGGAAATCCGCGGACGCAGGAGCGCGAACCAGCAGATCTCTACGGCGATGACGCCTGCCGCCCACGGGCGCCATCTGCGAAGCGCGGGACTGTCCGGAGTGACACGCACCGCGAAAACTAGCCGTGAAGCTGAGTCGCGCGAGTCGGCGCACGACGCCCGGCCACCGCGAGCCAGGGGAGGCCGCGGTAGGAATCTGCCACGACCCAGGCGGCAGCCGTCAGCACCCAGGAGTCGATGGTTTCATCCCATTGGAAAGCGTCTTTGGCACCCGCCGCCACGGTGGGTACCCATACGAGCAGCGTGAACATGCCCATCTGCAATGTCGAGAACGTGGCTGCCAGCCGAGCGCACACGCCAGTGAGCATGGCCACTCCGGCGGCAATGTAGGCACCGCCTGTGAAATACACCCAGGCGACATGCGCTGGCAGCCACGCCGGCACCAGTGCTGCGGTCTCCTTGACGTAGGCGAAATGGGACAGGCCGAAAGCGATCAGGGCGAGGCCGTAGAGCGCCCTGGCGATGCGCAGGCCCTTCTCACCCGTGGCGAAACCGAAGCGCTTGCGGTCCCAGTCGGCGGCGAACCAGGCATAAAGTACCCAGGCGCCTGCCAGCACCACCGCGGTCTCACCGCAGCCCTCCCAGGAAACGGCCACAGCAGGCGCGTGGAAGATGACGGGCACCCTGAAGAGCAGCAACCATAGAAGGAGATAGGCCAGCAGCACGCGGGCAGCCGGCGCGGCACCGCGCCGCCAGAGCACGCCGATGCCAGAGGCCAGGGAGATGAAGGCACACAGATAGATCAGTAACTCGCGTGCGGGTACCCCCTTGGGCACCGGCTGCCATGGCGCGGTGAAATCCCCCCTGATCAGGCCCAGGATTCCCAGCGCGGCCAGGGTCGTCGCAAAGGCCGCATGACCGACGCTTGCGATGCGCGACGGAGTGTCAGGAGCCGACTCAGCCAAAGAAGCAGCCATCGCGGTCCTCCTGGACCAGCGCGACGAATTCATCGATCGTGGCGACCACGGGCAGGGGCTTATAGCTGTGCCACTTCATGTCCTGACGCAGCCAGAAGACCCGCCACCCGCGCACCGTGCGTACGTAGGTCGCCTTGGCGACAGGAAGCTCGATCTTCTCCTCGGGAGCGCCGCCGTAGGCGCGCCGCACTTCAAGGATCTCGACGCTCTGGCCCGAAATCCGAAAGGCAAGATCGGCTTCCCGGCGAAGGTGAGGTGGCGGACGGCGGCGCTCGACAAAGGAACTTACTGCCCTGCGCACTCGCGCCGTTTCGAGCTCTGTGAGCGCCACAGCCGATCACCCCCCAGAAGTGAAGCGGGCTACACCCGACCCTCGGCATCATACTGAGTCACCAGGATTTTGGGCGCCACCAGGCGCCACGCCCGCTCGATCAGATCCGGCAGCTCTCGCGCCTCGACTACAGAGAAACGTACGAGAAACCCAGGGGTAGTCGGTGAAGCTCAGGAGCCGCACGAATCGAACGTCCACCTCACTCGAAAGGTTTCCCCATTACAGTCTCGTCGTCCCTTTCCGTGAGCCAGAGCGAAAGACCCGGACGCGTAATGCCTTTTGGCCGGTTCTCGCCCCGCCGATTGATGTAGTGCAGCAGCTCTCCGCGAGCCTCCGCAACCGCAGCGTCGAGCCCGGGCATGGCGCGATTTCGCAACGCCGAACCAAAGTAGCTGACGAGAACTCCCTGCGACGTGTCATACACGACAGCGACCAGGGCATCAGCAGGCGGAGCGGACGGTCGGAAGATTCTTGCCTCGGTCCGACAGGCCTCAAGGTTCGCACAGAACTGGATAGAGAAGTCGTGTGTCACAGCAGTGACCGCGTCCAGGTGGAGGCATTCATCTCGATCCTCGCTCCCGCAGATAGAGATACAGCGGCAGCCCGCAACTGACGCCGATCAGGCAAGTCGCTGCCACGGGCAGCCAAAGCATCCGTACTTTACGTTCCGCTCCTTCGTGGAGAAGCAACACGAGAAGAACGATAGCCGAAATGATCACATCGATGCCAAAGAATGCGCTGACGCGACCGGCAAACAATTCTGTAAAAAGCAAGCGAACGTCAAGGCCATGGACAGCAAGCCATGGGATGAATTGTGAGTACGGCAGGACGGCGCCGAGAACTGCCAGAAACAGATACAGCCAGCGCATCACAAGGCCATTTGACCGTGGTCATCCATTGTCGCCAGCGAAGGCCGTTTACCACCCGCTCCCACGGTCGTCGCAGCTGCCGGGCGCGTCGGCGGCGAGCTCAATACGGTTGCCGTCGGGGTCCAGAACGACGCTCTCGTAGTAGCCATCACCGGTGCGGCGTGGTCCATCGACCACCTGGAAGCCGGCTTCGCGCAGCAACGAAGTAAGCTCGTCGACTCGGCGCTCTGCTCCAACGGTAATCGCCAGGTGCGTGAAGCCCATGCGCTGAGCCCCGCGCTCGAGCGCTACCGGTTGAAGCGTCGATGTCTGCATGAGCTCGAGCCGGGCGCCGCCGTCGAATTCGAGAAACCGGGACTCAAATCCCTTAGCGCGGTTCGCGTACCTGGCAGCGACGGTGGCACCAAGGTACTTCGCATAGAAATTCGCGAGGCGGTCAATGTCGCTCGTCCACAGCGCGATGTGCTCGATTCTCGGCACCTCAACCCTCCGCGCAGCCCAGGACGTAGATCGTCCACGGCGGGATCGTGGTCTCGTTCACCCAGCTGACTGACTCGGCGCCTGTCGCCAGTGGCCTGACCGTGTCTACGACACCCAGGCCGGCAGCGTCGAAAAGCTCACGGTAATGCGTATCGCCACACATGACATCGACCACCGGACGACGGTCCGGAACGTCCAGCATGACGATCCGAACCGAGTCACCGTCCTGGGCTGTGCGGTTGGCGGGGTAGTCCCGGGTGCTGAAGGAAGCCCACTCGTGCCGGTAGATGGCAGGCGATGACACCACGACGACGAGGAGTCCGTCCGGAGCCAGGAGACGCCGGAGCTCCCCCAATGCGGAGGTTTTCTGTTGGTCGGTCGGGATGTTGTCGAACGTGAACGCTGCCAGGATCAGATCGATCGTTCCGGTGCAAAATCCGGCCAGGCTGCCGTCAGCAACCAAGCGGTAGTCGCCGTGTGGATCACGACTGCGGGCCTGATCGAGCATCACCTCGGAGACATCCACGCCAATCACTTCGCAGCCCAGGTCTCGGAGGAACCTCGTCGACCGCCCTGCGCCGCAGCCGAAGTCCAGGGCGCGCGTGCCGCGCACGTACTTGCGCAACAGCACGGGGAGGTCGCGAAAGGCCAGGTAGTACGTGCCGGGGAACCCGAGGTCCGCATACGCTCGGGCGCGGGCAGCGTCGTCATACACGTTGCTGAAGGTTTCTGTCATCGCCGGTCCTCTGCGCCGGTCATCGTCAGATCGCAGGATGGGTCGTATGGTCAGTCGCTCGGACACGTTGTGCAGAGGCTAACGTTCAAGCTGCAAGGTCCGCCATGGATCGTAGCAGACACTCGCGGGAGCAAGCGCTACGGCTGCTCCGTAGCCGGCGGCGCGAAACCACTTGCGGTTCATGAATCCTTCCAACGACTGTCAGGTGCCGACCGGTTCCGCTCCCACCACTCCGCATCGCCTGCAACGATTCTGAAGAGCGGATGCGGCTCCACCTCTTCGACATTCTGGCGTGCGCGGTAGAGTTCGGGACTGCGCACGCGAAGCTTCCGTAACAGGTGCTGCCACTCAAACGTCAACTGCCCACGTGTAGCTCTCAGCGTGAGACCGCGGCGAAGCGGACCTATCTTGCTTCCGTCGAAGGCATAGCCGCGCGCCTTTGCCTCGCCCAGAACGACCCGGAGGTAGGTGTTCAGCGCGCTGAGCGGACGCCGGTGCGCGCGGAAGCGCGCGAGTTGCGGATGATGGCGATAGCCCCTGGTCTGGCCCTTGAGGACTGCGCGGGCGAGCAATCCTTCCCGCCACAGCGCGACCAAGCCTTGTGCGTCGAGATACTTGGGATGCAGCGTCCACAGCCGCAAGTTCACGGGCCCCTTTCAATGATTGTTGGACAGCACCGTCCGCTCAGCCGCCACGCGCGCCACCTGGATCAAGAGCAAAGCTGCGGCGGCGGCCTCGGTCCAGATAGTGACGTTCATCACCGCAGTGTGATGGCCGAGGGGCGCCCGCGTGTAATGAAGGAGTCCGTCAAAGCCCAAGCCGGCGTAGAAGCCCAGGACCACCAGACCGCTGCGACGATATCCGCAGCGGTAAAGCGTGTATCCGGCGAGGCCCAGCGTTGTGATGCAGCACCATGCGGCATACACATCCGCCCGGGACCACGAAGCGGGAAGGTTTGGATATTGCGCCAAATACTCGGCGTTATGCATGAAGTGCAACAGGCTCGCCACGACATACAAAAGCACGAGCCAAGGCAGCGCCTGACTTTCGCGTCCCGTGGCACCTCCGGAGGTCATCGGTTCGGCTGCCTGACGGTGAGGTCGAGGCGCGGCGTCCGCCGGCGGTCGTTATGAGTCGCGCCGTTTCCCACGAGCCGTGATGTCATACCCACAGTGTTGGCAGGCCTTCGGGACCCACAAATGGAATCCGGATGTAAACGGACCTTCGCACGAGGGGCATTTGATCTTGCCAAACGCGAAGGCCCATGAGACGAGGAGCCACGGGACCGCAAGTGCAGCCAACAAGAAAGCGTCTGCGGTCCAGACAAATACGAGAAGTGAGAGTAGCGGCGGCACCGTCCACCGGAGCACAACGACCAGCAAGGCGATAGCAAGTAACGGCGTGAACGAGTTGACCAGCAACCTGTAAATGCGCAGGCGCCGCGCGCGGTCGCCTAAATCCGGTATGGCGCTAGGGTCCATGACAACGGCAACGTCATTCGACCACGTCAAAGTGCCTGGCGCGCGCATCATACTCAATCATCATGGCTGCGGCCGTGGGAGGTACCACCGCCACCTCCGGATCTGAACCGGCGAACCTCGCGATCGCGTTCAACGACTCCCAGCGTGTCACGACTAGAAACTCGACCCCGGCTCCGAGAGGGCGCGAGAGAATCGACGCATCAACGAAGCCGGCCGTTTTCTGCAGCGCAGGAAAGGTTTCGGTGCGTAGGTGCTGCACGTAGTTCTGAGCCTGGTCAGCGCGAGCCAAGCCGCGCCACTGCCTCGAAATCATGTGACCCTCCTGCGTGGCAGCGAGCCACGGTGGCGTCGTACAGTGAAGCCGGGCGGCAGCCGAGAAGCGCCTGACGGGACGACTGGACGGCAGGGCGTCATTGCTCGGCGCGGCGGTACGCAACATGCTTGAGGCCTGCCAATCGCCCTGGATACGGCACCACGCGATGCTGCACATCGAGGTCCCATGGTGCCGGAAAGTCCGCAATGACTTCTGTGGCGGCGCCGGAACAACTTTCCTTAACCGCAGGATCGGGTGGGCCGTCATACTCAAATCTGACGCGGACGAGCTGAGCGCTGGGGTCAAGCTCAATCGATGCCTGGCGCAGTTGCGAGTGAACCGCGCCGAGTAATGCGCGCTGAAGAGACAGGAGGAGTTGAGAACGGTCCGGGATGGCGTCCATGTGCTACCGCTTAACCGTGAATTTGAGGGGCCGGACGAGCACGCCGGACGAGCGCCGCGGGCGCACAAACTCTCCCGGGACCCGCAGCGCCAAACAGATCACGCACCATGGCCCCTCCAATCATAGGCCGCACCTTGTAGCTTCCCTATTGGCTTGCGCATGGCGTAACGCTGGAATGAGTAGCGGCCCAGCAGAACGTTCTGTGTCTCTGTGATGGTAAAGCCAAAGTGTTCGAAGAAGGGACGCGCAACTGAGCTTGCCTCTGTAAAAGCCTCCAAGACGCCTGCAGATGCTAATGTGCCCTCGACAGAACGATAGAGCAATGAAGCGACGCCACGACGAGCATAGGATGGCGACGTGTAAAGGAGGTCAATGTGACCGTTGGGGCTGTAGGAAATGAAACCGGCAAGAGTTGCGCCTTCAGCTGCCACCAAGGTCTCAAGAGACTGCAGGCGTTGACGCCAAGCGGCGAGTTGAGGCGATCGCGGTGCCCAAGCGTCAAGTTGCTCGGGCGTATAGTCGGAGGCGGC
>Ga0187783_10001894_pt1 | contig 15505 bp, 14 predicted proteins | sample 1015_SJ02_MP02_2_FD_132471 | JGI IMG/M metagenome (GOLD analysis project Ga0187783, IMG submission 132471) | Tropical peat soil microbial communities from peatlands in Department of Meta, Colombia - 1015_SJ02_MP02_20_MG | ecosystem: Environmental > Terrestrial > Soil > Wetlands > Peat | place... | reverse complement strand
TGCACCGACCCCCGTCCAGCTCGAATGGGTTACCCCGCGCGCCCGTGAGCTCTTCCCGCTCGGGCCGCCCGTGGAGGCCAGGCCATGGCTCGGCAGCCGGCCTTGTTTCCCCGATTCCAGACCCGTCATTGGACGAGCCCCGGACCAGCGAGGGCTTTGGCTGTGCTACGGACACGGGCACTTCGGCCTGACACTTGGGCCGGTCAGTGGACGGTTGATAGCCGAGATGATGACGGGGAAGGCGCCGTTCTGCGATCCGACGCCCTTCAAGCCGGAGCGGTTCAATTAAGATCGGAACTGAAGTTTCCAGGCCGGTAGCGCGCCCGCAAACGGAAGGGGCGTGGCCTCGTACACCGCCCGCGCGACCGATCGCGCCAGCACGTTAGCGGCGGCTGTCCCCAGTTCGACGAGGCCCAAAACTGGATCGGCCAGCGATCGCTGCCCGGTCGAGACCGCAAACACCACATCGCCATCAAGGGGGGTATGAACCGGATAGATCGCGCGTCCGAGCCCGGTCTGCGCCATGATGGCCAGCCGCTTGAGCTGTGCCTTGTTTAATCGGACGTCGGTCGCAACCACCGCAAGGGTGGTGCTTTCAAGCCGCCCGGCCTTGGTGACCGGCGCCAGCGCCTGGGAAGGAACGCGGTTGGGCCATCCGAGCCCGCCGAATTCGGCCTCATGTTCGAACGCGCCCGCCCAGAAATGGGGGCCGGAGCCGATGACGACGCTGCCTGCCGGATTGACGGCGGCGAGCACTCCGATCGTGTGCCCGCTGGCGACCGTCGCCGAGGCCGAGCCCACGCCGCCCTTGAAATTAACCGTAGTGGCGCCGAGCCCGGCCACACACTGCCCAGCGCGAAGCCCGAGGCCGCCAGCGCCGCAGCCTGATAGCCGAGTTCACGGTAGGGCGGGTAGCGACCCCAGTTCTTGTCACCCCCGGCGAGCAGATCGAACAAGATCGCGCCCGGCACGATCGGAATGCGCGCGGAGCGCACCAAAAAGCCACGCCCCTGTTCGCGCAGATAGGCTTGAATACCGACCCCGGCATCAAGCCCGAATGCCGAGCCACCTGACAGCGCGATTCCATCAATGCGCTCGACCGTCATGGCGGGGTCGAGCAGGTCCGTCTCGCGGGTACCTGGGCCGCCCCCGCGAATGTCAATCGCAGCAACCGCAGGCTCGTCGAACACGATCGCCGTCACGCCGGAGCCGAGCCGCGCGTCGTCGGCGTGGCCGATCCGGATTCCTGCGACGTCGGTCAGCAGATTGGCAGGCAAAGAGGTCATCAGCGGGCACGTCCTCGTCAAAGCACGAAGCCACGAACGGCCAGGATTCGCCGCACGTGGTGCTCGGCGGCGGCGACCGACTCAGCGTGGGCGAACTCGCGAAGCTGGTGGGCGGAAAATTCCGTTGCGGGACCGAGGAGCACCGCACAGCGATCCTCCAGTTGCTCGCCATCGACCCGATAGGCCGCGGTCATTTCGATCTCATTTGCCGTCCCGCCGCCGCCCGGCAAGGCGACGATGGCATGGACGCTCAGCACATTGACGTGGTTACGCGAAGGCGTGCTGCGCCAGTCCGGAACGCGCGGTGGCAATGCCGTCATGATGACGAGCTCGACGAAGGGGTTGGGATAGGGCCGGCCAGCCGGATCGCGCTTGGGGCGATCGAATGGCCCGAGGGGGTCGCGTGGAATCACACCGATCGACAGCCCAACACGACCCGGAACCGCGGTGAACCCCTCGCCAGCCGCGGCCATCACCCCGAATCCACCACCTGTCAGCAGGTGGGCGCCGAGTCGGCCGACCATGGCCCCCACCTCGCGCGCGAGCGCGGCGCGACCGGCGCTAAGCGAGGTGCCTTGCCCGAAGACGCCGATAACGGGGAGTTGTCGAACCATCGAGCATCCCTATCACAACCGGGCCAGGCAGTTGCGGCTTGCATTGTCGTGCGCGCCCGGCGCATCTAAAGAGCCATGACGGCAGATGTCACCATCGCGACCGCACTCCTGGCCGGAACGCTGAGTTTCCTGTCCCCCTGCGTGCTGCCACTGGTCCCGCCTTATCTCGTCTACCTTGCGGGCGCTTCGCTCGAGCGGCTGGCCGATGCTGAGCCGGAGCCGCTGGTCAAGCGCGATGTGATCGTCGCGGCGGGGCTGTTCGTGTTCGGTTTCTCGACTGTTTTCGTGACCCTCGGGGCTGGCGCCAGCGCGCTCGGCGCCTTGATCCGGGCCTATTCGGATTGGCTCGCGACGCTCGCGGGCATCGTCATCATCCTCATGGGCCTGCATTTTCTCGGGCTGACCAGGATAGGCCTGCTGATGCGCGAAAAGCGCGTCGCCATGCCCAAACCGGTCGGGCTGTGGGGGGCCTATCTGATGGGGCTCGCCTTTGCATTTGGTTGGACGCCGTGCATTGGACCGATCCTTGCGGCCATTCTAGCGGTTGCGGCGAGCGAGGCGACGGTCGCAAAGGGCGCCGGATTGCTGGCTGTCTATTCGCTCGGCCTCGGAATTCCTTTTGTAGTGGCTGCCCTGGCGATTGAGCCGTTCGCAGCATTCCTGAGCAGATTTCGGGCGCACCTCGCCATGGTCGAAAAAGCCATGGGCGGATTGCTGGTGTTGACCGGCATCGCCTTTCTGACCGGCTTCGTCTCCCAGGCCAGTTTCTGGCTGCTGGAGGTCTTTCCGGCGCTTGGACGGATCGGCTGAAGGCTGTCGCAAGCGACACTCCGCGATCGACCATGGTCCGGCGCTTCCACCGGTCCCACGAGGTCGATTGGGCGCGCGATCACAGACCGAAAGATCGCAATCAGTTACCGAAGATTTACGATAAATTTTCCTCTTTTCGACAACCATGCGCTCAATCAGGCAGCCGACCGGCGGGGGCTGCGGCGGCCACCTCACCCACCTGGGGTCGGGAGACGATGATGTTTTCAATATCGAAAGCGCGTGAGTTTGCCGACAAGCTGGACGCGTTGAACAGATCCCAGGCGATCATCGAATTCAAAATGGACGGCACCATCATCGCCGCCAATAAGAAATTTCTCGACACCATGGGTTACACACTGTCGGAGATTGCAGGCCGGCATCACAGCATATTGGTCGATCCCAAGGACCGGGACACCGCCGCACACAGAAAGCTCTGGGAGGCCTTGAACAGGGGTGAGTATCAGGCAGGCGAATTCAGGCGGATCGGAAAGAACGGCAAGGAGGTCTGGATCCAGGGTTCCTACAACCCGATCCTCCGGGGCAACGGCAAACCCTACAAGGTGCTGAAGTTCGCAACCGACATCACCGACCGCAAGCTGCAAATGGCCGATTATGAAGGCCAGATCAATGCCATCGGCACCTTTAAAGCCGTTATCCATTTCAAAATGGACGGCACCATCATCACAGCCAATGACAAGTTTCTGGCTGCAGTCGGCTACTCGCTGACCGAAATCAAGGACCGCAATGACAGCATGTTCGTCGACCCCAAGGAGCGCGACAGCATCGCCTATCGCCAGTTCTGGGAAACGCTGAATCGAGGCCAGTACCAGTCGGGCGAATTCAGACGCGTCGGCAAGGGCGGCAAGCAACTGTGGATTCAGGCCACCTACACGCCGATCGCCGATCTCAACGGCAAGCCCTTCAAGGTGGTGCAGTACGCAGCTGATGTCACCGGGCAGGTGGAGCATCGGAAAAAACTCGAAGTGGTCCGACAGGAGTTCGAAGGTGACATCGCCGAACTCGACGGCGCGGTCCGGGCAGCGAGCGAGTACGCGACCAACGCGGTCGGCGCGTCCGCCGAGACCTCGTCCAACGTCCAGGCGGTGGCGTCGGGGGCCGACGAACTCGTCGCCTCGATCGGCGAGATCAGCCGGCAGGTTTGCGAAGCGCTGAGCATTTCCGATCGCGCGGTCGAGCAGGGCAATCGGACCAACGAAATCGTCAGCGGTCTCACCAACGCGGCAAGCCGCATCGGCGAGGTTGTCAACCTCATCAACAACATCGCCGGCCAGACCAACCTGTTGGCGCTCAATGCAACCATCGAAGCGGCGCGCGCCGGGGAAGCCGGCCGCGGGTTTGCCGTGGTGGCGTCCGAGGTCAAGGCGTTGGCCAGTCAGACCGCGAAGGCGACCGATGAAATCGCCGGTCAGATCGCCAACGTCCAGGGAGCAACCGGTGACGCTGCGATGGCGATCGAGGAAATCACCTCCACCATCGCGACGATCAAGGAGATCTCGGCGAGCATCGCGGCGGCGGTGGAAGAGCAGACCGCGGTAACCCGCGGAATGTCGGCCAACATGCAGACCGCAGCGAGCGGCGTTACCACCATCAGCAAGGGGATGAATGAAATCGCCGCCGCCACCAAAACGGCCAGCACCACCAGCCAAAAGGTCAGAGAGGCCTCGCGCACCCTCGCGCAGTAGCATACCAGTCGGCGAGATATCGGCCGCCAACCGTTCGTTTGAAGAAATCGCGGACCGCGCTGCGGCCCGAAAGGAAACGCCCGCCCCGCGCAACACGTAAGGTGTCGTGCAAGAGGCGGGCGCCGGAACGGCAGATTTCAGCCGGCGATCGGCCGGCCGTCAGCTATCAAGAGCCGGATCCGATCTCGTTGTAGTTGCCCTCTTTGTCCCACTTGTAGACCACATAGTCGATGACCGTGATGTCACCCTTGGGGGTGTACGCGATCTTGCCGAGCACGGTGTCCCAGTTGCCGGCCTTGATCGTCGCCGCGACCTTCTTGGGATCGGTCGTCTTGGCTTTGGCAACGGCCTTGCTCCAGACCTGGAAGGCCGCATAGGTGTAAAGCGTATAGCCCTCCGGATCGATGCCCTTGTCCTTGAATTTCTGCACGATCGCCGCCGCGGTTGCCTTCTTGCGCGGATCGGGACCGAACGTGAACAGCACTCCTTCGCCGGCCGGGCCGGTGATCGAGGCGAATTCCTTGTCGGCGAGCGCATCGCCAGCCATCAGTACCGTCTGCATCCCCTGATCTCGCATCTGACGCAGGATCAGGCCAGCTTCCTGGTGATAACCGCCGACGAAGACGATATCGATGTTGTTGAGCTTGAGCTTGGAAACCAGTGCCGTGAAGTCTTTGTCGCCTTTGTTATAAGCTTCGTAGAGCTTCTCTTTGACACCTGCGGCGTTGATGGCTTTCTTGGTCTCGTCGGCCAGGCCCTTGCCGTAGGTGGTCTTGTCCTGAACGATCGCGATGTTCTTGTTCTTGAAGTGCTTGACGATATAGGCGCCGGCCACCTTGCCCTGTTGGTCGTCGTGGCCGCAAACGCGGAAGGTGTTCCACAGGCCACGCTCAGTGAATTGCGGGTTGGTCGAGGCCGGCGTGATCTGCAGCACGTCGCCCTCGGCATAGGCCTCGGAGGCCGGGATCGACGATGACGAGCAATAATGCCCGGCAACGAATGGCAACTTCTCGCTGGCGAATTTTTCGGCAACCGAGCGGGCCTGTTTGGGGTCGCAGGCGTCGTCGCCGACCTCGAGCTTCAACTGCTTGCCCAACACCCCGCCGGCGGCATTGATATCCGCCACCGCCATTTCGGCGCCGTTTTGCATCTGGCGTCCGAACGTTGCCTCGCCCCCGGTCATGGGACCGGCTACCGAGACGGTTAAATCGTCCGCCGACGCCGCACCGGCCAGCGCCAGACCGAAGCCCAGTGCCAGTCCAAGCACTCGCAGTTTCTTCATGCCCTTCTCCCTTGTAAGACCCTTGCGGATGTAAACCTTGCGGAGGTGAACCGATCAAGCCCGCTCGCCGGCGGGTCCGTGGGGATATCCGCTCGTCAAGGCGGCAATCTTGTCCGGATTTACGCGGAAGTCATCCGAAAAATCACCCCCGGATCAAAACCTTCAACCAGCCACATTCTTCACGCGCTCGCGCCAATTCAGAGGCCCGCGGCGCTCGTAAAGCCAGTAGTATTGCGTGACCATCTGGGTCGTGCGTGTAATCCGCCAGCCGAGGCACCCAACGACAACCAGGAAGACGGTGTCCGCGAGATAGCCAACCGGCGAGAGGAGCGGTGCCTCGAACAAGGCAAAATGAACAAAGCGGATCGCCGCACCCAACAAGCCCATATAGCCGATCACATGCCAGAGTGGCCGCCAGGTGCCTGCGATGGCGCGCCCGGCGAGCCATGCCGCGCCGCCGCCGATGACACAGGTCACGAATACGATCTCAAAGGGCGTTTCGGGTCCGTACAGCTCCTCCATGCCTGATGGCTCCTCAGCGTCCGCCTTCGAGATAGGCAGACTGCACCTCAGGGCGACGCAGCAACTCGGCGCCGGTCCCGCTCAAGGTAATCAGGCCATTGACCATCACGTAGCCGCGATGCGCAAGCTTGAGGGCGTGAAAGGCATTCTGCTCGACCAGAAACACCGTCAGCTTCTCGCGCTCATTGAGATCGCGGATCGCCTGGAAGATCTGCTTGACCAGCAGCGGCGCGAGCCCGAGCGAAGGCTCATCAAGCAAGAGCAGGCGCGGCCGCCCCATCAACGCGCGGGCGATCGCCAGCATCTGCTGCTCACCCCCCGAGAGCGTGCCGCCGCGCTGCGGCAGCCGTTCCTTCAGCCGCGGAAACAACGTGCAGACGCGTTCAAGATCTTCCTGAAAGTGCTCAGCGTCGGCGACGGTTGCGCCCATCTGCAGGTTTTCCAGCACGCTCATGCGGGCGAAGATCCGCCGCCCCTCCGGGGCCTGTGCGATCCTGAGCTTGGCAATCTGATGGCTCGGCAGGCGGGTGATGTCGCGCCCCTCAAAGCGAATGCTGCCCTCGCGCGCATGCGGATGGCCGAAGATGGTCATCATAAGCGTCGATTTGCCAGCGCCGTTGGCACCGATCAGCGCCACGATCTCACCGTCATGAACATCGACGTCAACGCCTTTGAGGGCGATGATATTGCCGTAATAGCTCTTGACGCCGCGGACGCTCAGGAGACTTGCGGCTTCCTCTGAACAGGCGACACTGCCAAGCTCTGCGGGCGTCGAACTCACAATCCGACCTCCGCTTCGACCGTCTCAACCTCCTTGTCCTCGACGCCCAGATAGGCGCCGATCACCCTGGGATCGTTGCGCACCGCCTCGGGCGTTCCATCCGAGATTTTGACCCCGTAATCGAGCACGACGACATGATCAGAAATCCCCATCACAACACTCATGTCATGTTCGATCAGCAGGATCGAGGTAGGGTGCTCGCGCCGGATGAACAGCAGCAGCTCGTTGAGTTCGCCACTCTCTCGGGTATTCAGACCCGCCGCCGGCTCGTCCAGACACAGCAGTACGGGGTCGGTGCACATGGCCCGTGCGATTTCGAGACGACGCTGCTCGCCGTAGGAAAGGTCACCAGCCGGATCGTCGGCGCGTGCGGTCAATCCGGTCCGATCGAGCCAGTATGTCGCCTTCTCAATCGCCGCCCGTTCGGCAAGCCGATAGGAGGCAACGCCGAACAGGCCGAGAAACGTGAAGCCGGAGGCGAGCATCAACGGGTTGTGCCGAGCGACCAGCAGATTTTCCAGTACCGTCATTCCGGCAAACAATCGGATATTCTGGAAGGTCCGTGCCACCCGGGCAAGTTTGGCGATGCGGTAATCGAGCAGGCGCTCGAGCAGGTAGCTTGCGCCATCGCCGTGCTCGAGCCGCATCATGCCGGCGGTGGGTTTGTAAAATCCGGTGATGCAATTGAAGACCGTCGTCTTGCCTGCCCCATTCGGTCCGATCAGGGCGGTGATGTCGCCCCGGCGCGCCGTAAAGCTTAAGTCCTGCACCGCGATCAGCCCGCCGAACCGCATGGTCAGATGCTCGACCGCAAGGATCACCTCAGGCGCGGCGCTGCTCGCGGTCGCGTTCATGCGCGGCCTTCCCGGACGAGCTCGGCTGGCACGACTTTCGGCTGTTTGAGGAACGCCGAGGGCGTGCGGCTGGCAATCAGGCCGCGCGGCCGCCAGATCATGATCAAGACCATGGCGAGCCCAAACACCAACATTCGATATTGCTCAAATTCGCGGAACAGTTCGAAGGCGCTCAGCATGGCAAATGCGGCGATCGCCACGCCCAATTGCGAGCCCATGCCGCCCAGCACCACGATCGCCAGAACCTGGGCCGATTCGGTGAAGGTGAAGGATTCCGGACTGATGAAGCCCTGGCGGGTGGCAAAGAAGGAGCCCGCGAAGCCGCCGAACATGGCGCCCATCGCGAAAGCGGTGAGCTTGGTATTGGTGGTGTTGATGCCAAGCGAGCGGCAGGCAATCTCGTCTTCGCGCAGCGCCTCCCAGGCTCGGCCGATCGGCAGCCGCCGTAACCGCAGCGTCACCCAGTTGGTGATCAACGCGAGCCCAAGAATGAGATAATAGAGAAAGACAATCCGGTAGGTTGCCGTGTACGGGAGTCCGAATACCGCCGCAAATCCGTCCTCGTCGTCGTTGAAGGGGATCCCGAAAAATGACGGACGGGGGATGCCGCCGATGCCGTTCGGGCCGCCCGTGAAGCTTTGCCAGTTGAGCAGCACCAGCCGAATGATCTCGCCAAATGCCAGCGTCACGATCGCCAGATAATCGCCGCGCAGGCGCAGCACCGGAAAGCCAAGCAGGATGCCCCAGAAAGCTGCCAGCATGCCGGCGAGCGGCAAGCAGATCCAGAACGACCAACCGAAATTCTGCGCCAGCAGGGCGTACGAATAGGCGCCGACCGCGTAGAAGGCCACATAGCCGAGATCAAGCAGCCCGGCCAGCCCGACCACGATATTGAGTCCCCAGCCGAGCATCACATAGGTGAGCACCAGGATGCCGAGATCGAGCAGATAGCGGTTGTTAAAGAAGAGCACCGGAACCGCGAGCGCGAACAACAAGATCGCCGGCGCCACCAGCCGACCGACCGGCGCGATCAGGCGTTGCATGCTTTTCGGCAGCCGCCCCTCAACGACAACCGGCTCAGTGCCGAATAGCAACGCTCGTACGAACGTGCCCAAGAAAACTGCGGCTATCGCGATGGCGAGCCAGCTCCAGCGCGGGGTAACTTCAAGCGCCCCCGTCGGGCCTTGGTCGGAACGCAGGCCGATCAACGGGCCAAACAGCCCCAACGCGACCAGTGCTCCCAAGGAGGCGCGCTTGAAGGCGGAGCGAAGGTCGTGGGGCGATGCCGGTTCGATCTTGGTCGATTTCCACACGGGGCGAGGTCCCGGCGTTCTTTTAGACTTTCTCGACTTCCGGCCGACCCAGGATACCGGTCGGCAGGAAGATCAGGACGATCACCAGCACCGAAAACGCCGCGACGTCCTTGTATTCGATGGAGAAATAGGCCGACCAGAAGGTCTCGATCAAACCGATCAGCAGTCCTCCCAGCATGGCTCCCGGCAGCGACCCTATGCCACCAAGGACCGCGGCCGTGAAGGCCTTCACGCCGGCCACGAAACCGATGAAGAAATCGATCACCCCATAGTAGAGCAGATACATGATGCCGGCGACGGAGGCGAGTGCCGCACCGATCACGAACGTCAGCGAAATCGTCCGATCAGTATCGACGCCCAGCAGCGAGGCCATCTTAAGGTCCTGCTCACAGGCGCGCATGTCACGCCCAAGTCGGGTGCGGGCCACCAGCCAGGAAAACGCCGCCATCAGCACAATCGTCGTCAGCACCACGACGATCTGGGTGTTGGACAGCTGAACGTTGAACCCCTCCCGCTCCACCAGCACATGACCCCCTCGGATCAAAGGCGGCAGCGGCTTGACCCGTGCGCCCTGGCTCACCTGCACGTAGTTTTGCAGGATGATCGATACGCCGATAGCCGAAATAAGCGGCGCCAGCCTGAACGAGTGGCGCAACGGCCGATAGGCGTAGCGCTCGACCGTCCAGCCATAGAGCGCGGTCAGACCCATCGCAATGAATAAGACGAGAACCAGTGCGAGCGGAACGGCGGTCAACCCGAGCGAGACAAGAACCAGAAAGGCGATCAAGGCGATGAAGCCACCGACCATGAAGATGTCGCCGTGGGCGAAATTGATCATCCCGAGGATGCCGTAGACCATCGTGTAGCCGATGGCGATCAGCCCATAGATGGACCCGAGCGTGATCCCGTTGATGAGCTGCTGGAGGAAATAATCCATGCCTCGGATCCGCCTCTGCGAAGCACTATCCTTGCGATCCCGGCGGCCTCAAGTCGCCGCGCGATCATGGCGACGACCTGTCATCAATTCTTTAACAGGGCGCATGACGGGCGGCAATGGCGGCGCGGGCTCGCGCCGATCACCAGACACGGCACGAGGCGCGGCCGAGCACGCTTTTGCAGGATCGAGTGCGACGTCTCGTATCGCGCCGCAGCCCTAGTGCCGGTGGACATTGCCGGCGGGTGCATGCCCGGCCGTGAAGTGGGGAGCACCGCCCGGATGGCCGCCACCAGGTGGCTTGTGGTTGAAATTGCCCCGGTTGTTGCTGACCACTCGATTGGGCGGGACCGGATGATTGATATGACTGACGGTGGCGTGATGGTTGGCGTTGAAGGTTGGTGGATGGCTGGTCGTCAACTTGTTCTGACCGCCGCCCGCGCCCCCGACCCGGCCGGTGTTGAATCTCTGGATGTTGCCGGTACCCCTGGCGGCTGAGAAATTCTTGGGGCCGCCCGTCGCCTGGAAGGCTTTCTGCCCGCCGGCATGGACCGGCTGCCCGCCGGTATGGACCGGATTGGCGCCCGGTAGATTCCGGGGCCCCTGGCTCAGGCCCGCCGCATGGCCGAATTGCTGCTGGAGGCGGGCATTGTGATAGCCCACATTGCCGCGATGCGCGGGATCATGGTGCCAGGCCTGGTTGGCAGCCGTATTGGCGAGCTGCGTGTGGTTGAACCGGTTGTAAAGTGCCACGTTGATGTTCACGCGCCGACCGAACCAATCGTAATGGCACCACAGGGCCGGACCGACAAAGAACGCGGTGCCGAAAAAGATGGCGCCACCCACCACGAAGCCGGGCGGGTACCAGTAATAGGGCGGGTAATCGGGATAGGGCCACGGGCCGTAGACGACTGACGGATCGTACACCGGCACGTAAACCTCGTCGGGATCGATCGGTTCGATCGCGATGTAGGTCGGCTCGACCGCCGGCGGCGGTCCAGGCGGGGGCGGTGCCGGCACCCGGGTGACCCGTTCTCCGGTGGTGGTCTTAAGGCTGCCGTTGTCGGCCGCCTTTGCGCGCAGGGTCTGAATAGCCGTCGTCAGTTCGTCCGGCTGTGCCAGAAACGCTTCGCCGAGCTGCTGCGTCCAGTCGATCTTGTCGCTCATCATCTGCAGAACCTGGGGGACCGCCGTGAGAGCCTTGACGCTCGGGTCCCAGGTCTGTTGCTGCATGGCGCTTTCCAGCGCATCGCCCTTCACATCGGGATTTTCGGCGACCCAGCGGGCGGCCTTGACGATTTCGAGCGGGTAGGTCGAGGCGGTCAGCGTCTGCGCCAGCAGCGGATCAGGATAAAGCGCAACCGGGGCCACCAATTGTTCGAGCTGTGCATCGCTGAGCGTCTGATTGTCAGCGCGCGCCAAGCTCGGCGCCGCCGTCAAAACGATCACCAGCGCCGCCATTGTGCGCAACGCCCTCACGCCAAGGACGTGGTATCGACGCGATAAACGCAACATACACTCCTCCAACCCCGCAGCTCGTCTCTGCGCCCTCGGCTTGCCAATGGTCGCCCTGTCGTTCTACGTACCGGCCGGCCACTTCAAGTTCGCGGACAGGTGCTCGCGCAAATTCTTGGGCAAGTCCTGGCCGGGTCCTTGAGCCTGGGCTCCGCGCCCGTATTTTGGCAGGTTTGGGGCCCAGTCGGTATTACGGTGCGACTTGTGACGCATATAGGGATAATTCCCGACCAAAAACGGCGATTATGCGTCCGTGGCGTTGATCCATGCCGGTGATCTCGCATCATTCACTTTGGTGAGAACCCCTCCGCTGCGGATATTTCTGGGATGACCCGGAAGCAGGCCCAGCCGGATACCTGATTGAGAGGCGACCGATGAACCGGACCAGACCCGAGGAGACGATCGGGAGCCGTGGCCGCCCCTTTACGGGCCGCGAATATCTCGAAAGTCTGCGCGACGGGCGTGATGTATGGATTCGTGGCGAGCGGGTCGCCGATGTCACGACGCACCCGGCCTTCCGCAACGCGGCGCGCAGCATTGCCCGGCTCTATGACGCGCTGCATGACCCCAAAACCAAGGACGTCCTGACCTGCCCGACCGATACCGGGTCCGGCGGTTACACGCACAAGTTTTTCAAGGTGGCGCGCTCACGCCAGGATCTGATCGGCCAGCGCGATGCCATCGCGCTTTGGGCGCGCATGAGCTACGGCTGGCTGGGACGGACGCCTGACTACAAGGCGTCGCTGATGAACACGCTCGGCGCCAATTACCAGTTCTACGAAAAATTCGCTGACAACGCCCGTGCCTGGCACCAGCGCGCCCAGGACCATGTCCTGTTCATGAACCATGCCATCGTCAATCCGCCGGTCGACCGCGCCAAGGCCGCCGAGCTCGTCAAGGACGTCTTCATCACCATCCAGAAGGAGACCGATGCCGGCATCTATGTGTCCGGTGCCAAGGTGGTTGCGACCTCCTCGGCGATCACCCATTACAACTTTCTCGGCCAGAACGCCGCGATGCCGATCCACGATTCCGACCTTGCGGTGATGTTCATCGCGCCGATGAACGCTCCCGGCATCAAGCTGCTCTGCCGTACCTCCTACGAAATGTCGGCCAGCATTCTCGGCACACCATTCGACTATCCGCTGTCGTCGCGGTTCGACGAGAACGATGCAATCTTCGTGTTCGACAACGCGTTCATACCCTGGGAGAACGTGCTGCTCCACCGCGACATCGAGAAGATCAAGATCTTCTATCCGCGCTCGGGGTTTCTCGCCGGCTATCAGTTCCAGGGCTGCACGCGTCTGGCCGTGAAGCTCAACTTTCTGGTTGGGGTGATTGCCAAGGCACTGCGTGCGACCGGCGCCGAAGAATTTCGCGGCAACCAGGCCATGCTCGGTGAAATCATCGCCTGGCGCAATCTGTTCTGGGCGATCTCGGATGCGATGGCGCATAATCCCATGCCGTGGGTAGGCGATACCGTGTTGCCGAACGTTCAGTCGGGCGCCAGCTACCGGGTGTTTGCCGGTGACGCCTATGGGCGTGTTCGGGAGATCGTGGAAAAAATCGTCGCCGCGGCACTCATCTATCTGCCGTCATCGGCCCGCGATTTCAACAATCCGGAAATCGACAAATATCTCAGCCGTTTCGTGCGTGGCTCGAACGGCATTGAATATAAGGAACGCATCAAGATAATGAAGCTTCTGTGGGACGCCATCGGTACGGAATTTGGTGGGCGCCACGAACTTTATGAACGGAATTACGCCGGCAATCACGAAGATGTCCGCATCCAGTGCCTGTGGAACGCACAAGGCTCAGGTGAGCTCGAACAGATGATCGGTCTCGCTGAGCAATGCATGTCCGACTACGACGAGCATGGTTGGACCGATCCGGCCTGGCTCAATCCCGACGATGTGGCCTATCCGGCGTTCGGGGCCCCGGCCAAGGCCGCTGAATAGATTGCCTGAATGAGCCAAATCGTTTGCGGTCAAAATAAATCTCAAGTCCAGGCAAAGCGGTCAAACATTTGCGGGCGCAACCCAGGCGGGCAGAATTACAGCGCTCTCACATTTACCGCTGCGATAGATTGCGGCTTTGGCGCCGAGAGATTTTGAATTTGAATTTGATCTTGAATCGATTTTGGACTTGAATTTGGTTTCGACGTCCCGTGCAAGGTCCAGCGTGGGCTTGCACGTTAACTGATGGCGAACAATCGTCAACCCATCCCCTGGTCCGACCTTGCGTGCCAGTCACAATGACGATATCGCGGATCGCCGAAATCAGCGGGAGGATTCCCCATTGATGACCTGGATCGACCAACGGCCCGATGATGCCATGGACGGCGCCTTCGCGGCGGTGGGGGCGGTGTCGGTCGACACCGTGACGCCCACGCAGTTCCGCGAGGCGATGAGCCAACTCGGCGCCGCGGTTCACGTGGTGACCACCGATGGTCCGGCCGGCAAAGCCGGTTTCACGGCCACCGCCGTGTGTCCGGTGTCGGACGCGCCGGCGACCCTGCTCATCTGCCTTAACCGGCGCAGTCAGGCGACGCCGGTGTTTCGTGCCAATGGGGTGCTGTGCGTCAACACCTTGAGCGCACATGACGAGGCGATGGCCGACCTGTTCGCCGGCCGCACCGGCGTCGCGTCCAAGCAGCGTTTTGACACGGGCGTATGGGCCACTCTGAGAACCGGCAGCCCGGTACTCGCCTGCGCGGTTGTTTCGCTCGATTGCCGGATCGTCGAGGTCAAGACGGTCGCCACCCACAATATCTTTATCGTGGGCGTCGAAGCGGTGAGCCATGGCGCCGGCGGTCCGGCGCTTGTCTATCACGAGCGGGCGTATAAGAGGGTATAGTCCCTCAAGGGAGGGCGGTGCCCTCCGGAAGGGAAAGGACGGGGGAGAGGGGTTGGCGCCGCTGGCCACGGTGGCGCAGTCACGCGTTCCCTTCGGCCCACCGGTCGCGGTATCGTTGACGTCATGCCGTCCACGCCGGGCCTGCCGCTCTTTCATCTTTACGGCGATCCGCCGGACGATCAGGCATTTGATTTCATTCACATCGAGACCATTGCGTCGCGCTCCTCGATGCACGACTGGACGATCCGCGCCCACCGCCACCGCAACCTGTTCCAAATTCTGGTGATCGAGCGCGGCGGTGGTGAGATGACATTTGAGGCAGCGACGCTGGCCTTTGCGGCTCCCGCCGCGATCCTGGTGGCACCGACCGTCGCCCACGGCTTTCGCTTCCGACCACAAATCACCGACGGTTGGGTGGTCAGCTTCACGGAGGACGTTGCTGAAGGCCTCGGCGACCAGTCGGGAGCGGCCCTGTCGCGGCTCAAGGTGCTGGCCGGCGAGCCGATCGTGCCGCTGGAAACGTCGACCGAAATCCGCCGCCTCATCGCGCTGTGCACCGATCTCCACGAGGAGGGCTTCCTGGCCCGCGAGGGTTATCGCCTTGCCATGCGCGGCCTGCTGGCGCTGATGGCAATCGAGGTGGTCCGTCTAGCTGTCAGTCGCGCGCGGTCCGGATCGGTAACGCTGCGGCCCGCGGATGCAACCGTCGAGGCGCTGCGGCGTCTGGTCGAGGAATATTTCCGCCGCGAGCGCCAGATCGGTTTCTACGCCAAGACGCTTGCCATGACGCCTGACCGCCTCAACGATCACGTCAAGCGGGTCACCGGCGTCACCGCTGGTCATCTGATCCGACAACGCGTGCTGACCGAGGCAAAGCGTCAGCTCGTCTTCACGACCCAGCCGATTCACGAGATTGCTTATTATCTGGCCTTCGCGGATCCCTCGCACTTTGCCCGCTTCTTCAAGAAGCAGACCGGCATGACGCCGCAGATGTTTCGCGAGGGCCGGGGCGGGTAGGGCCACCAAACATCGAGG
>Ga0187783_10001893_pt1 | contig 15506 bp, 15 predicted proteins | sample 1015_SJ02_MP02_2_FD_132471 | JGI IMG/M metagenome (GOLD analysis project Ga0187783, IMG submission 132471) | Tropical peat soil microbial communities from peatlands in Department of Meta, Colombia - 1015_SJ02_MP02_20_MG | ecosystem: Environmental > Terrestrial > Soil > Wetlands > Peat | place... | reverse complement strand
TTGAAGAAGAATGCGCATCGCCTGTTCGTCACCTGCGCGCTGGTCAACCTGTTTGTCAGTCGCAAGAAACTATTGCTGGCGGTGGGTTAATTTAGGCTCCTCCATGTTCGCCTGGCCCAACGTGGTGAGAACGGCGGTGCGAAACAAGACCCAGAGTTCGAGACTCGCGCCGCAAGTAGCATTTTCCAGAGCACCGACATTAGTTGACTTAGAAACAGTGCTTATTCAGAGTGTCCCTAGAGTCAAAAAAGTCTGAAAGGCGAAAGCCGCCTGCGGCGTCGGCCTTTATCCCTGCTCTCGCTGGCTGTCCCAAACACGTATGCCTACCCGTGGATAGGAACGAGAGTGGATTCGGAGCTTCCTAGCAGTACCGAAACCGTGTTTGCCTCTCGAGTCCCAAGCCTAGGACGATCTCGTTTTTCCGCTCATCATGTCGCATTCGATTCGCGACAAAGTCATCGATGACGGGCAAAACGCAAACCAGCTGCGAGTGTCCTGCATCCGTGCCGAGAGGCGCCCCTCACACGGGGCAAAGCGAGTCACCGCCCATGGTCGGCAAACCTCAAAGAATTGGGAGAATCGGCAGAAGTCATCCATACATGGATGCGCCAGTCATTTTATGAGATGGCGAGTCGTCTTGGAAACCGAACATTCCTGATGGTGATGAGCACAATCGGGAAGTCCAGGGTCTAAGGAGTTCCGCCCATCGATTTTGGGAGACGTTTCCGAATGGCTCCCGAGTGTCTTGGTACATGAATCCACTTTGGGACCAGGTCAGCTGTCTCACGAGGAAGGAGTATCGGACCTAGCCTCAATGAGATCGCACCGACGTCGAGCCCAAGGCGCGCCAGTCGGCCGAACGCCACCGCCCTGGCGGCATTCGCCTCAGTCGCAGCGTACAGGCCAATCGCGCCGCAGAGTAAGGCACGATGTTAGTCACGATTACCATCCCATTTGGCCCATCCGCTTAAGGATAATCGCAGCGTAGCTATTCATGCGCTCGGGGCGTCGCTTCAGCGGAGCTGGCAGGATTGCAGCCAGCCGTGCCGCCTGTTGCCGGCCGATACTCCGGGCCGTGGTTTCCTCGTAATAACGACACGCCGACTCTGCGCCATAAACACCAGGGCCCCACTCGACCACGTTGAGATAGATCTCCAGAATGCGCCGTTTGCCGAGTATGAATTCGGCCACCGGTACCAGGCTGACCTCCGCGCCCTTGCGGAGGATAGAGCGCCCCGTTCCGAAGAATAGGTTTTTTACCAGTTGCTGCGTAATGGTGGAAGCTCCGCGAGTGCGATCGCCTTCCAAATCCTCTTCGGCAGCAACTTCGATCTCGTGCCAATCGAAGCCATGGTGCTGGTAGAAGTGCGCGTCCTCTGCGGCGATTACAGCGTGCTGGAGATCCGGCGAGATTTGGCTGAGCGGAATGAATTGGCAGCGTTCGCGATACGGCGCCTGGTGAATCCGGGCCTGCAAGCGGCGCTCGATGTGCACCGCGGTTGTCGGTGGGTCGATCCACCGGGTCGCCACGAGGATCAGCGCGGCAAGCGACCAAAGAAGCACCACGCCGCCGACGAGCCATCGAATAAGAAATCGGCAGAAACGCATCCGAAGCGGCGTCTTGGTGTGTGGGTTCGGCATTTCAGGCAGATTTCAGAATAATAAATCAGCCTTGCGGAAGGCCCCTTGCGAGCGCCGGCGGTCCGACGGGAAGGCTCAGAGCCTCGATGGCGAAGCGCTACAGGGCATTGCAGTGAGCCTTCGACAGGGTCGAGCAAGCGCTTGCCTGGTAGGATTCGCCGGCCGATCAAGCGATCAAGCCGATTCGGCAAAACGCAGTGAGAACCGGATGTTTCTCGTTGAAGGCCTTGCTCCAGTGACCGACGCATGTAGCCTGCGCGGGCTCCGATGTGGTCGGCGATGTTATGAGGGAGTCGGATGTACATTGATCTTCGCGGCCATCTGGACAGGCATGAAATTTCGCGGCGCCGACGGTCGAGGGCCATTTGAGTATAGCGGCCGACCCCCCTTGAGGCACCCGTGCGCTCACGTATGTCGCAACGGCATTCCCTACTCATCAAGCCTGCTGACGCTATTCTGGATCGCGTTTGTCGACAAAGACGTGGTAGGTAACTGCATCCCAGGCGTTATGAATGCCGATGAATAGTAGCAGGAGCGCGGCTGCTCCAACGGCAAACATGGCAGTAGGTGTCCTGGAGCGCATGGCATAGGCGGATCCGGCCAGTGTTGCATAAGCAGCGAACGGCAGTAGAACGTGAAAAAGCCAGTCCTCAAATTGCGGCGTGTATGCGCGTTGCATTCGCATACGCCGAACCACGATGATCTCGTACACGATGCCACCGAGACCCATTAAGCCCCAAAGGGCTGCGGCACTGGCGACTCCGCGCCACGGAGCACAGGCTATCCCGGAAAGCAGCAGAACCGCTCCGAAGTGAACTACAGTGGGTGTCCCAAACGCGCCGCCGGCTTGCGCCTGATCTGCCACTATAGGCCTATTAGCGATGAGCGTTATGACCACAAACTGCAATCCTATGAGAGCGCCTGCGGCCGACCCCATGATTACGTAGAAGTTCGCCCATTCGGCAAGTGCAGTCACAACCGTCATCTCGTGAACCCAATCCCATTTCTAAGGCTACCAACCAGACTGTAGCTTCTTCGCAGCCTCTGGTTGGAACCTCATCAGGCTATCAGCGCGTCCGCGAGAAAAGGCGTGCGGCTCACAATGCTTGAAGTGAAACCAAGCTGGTGAGTCGTCGCGTTTGACATCGCGCATCGGCGGTTGACCGAAGAGACGTTTGTATTCGCGAGTGAACTGACTCGTGCTCTCATATCCAACGTCGAAAGCCGCCCTTGTGGCATCCACTCTCGACGAGCATCTTCTCTCTCGCGCCGATCAATCGAAGCTGTTTGTGATATTGCCATGGGCCTAAGGAAGTTACCGTACGGAAATGATGGTGTAGAGTCCCAGATGCCAATGCCTGCAACAGCTGCGAGTTGGTCGAGACGAAACGGTTTCGTGGAATTAGCTCTCACCCAAGCGAGTGCCTTGGCTGTTCCGCGGCCCGGATCATCCAATCTCGCGATCGCGTGCAGGCGATCTCCGTGCGGATAGTGCAGTAAGCGGTAAACGATTGTTCGGCAAATCAAATTGCAGAAGAACGGTAGCAAATCCAGGAGTCCAATACAGGGCTGCAGCAGATCGTCCCTCGTTTCGCCAGCAGGGGTAGTGCGAACATCAAGCTCAAGAAACAAGGCGAGCAGCGGCACTTTTTCACTGGCTGCGACAATCTCGCTGACGAGAGGGACCTCGACGGACGTCACGATAAACGTCGATTCGTGACAAAGGGTACGTTGTCCTCCCGAGCGTAACGCGTTTTCGTCTCTGAGCCACCAGCGCCTGCCGGCCTCACACTCCGCGGCGTAGCCAGCAATCGGCGCGGTGAGTCGATAGAGGGTGAGACCTGGTATCGCCGTTGCATGTTCACCCGGCGTGCGAACATGAGCAGCAATTTTGCGGGCCAGCTCAGCCCGCATTCCAACGACTCCCGAATGTCGGTCTCCACCCGGCATTTTGTTTTGCTTCATGTTGCTCCCGCCGCTCAACGCGTCGTTCCTAGAGTATCGCCAAAGTCCCGCTGCGAACGAACAAAAACGAGTGCAGGGCGACAAGAATAGGCAAGAAATCGGCAAGCTCGTTATAGCGCGGTAACCGCGCTCTCGCCTAAATTGAATGGAACTCGTGGGGAAGACTTCAAAACCGACAATACGTAAGCGAGACCCGTCGCGACTTCAAAGCCAAGGGCAGGCGAACGCCGATCGTGGGCCAGCCTGAAGGATAGGCTTCCAAAACGAAAATGCTTTTTCAATCCTTGGATGGAGTCGAGCTCGAAGGATGGTTCATTCCCGCAAACTCAGACCGCCTGGTCATTGCCAACCCCTTCTTGCGGGGAAATCGTTACGGCAACCCGGGCACCTAGAGCCATGGCTCGGTCCGGTGCTGAAGCCGCTTGGCGGCTCGGAAGCAAACATGACCCCTCACTACAAAGCGTTGCAGGATGCGAGGTTACAAGATCTTTGTGGATGACATCAGGAACCATGGCCGGAGGGGCATTGGCTGCAGCGGCATCGTGGGAATTGGCCCAGGCGCTATTGTCAGAAGTAGTACCATTTGACAGTCCATCTACCTTATTTTAGTCTAGGCATGTTTCAAATATGCCTATAAGCGTGTGCCTATGGGGCATCCCAAGAAACCCGAACCGCGTGATCTGTTTCCTGGCGCGCTGGAAATGATGATTTTGCAGTCGCTCCGGCGACAGCCGATGCATGGCTATGCGCTGGTCCAGCACATCCAGCAGCGCTCGAATGATTTGTTACAGGTGGAGGAAGGCTCTCTCTACCCTGCGTTGCAGCGCATTCTGAAGCAAAATCTGGTCAAGGCTGAGTGGGAGATTTCGGCGAGCAACCGCAGAGTGCGCACGTATCGAATTACTCTGGCCGGGATCAAGCACCTGGAACGTGAAGTGTCCCGTCTTGACCGAATGCTCGAAGGTATTTCTCTGGTTCTCTCAACCGCCAAGACTTAGGAGCCGCGTATGTCCTGGTTCCGCCGACTCTTTCTGCGACGCCGGATCTACTCTGATCTGTCGGAGGAGATTCAGCAGCATCTCACGGAGAAGATGGAAGCGCTCATGGCGGAGGGGATGAGCCGCGACCAAGCAGAATATGCAGCGAAACGCGCGTTTGGCAATGTAACCCGGATCGAGGAATCCGCACGCAAAGCGTGGATGTGGCCGAAAACGGAGAGTATCGTCGCAGATTTTAGGTTCGCGACTCGGAAATTGCTTCGCTCGCCTGGTTTTGCCACGACCGCCATGCTGACGCTGGCGCTGGGCATCGGGGCAAATGTTATCGTCTTCAGTGTATTAAATGGCCTCATTCTAAAGCCCTTGGATGTGCCCCATCCTGAGAATTTGTTTCACATCCTTCACGGAAAAGAAGGTTATAGCGGGCAATCCTACCGGGATTATGTTGACTATCGCGATCGCGACCCTTCCTTTAGTGGAGTGCTGGCCTGCCAATATCTTCATGTTGGACTCAAAGTCGGAGTTTCGGTGATGCCAAGTTGGGGCTTCGCCGCGTCGGGGAACTACTTCGATGTACTTGGCGTGCAGCCCGCACTTGGACGTTTCTTTCATGCCGCGGACGAACATGGCCCAGGCTCCGCTCCCTATCTTGTGATTAGCCATGATTTGTGGCGCGGACAACTCAATCGCGATTCCAATGTTCTCGGAGAAACGGTCGAACTCAACAAGCATCCTTTCACCGTGATCGGTGTAGCCCCGGAAGGCTTCCATGGAACAGACGCACTCTTCTGGCCCGACTATTGGATCCCGATTATGAATGCAGCGCAGGTGACGAGCTTTGATGATTTGCCTTATCGGGATCACTTTGCGTTTGAAGTGTTTGGCAGGTTAAAAGCGGGGCTTACTCCGGCCCAAGCCAACGACAGTTTGAATGCTTTGGCAAGTCAGATGGCCAAAGAGGATCCAAAAGATGACGGACTAAGCGTCCGCGTACGAGTACCTGGGCCGGCAGGAGATGACCGTGATCCCACGAAGGCGGTTTTATCAGGCATCATGTTATTGGCCTTTCTTGTACTCTTTGCTGCATGTGCCAATCTTGCCAGCATTTTCGCGGCGCGGGCGGCTGATCGCAGCGGAGAACTGGCCATTCGCCTTGCGATTGGCTCTTCCCGCTGGGTCGTGTTACGCCAATTGGTCGTCGAAGCAGTGGTTGTATCGATTGCCGGCGGCTTATTGGGGTCTCTTCTCGCCAGGCTTGCGTTAGGCGTGCTCAGCCACTTGCGGCTCTCCGGGGATTTTCCAACCCATTTCCCGATTTTTCCCGATGCGCGTGTGTACCTGGCAGCGCTCACGTTGTCGGTTGCCAGCGGCCTGGTGTTCGGTTTGCTTCCGGGGCGGCAAGTTTGGCAGACCGATGTGATGCAGGCAATCAAGAGCGGGTGTCTGTCTACTCAGTCTTTTCGTCGCTTTGCGCTGCGCGACGTATTGCTAGTCATACAGATCGTCGTATGCACACTTCTGGTTACTGCCACCCTGGTCGCGATACGAGGAATGAAACGCGCCCTCCATGAACCATTGGCGTTTCAGCCGGAAGGCGTCACGCTAGCCTGGGCCGACCTGCGCATGGCCGGACATACGGATGAAGAAATTCTTTCTCTACAAAAGAGAATGACGGACGCAGCGGCCGCCATTCCCGGTGTGACCGCAGCCTCAGTCGTGGATAGCGTGCCATTCCGAGGCGGAGGCGAATGGTTTGTTTATCGATGGGGAACGACGGATTTTCTGCCTTCACATAAAGCCTTCGCAGCTCAGACATTTCTGATCGCACCCAGTTATCTGAAGACTGCCGAAACACCGTTGCTGGCGGGTCGTGATTTCACTTGGCATGACGACAGCAAGTCACCCGAAGTTGCCATTGTCAATGAGACCTTCGCCCATCGATTATTTGGGGACACCCCGGCAATTGGACAGCGTTTTGCCCTCTGGGAAACCGCTAAATATGAAGTAGTGGGAGTTGTCGCAGACGGGAAATATCTATCTTTCACTGAAGAACCTCAGCCAGTCATGTTTCTGCCTCTGGCACAAGGCGTGGGCGGAGTCATGTCCAGCACCGCAACCATACTCGTGCGCTCTCATCTGCCTGCAGATCAAGTCACCGCGGCACTGAATCATACGCTCCGCGACATCGAACCTAATGCTCCGTTCACGATACGGCGGTGGGCCGACGTCATCGATCTCTCTATGCTTCCCGCCCGCACTGAGACGGCCGCACTCTGCGTCATGGGGCTGCTGTCCGCCATGCTTGCTGTTACCGGTGTCTTTGGAATGGCGTCGTACGCAGTTTCAAAGCGCATGAGAGAACAAGGCATACGCATGGCGCTGGGCGCGCAACGTAGTCAGGTGGTGCGCTCGACTTTGTCCAGGCCGCTGCTTTTGCTGCTCAGTGGATCGGCTCTCGGGCTTGGGGCGGGGGTGTTGACCAGCGGCCTGCTCGCGCACTTTATCTCATTGGCCACACCTCGCGATCCTCTGGTCTTGTTTGGTGTGTTCCTTACGATGACGCTTCTCGGCTTGCTTGGCACCTGGATTCCCGCAAGTCGTGCGCTGGCAATTGATCCGGCGCGGCTCTTACGAGACTCATGAGCGATCGGGTCAGAACACAAACCTGGTAGGTTGCAGATTACGCTTGGATCACAGGGCCGGATTCCTCCGCTGAAGCCCCCATGGCCCCTGAATCGCAGCCAGCAAGACTGAGCCTTTCCTCACTTGGTTCGCCCTGTTGCAGATTGGTACCGACCTATTTCGCTCTCTAGCCGGCGGTCCCACGCTATCTGCGCGACCGTTCTCCGGTATCAGGTGTTCCTGGACGTCTGCAGTGATCAGCATTGAGCTGGGGCCCATCTGCCCTTTCACGAAGGAAGCCAGATTTCCGAAGGTCGGGCATGAAAACGGAAGCAGCGCAGCCCTGCCTTCTCGAGGCGCCGGTCCTAGGTCGTGGGAATAGGCCGCCAGGAATGCTCGGGTTCGAAAGGCGGCCCCCTTGTATAATCTCGACGCAACCCGAACACCCGATCGGGAGGAGTGCGCTCTCATGTTGATGCGAGTTTTCAACGGTAGGGGAGTGTGGCTAGGGGCTGGAAGGTCCTTGTTGAGTACGGTGAACTTGACCTTTTCAGTTTTTCTTGCCGTCTTGGTCTGCGTCTCCGGAACTTTTGGCCAGATCAACTCTTCCTTCTACGTGTCAACGACGGGTGATGATGCGAACCCTGGCACGCAAACAGCACCTTGGCGGACGGTTCAACATGCAGCAGATATTGCTCGGGCAGGCAGCACCGTCAACGTGCGGGGCGGGGTCTACGAAGAGCTCGTGAGCATCAAGGCATCCGGCAACGCGACGGATGGTTACATTACTTTTAGAAGCTATCCAGGCGAGACGGCTGTTCTGGACGCAGAGCATTTCGCTCCCGAGGGGAGGAGCAGCATACTGACCATTCACGACAAGAGCTACGTGAGAATCGAGGGCTTTGAGCTGCGGAACTACCGCACCGCCGAACACCGGGTCACTCCGCTAGGCATAAGCGTAATGGGGGCTGGCTCTCACATCGAATTGCTGAAGAACAACGTACACCATATTGAGCAGAATTTTGAGGGGCGTGACGCTCCCGGACGGGGCGGCAACGGATTTGGGATTGCTGTCTATGGTACCGACGCAAAGACTCCCATCAGTGAACTGGTCATTGACGGCAATGAGGTGCATCACCTCAAGACCGGTTCGAGCGAATCGCTGGTAGTGAACGGGAACGTCACGAACTTTCGCATCACGGATAATGTTGTTCACGACAACAACAACATCGGAATCGACGTCATCGGTCTTGAACGTACCGCCCCCGACCCTGCCGTCGACCAAGCTCGTGACGGAGTCGTAAGCGGAAATCTGGTATACAACATTACCTCGCGCGGCAATCCCGCCTACGGTGAGGACCAGTCTTCCGATGGTATTTACGTGGACGGCGGCACCAGGGTCTTGATCGAACGGAACATCATTCATGACGTGGACTTTGGAATCGAACTGGCCAGTGAGCACCGCAACCGCGCCACCAGCTATGTCACGGCGCGGAATAACCTTGTTTATCACTGTAATACCGCGGGTGTGTCCATCGGGGGCTATGCGCCGGAGCGGGGACGTACCGATCACTGCACCGTAATCAACAACACGCTCTATGAAAACGATACGGCGGAAACAGGGTCCGGTGAGTTCCAAATGCAGTGGAACATGGAGGACGATTCCTTTAAGAACAACATCGTGTATGCAGGGCCGCGCTGTCTTATGACGCTGAATAAATCTCAAGTCGAAAGAAACCAGCCGCCCGTCACCATCGATCACAACCTTTATTACTGTGTCTCCGGATCGAAGGCAAGCACCTGGAGGGAGACTTCCCTCGTCATCACAGGGTTTGACAAATATGTTCAGTCAACGGGCAATGACCCTCATTCTCGCTTTTTGGATCCTCATTTTGTCGATCCTTCTGCAAAGGACTTTCACCTGCGATCAGATTCTCCCGCCATTGCCGAAGGGGTGAATGAAGGAGTACCGGTGGGCGAATTGGATCTGGAAGGCTCACCCCGTGTCAAATCCGGGGAGATCGACATCGGCTGCTACCAAAGACAATAAGAGCAATACTTGCGGAACTCGGTGTAACGCGTTCCTGGGCTTGTGATAGCATTCGGCTGTTATGGCTATCGCGTCGCACGTATCGCGCTTCCGATATCAGGATCGGGTGATTCCTTGGCTCCTGCTCCTCGGTGCAGTCTCGGCGGCCGCCGGCCAGCAGCAAGCGCCCGAATCAACCCCGAACGCTGCTACGGCCGAAAGCGCAGCCGTTTCTCCGCAAACGTCGTACACCATCCAGGTCGCTGCATCCCAGGAGTGGACCGACACGGCGATCGACTTGCGGGGTGGCGAGAAGCTGAAAATCACCGCCGAGGGGACCATCACATACAGCAAAAAGAAAAAGACTTTCGGTCCCACCGGAATTCCCCGCAGCTTGGCGGACCTGGTCCATGAGTATGCCGTGCCCGACGGAATGCACGGCGAGCTGATTGGAAGGCTGGGCTCGGGCGACAGTGGCGAAGCCTTTGAGGTGGGCAATGCCCTCACCTACAGCGCTCCCGTCGCCGGGCGGTTGTTCCTAGGAATCAACCAAAGTATGCGCGACGCTGCGGAAGCGACGGGCACTTTTGAAGTGAAGATCACAGTACTGGAGCAGGGTTCGACGACGGCGGTCGGAGGTCCGGCGGAAACTACGATCCCGGGCATAAGCCTGGCGCTGCTGGAAACCCTCCCGCGGCGCGTCTCGGACGACAAGCACAACCCCGGCGACATGGTGAACGTCCTGCTCATCGGAGACGAAGATGAGGTCGTGAAAGTCTTCACCACCGCCGGGTGGGTGAAGGTGGATAAGTCGGTGGGAAGCACGTTGGAGGCGGGGCTTGCGGACGCGTTGGAGAAGAAGGACTACCTCACCATGCCGATGAGCACACTCTATCTGTTCGAACGCCCGCAGGACTACGGTTTTGCCCACGCCGAGCCCGTGCGCGTGGTTATGTCGCGCAATCACTTGCGCGCCTGGAAATCGCCCTACCAGATCAACGGGCGCCCTCTATGGTGTGTCGCCGCCACCCACGATATCGGTTTGGAGCGTGATCAGAGGAATGATCTAATAACCCACAAGATCGATCCGGCTATTGATGGCGAGCGCGAGTATGTCAACGAGACTCTGTCGGCGACCGGTCTGGTCATAGCTCGCGGCCATGTCACGCCAGCGAATCCGCTAACCGCCGCGAAGACGGCGACGGGGGGAGAGTTTCACTCCGATGGACGGATTCTGGTGCTGGCGTTGAAGAGTGACGAGTGAAAGCCAGTCAGATGCGTGGGGTGAGGAAGGGTGCCGAGGAGTCCTGTTCTCGTCCCCTTCCCGTGTTTGTTCCTCGCTTTCCCGCGCCTGTACATTCAAGAACCCAGCATTCAGCGAAAAAGCCAGCCAACCGCTGCCTCTCCCTTTTTCCAAAAGCCTTGCCCCGATCGAATACCCACTGTGTCGTTTTTTAGAAGCCATGAACCTGGGCTGAGTTGACTGAGCTAATCTACAACGCGAGCTCGAAAAGCGCTCGTACCGGGAGCGAAGCCTTCTACAAGAAAGCTGGCTTCAGTCTCGCCACGTGCCTCTGTAATTCCTGCTGTCATCGCGTCAGCAAACGGATCCTGGTTAGCGAGGTCAGGTCGAGAAACTTTGCGTCAGGGAGGCCGGCGATTACTCTTTCACCAGCCAGGCCAACGCCTCTTCGCGAGTTTTAAATGTCGGCAGATCGCGCTGGGAAAAGTTCTTAAGGTGTTCGTAGAACACACGTGGCAGGGTATCGGTTCCGTACCATGCGGACCGCTTGAGATGCGGACGGTCATAAACCGTGCCTTGCTTCATCTGTTCCACCGCATTGCGGTCAAACTTCGCTCCGGTGAAATCCGCCAACAGAAGGACAGAGCCCTCGGGCTGTTCGGTCACGTAGCTGGGAACCAGGCGCACGAGGTTTTCCAACTCCTTCGGAGAGCAGTGCGAACCATCCACGAACAAGATCTTCTTGCCTTGATGCTCAATGAATCGGGTGCGGTCTTCCATAGGCAACTCCGAACGACAACCAGCGACGCAACGGCCGCCTCGCCAGCCGGTATCTAGCAAAGGTAGCAAAGATTTCGTCACAGCCCTAATTTTCGTCCGGCAGCGAGGAAGGGCAATGTGGGTGTGCCCGGATACTCGAACCGTCCTGGGTCTCGCCGACGTGCCGGATATGGGTGCACAAGCACATTCTGTGGCTGCGTGCCGCCCGGGCGAGTCGGGAATGACCAATCATTCGAAAACTGGAGGGACAGTGCACGAGTACTCGCGGACACCATGAACAAGTCCATGCAGCTGCCAGAGTGCTCGACGCCAAAAGAAGGCAAAGGGAACTGGTTCAACTTTCAACCGCTTAAGCGCATGCCGCCCTCTGAGGCGGTGGTCAGGGAAAAAATGTCGAGAGCAAGCAATCTCTAATGGCCGGGTTCTTACCTTGGACGGGCAACGGAGTCAGAGCCACAGCAACGGCGCTAAGCCGAGCGCAGCGAGACCTGCCAGCAAGCCGAGGCTCTGCGTCCCCGTCTTCCGATCCGCCCAAGTGTAAGCATAGACGCCTTTGATCAAGTTGTTGCTGGCAGCAGCGATTGTGACCGCAACCGCGGCAGTCTCGAGCGGGGTGAGCGTGCCTGCGGCTTGGGTCATTCCCATGATGAACGGATCAACGTCCGTAATCCCCATGATTGCCGCAAGGGTGTTGACCCCAGTCCTTCCAAGGTAGGTAGCAGCCAACTGAGTTGCCACGAGCATCGTCAAGAACAACAGAGCAAAAACAAGGGCTGCCAGCAGTTCGAGCGGGTTCTTAGGCTCGAACTCTCGCTTGATCTCCGCCCTCGGTACATCTGCCCGGCGCGACCATAACCACCCCGCCGCGATGGCCACGGTCGCAAGTATGAGAAATGCCGGTGCTAGCCTAGCTACGAGGTGGCGATTGAAAATGGCGATAAGAACGACCAGGCGCACATACATGACGCCGGACGCTATCAGAATTCCGCCCGAGAACAGGTGAGAGTGCTCCTCACGTGCGGCCCTTTGTGACATCACAACCGTTGTAACCGTGGACGAATACGCTCCGCCAAGGAACGCAGCCAGCACCACTCCCCCACGTTCCTTTGTTACCTTCTGTAAGACGTAGCTACCATACGATATCGTGCTCACAGCGACGACGACCAGCCAGGTCTTGAAAGGATTGATGTGAAACCGGCTGAATTCTTGCTTGGGCAAAATAGGCAAAACCACTGCCGTGAGCAAAAGAAACTTGGCGAACGTGAAAATCTCTTCCGGGGGAATACGGGTGGCAAGCCTTTCGAGGACAGCCTTGAGCTCCAGCAGTAATAAACTCGCCACGCTCAAAGCCGTAGCAATCCAGAAGTGCCCATAGTAAACCAGTGCGCCAACCAGGAAGGTCGCCAAACCAGACATTTCCGAAGTGACGCCGGCAACCTCGGAGGTAGAAAGCTTGTGCCAATACGACAACGCCAGGAAGCCGCCAACGACCAAAAATCCGAGCGTCAAGGGAAGAAGTTGCGTACCGGATAAAATGGCGACAGAGTAGCCGATCAATCCAATCAGAGGGAATGTGCGCACGCCGCCGAAGCCGTAATACTTCGCTGCAGCCTTGTGTTCTTCTCGTTCCAGCCCGATTAGGAAAGACAAGAAGAGGACTAGAAGGATCTTCACGGCTTCAGGCGGCAAGTACTGGTAGACATTCACCAAAGGCGTACCTCCAATCAACAGCCCGCGTTCAGCCTGTGTCTGACGGCTATGAACCGTGAGCCCAGGCACCTTGCTCACGACGTACCCAGCTACGCTACCCAAGAGCATCTGCGCTAGTCCAGATCGGCCATGGGTTCCCAGGACGATCCGCTGGCGGTTCAATTCCAGCGCGGCATCCACCATGGCTGGACGTGTCGCTGCCTCAGGAATGGCAGTCTCGACAGTCGTATCAAGGTCTTCCGTTCGCTGATGCACCTGGCGGCCAGATCGCAGAGGAGACCCAGCGAATCATTTCCACCCTCCATAAGGTATATTGGCAGCGGCCGCCACATCGCAACCCCACCCGCGATCCTCAGACTGTCCTGCGCTGGCCCACCTGCAACGGCACCATGCAGCAACACCTGGGGAGAGTGTCCTGGAGTTAGTGAACAGCGCGTTCGCTACAATTTGGTGGGGAGGCGAACCTGCCAGTTGGTGGACGGCTGGGCTCCACAATTTCGACCTGTTCCCCGGCGCGCGCAACGAGAGCGCACCGCGCAGCCATGCTAGGGCCTCCAGTCCTGCCTCCCTTCCTAGCCGAGGGGTTCTTGGTAAAGAGCAGGGCTGGCAAGGGAGACGTCAGAGATCGGCGCTTCGTGCCACTCAACCTACAGATGAAACGAGCGAGGCTTTGAGGAGGAGGAAATTGGCAAGCTACATTGGCGCAATTGATCAAGGCACCACCAGCACCCGGTTCATCGTGTTCGATCGCAGGGGACGGGTTGTGACCACCGCTCAGAAAGAGCATGAGCAGATTTACCCCAAGCCCGGCTGGGTAGAACACAACCCGGAAGAGATCTGGCAGCGTACGCGCGAGGTGATCGCCGAGGCAACCGGGAAGGGCAACATTCGCCCCGCCGACCTGGCTGCCATCGGGATCACCAATCAGCGCGAAACCACAGTGGTGTGGAATCGCCAGACCGGCAAACCGGTTGCGAATGGTCTCGTGTGGCAGGACACACGAGTAGCGGACTACGTAGCTGAACTGGCCAAGGGCAAGGGCCAGGACCGGTTTCGCGGCAAGACCGGACTGCCACTCACCACTTACTTCAGCGGCTTAAAGATCCGCTGGATTCTAGAACATGTGGAGGGTGTGCGTGCAATGGCCGAGGCAGGGGACGTCCTGTTCGGCAACATCGATACCTTCCTGGTGTGGCACCTGACGGGAGGCCCGAAAGACGGTATTCACATCACCGATGTCACGAATGCCAGCCGCACGCAATTGATGGATCTTGCAACCTTGTCTTGGGATCCAGAGATTCTCGACGCTTTCGGCATCCCCGAAGCCATGCTGCCGCGAATCCGCTCGAGCAGCGAAGTCTACGCCCAAGCGGAAGTTCCTGAATTGAGGGGTGTCGCCATCGCCGGAATCTTGGGAGATCAGCAGGCGGCGCTGCTCGGACATACCTGTTTCCGTCCAGGAGAAGCCAAGAACACTTATGGCACGGGGTGTTTCCTATTGATGAACACCGGTGAGCGGGTGTTCCATTCCACCTGCGGCCTGCTTACAACTTTGGCTTACAAGCTGGGTGACCAGCCCGCCCATTACGCTCTCGAAGGCAGCATTGCCATTAGCGGGGCGCTCGTGCAGTGGGTTCGCGACAACCTCGGCTTAATTCAGAAGAGCTCCGAAATCGAAACCCTGGCGCGGTCGGTTGCCGACAACGGAGGCGTGTATTTCGTGCCCGCTTTCTCTGGCTTGTATGCCCCCTACTGGAAGGACAATGCAAGAGGCGTGATTGCCGGCCTCACTCGCTACGCTAATAAAGGCCACCTTGCACGCGCAGTGCTGGAAGCGACGGCCTTTCAAACCCTCGATGTGGTTGAGGCGATGCAGAAAGATACGAACATCAAGCTTGACGTGTTACGAACCGACGGCGGCATGGCCGAAAACGAACTGTTGATGCAATTCCAGGCCGACATACTGAATCTGTCGGTGATTCGTCCAGTTACAAGGGATGCCACGACGGCGTTGGGCGCAGCATACGCGGCCGGCTTGGCGGTAGGGTACTTCACCGATCTTGATGACCTGCGTTCCAACTGGGCAGTGGATCGTACATGGAAACCGAAGCTTAGCGAGGCCGAGCGGCAGCACATGTACTCCCTGTGGAAGCGGGCAGTCAGCAAGTCCCTGGATTGGGTGGACTGATTCCAGCGAAGGAAGAACGAGGGCAAGGAGATGAAGTGAAACCCCGCTGCCGACCCTCGCTTGACCGTTCGACCAAGGGTTCGTTTCTGGGCAGGCATGGCGAGTGAGCCAGTAGAGAGAGTAGGCCGGCAAAAACCTCCATGCCGCTCTATCAACCACCACCACCCGGCGCTTTGCGGTTCACATTTTCTTCAGTGCGCGTGGCTGCCGACACCGGAAACCCTGAAACACGCCCCGTGGCGGCTGAAATTTACCCAAGCCGCAGGACTCTGGAGCCAACGATGTTTTCCGGCCGATGATACTATTTTCAGCGATGAATTCGCTACGGGC
>Ga0187783_10001892_pt1 | contig 15511 bp, 18 predicted proteins | sample 1015_SJ02_MP02_2_FD_132471 | JGI IMG/M metagenome (GOLD analysis project Ga0187783, IMG submission 132471) | Tropical peat soil microbial communities from peatlands in Department of Meta, Colombia - 1015_SJ02_MP02_20_MG | ecosystem: Environmental > Terrestrial > Soil > Wetlands > Peat | place... | reverse complement strand
TCGCTGCCGGCTCCGCATGCCGTCTTCGCGCGTCTTGACGGCGGCTCGTTTCGCCTGGCCGCGCAGCGCGGACGCCTCGTATTCTTGGAGTTTTATGCGAGCTGGTGCGAGCCGTGCAAACTCCAACTGCCGCTGGTGGAAGCCTGGGGACGGTCGCACCCCGGTGTGCTGATCGTGCCCGTCGACGTCGGGGAGGCCCGGGCCGTTGCGGCGGAGTTCGCCCGCCGGTATTCCTTGCAGGACGTCGCCTTAGACCCGTCGGCCGGCTCGCGGGCGCTCTTTGGGCTTGCCGGATTCCCGACGGTGGTGGTGGTCGACCGCAGCGGCGACATCCGAGCGCGCTGGGAAGGCCTCAACCCCGCCATCGGCCTGGCGATGAGCGGAGCCCTGAGGCGGTTGTAAGGGCGGACGCCTTGTTAGGCAGCCCGCCAGAAGAAGGGTCCCCCCCTTTGCAGGGGGGGCAGCTACGTTAGTCGTAACAGGGAAGACTGCTAGCAAACGCGACGCTGCCGTTGCTAGGGGACGCCCTTGGAGCGGCGGATCGCACAGGAGGTAAACGTGCGTTACTCCATCTTGGTGGCTGCCGGCGCTCTAGCCGTCAGTCTCGTTGCCTGTAATGCGTCAGGCACGCAATCGCTGCCGGGAAGCTCTCAAGCTTCGGCGTCGCACATAAGTCCTGCGGCGCACCTGCATCTCGTTGTGGACCGGGTCGGCGCCGGACCGAATCAGGTCCTAAAAACCTGTCCAGCTAAGTATGTTTGGTGTGAGTACGTGGGATACGGCCAACCGGTTACGTACAAAGCGTGCGTGACGGTAGCTCCGGCTTGCGCGCCGGGCCAACCCTCTTATTATTGGACCCAAAGCATTACGTACCGCTGTAACAAGTCGGACATTTGCGCGCCCCAGTCCCAACTCGCCGGATCGATTAACCCGACCTACGGCAACCCGGTGTACATTACTGACACTGCGCTCAGACCAATAAGGCAGACGAGTGGCTACGTCAAGTTCATTCAGCCGCTCTCAGCTTGTACTGGGAGTAATGGCTCTGGGACTTGCTACACCGGCACCGTTGGGATCATAGCGGTGATCCCTCCCAACTAAGCGCGCCATTCGAACCGATAGACAACGGAGCTCGGTGACAACCGGGCTCCTTCGTTTATCGGGTTAGCGCCCTTTCCAAACCGGCTTGCGCTTTTCTAAGAACGCGCCCGTGCCTTCTTTGATGTCTTCGGTATCGACCAGCGTTCCAAACTCGAGCGCTTCGATTTCGAGAGCGTCGTCGATTCCCAAATGGGCACCGTTATTGATCGCGCGCTTGCAGGCCGCGATCGCAAGCGGCGCCTTCGAGGCGATCGTTGTCGCGATCCGCCGCGCCTCGTTCATCAGCTCGGCGTGGGGCACGACGCGTTCTACGAGCCCAAGCCGCTGCGCCTCGCGCGCGTCGATCATCTCGCCGGTGAGGCAAAGATAGGTTGCCATGCCTTTGCCGATGCGGCGGGTAGTGCGCGCGGTGCCGCCATAGCCGGGGATGAGGCCGAGGTTGACTTCCGGTTGTCCGAACTTCGCGTTTTCGCTGGCGACAATGATGTCGCCGGCCATTGCGATCTCGCATCCGCCGCCCAGCGCAAAGCCGTTAACGGCCATGATGACGGGCTTGGCCAGCCGCTCGATTTTGCGGGTGAGGGCTTGTCCGCTGCGCGACTGCGCCGCGCCAAGGCCGGCCGAGGCGAGCGCGTTAAGCTCCGTAATATCGGCACCGGCTGCGAATGCTTTATCGCCGCCTCCGGTTATTATGACGACGCGCACGCGATCGTCGGCGGCAATAACGTCGAGCGCTTCGGAAAGCTCGGTCAATAAGCGAGTTCGCAGCGCATTGAGCACGCTGGGCCTGTTGAACGTGATGACGGCAACCGGCGCTTCGATTGAAACGAGAATATCTTCAAAAGGCATCTAAAACTTACCTTATGGTTTGATAAAGGTTGCAGGTTCCTTCGTTGCGTTGCACGGAAGCGCCCTTTGACCTATACTGAGGGCGATTTCAGGGGAGGTGACGGTGGCAGTCAGAACGGCCTACCACGAGGCATTGGAAGCGACGCGGCTCGACGTCGTGCGACTCGGCGCGCTTGCAGGCGACGCAATTCGCGTTGCGGTCGATGCACTCAATAATCGCGATGCGTCGGCCGGCGCTCGCGTGGTGGCCGGTGACGACGCCGTCGACGACTTGCGCCGCCGGATCGAGGCGCACTGCATCGAGCTGATCTGGCGGCAGCAACCGGTCGCGGGTGAGTTGCGCGAAATCGCAGCGATGCTCGAAATCGCCACCGATCTAGAACGAGTCGGCGATTATGCAGTCGATATCTCAAAGAATGCCATCAAGCTTTCGGATCAGCCGATGCGTCCGCAGCGGGTCGAGATCGATCGCATCGCCGGCGTGGCCCACGCCATGCTGCTCGACGCAATGCGCGCCTACACCGATCGCGACGCCCGTCTCGCCGGCGACGTGATCGATCGCGACGACGAGGTGGACAAGCTTTACAAGCGCAGCATCAAGCTGCTGCAGCAAGAAATGCGAGCCGATCCCGAAATCATCCGTCCCGGGACGCGCTATCTGTTCGTACTGGCATCGCTCGAGCGGGTCGGCGACCGGGCCGGCAACATCGCCTGGCACACCAAGGAGATGATCGGCGCGGAGTGAGTACGCCGCTCCCGCGGTCCGAGTTCGCCGTCACGCGGGATTACGTTTACCTCAACCACGCGTCCGCCGGCGTTTTGCCGCTCTCTTCCGTTCGGGCGATCGAATCGTTCGTGCGCCGCCACGCCCAAGCCGGCGTGCTGGGGACCTTCGCTCACGATCTCCGGATGCCCGAATATCGCGAGAGGATCGGCCGCTTCATCGGGGCCTCGGGAACCGAGATTGCGTTGCTCGCAAACACCAGCGCGGCGGCGGCCACGATCGCGGGAGGCATCGACTGGAAGCCCGGCGATGAGGTGCTGTTATGCGATAACGAGTTTCCGGCGAATTCCGTACCGTGGCTGGCGTTGCGCCGGCGCGGCGTCAGCGTTCGCTTGCTGCCGACGGCTCCCGAACGGTTGACTCCGGAGGTCTTGCGCCGGGAAATCTCGCGCCGCACCCGGCTGGTGACGGTGTCGTGGGTTTCGTACGCGGACGGCTACCGGCACGATCTTAAAACGCTTGCCGAGGTGGCGCACGCCGCGGGCGTCTGGTTTTGCGTGGACGCCATTCAGGCGCTGGGCGTCTTCCCGATCGACGTGGTCGAGACGGGCGTTGACGCGCTTTTCTCCGGCGCCGCAAAATGGATGCTCGGCGTGCACGGCGTCGCGCTGCTCTATCTTTCGCCGGCTTTTGGCGAACGCTTGGACCTAGCCATGCCGGGATGGCGCTCGGTCCGCGACATGTGGGATTTTCATAACTACGAGCAGCCGTTTTCCAACGACGCGATGCGTTTTGAATCGGGCACGCCGAACCTGATCGGAGCGCTCTCGCTCGTTGGCGCGATCGAGCTTTTCGCGCAAGCCGGTCAGGCCGCAATTGCATCGCACGTACTGCATCTCACGGATCGCCTGTGCGAAGGCCTGGCGCGAATCGGCGCCGATCTGGCGACGTTGCGCGGCGAAGGAATTTCTTCGGGGATTGTAACCTTCACGCTTCCCGGATGCGACAGCGTGGCGCTGGGGCGCGCGCTCGAACGAGAGGGGATCGTAACCACCTACCGGCAAAGCGGGATTCGAGTCTCGCCGCACGGGTACAACACGACGGTGGAGATCGATGGGGTGCTGGAAAAAGTCGCGAATCTCAGCCGCGCGGGTACGCTGGTGTAGTTTGGTGCTGGCGACGATCGTGCTTGCGGCTGCCACCGCCGCGGCCTTTCCAGCCGCAGGAATGTACCGCTACGCCGCTTCGCTCAACGGGCAGCCTGTCGGAACCTGGACCGTGAGCGTAAAACCTGCCGGCGCCGGGACTGAGATCGACGAAACCTCGGCGGCCATGATTGCGGGGATGCAGCTGGCTGCGACCGCGTCGCTCGTGTTGGGTCCGGACTTGGCGCCGATCAAATACATCGGCAGCTACCACACCCCGGAAGTGAGCCCGGGCGTCAGCGTCACGTTGACGGCTTCCTCGGCGACGATCGTCAGCGCTTTGAGCAGCCAAACGCAGCAGCGCTCGCTCGCCGCGAACACGCGGCATTTTGTGGTGATCGAGCCCGGATTGCTGGCCGGGCTCTTCGTGCTGCCCGCGCAGCTCGCATCTTGGAAAGATTCGGCGATGACGTGGATCACGCCGACTACGGGACAAGCCGCAACGCTTTCGCCCAGCGCCAACGCATCGCTCGCGCGGCCCACGGACGTGCCTGCGGCGGACGCGCTGCTTTTCATCGCGAGCCCGCTCGTGTTGACGCTGTGGTACGATCCTGCGACGCTGGTTCCCGACGAAATCGCGGTTCCGTCGCAAAACGCGGTTCTTACGCGCGAACGATCCTGAACTCGGCCGGCTCGAGTCCGGCGACTTCTTTAGAATCGAGCGGCAGATTTCGCAGCAGGCGCTCGAGTATGCCGAGCGTCACGCGGTGACTGACGACCAGCACGGCACCCCCGCCGCGCAGTCGCGGCACGAGCGGGCGCAGCCGCGCGGCGGCGTCCTCGATGCTCTCGCCCCCGGGGGGACGGAAGCGCACCGGGTCGCTGCGCCGCCGGGCCAGCAGCTGCGGCACGTAATGCTCGAGCCAGTCCAGCGTTTGGCCCTCCCACGAACCGAAATCCGTCTCGCGTAACGTGGGCTCGATTTCAAAAGGAAGATCGGGGGCGGCGAGCTCGCGCGTCTGAAGACACCGTTGCATCGGGCTGACGAGGCACCGTTCGAAAGCGAACGCTCGCAGGGCTTCGCGCAGGCGCTCGCACTGTTTGCGGCCCTGCGCGCTCAGCGGGAGGTCCGTCGTCGAGATAAAGCGCTTCGTGAGGTTGTGTTCGGTGGCGGCGTGGCGGCAAAGAACGATCTCAGCCACGGATCGACGACGTCATCACGGCGTCGTTCATCCCGTGGATGAGGCGTTTGTCGGCCGGAGCGATGGTCGCGAGAATGCCGCCGAGCCGGACGCTTTCCTCGCCCGTGACGAAGTAATAAGGGCAGAGCCGCACGCGACCTTCGTACTGGCGGATTTCGTCGCGCTCGCGGTCGAAATAGCTCTGACGCACGAGCTTGCCTTTATGGAATCGCTGCAAAATCCAAGGCGTGTGCTCGAACGAGGCTAACGCCGTTTCGATCACGCCGGTCCATTCCTCGCGGGTGAGATCGTCGCCGATCTTGACGCCGCGCGAGCCCCACGCCAGCTCGGAAAATCCCGACGGCTTCACGACATACGTTCGTTCGCTTTTGGGCAGCGAGACGAGCTGCCGAAAATCGGAGACCGGCGCTCCGCCGACCTCGAGTCCGGCAATGACTCCTTGCGGCGGAAGCGGCCGCGGATCGATCACCCAGGTTTTCGGAAAGAGACCCTGCAGTCGCGCGTAGGTTTCCTTTCCAAGTTCGGCCTGCCATAGCGGCGCGAGCGCATGATGGTGGAACAACGCAAACGCGAGCTTCTCTTCGAGCGGAGCTTTTGGCGGCGGCGTGATGCGAACCCGATTGTGGCGTGCGGCATAGAGCATCAGCTCCTGCTTGGGTATGTTGAAGAGGTCGAAAAGCTCGAAGTTGCGATAGATCGCATCGAGCCGCGCTTCGCGGCCGTCTTCGTGGCGAATGAAAAGCCCCTCTTCGCTGAACGTCACTTCCTCGGGCCGGCGCAACCAGGCATCGGCGAGGTCTAAGCGACGCAGGGATGCGGCCAGCCATGCCATTTCATTGCGGTAGTCGGCCGACTCGTCGGAAACGACGATGGCAACGGTGGGATGTTCGCTGCGGGTCGTGTTTCGCAGCATCGCCGCGAAGGCTTGCGGAATGCCGTCCGCACCGCCGATGCTCTCGATTCCGAGGCTGCAATACGCTTCCATCATTGCGCCGACGAAACCCATTCCCCCCGGAATGCTGTCGAGTTCGGTGGCCGTGAAACCGTCGGCCGTGACGATGAGATCGGGACGAATGACGCCCGGTATCTCCTGCTTGAACCGGTTCTGCCGGGCGAGTTTGACGATCTGCTGAGGCTTTCCGAGATCGAGGTATTCGGCGATGAATGCCGGGGCGGTTCCTCGCGCGCTGCGGTTGTAAAGATTGTTCAGCGCGCGGTAGAAGCTGAGAAGCTGGGGTCCAAGGTTTTCGATCGCATCAAACTGCTGCGCGGACAATGCAAACGGCTCGGGGCTGACGCGCCAGGCGATACGCTCGTTTTCGTCCTGAACCCGGAATAGACCGGGTGGTATCGCTTCGTACAGGTGGTGCGCTTGCTCGCGAGCCGTGAGGTTTGGGATCGTCGCCGTACAAGGCATGATGAAGGGCAGGGCTCCTCTATCGACAGCCGTCGGGAATCTTGGAACTGTTAAAGGCGATATAACGGCGGCGCATACGCTCTCCTAGAGTATTCCCCGTCCCATTTGGGTTGCAGCTTACTTGATGGTGATCGCGCCGGGGGTCAAGAGCGCCCCTTCGAGCCGAACCTGGCCTCGAGAGTAGGCCAGCGTCAGGTGCAGGGTTCCGGCGAGTCCCAACTTGCCAAGATCGAGGCTCTCCAATACTCGCGAGGTGCCCTCTCCTTCCAAGAAATGCAGCTCCAGCGCGCGCTGCAGGGAGCCGCCCGGCGCCGAATAGGTCGCCGCGACCGGAACGACCACTTCGTCGGCTCCGTTCGTGCGGACAGGCCCGCTGATGCAATAACTGAAGGTAACGGGAGCTCTCTCAACCGTAAGCGTTTCTACCGTGCATGATTGTGCTCCGGCGGCGGGAGCCGTGCTTGCGGCCAGGATGACGAAAATTGCAAGCGCTCGTCTCATGGATGGAAATTCGGTACGATTCGCCGCGATACCCGTCGAAGCAACCGCCGATGCGGATTCGCGTGCTGGTCTTCGCGCGTTTGCGAGAGCTGCTCGACGGCGGCGAGCGCAGCCTCAGGTTGCCCGAGGGCGCATCCGTCGAGGATGCGTGGGACGCGCTCGTTGCCGAGTTTCCGGCGATTGCGCAAGAACGCCGTTGCACTCGCGTCGCGCGCAACGGCCGGCTTGGCTCGTTTGACGACGGGTTAAACGACGGTGACGAGCTCGCGCTGTTACCGCCGGTAGGGGGTGGTTGACTGAAGTGTTCTCGATAACGACCGAATCGATCGAACCGCGAGCGCTCGAGGAAATCGTTCGCACCGGCGACGGCGGCGTCGTGACGTTTCTCGGCGTCGTTCGCGACGAGGCGAACGGCCGGCGCGTCAGCGGTTTGTCGTACGAGGCGTTCGAGCCGATGGCGGTACGCGAGTTCGAAGCGATCGCTCGCGAGGCGCGCGATCGCTTCGGCGACGTCCGCATCGCCATCGTGCACCGGATCGGCGAGTTGAGCGCCGGCGAGATCTCGGTTGCGGTGCTGGCATCGGCCGCGCATCGCGGGACCGCGTTCGACGCGTGCCGGTACGCAATTGACGAGCTCAAGCGCCGGGCTCCGATATGGAAGAAGGAGCGTTATGCCGACGGCGGTTCGGAGTGGAGGGCCGGTGGCGCATAACGTTGAGTTGTTTGTCATCGCCGCCCAGCATAATCCGGTCGCGGTACTCTGGTACAAGCCGCGGCGGGCGCGAGGCGTCTGCCTTGTCGCGGGTCACGGTTATTCGTCGAGCAAGCACAATCTCGATTTCCTCTGCGGGTTCCTCGCCGCGCACGGGTTTGGCGTTTATAGCCTGGATTTTCCCGGGCATAAGCTAGGCGCAAGCGGCGGCGAGCTACGCGGTGTCGACGACTGCGTGGACGCAATGGCGGCCGTCGTGGCGTTTGCGCGCCGGCGCGGCGACGATGACGTGTATACGCTCGGACATAGCATGGGGGGAATGACCGCGATTTTCACGGCCGCGCTTGACGATCGAATTCTTGGGACCATCGCGATTGCAACCGGGTTCGGGCGGCCGACCTCGCTGCAGACGCTTGCAAACGTAGCCAACGCGGACTTTCGCTCGTCGTACGTCGTCGGCGTTACGCTTCCCGAGCTGGTTGCGCGCGTCGACGAGCGTTACGCGCTGCTTCTCCCGCGGCTTGCAGGCCGTCCCGCGCTCTACGTGTCGGCCAACCGCGACGCGATGGTCAGCCCCACGAGCGTGCGCGAGCTCTACGATCGCGCACCCGAGCCGAAGACGTTCGCTACGATCGAAAGCGACCACACGTACGCGGGCGAGCACGCGCGAGCAACGGTCTTGGAATGGCTGAACCGCCGTCACGCGCCTGGCTCGGAGCGAGAACCGTGAACGCGCGTCAGCGCCGCCGCTACAGCCGGCATCTGCTGATTCCGGAAGTCGGCCTAGCCGGGCAAGAGCGGCTGGCAACATCGCGCGTGCTCGTGATCGGTGCGGGCGGCTTGGGCTCACCCGCGCTTCAATATTTAGCGGCCGCCGGCGTGGGGCGCATCGGAGTGGTGGACGACGATATCGTCGACGAAACCAACCTGCAGCGTCAGACCATCTTTAGCGAAGCCGACATCGGCGCCAACAAAGCTGCGGTTGCGACACAGCGGATGCGCGCAATCAACTCGCTCGTCAACGTCGACCCGATCCCGTTGCGGTTCGACGCCCGCAACGCTCGCGAACTGGTCCGTCTGTACGACCTCGTGCTCGATTGCACCGACCGGTTTTCATCGCGATATTTGATCAACGATGCGTGTTATCTGGAACGGCGTCCCGAGGTCTATGGCTCGATTTTCCGGTTCGACGGACAGGTGAGCGTCTTTTGCCCGCCTGCCGGTCCGTGTTACCGGTGTCTGTACCCGCAGCCCCCGCCGGTCGAGAATCGCCCGACCTGCGCCGAGGGTGGGGTGCTCGGGGCTTTAGCCGGGATCGTCGGGACGTGGCAAGCCAGCGAAGCACTCAAGCTGCTGCTGGGCATCGGCGAGCCGCTCGCAGGCCGGCTGATGCTGATCGACACGCTGGCCGCGCGAGTGCGCGAAGTTCGGTTCGACCGCGATCCGGCGTGCGAGCTCTGCGGCGCGAACGCGCCGATCTCGCTGCTTGCTGCAGACCACTACGACGAGATCGAGCCCGATGCACCCGTCTCTGAAATCGATGCGGAGCAGCTCGACGACGCGTTGCGCACCGCGGTACTGCTCGACGTGCGTGAACCGCACGAAGCCGTGCTCGGATCCATCAAGGGTGCGATCAGCATTCCCGCATCGGAGCTCGAAGCCAGAATGTCGGAGCTCGACAGCGCGTCGCGATACGTCGTCGCTTGTCGCGTCGGCGCGAAGTCGCTCTGGGCGGTGCGCCGGCTGCAAGATGCCGGATTTGAGCGGCTGCAACACTTGCGCGGCGGGCTGCTCGCGTATGCTACGCGCCATGCAGAGTTCGATTTTTTCTAGAGCATGCGCTTTCAGCTGTTTGGAACTACCGGCGCAATCGTTCCCGTAATCGGGCAAGGCACCTGGAACCTGCCCGAGAGCGGTGCGCGTCTGAGAGAAGCGCAGCGCGCGATCCTGCGCGGCATCGAGCTGGGGATGGTTCACCTCGACACCGCCGAGATGTACGGCGCCGGGCGCGTCGAGGAACTGCTGGGTGAAACGATCGCCGGCATTCCACGCGAGCGGCTGTTCATCGCGAGCAAGGTCTTGCCGAGCAACGCAAGCTACAGCGGAACCCTCGCCGCCGCGGACCGCAGCCTACGCAAGCTGCGCTGCGACTACCTCGATTTGTACCTTCTGCATTGGCCGGGATCCGAGCCCCTGCAAGAGACGATGCGGGCATTCGAAACCCTGGTCGAGCAAGGAAAAACTCGATTTGTCGGGGTGAGCAATTTCGATGCCGACGAGATGGTCGAAGCCGCCTCGTATTTGCGCGCGACGCCGCTGGCATGCAACCAAGTGCTTTACCATCTTTGCGAACGCGGCATCGAGCACGCGGTTCTTCCGGCGGCACGCGATCGCGGGATTGCGGTGGTCGCCTACACCCCGTTAGGCCGAGGCGCCTTTCTCCGAGCCGCGAAGGGGAAAGAAACGCTGGGACGGATCGCGCGCAAGCATGCCGCAACGGTGCGCCAGGTCGCGCTTGCGTTTTTGACCCGGGAGCCGAGCTTGTTCGCGATTCCAAAAGCCGCCAACGTGGAACACGTCGAAGAGAATGCCCGTGCAGCCGATGTCTCACTCGACTCCGCCGACCTCGCCGCGATCGAGCAGGCCTTCCCGCTGGGCAGGCCGCGCCCGCTAGCAACGCTATGACGGCAACCGCCTACGAAGCCGGCATCAAGGAACGAGCCGTCCGCAAGGCGCTCCAGTTGGGCGCCGGTGCCGTGCGCGTTGCCCCGGCACATGCCGACGAAGTGTCGCGCCGCCGTATGGAGGCTGCCTTTACGCGCGGAGACCTTGCCACGTGGAATTACGACGCCCGATACGCCGCGCGCGCAACCGATCCGCGAGCATTGCTGCCGGGCGCGCGCAGCGTTCTCTGCATCGCCATGGCCTATGCGGTTCCACCCCCTCGCGACCACGCTCCGTTGCGCGGGCGCGTTTCGAACTACGCGTGGTCGAGCGATTATCACCATCGGCTCCGTGAGCTGCTGCGGGCGGTCGCCGACGAAATCGACGCCGCGGCCGGCGAACCCGTAACCGCGGTGGCGTGCGACACCAAGCCGCTTGCGGAGCGGGCCTTCGCGGCTCGTGCCGGCTTGGGGTGGGTGGGCAAACATACCAATCTGATCGCACCTGGGCACGGCTCGTTCGTTTTTTTGGGTGAAGTCGTGACCACGCTCGAGCTTCCCGCCGACGTTGCGCTACGCAAAGGCTGCGGTGCTTGCACGGCATGCGTCGATGTTTGTCCCACCGGCGCCTTGCGCGGCGACTACACGATCGACGCGACGCGCTGCATCTCCGATCTCACGCAGCGCGTAGATTCGATTCCCCGTGCGATGCGCGCGCTTATCGGCGACTGGGTTTGGGGGTGCGACTTGTGTCAACTCGCATGCCCACCGACGCGCAGGGCCCCCAAGCCGGCCGGCGCGCAGTGGGCACCGCGCGATCGTGAGGCCGCAGGTCCGAAGCTGATCGACTTGCTGACGCTGCGCAGCGGCGACTTCAAGCGCCGTTACCGCACGACGGCAATGGGATGGCGAGGTGCAGCCGTGCTGCGGCGCAACGCCGCGGTTGCGCTGGGAAACGCTCTGGACCGATCTGCGGTCGGGCCGTTGATCGAGAGTCTCGGCCACGACCCCCACCCAATGGTGCGCGGTCACGTTGCATGGGCGCTGGGGAAGATAGGATCGCCGCGCGCGGTCGCGGCGCTTCGGCGGCGCTATTGCGCGGAGCGCGATGCAAGCGTGCGCGAGGAGATCGATTCCGCGCTAAAGGCATTTGCGTGAGTCTGCTCGCGGTTGCGACCGCCGCATCGCTGCTGGCGCGGATGGCCGCCGTCAACGCAAACCTCCATACGTTCACTGCGACGCTGCGCGCTCACGTAGCGATGCGCTCGTTCCCGTTTCTTTCGGCGGACCTGGTGGGGACGTACTACTATGAGGCACCCGACAAGAACAAGGTGGCGTTCAGTAGCGGCGTCCCGCTGATTGCCCAGCAGTTCGACAAGCTCTACGCGCACATCGAGAGTCCCGCCGCGTGGCACGACCTGTGTGTCGTGACGCTCGTTTCGGACGACGGACGCGCGGCGAAGTTAAAGCTCGTGCCGCGCAAGCACGGCAACATCGACTCGATCGACGCCACCGCCGACGATAAGGATGCGACCGTCACGTCGATGCGCTGGAACTACGGCAACGGCGGCTACGCCGAGATGACGAACCATTACGAGCTCGTTCGGGGAAATTTCTTGGTGATTTCCCAGACCGGCCACGTCGAGGAGCCGGGTTACGTAGCCGATCTGAGCTCGTCCATCGACAATTATGCCGTGAATGCGACGCTGCCCCAAGGCGTATTTGAAGGAGGCCCGTGACCGTCTCGTTGATCGACGGCTTTAAGCGGCCGATTACCTACCTGCGCGTCTCGGTTACCGACAAGTGCAACCTGCGTTGCATCTACTGCATGCCCGAAGGCGGCTTGCCGTGGCTGCGGCGCGACGAAATACTCAGCTACGAGGAGATCGCCAAAATTGTCGAAGCAGCCGCGTCGGTCGGCGTTCGGACGATTCGGCTCACCGGAGGCGAGCCGCTGGTGCGACGCAACCTCGAACGGCTGGTGCGCGCGCTCGCATCCATAGCGGGAATCGAAGACATCGCGCTCTCCACCAATGGCTTGTTGCTGCGCGAGCAGTTGCCGGCGCTCGTTGCGGCGGGGCTGCGACGCATCAACGTCTCACTCGATACGCTGCGGCCTGACCGGTTCGAAGCGATCGCGCGACGGGCAGGTCTGCCTACCGTCCTTGGCGCGATCGACGCTGCGATCGCCGCCGGCCTGGGGCCGGTGAAGGTCAATTGCGTCGTGATGCGCGGCAGAAACGACGACGAGTTAACGGATTTCGCCGAACTGACGCGCGACCAGCCGATCTTCGTGCGCTTCATCGAGGTGATGCCCGTGCATGAAAATTTGGGTTTGCAGCGCGACGCGTACGTTTCCGCCGGCGAGATGCTCGAGCGAATTTCGGCCTCGGGCGAGCTGCGACCGGTGCACGGACCGTTTGGGAACGGCCCGGCCCGCTATTTCGCCTTCGACGGGGCGGCGGGCGCGGTCGGCGTGATCAGTCCGCTTTCGCACGACTACTGCGAGCGCTGTAACCGCGTTCGGCTGACGGCCGACGGGCGGCTGCGCCTTTGCCTCTTCGGCGATCACGCGCTGGACCTGCGAGCGCCGGTCCGAAACGGCGCAACCACCGGCGAGCTCGCGAGCCTGCTTCGCTCCGCGATGCTGATCAAGCCGGAACGTCACCACCTGCGTCTGGGCGAGACGGCCTCGCGGATGCGCGCCTTCTCGGAGATCGGGGGCTAGGGAACCGCGGTGTCACAGCGTGGAAGCGGCCGGCGTTGACTAAGATCGTGGAGGCTTGCCATACGGCCGACGCCACTGCGCTCGCGCAAGCACGGGCGGAATCGCTCGTGCTCGGCTATCAAACAAAGCTGGCGCGATACGTGCGGCGCATGGTCGGCGACGCGGAGGTGGCGCTCGACTTGACGCAAGACGTCTTTCTCTCGGCGTACCGGATGCTGCAAGCCGATCCGAGCCGCGAGCTCACCGCAGGGTGGCTCTACCGAGCCGCCACCAATGCGGCGATCTCGTTCATCCGCCGCAAGAAGATTTTGCGCGTGCTGCCGCTCGATCGAGAGATCGATCGGAACACGTGGCGAGTCGACGAGCGCAGTGCCGCGTCCGTCGATTTGCAGGCCGCCCTCGCGCGATTGCCGACCGACCAATCCGCTGCGCTATTGCTCACGAGCTATGTCGGTTATTCATCGTCGGAGGCAGCGGCTATCCTGGGCACGACGGCGGATGCGATTCGGCAGCGGGTATGCCGCGCGATGCGCGTTTTGCGCAACGTAATGAAGGAGGACATGAAGTGATGACGAGGCGCGGCGATTGCGCGCAGGCTGAAAAGCTGGCAGGTGCGGTCGCGCTGGGTGAGGCCGGCAATGCCGAACGCGACGCCTACCGCAGCCATCTGGCAGGATGCCGCCAATGTCTGGACGCTCTGGGCGGCGAACGCGAGATCGAGCGCGTGATGGCCGTCGCCGCGCGCGCACGCGATAGCGAAAGCTGGGAGCCGGATCTTCGCGCGAGTCTGGTTCGGCGGACGCGGCCGCGGCGAGCCTGGGCGCTGGCTGCGGTGCTTGCGGCGGCAGCGCTGGTCGTTGGATTGCGCATCACCCTCCCGCGCGATTTCCACTCGCCGGCTGCGCCTGCGATTATGGCGCAGGAAGCGCGCGCGCTTGCCGCACTGAACACGCAGAGCATCGTGCGACCGCAAGGACGCGCAGAATCGCTGGCGGTCGGCACGACGACGGTATCGACGGCGTTCGAGGTTCGCGTGAACGCGCGGGGCGTGGCACTTCGCTGCGTGATCACCAGAAGCTCGGGTTATCGCGCGCTGGACGATTCCGTCTGCCGCGCCGCTATGCACGCGCACTACTCCTCGCATTAGGGAACCCTGAAGAAGTTACCGGGGCACCCCAAGCAAAATGTCCAACTTTTTCGGACTTCACAGGATGTGAACTTCAAAACTTCGTTATTCCGAAAAAGTGGCCAAGCCGGAGCGGAACGTGGATGTGGAGCGACGAGCGGTTTTGCGGGGGCGCCCCGGTAACTTCTTCCAAGGGTCCCTAGCCTAGGGAAGCCTGCAAACCGACCGAATCGGCCAGCCATGGCCGACCGGCCGTTCATCTATCGATTCACCAACGACCTCCGGATCGACGATCACGCGGGACTGGCCGCGGCAGCTACGCGCGGGACGCTCGTACCGCTGCTCGTGATCGACGACGCGCTGGAAGACCGGCTGAAGCGCTCGCCGCGGCGCGCGTCGTTCTTTTGTGCCGCCGCGGCCGCACTCGATGGCGAGCTTCGCGAGCGCGGGAGCCGTCTGATCGTACGGCGCGGCGAGGCCGGCAAAACGATATCGGATGTCGCGCGCGAGGCCGACGCCGCCGGCGTGGCTTGGAGCGCGTCGTACGACGGCGCCGCCCTACAGCAAGATCGAGAGCTGCAGTCATCGCTGCACGAGAGCGGGCTGGCCGCTCTTGTCGCGCACGACGCTCCCGCAATTCCGCCGCAAGAGAGCGCGGCTGCGCGTTCGGGCGACGGAGCGGGCTATCGCGCCTTTGCGCCCTACTTCGCGGCATGGTCGGAGCTGCCCGTGACTTCTTACGAATATCCGCTGCTGCTGCGCTTCGCCGACGCCGAGGTGCGCTCCGATCCGTTTCCGTCGCCCGAACAACTCGGCGGTTTACGCGAGGAGACGGCGGCCGGCCCGGTCGTAGCGCGGCGCGTCTTCGAGCGTTTTCTGCGGGAAGACGCGCTCCAATACTCGACTGCGGCAAACGTTCCGGGCGACGAGCGTACGTCGCGTCTGTCGGCACACTTGTCGTTCGGTACCATCGCGTCGCGCACCATCGTGCGAAGGGTGCGGGAGCGGCTCGGCGATCCGTTCGCGCTTAGCGAGGAGCGCCAATCGCTCAAGCTTTTCCTAAGAGCGCTGGCGCACCGAGACTTTTTCCTACAGCTCTCATGGTTTTATCCGCAGACGCAAAATGAGCCGCTGCAGGAGAAGATGCGCGGATTTGCCTGGGAGCAAACCCATCCTGCACTCGATGCTTGGCGCGCGGGCGAGACGGGCTATCCGCTGGTGGATGCGGGAATTCGACAACTGCACGCGACCGGATGGATGCATCCGCACGTGCGAGCGGTTGCGGCGTCGTGGCTCTGCTTCGACCTCGGCGTCGACTGGCGGATCGGCCGGCAAGAGTGGGA
>Ga0187783_10001891_pt1 | contig 15515 bp, 18 predicted proteins | sample 1015_SJ02_MP02_2_FD_132471 | JGI IMG/M metagenome (GOLD analysis project Ga0187783, IMG submission 132471) | Tropical peat soil microbial communities from peatlands in Department of Meta, Colombia - 1015_SJ02_MP02_20_MG | ecosystem: Environmental > Terrestrial > Soil > Wetlands > Peat | place... | reverse complement strand
CTGTGCTGGTGGCGCCCTCCTGGGGGCATCCGGGAAAGACGGCCGCGCACCGGTCATATCAGACCATTCAGTGCCTGAGCGAGCAGCTGGGACTGCCGATAGCGGCCGAGTTCGTCCAGGGTGAGGAGCAGCAGCTAGCCAGCAGCCTGGTGCGCAGCTGCTCCGGCGTCGTGCTCATCTGCTGGGAGCACAGCCACATTCCGGTGATCGCGTCCTCGCTGCCGGTCGTCAGCGGAACCGCCATCCCTCGCAGGTGGCCGGGCGACCGATATGACGTCATCTGGTCGTTCACCCTCGTCCCGGGACCCGGTCCGGCCCGCTATACCTTCGGTCAGATTCCGCAGCAGCTGCTGCCCGGAGATGCCGGGACAGCGATCCCGGTGGACGTCGATGAGCTAGCACACGACGCCGGCCAGCACGAACACCGCAGAGGATGATGGCCAGGAACGGGCAACCACCGTGCGGTTCCATCTATGGCGCGCGGCCAACCGACGCGCGACTTTAGCCGATGTGAGCAAGTTGTCTAGGCTATCCTTATGCACCATCTGGCATTGTCACTCATCGCTCAAACAATTGGCCATGCCCGGATGCTGCTTGCCGCTCACCCTTGTCGTTGGCAGTAGGCTGGACCGAGAGCTGGACATTGGCAATAGTTCTATCGTCCGCAATGCTTCATATTAACCAATATTGAATATCCGACGGGCAGGGTTACCTAGCAACCAAAGGAACCGGTGGCTCACGCACGTAAGTATGATAACGGCGCGAACTTGACGATGAATGTATTTAGGCTTTAAGGTCCATTGGTATGTAGCTAGGCCAGTCTGCCAGTGTTGCGCATCTTCTGGTCGGCATCCTGTTTTCTGCCGGTGGATTAAGGCTCAAGCCGACCTCGCCCTAACCGTTCCGTTGCAGCAGACAGGCCCTGCGCAAACCAGCATTCTTGTAGTTATTAAGGCTGGTCGTCTTCCTGACCCAAGATTATCCGCCGTAGCCCCTGGGCAATATCAAGCCATGCCTGGTCGCGATTGGGCCAACTCGATACAGGACGCCCTTTACTAGGCAGCACTTGGAGCGAAGCGAGGGGACTGTGTTGCCAGTCGGAGGGTCTCAGAATGATTGGGATTACAATTGCCGATCCAGTCTGGTGCCGTTCCATGGCGCGCAACATCTCACTGCTGTATGCATAGTCGGACGCTAGAAAATCAGCGCTGACTAGTACTAGGATAATATCGGCGCTTTCTAGGTTTTTGTCGATCTCCCGATCCCACTCCTGCCCTGGCAGGATTTCTCTATCATGCCAGACCGAAATAAGTCTGTTGCGGCGAAGTTGGGCGAGGGCGGTGTCCAGCTTCTGGCGATATCGTTCATCCCTTTGTGAGTATGATACGAAGGCCCGCAGACGTGGCAAATCCCTAGTTTTATGCACCCTCCCTTTCGGCTCCTGTGTCGCCAGATTTAGATCGGTCAGGGCAGCGGTGCGATACGGATTGGGCAGAAAGTTCGGTATTGTGCCGCCTGCCGCCACCAGTGACCACTGCGCCTGTTGGGAGGCAGGGAGCTCGGGATCGTTACGCATCACGTTCAGGACAGCGTCGATGCTAAGGATTCCAGGCGCATGCCGGGCCGTGGCCAGGCTGCGGACGGCACGCGCGAACGCCCCCGTGAACGCGCCCGCGATCGCTTCCTGTGTAGGCTGTGTGGCCGTGACCACCACGACTCCGGAGCCGGGCTTATTGAGCTTTGATCGTGCCTCGACGTGCGCCAAGGTGTTACGGGCGAAGTCTAGGCCGCCCGTCCCGGCATAGCTCGCATCCACGATCAGCAGCAGTCGCTGCACCGAGGTATCAGCGAGCATCCACTCGGCCAGGTCGGAACTCTTGACCGCCCGGCGGCGCAGATCAGGTCGGCTGGCATCGGCCGGTAGCAGCACATGCTCGAACCCAGCGTCTCCGACTGGCAAGATCTCCCCATGTCCGGCTAGGTAAACCGTGACATAGTCATCGGCCTGTCGATCAGCAGATGTCGAGAAATCCCGCAGCGCATCTCGGATTTGCAGCCATGTCGGGTCTAGACCCATCGCCTGCACGTGCTGATATCCCAGTGCGCCGGTGAACAACCCGATCATGCGCTGTAGATCTTCGGCGAGTTCCTCTCGGTTCCACAACGGCTCAAGCGGATACCGGCTGATCACACCGGTGAGCAGGAACCGTCGTCCGCCAACAGCCGTAGACCCACGTCCCGCCAGAGCGCCGTCGATCACCGGGAAGCCTCCCTTCGTGCAGACCTAAACGAGCTCCCGATTCCAGTTCCTCGGCTCTCATCCAGCTCTCCGGACCGGCCGCGATCTACTCGCCCAAACGGGGGCCGCTCCGACGCGACCGGCACCGGCCACGGCGGGTCTTTGATCGCAAGCACCGCCGCGTCCAATGCGGCGGCAATCACTATCGCAGGCGCCTCTAGGCCTCGCGACCGGCGAACCACCCGCCGCGACGCCGCCGGTCGGCCAGTCTTCTTATCAACCGTGCAGCGGCCCGCGGTCAGCACGAGCCGGTCAGTGACGAGGTAGCCTGAGCCGACCTGAACCTGCCCGGTGTCAAGGGCCGCCACAACGGCCGCCCACCCGATCGGACGGGATGCCCCCCCGGCATTTCGTCCCATGCTCACCGCCCTGTTTTTGCCCATACCAACGGGAAGGCGCGCAACGGCCGCAGCTATGAGGTTCGTAGCCTGGGTGCCGTCATCGTCATGAACGCGCCTATGGTAGCCATGACGCCGCCTGCTCCCAGAAGCACGCCGAAGTCCTGGTCCACCGCAACCGGCGCCTTGCTAATTCCTGTCACCTGTCCTCCGGCTGTCACGCTGGCCGACCTGCCCCAAGCACAGGCTAGCATCACTGCAGAGCCGGGCAGAGCATTTTGGGAAGCCTCGGAGCAATTAGAGCCGATGAAAGCTTGCGATCGACGGTATGATCAGGGCGAGCCCAGGACTAGGAGGCTTTATGGACGAAGGGTCGGTGACACAGCACGTCTCCGACCGGATCCGGGTCTTGCGTGCGCAGCGCCGTTGGTCAGCAAGGGAGCTCGCTGAAGCCTGCGCACGTGAGGGTATGCCTTCCCTGAACCGCAGCACGATTGCAAAGATCGAGGCTGGATCCCGGAAGTCAGTTACCGCAGCGGAAATCGCCGTGCTGTCGCGGGCTCTGGGGGTGACATCAGGAGATCTCCTACCCGGGCCGATAGACGCGCTCGGCGCCGGTGACGCAGCAATGCCCGGCCACAAGGCGGCCGTCGATGTCGGCAGGATCCGAGCTGGGGCAGAGGCGATTCCACCTCCGGCCGAAGTAAACGTCGTTTCGCCAGTGAGTAACCTGCCGCGGCCCCCAGCACGCGTATTCATAGGCCGCGACGCCATGCTAGGAGTGCTCGGCGAGGCGCTGTCGGGGCGGAGCGGGGCAGTGGTAGCGCAAGCTATTTACGGCCTGGCCGGGGTGGGCAAATCCGAGCTCGCTCTGCACCATGCCTACGCCCGCCGGGCGGAGTATCCGCTGATCTGGTGGATCACCGCCGAAGACCAGGCATGGATCGAGGCCGGGCTGGCCGCGCTGGCGGTAAGGCTGTACCCCGGAGTCGCCAAAGGCACCACGGCCGAGGCGGCCGGGTGGGCGATGACCTGGCTCCAGGCACATGACCGGTGGCTGCTTATCCTGGACAACGTTAATGATCCCGGCGATGTGGAGCCGCTGCTGGGCCAGCTGACCGGCGGGCACATCCTGATCACCACCCGCCGCGACACCGGCTGGGACCAGATCGCCGACTCAATCTCCCTCGATGTGCTCGACCCCGGACCTGCCGCCGAGCTGCTCACCACCCGCCTCGACCACCGCGGCCCCGCTGACGAGGATGCCGCCTCCACGATCGCCGCCGAGCTGGGCTACCTCCCGCTGGCCCTGGTCCAAGCCGCCGCCTACATCACCCAGACCCGAATCACCCTAGCGACGTACCTGAAGCGGCTGTGGCAGCATCCCTCCGCGATGTACGCGGCCGGGAGCGCGCAAGAGCAGCGGACCATGGCCCGCGTGTGGGATAACACCTTCGACACGATCCAGGCCCACCACCCTCCGGCCCTCAAGCTTTTGCGCATCCTGGCATGCTACGCGCCCGATGGCGTGCCTCGCGTGGTCCTCGGCGGGAGGGACGCGACCAGTCGGCTAGCCGTCGATGACGCCCTCGGCGTGCTCGCCTCCTACAGCATGATCACCCTGACCTCCGAGATGGTCAGCATGCACAGGCTTGTCCACGCCGTCATCTTGGCCCGGCCGTCAGAACAAGACGACGGTCCTGCCTTCGGCGGTGAAAGCCCACCTGCCATTGCACTGCGGTGGCTCGATGAGGCAATTCCCGCCGACCCCGATACCAACATGATCGGATGGCCGCTGCTGCGGGCACTCATTCCACATGCCGAAAACCTGAGCGCCCGGTTCCCGCCAGGTGACGAGCCTGACCGTCTTGGCCGGGCACAGGACGAGATCGCGCAATTCCACCACTCCCAAGGCCAGCACAAGCAAGCTCTCGCACTGCGCACCTCGGCACTGGCGATCGCCGAGAGAGTCTTCGGCCCCGCCCACCCCAACACGGCCGCTGCGTTGAACAACCTGGCCAGGACTTACCGCGCCCTGGGACAGTCCGACAAGGCCCTGCCCTTGCAGCAGCGGGCCCTATCGATCACGGAGGCGGCGCTGGGTCCCGACCACCCTGATACGGCGGCCACGCTGGACAACCTGGCTGGTACGTTTCGCGATCTGGGGCACCCTGGCGAAGCCCTGCCGCTGTTGGAGCAGGCCCTGTCGATCACCGAGGCGGCGCTGGGTCCCGACCACCCTGATACGGCCGCCGCCCTGAATAACCTGGGCACCACCTTCCGCGACCTTGGGCAGCCCGGCCACGCCCTACCGCTGCTGGAGCGGGCATTGTCGATCATGGAGGCGGCGCTGGGTCCCGACCACCCCAGCCCGGCCGCTGCGCTGGACAACCTGGCTGGAACCTTCCGCGATCTGGGGCAGCCCGACCAGGCCCTGCCGCTGTCGAATCAGGCCCTGTCAATCACCAAGGCAGCGCTGGGTCCGGACCACGCCAGCACGCTCGGCTTGGCCAATAACCTCGCAATCACTCTAAGAGCGCTCGGTGAAACCCAGGCTGCGCGCGACCTGAGCGAGGACACCTTGGCGCGGTGCCGCAGCGTCCTGGGCGAAGATCACCCCAGAACACTTGACTCTGCTCATAACCTCGCCCGCTGCTTGTACGAGCTCGGCGACTACAACACGGCAAGGGACCTGAACGAGGATACCTTCGACCGATTGCGCCGTGTCCTGGGCGAAGACCACCCCAGGACCCTGGCTTCCGCCAATAGCCTCGCCTCCGAACTCCTTGGACTGGGTGAGCTAGAGGCGGCTCGTGACCTGCACCAAGACACCTTCGACAGGTACCGCCATGTCTTTGGCGAGGACCACTCCGCCACCCTTCGCGCCGCCCATAACCTCGCTATGGACCTGCGGGGGCTAGGCGATTACCGGATGGCGCGGGAACTGGACCAGGACACCTTCGACCGATTCCGCCGGGTCTTGGGCGAGGATCACCCCGATACCCTCGGCTCGGCCAATAACCTCGCCGCCGACCTCTACGCATTGGGTGAGCTAGAGGCGGCCCGGGACCTTCACCAAGACACCTTCGACCGGTACCGCCGGGTCGTAGGCGAGGACCACCCCGCGACCCTTCGCGCCCGAAATAACCTCGCCATTGATCTGCGGGGGCTAGGCGACTACCAGGTGGCGCGGGAACTGGACCAGGACACCTTCGACCGATTCCGCCGGGTCTTGGGCGAGGATCACCCCGATACCCTCGGCTCGGCCAATAACCTCGCCGCCGACCTCTACGCACTGGGTGAGCTAGAGGCGGCCCGGGACCTGCATCAAGACACCTTCGACCGGTACCGCCGGGTCTTGGGCGAGGATCACCCCGACACTCTCGGCTCGGCGAATAATCTCGCCGATGATCTACGCGAGCTGGGTGAGCTGGAGGCGGCCCGGGACCTGCATCAAGACACGTTGGACCGGTGCCGCCGGGTCTTGGGCGAGGATCACCCCGACGCCCTTCGCGCCGCCCGTAGCCTAGCCGAAGACCTGCGTACGCTGAATGAGCGAGAGGCGGTCCGGAACCGGGACGAGGACTCCCTTACGAGGTACCGCCGGGTCTTGGGCGAGGATCACCCCAACGCCCCTCGCCCTGCCGATAGCCTCGCCGAAGACCTACGCGCGCCGGGCGAGCTAGAGGCGGTCCGGGATGTGCATCAAGACGCCTTTGACCGGTACCGCCGAGTCTTGGGCGAGGCCCATCACCCCGACACCCTTCGCGCCGCTACCAGCCTGGCCGAAAACCTGCGCCTGTTGGAGGAGGCCGACGTGGACTCCTGAACCGTCGCTGGCCCTGGCCGCGGGCCCGCGAGCTGACGGTCAGCCGGCAGCTCGTCGCGCTGCCGGGGCAGCTGTACTGCGGGCCGCCGAAGAGCCAAGCCACTATCCGGACCATAGCGCTGGATGAGGACGGCGCCCGCAGGCTGGCCGACCAGGCGGTCCACCAGGCCGCCGAGCTGCCCTGGCATCAGGTCACCGGCCAGCGGCGCAGCGACTCCCGCGTCCGCACCGGGCCGGGGTGGCGGCGGGGCCGGCCGATGTTCACCTATGCCGACGGGCGGCCGATCCGGCCGGAGTACCTGACCCACCGGTTCCGCACGCTTGTCAAGGAGTTGGACCTGCCGCCGATCCGGCTGCACGACCTGCGCCACGGCGCCGCCACCCTGGCGCTGGCCTCGCACACCGATCTGAAGGTCATCCAGCAGATGCTCGGCCACTCCAGCATCGTCACGACCGCCGACACCTACACCAGCGTCCTGTCCGAGGCCGCCCACCGTGCCGCCCAGGCCACCGCCGACATGGTCATGACCGCCGCCCGGACCGTCCCTGGAGCCGGGCTCGGCGGGACCGCTGTGCCCCACATCCCCGCAGCCGTGACCGCCTCCGGCTACTGCCAGACATAAGCTCCCGCAGCTCAATGGCCTACCAGATAGGGTTCCCAGGATTACCGCGCGGCCCCGCGGCCAGCAGCCGTGTAATCCGCGCGTGCCCCTGCGCGTGCCCCAGGAATGCCCCATCCGTGCCCCACGATAAACGAAAGCCGTAAAGCCAGAAGCTACAATACCAGGTCAGAGCGGGTGCGCCGCCAGGGGCTCGAACCCCGAACCCGCGGATTAAGAGCGCGAATCTGCCGAATTGAGGGCGTCTTATTTTCGCATATTTGTGCGGCGACCTGGACGTTAAACATGGCGACGATTGTAAATCTAAGGCCGCCTTTGAAGTGGTGATCTCGAGCTTTTCGCCATCGGAAAGAGTCACAGTGATCTGCCTGTCGCGCTTGCGCTTGGCGGCAAACCATCCTTTGGCCACAGTCACAGCCGCCGGTACTACTGCGGCTGCGGCGCCTACTGCGGTCGCCACCTCGAAAACTGCCACGTTCGGCAGCTTCCAACCTCCGTCGCCATGAAGCGGCTTAACACGGGATCTTTCGGGATAATGTTTGCATGGGCACCCGGAAGCCGATCTCTACAGAATAAAATTAAGCGCGATCACCACACCCACACGCAACAGCTGATCGGAAGGAAGGCTCCAACGCTTGATATTACGTGTCCGCCCAAATACCGGCACGGCAGTAGCAGGCGGTGAATAATGGACATCGACGCCAAATAAGGCGGATACGTTCTAAAATAGGCATTTCTGACATCGTAACATGAAGCTGCCGTCACGGTAAGCCTAACCTTCCTCTACGGTTAGATGCCATTTCGAGGCGAATGTGTGTGCTCTGGAAGGTCGGCACAAGCGTCCTCTATTGGAGCCATCAAGCCGGCAGCCCTAACGGTGGCGACTCTTCAGGAGAGGATGAGTGCTATGCGCAGGCGCCCCAATATGCGGGACAACCTGGTCGGTATGTTCCGGTCGGTGCGAAACGGCACGGCTATGAACCCGCTCTCTACCATGCGCCAGATCAACATCGCGCATGACGAGCGGGTCGCAAGCGAACGTAACAGTGCATTCGGAGCGGGAACCGTGGGCGGAAACAGGAACTGGGAAGCTCCCTTTCATGCCACCACCAGAGAAGGCCGACTCGTCACCGTTTCAATCGGTAAAGGCACTCGCACAGGGGAAACGCTTATCTGTGATGGACATGTGGACCTCGATACGTTCTATGGCAACAAGAACCTCAGGATCGCCAAGGGGCATGATCATTTCGATGCCGCCGGTTCATATGCAGCCGACCGTGGCAAATACAGGGGTTAGCCCGATCAGGCTATAGTCCCTTGGGTCATGAACCTGGCGAGCCAGCCAGCGCACGGACCCTTGACGCCCTTCGCCGAACAGCCCCACACGTCGGCGTGCGTCGTCCACGCCGACGGTGAACCCCGAAGAGAGCAGCTGATTCGGGCGCCGCCACGGCCGAACTGTGGTGAGATGATGGCCTTTGCTGCGACGTCATTGCGTGTTGGGGAACTCCTACTGACTTCGCAGGATAAATGAACGTCATCATTTCGAGCGTGCTGGAGCCCGGGACGCCTTCCCATTGATTGCACAGAAACAGATGGCAGGTCTGCGCAGAGCTCGAGAGCTCTTTGTATCATCAACTGCGCGGAAGTCCTGCGTGCGGCACGGTCGGCAGCCGATCAAACCCGTATGTTTCTGCATCACCACACTCGAGGTAACGTCCTCTACTGCCGCCGTGAGTTTGCGCCTGGGAGGCGGGTCGGGTCGGGGTGCAGCCTAGTGGCTTACAGGCTCAGGTGGATGCGGAGTGCCTGGTCGAGTTCGGTTATGAGGCTGGCGGGCAGCTGGCCGATTCGCTTGCCGATGCGCTCGACGGTAACGGACCGGATTTGCTCGGCCTGCGCTTTGGAGTCGTAACGCAGTCCGGTGAGGTGGGCCGGCAGCAGGACCTGGAACGGGTAGATCCGCTCGGTGCTGGAGGTGACCGGCACGACCGTGATCACCCCGCGGCCCAGCCGGGTGGCGGTGCCGTTGGCCGCGTCGTTGCTGACGATCACCGCTGGGCGGGTTTTGCTGGCCTCCTGGCCGCGGGCCGGGTCGAGGGTAACGGTGACGATGTCCCCGCGGCGCACTCAGGCCCCCAGGCCGTCAGCCGCCGCAGATTCCCATGCCTCGGAGTCTGCGGAGTTGTCCCATGAGTCCCACGCGTCTTCGTACGCGCCGGCGAGCTGGGCGGTCCGCAGCAGCCCGACAGCCTTGTGCAAGGCCGCGGACCGGGAGTCCATGCCCTTTTCGCGGGCATAGGAGTCGAGGAACTCGACATCGGCCTCCGGCAGGCTCACACTCACTTTCATACTCTCAATGCTACCTCTGGTACGGTCATGGTAGCAATAATCGGCGGCTGGGTTCGCGGATGCCGCGCGGCAGGGCCAGGAAGTGCGGTGATGCCTGGCTGTCCCGCTGGAAGCAGGCGGCGTCGTGCCCGCCACCCGCCACTGGAATGATCAGCAACGCCCTCGACACCGACCTCATCGTGACAATAGCCCCCACGCCGCCTGAGCCTGAGCGCGCACACCGCGCACCCCACATTCGACTCTGCCGATGTGAGTAGAATAACATTATATCGACTCAATTCATTTGCTTATTTCTACCTTGGCGTTGCGGCACTAGGAACAGCGCCATACGCAAGGTCGTGCTGGTACTTCTCGCCGCAGCGCCGCTGACCGTCATATGGCTCTAGCCGTTTGCTCGCCACTTGGTACGCGGATCTGAACTATCTGGACGTGATTTCGCACCTCACCTGTACAAGGCCTGGCCCGATCCGTATTCGGTCTGTTATCGGTACTCTGTAGGCAGCCTAATCGCTGGGTTGTTGTAGTGGGGCAGACGGGTCTGTTAGACATGATGGATTCCACAGGCCGCCCTCAATTCCTGCGTCTGAATCGTCCGCCGGGGAAAGTCGCAATCAACTGGCCCTTGGTCCCGTTGCGCCAGCTGGTGCTTAAGTACCGGACTGGTCCGCTAGGAGCGGGAGTCGTAGTGCTCGTATCGATACTGGTACGACGGGACGCGCATGCAGGTTCCACATTGCGTCCCCTTTCTAGTCCTCTAATTTAATTTAGACAGCCGCTGCAACCTGGCCTGTGACCACTGTTACGTGTACGAAATCAAGATCAGGGGTGGCGGAAACGTCCGATGGTGATGTCAGAGGTGACCGTGGCCTGGACGGCGTCGCGGCTGGCCGAGCGCTAAGACGCTCCATCCGCAGCAGGCCGACAGTCTGCACCACCTGCTGCTTACTCCCCCAACGGTCGAGCTGGCCAGCAGCGGCTCGCCGCCGTGCAGCACCACGCGGTCCTCATCTCCCATGCGCCGTTCAGGCATCTATATGCGGCGCTGTCGTGCACAATCGACCTGGCTAATGACCCGGTGACGGTCCATGAGGCGCCGCTGGTCTCGAGCCGCCCCGGCTGGAGTTTCTTGGTGCCGCATGCGACCTGGGATAACCGTCCGTACCTGCGCCGGCGGCGACGCGGCCTGTGCAGACCGGCTGCTGGCCATCTTCCGGCGGTGGCGGGCCGGTTCCAGTCCGGCTGTTCGATTCGGTCATCTCGACCAGGCTGGACGGGGCCAGCGGTACCGAAGCTGCCGTGCTGGAGGCTAGCGACCTGGTGGTGGTCGAGACCGACGGGACCTACGAGCAGGCTGATTCGCTGAAGACCGCCTTCGATGGCGCTCCGGTCATCGGGATGGACGCAGTTAATCATGACCTGGATGCCGTGGCGCGGCATCCAGGCATCGGCGCCCGCCAGCAAAGCCTGGCCGGGTTATGCGCGATCTGCCAGGCCTGCCTGGTTGTCACCACATGTGGCGGCAGCCTCTACGCCCACCGCTATCGGACCGGCAGCGACTCAGGGATGGCCGGGGGCACGATGCCTCACACAGCCCGCTCGCAGCCCCAAGCAGAATAGGTGTGCGCCATAACCGGGACGATTTGGCCTTCTTCCCGAATCTTTACAACGAGTACTGGCTCTTCTTCTCCGAGGTGTGCCTGGCTTGTTGCAGACGACCGAGTACGCCAAGACGGTCGCCGTCAACACGTTAAGCGAGGTCGGGGTCGCTTCGGCTCTCATCGCGCTCCGGTTGGTCGTGCCCGGCTGAGTCGGCGAATTGGCCCCTTCGGCCCCGTCAGTACCCGGCAGCCAGCGCGCTTATCGACAGGCCCGCCCCAGACGCGAGCGCGGCACCGCCGCACCGTCTGCTAGGTGACCCACCAGTCTGCAGCGATCTCTCCGGTGCTGTTACCTCCAAGACCAAGGCTTGCCGCGTCCCGTCCAACCGACTATTCAATCTGGCCGACGTGCATCGGCTCACACCGCTATGATCTGCCAGTGGCAATTGCCGCAGACGATTGACTGGTTACCGTCACACGGAGGTGCCAGATGCCCGGAGGCAGCCCCACGATCCGTCGCAGGGAGCTTGGCGCCCTGCTGCGCGAGTTCCGTACACGTGCCGGACTGACCATCGACGAGGCAGCCGAGCGATTGATGTGCTCAACAAGCAAGATCAGCAGGATAGAGACAGCTCAGCGCACCCTCAGCCTCCGCGACGTGCGTGACTTGTGCAACATCTACGGAGTCAACGATCAAGCGGAGCGAGACCGATTGATGACACTCAGCCGAGAGAGTCAGCAACGCGCCTGGTGGCAGGAATACGATCTGCCCTACTCCACATACCTCGGGCTGGAGGCTGAGGCCAGGCGCATAAACGACTACAAGTTCGGAGCCGTTCCTAGTTTGCTACAGACTGAAGATTATGCTCGTGCGGTCATCAGCGGAACGATGCCGCTTGTGCGCGGCGATATGGTTAACCAATATGTGAAGGCAACTCTTACCAGACAGGGCCTTCTCAACCAGGATACTCCTCCCGTTCTCCATGTGATCCTTGACGAAGCCGTACTTCATCGGGTGATAGGCGAGCAAGGTACTATGCTGCGCCAGCTAAACTATATCCTTGAAGTGGCCGCGCGACCGAATATTATTATTCAAGTTCTATCGTACAGCGCAGGTGCGCATCCTGGACTCGACAGCCCTTTCTCTATTCTTGGGTTCCCCGACGACTCGCCGCTGTCCGATGTTGTCTATGTTGAAGGTCTTGTAGGCAACCTGTACTTGGAGCGTAAGGCTGACGTGGAAAGATACAAGCATGCTTTCAATGATCTAATCATCAGGGCGCTCGACTCGAAGCATTCGACAGATCTAATCGCAAAGATCGCTCAAGAATGGCGGCGATAGAAGCGATTTCCTATCTATCTAGCTGAAATACGATGAAGCACCGGATAATTCAGCTCCGGAACAGGCCTCGAGTTGCCAACCCGTATGGAGCTTTCATACGGTTCATGGTCGGCTCGGATGAACGAAAACGAAGTCGGTGCCGGAATGGCTACTAATGATGATAATGTTTGTGATTACGATGTGTTCCTATGTCACAACTCGAGGGACAAGGAACACGTCATAGCGATTGGCGAGCGACTAAAGGAACGTGGTGTTCTACCCTGGCTCGACATCTGGGAGATCCGTCCCGGAACGCGCTGGCAGAGAGAACTGCAAAGACATCTCAAATCGATCAAGGCGGCGGCGGTGTTCGTTGGCCCTTCGGGCCCAGGGCCATGGCAGGAACTCGAGGTAGAGTCCATACTCCTACAACTCGCCAGACGTGGTCGCCCAATCATCCCCGTGATTCTAGAGGGCCGGCGTGGTAGTCCTCGACTTCCCGCTTTTCTGAACCTGTGGCATATGGTCGACATGCGCGAGCAGAAGCCGGACCCATTTGAGCAACTCGTATGGGGCATTACCGGCCAGAAGCCAACCTCCTTCTGACTGATCCTGGCTGTGCTGGACAATGGCCGGATCGCGGGATGGGCGGACGGCGGTAACGTCAGATTTGTCTTCCAATAACTTTGATCACTCGCACGGCAAAAGGGCTACTGGCTCAGCTTCAATTTCCTGCGCAAGCTCGAATTGTGGATCGGCGAGCATGAGGAGCGCCCACGAACCGCATTCGCGGTCAAGAACCAGTTCCTCTCCGACGTACTCATCCGACCCAGACCGAACGCACTCTTCTGCCGCTGCGGGCGCGTTGGAGCTATAGGCCGAGTATGCGGTGGAGTCCCCGGTTGACCTCGCTCATCAACGATGATGGCAGGTGGCCGACGGGTGCTTCGAGGTCGGTCTTGTCGACGGTCACCAGGGCCGTGACGTCTACCACCGAGTCTTTGGGCAGGCCCGAGGTTGCTGCGGGCAGGAATACGTTGCCGGGCAACGAGGCCAGGGTGGTATTGGAGGTGATGACGGCAGCGATTGTGGTGTTCAGTCGGCTGGCGTTGTACGGGTCGGCCTGGACGACCAGGACGGGGCGCCGTTTGGCGGGCTTGCTGCCGCGTGCCTCGCCGAGATCGGCCCAGCAGATGCTGCCGCGACTGGTCACCAGTCGTCCTGGCTCGCCAGGTAGCGTCGGCCGGCGGCCGCGGCGGCGGCGTTGGAGTCGTCCTGGGTGGTCTGCAGTGCCTCGTTGATCTGCCCGGTCAGGGAGTGCGCGGCGAGCTGGTCGAGGTAGCTGCGGGCAGCTCGGGCGAAGAACTCAGACCGGCTGATTCCGAGCTCGGCGGCTTTCCTGGTGGCCTGCTCGTATGTATCGTCCGGGAGCGAGATTGCTGTCTTCACGTCATTAGTATAACCGGGTATTACCGCGGCAGACGTCGCTGAGCTATCGGGTCGCAGTCCGCCCTCTCGTGCCGCGTGGCGAGCGCGAAGACTGGCGGCCGAGCCGGGTCTACCGGGGCACCCGCCTTCCCCTGGTGTCGCAGGACGGCCGTTTCGACGGCTTTGTGGGCACACCGCGGAGATGGCGGTTACCGGTCGGGGGTGCTGGGGGGCGGCAGGCTGTAGTAGTCCTGGTAGACCTGCTTGGCCTGGTCGCGGGCGATCTGCCAGTCCCAGGTGCGCGGGAGGAACCGCTGGGGGCTGAGCGAGCGGACGTAGGGGGACGGGTCTGGCTGCAGGCTCTCCAGGACGTGCTGGGCCAGGCCGGCTGACCCGGAGACCCCGTGAGCGTTGCAGGCCGCGGCCATCACCAGGCCGCGCAGCCCGGGGACCGGCCCGACGATGAAGCGCCCGTCCGGGGAGAACGCCGGGAACCCGCGGAAGACCGCGCGCACCCCGGCCCCGGTGACCGCGGGCGCCAAGCCGGCCAGCCCGGCGGCAAATCCGGACAGCACATCCCAGTCGGGCGACACGGCGAGCTCCTGCCCGATGGCCACCTCGCGCGGGTCCAGGCTCAGCCCGTCCGGTTCCCAACCGCCGCACAAGATCCCCGGCCCCTCCGCCCGGGCGTAGAGGCGCAGGTCCGGGATGCGCAGCACCGGCACGCCGGCGTGCCAGCCCGTCACCGGCTCGGTGACAAAGTACTCGTGCCGCACCGGCACGACCGGCAGGTCCACTCCCGCCAGCCGGGCCAGCGCGCCCGCCCACGGCCCGGCCGCGTTGATCACCAGGTCGGTCGACACCGCGCGCTGGCCGATCCGGACGCCGGTCACCGCGCCGCGGGCCACGCTGAGGCCGGTGACAGTCGCGTGCGTGGCGAAGGTCACCCCGCGATCACGCGCCGCACGCGCGTAGGCCATCACCAGGCTGGTGGGCTGCACATATCCGTCGGTGGGGCACCACAGCGCCGCCAAGGCCCCGGTGGTATCCAGCATGGGGCACAGCTCGGCCAGCCGGGCCGGGCTCAAGAAGTCGACCTCAAGGCCAGCCGACCGCGCGGTAGCGGCCAGCGCCTGGAACTCCGCGACCCGCTCCGCCCTGGTCGCGATGCGCACGCTGCCGGTCTGGCGCCAGTCCGCTGTATACCCGGTCTCCTGCTCGATCCGGGAGTACATGGCCACAGAAGACCTCGCGAGCAGGCACCGCTCCCTAGTCGCGCGGACCTGCCCGACCAGGCCCGCGGCCTGCCCTGAGGTCGCGCCGGCCAGTTCGCCCTGCTCCACCACCTGGATATCCCGGTATCCCGCGCCCGACAGGACATAGGCCACGGCGCACCCGATAGCCCCGCCGCCGACGATCGTGACCTCAGCGTCCCTGACCTCGGCCACCGGAACCTCCCGCATCGGCTTCCTGGCCATCGACCTCGTCAACCGATCATGGCAAACCAGCGGCCCGCCGTCGGCGCGGACAGGACAATGAACCGGTCGCAGGCCTGAACCGTGTCACATTCAGGGGCTGTGTCGGCCTTTTCCGGGAGACCGCGGGCGGTCGGCAGCCGCCTTGATCGGTAGTGCCGTTCGGGCCCACGGAGGAGGCACGATGCCGTTTCATGCTCAGCTCCTGCGAAGATCAGCTTTTGCCTGCGGCGCGGGGATGCTCGTGCTGATGGT
>Ga0187783_10001890_pt1 | contig 15520 bp, 10 predicted proteins | sample 1015_SJ02_MP02_2_FD_132471 | JGI IMG/M metagenome (GOLD analysis project Ga0187783, IMG submission 132471) | Tropical peat soil microbial communities from peatlands in Department of Meta, Colombia - 1015_SJ02_MP02_20_MG | ecosystem: Environmental > Terrestrial > Soil > Wetlands > Peat | place... | reverse complement strand
TCGCGCTGGCGGAAGTGCTGATCGATGATGAAGCGGTTGGTGAGCCCGAGCCCCGGCGCGAGCTTCACGCTGCCGGCGATCATGGTCGAGCCCTCATCGCCTGCGGCGATCATGTGCTCGGAGAGGATGCTGGCGCCGGCACTCGTACCGCCGACGGTGACGCCGCGGGCGTTGCGCAGGCGGATGAGTTTCGCCACCGGGGTGCCGCCGAGGAGCGTGCTGAGGCGCAGCTGGTTGCCACCGGTGAAGAAGATGCCGCTCGCCTCCTGGATGCGCTCGAGCCGGCCGCGCTCGTGGCAGTCGCGGCGTGTGTCGAAGTCCATCACCGTGACGCGCGCCGCGCCGAGCGACTCAAACAGCGCCTCGTAGCGCGGCCCGGTCTCGTGCATACGGCTGGCGGTGGGGATGACGACGATGTCGGCCGCATCACCCCCCGAGACGCGTACGAAGCGCTCGAGGATCCGGGGGTCGTTCTCCTTGTTCTCCGCGCCGCCAATCGGCACGATCCAGCCGCGCTGCGCGCCGTCGGGAATTCTGCTGGGCATCCGCTCGAGACTCCTTGTCACAAACTGCCAAGCTGTAAGTTACCATGCCTTAGCGCAGATGCCGAAGGCACTGCCGCGCGGCCCCGGCCCAGCTTGCATCGGCAAGCTACCCGGTACCAAACTTCGCCCCTCGCCCGCAGGCGCGGGTTAAGTTACCAACATTGAGGATTCGACGTGGACGGGCATGCGCCCATCCACGCATCCGGCGCGCGTGCGTAGCGCATGCGCCCCGCCCCGGGGCCTATGCGTTTTTTGCCTACCGGCTATGCCTTTTCCTCGCTTGACCTGCCCGGGCTGTTGGGATCTAGTCCTCGGTAAGTCATGAGACCACGCAGGCGCGAAACTCACCGGGCCGGTGCGGGCGCCGCGGCAGAGCGCTCCAGCCGCTATCGGAGCCTCGTCAACCCCTTCGAGCCGGTGCGGATATTCTCCGACGATCAGGTCGAGAGCATGCACCAGGCGGCGCTCGGGATCCTCGAGCGCCAGGGGATGCGAGTGCTCTCACCGCGCGGGCGCGCGCTGCTCGCGGCGAACGGCGCCCGCGTCGATGAGAGCAGCCAGATGGTGCGGCTCGACCCCGCGCAGGTGAGCGCAGCGCTCGCCACCGTGCCGGGCGAGAGCGCGCTCATCGCCCGCAACCCATTGCGCTCCTGCCGCGTCGGCGGGCCCCACGTGGTGTTTGCTCCGGTGGCAGGTCCCCCCAGTGTCAGCGATCTCGAGCGCGGCAAGCGCACCGGCGGACTCGCCGATTTCCGCGACTTCGTGCGCCTGGCGCAGGCGTTCGATGTCATCCACGTTCTCGGGCAGATGACCGAGCCGCAGGATGTCGGCGTGGCGGTGCGCCACCTCGAGACCTCGCTCGCGCAGCTCACTCTCGGCGACAAGCCTCCCTATTTCTACTGTCGCGGCGACGGGCAGCTCGCCGACTGCTTCGAGATGCTGCGTATCGCGCATGGCATCGACGCTGCCACCTTCGAGTCCGCGCCGCGCTGCTACAGCATCTGCAATACCAACTCACCGCTGCAGCTCGATGTGCCTATGACCGAGGGCATCATCTATTTCGCCGGCCACGGGCAGCTGATAATCGTCACCCCCTTTACGCTCGCCGGGGCAATGGCGCCGGTGACCATCCCCGGCGCCCTCACCCTCGCCCACGCGGAAGCACTCTTCGGCATCACCCTGACGCAGATGGTGCGCCCGGGAGCTCCGGTGATGTACGGCAGCTTCACCTCCAACGTCGACATGAAGTCGGGCTCGCCGGCCTTCGGCACTCCCGAATACGCCAAGGCCGCTTTCGGCGCGGGCCAGCTGGCACGCCGCATCGGCGTGCCCTGGCGCTGCTCGAGCGCCACCGCCAGCAACGCCGCGGATGCGCAGGCGGCGTATGAGTCGCAGATGAGCCTGTGGGGGGCGCTGTTCGGCGGCTGCCACTTCGTGCTGCACGCCGCCGGCTGGCTCGAGGGCGGACTCACTGCCTCGTTCGAGAAGTTCATTCTCGATGTGGAGATGTTGCAAATGTTCGCCGAGCTCTTCCAGCCCGTGTTGGCCTCCGCCGAGGAGATCGGCATCGAGGCGGTGGCGGAGGTCGGCCCCGGCGGCCATTTCTTCGCCGCTGCGCACACCATGCAGCGCTACCGCGACGCCTTCTACGCGCCGCTGGTTTCCGACTGGCGCAACTTCGGCGCCTGGACCGAGGCCGGAGCCAAGTCCGCAACCGAGCGCGCGAGCGCGGTGTGGCGCGAGACGCTCGCCGCGTTTCAACCGCCGGCGATGGACCCGGCAGTGCAGGAGGCGCTGCGCGCGTTTGTTGAGCGCCGCAGCCGCGAGGGCGGAGCGCCGCCGGTCGGTTAAGTCCGCTCAGCGGATCTGCAGTACGACCTTGCCCAACACGTGGCCGGCTGCCAGGCGCTCCTGCGCCTTGGCTGCATCGGCGAGCGGGTATTCGGCGGCGATCGGCACTTTCAGATTCGCAGCCACGATCGCCTCGTTGAGACGCGCGAACTGAGCCGGTGCCGCAATCGCATCGTAACGGACGACGTTCGTGCCGGGACGCCCCTTGGGCTCAGGATGCACACCGCTCGGATAGGCCGCCCGTCCTTCAGGTCGCAGCGCATCCATGCAGGCCTCGAGCGCATCGCCGCCGGCAAGCACCAACACCGCATCGACACCGCCGGCTGCGAAGGCGCGCGCGGCGCCGCGAACGTCCCCATGTCTGCCGTCGACCACCGCGTCGGCCCCGAGGCTGCGGACGAAAGCCGCACCGTCATCGCCCGTGGCGGTCGCGAGCACGCGCGCGCCGCGCAGCTTGGCAAACTGCACGGCGAGGCTGCCGACGCCCCCCGCCGCACCATGAATGAGGAGCGTCTCGCCGGACTTGATGTGCAGGGCATCATCGATCCCCTGGAGTGCTGTGAGCGCGGTAACCGCACCGGCACCCGCGTCGCGCAGGCTCATACCCGCCGGCACGTGCCCGACGGCTTTCGCCGCCACGGCAACATACTCGGCATAAAAGCCGCCCCTGGGGTTATCCCAGACGTAGGCGTAGACGGCATCACCCACCTTGAATCCACGCACTGCGGAGCCGACCGCCGCGACGGTCCCCGAGCCGTCCACGCCGAGGATCAGCGGGGACTTCCTGCTCTTCCAGTAATCGAGTCGCTCACGGACATCGATGTCCCAGGGACCAACGCCGACGGTGTTCATCGCGATGAGAACCTCATCTGCGCCAGGCTGAGGAACTGCTACGGTGTGCAGTGTCAGGACTTCCGGGCCGCCGGGTCGATCGATGGCGGCCGCTTTCATGGTGTCTGCGGCGAGGGCGCTCGCCGGAGCGAGCACGGCGGCGAGCAGCAGAAGAGGCGTGAGCATTGCTGTTGGCATGTCGACTCCCACGGCGGCTGACAATTCCCATGATAGGGCGCGTGCTTCGTTCGCGCCTAGCGGAAACGCGCGCCTCGGCGCGCCTGCGCCACAGCTCGGCGTATCGCCACAGTGCGCGTGCCGGCTTGATGCGCAATAATCGCAGCGCCGCCGTGGTAAGGCAGCTGCGCGACGGATCGTCGCCGTGACAAGACTCGCTGAGCTGGTCGACACCTCGCAACGCGTCGGAGCTACGCCGGCCCGCCTGGTCAAGGTGCGCGAGCTCGCGGGATTCCTGCGTACGCTCGAGTCGCCCGAGATCGGCATTGCGACTCATTACCTCTCCGGGGAGCTCCCGCAGGGGCGCTTCGGTATCGGCTACGCGGCGCTCACGGCGGCCGCGCAGGCACCGGGCGCCGCGGTCCCGACACTCTCGATCAGCGAGGTCGACAATCGCCTGACGGCGCTCGCCGCCCTACGCGGCGCCGGCTCAGCAGAGCGACGCATCCGTTCGCTCGACGAGCTGTTCGCGCGGGCAACTGCCGCCGAGCAGCAATTTCTGCTGCATCTGCTCGCGGGGGAGCTGCGTCAGGGTGCGCTCGTCGGAGTGATGCTCGATGCCATCGCCGCCGCGGCGGAGGTGCCGGCCGCGAGTGTGCGGCGGGCGGCGATGTACTCGAAGGACCTCGGGGCCGTAGCGAAGGCCGCGCTGCTTCAGGGCGCCGCGGCGCTGGGCGCTTTCCAGCTCGAGCTCTTCGCGCCCGTCTACCCGATGCTGGCGCAGACGGCGACCGACGTGAGCGAGGCGCTCCGCGAGCTGCCCGGCGAGGTGGCGTTCGAGTGGAAGATGGACGGGGCGCGCATCCAGGTGCACAAAGGCGCGGACCAGGTCCGGATCTACACGCGCGCGTTGAACGAGGTGACCGCGGCGCTTCCCGAGATCGCGGCGGAGGTGCGCGCGCTGGCGGTCGAGACCCTGATACTCGACGGCGAGGCGATCGCCTTCGATACGGCCGGCCGCCCGCATCCGTTTCAGATCACCATGCGGCGCTTTGGGCGGCGACTTAAGGTCGAGGAGCTACGCGGCGAGTTGCCGATTCGGGCGTTCTTCTTCGACTGCCTGCGCGTCGGAGGCGAGAGCATCGCCGACCGCCCGGCACGCGAGCGCTTCGCGGCACTCGCCGCGAGCATTCCGGCCGCGCTAGCCATCCCGCGACTGATCACCGCCTCGAGCTCCGAGGCGGCGGCCTTCTACGACGCCGCGCTGGCTGCCGGACACGAGGGCGTGATGGCCAAGTCGCTCGAGGGCGCGTACGAAGCCGGTAATCGCGGCACGAGCTGGCTCAAGATCAAGCGCGCTCACACTCTCGATCTGGTGGTGCTGGCGGCCGAGTGGGGACACGGCCGCCGCAACGGCAAGCTCTCCAACCTCCATCTCGGGGCACGCGACCCGGCGAGTGGCGCGTACGTGATGCTCGGCAAAACCTTCAAGGGCCTGACGGATGCCATGCTCGAGTGGCAGACGGAACGCTTCCTCGCGCTCGAGACTCACCGCGATGCCTGGACGGTGTACGTGAGGCCGGAGGTCGTGGTCGAGGTCGCCTTCAGCGACCTGCAGGCGAGTCCGCGCTACCCCGGCGGACTGGCGCTGCGCCTGGCGCGAGTGAAGCGCTACCGCGAGGACAAGACGGCCGCGCAAGCCGACACCATGGACTCGGTGCGCCGCATCGCTGCCGCGCAGAGCGCGGCGGCGACGGTCTCGCCCGAGTGAGGCATATGGCAGAAATGAACCGGGACGGGCATGCTCCGCTTCCTGTGAACGCGCCGCCGGCAACACCTGCTGAAGAGTGCGACGTCGCGGTGATCGGCGGCGGCCCCGCCGGCAGCACCGCCGCGACGTTGCTCGCGCGCGGCGGCCACAAGGTGATCCTGCTCGAGAAGGCGCATCACCCGCGCTTTCACATCGGGGAATCGCTGCTGCCGATGAGTCTGCCGCTGTTCGAGCGGCTCGGAGTGGCGGAAAAAGTGCGTGCCTTGGGAGTCTACAAGCGCGGCGCCGATTTCGAGGCGAGCAACGAGCGTGGCTACAACACCTTCGCCTTCGACCGCGCCCTGGGCAAGAGTCCGCCCCACGCCTACCAGGTATGGCGGCAGGATTTCGACCGGATGCTGTTCGAGCACGCGCGCGCGAGCGGCGCGGATGCGCGCGAGGGCCATGAGGTGCTGCGCATCGAGCAACATGGCGCGCGCGACACAGGGATCGACGTGCAGACCGATGCGGGTGGCAGTTACCGGATCCACGCGCGCTATCTGGTCGATGCGAGCGGCCGCGATGCATTCCTCGCCGCGAAGAAGAAGCTGCGGCGCAAGAACCAGGAGCATCAGAGCGCGGCCATCTTCGGCCACTTCCGCGGCGCCCAGGCACGCTGCGGCGAGGACGCAGGCAATATCAGCATGTACCGTTTCGCGCACGGCTGGATGTGGATGATCCCGCTCCCCGCGGGAGTCATGAGCGTCGGCGCGGTGTGCCGGCCCGATTACCTCAAGCAGCGCAAGGGCCGCACGGTCGAGTTCCTGCTCGAGACGCTGCAATGCAACGCGGCCCTGTGGAAACGCCTGCAGGGAGCCGAGCTGATCGGCGACCAGGTGCGCGTCACGGGAAACTATTCCTACGACGCGCGGCGGATGGGCGGACCTGGCTGGATCCTGATCGGCGATGCCTTCGCATTTCTCGACCCGGTTTTCTCCACCGGGGTTTATCTGGCGATGAGCACGGCGGAGGCCGCGGTGGCTGTTATCGACACCGTTCTGCGCGAGCCGCAGCGCGAGGCGCTGCTGCAGCGCAGGCTCGAGAAGCGCGTGCGCACGGCGATCCAGCGGTTCTCCTTCTTCATCTATCGCTTCAATAACCCGGTGATGAAGGACATGTTCGGCAACCCGAGCAACGCGCTGAAGATCGAGCAGGGAGTGATCTCGATGCTCGCCGGCGATGTGCTCGATACGCGGCGGGTGCTGTGGCGGCTGCATGTCTTCAAGTTACTTTACGGGATACTCGGCCTCCTCAACTGGCGGCGCTGGCGCGCCGAGGACAACTACCGGCGCGCCCAGGCCGGGAGCCAGTTCACCGGCGGCAACACGCCGCTCGATAGTGTATGAGCGGTGGCTGTCACTGCGGCAACATCCGCGTGCAGCTCGAGCTCACGGGGCCGCCCGCGAGCTATCGTCCGCGCGCCTGCGACTGCGACTTCTGCCGCAAGCACGCCGCCGCCTGGATCTCAGACCCCGCCGGGAGAGTGAAAATCACTATCGGCCACGCGCCGCACGCCGTGACTTACCGGCAGGGAACTCGTCAGGCCGAGCTGATGTTGTGCGGGAATTGCGGCGTCGTGGTGGCGGCGTTGTACCGGAGCGAGGGGCGGCGATACGCCGCGGTCAACGCCAAGGTCCTCGATGAGGCAGCGGGTTTCGGCAGCGAGCAGTCCGTCTCCCCGCAAACGCTGTCGGCAGCAGAGAAGCTCACGCGCTGGCGGGACATCTGGTTCGCCGACGTCAGCATCGTCGCCGGCGGCACATGAGCGCCCCGCCTCTCAGGTACGCAGGTAGGAGGCGCCGTTCACATCGAGAACCGCGCCCGTGAGGCTCGCCGGCGCATCGAGCGCGCAGTAGGCGATGACCCCTGCGACCTCCTCCGGGGTTGCGGCGCGCCCGAGGGGGTGATCGGCCAGCACACTGGGCTCTTTGATCGCATCGGCCACGCGCGCTGTCGAGACCCATCCCGGAGCGACGACGAACACGTAGACACCCTTCGGGGCCAATGCCTTGGCGAGCGATTGACCGAGCGCGTTGAGGCCCGCCTTGCTCGCCGCGTACGCCGGCATCTTCGGCTCCCCGCGAAATGCGCCGCGTGAGGAGACGCTGACGATCCTGCCGCCACCCTGCTCTGTCATCGCCCGGGCGGCGCAGTAAGAAAGGAGTGCCGGACCGAGAAGATTGGCCGCGAGGGTTCGCTGCCAGGCGGCCGTCCAGTCGCTGAAGGAAGTGGTGAGCGGCGGGTGACTCGGGAAAACTCCCGCATTGTTGACCAGAACATCAATCGACCCTGCCGAGCACGCCTCTTGCCACAGACGCTCGACCGAGCCCGGATCGGCGAGGTCGGCTTGGACAATGCGATGACCGTCGCCTGCCAGCGCCCGCCGCGTGGCTTCGGCGCCGCTGCCGTCGGAGCGGTAATGCAGGATCACCGTGACGCCGCGTTGCGCCAGCGCCCTGCAGATCGCGCCACCGATGCCACCCGAGGCGCCGGTTACGAGTGCTCTGCTCATGCGGTCCTCCGGCTCCCTGAGAGTGTGCGAGCTGAGTCAGGAACGTCGCCGCCTGCGCATGCGCCCGCGCCGGCGGCATCCGCGAAGCCTGCGCCTTCTCGCGCTCGGCTGTCACTACCGGAGTCTCGACAGTACTGCCCCGCCAGTGGGCGGCGAGGCTGGGTGGACCTTACTTCGACAGGCGGCTCCGCTAGACTTGCACGACCCGATGCAGGGTGAGGCTTTCCGAAGGAGTTGTCATGCGTCGCTCCCATCCCGGCACCCGCGTGACGTTGTTGGTTGCGGTAGTGTCGTGCGCCTCCTGGGCGGCGGCGCCTGATGAATCGCGGTCGCCCGAGCGCAGGCCGGAAGGCGAGCCGGAGAAGGCCTCTGCTCATAAGTTCGAGCCTTTCAAAATCGAGTCAGTGAGCAGCAACGGCAGCGTCACGATCGGCGGACGCGCCATTGCCTACCAGGCGATTGCCTGCACGCTGATCGTTCACCCCAGGGGCTGGGACGACGTGCCGCGCGATCCCGCCGCCGAGAAAAGCGTGGCGGAGAGAGAAAGAGAGCCGGGGGCCGGCGAGGCAAGCGGCGAGCCTCCGAATCCCACCGCCGAAGCCTCAATGTTCTACGTGGCGTACTTCAAGGGCGGCGGGGGCAATCGCCCCGTGACCTTCTTCTATAACGGCGGCCCGGGCTCATCGACGATGTGGCTGCACATGGGCGCATTCGGTCCGCGCCGCATCGTCACCGCGACCGATGCGCACACCCCTGCGGCGCCTTATTCGCTGGTCAACAATGCCTCGAGTCTCCTCGATGTGACCGACATGGTCTTCATCGATGCACCGGGCACCGGCTTCAGCCGCATCGCCGGCAAGGACAAGGAGAAGGCCTTCTACGGCCTCGATCCCGATGCCTACGCGTTCTCTGAATTCATCACACAGTTCTTCACCAAGTACGGCCGCTGGAACTCACCCAAGTACCTCTTCGGCGAGAGCTATGGCACTCCGCGCTCGGCAGTGGTCGTCAATCAATTGGAGGCCGACCGCGCGATCGATCTGAACGGCGTGATCCTGCTCTCGCAGATCCTCAACTTCGACCTGAGCCCCGATCGACCGACCGGAAACCCGGGAATCGACCTTCCTTACCAGACCGTGCTGCCGACCTACGCGGCCACCGCCTGGTACCACAAGAAGCTTCCCGGCGATCACGCGAGCCTCGATGCGCTTCTGAAAGAGGTCGAGGAATTCGCCTTGGGCGACTACGCGCGCGCGCTTGCCGCCGGCGCGGATCTTCCCCAGAGCGAGCGCGCCGCCATCGCCGCGAAGCTTCACGAGTACACGGGGCTCCCGATCGACTACATCATGAGAGCCGACCTGCGCATAGACGGCGGGGAATTCCGGCAGAACCTGCAGGGCGACGGCAACCTGACGACCGGCCGGCTCGACAGCCGTTTCTCCGGTCCCGACCTCGATCCCCTCGCCCAGCGCGCCGATTACGATCCGCAGTCGAGCGCGCTCAGCTCGGCCTACGTCTCGGCGTTCAACGACTACGCGCGCAAGGAACTCCATTACGGCGAGGACAAGATCTTCAAGCCGAGGGCCGACGTGTTCCGCTTCTGGAACATGGCGCACCGGCTTCCCGGACAGAACGAGACGCCCATTTCCCCGCGCCAGGGCGCCAACGTCATGCCCGACTTGGCGAATGCCATGAAGCTCAATCCCAATCTCAAGATTCAACTCAACGCAGGCTACTTCGACCTGGCGACGCCCTTCTATCAGGGCATGTACGAGATGCACCACCTGCCCATTCCGCAGAATCTCCAAAGCAACATCGAGTTCCGCTTCTATGAGTCGGGACACATGGTGTATGCGAAGGATGCCTCCCTCAAGCAGCTGCACGACAATGTAGCCGACTTCATCCGTCGTACCAGCGGCGGCGGAAGCTGAGCCCACGTGTGGAGCCTGAGCTCCCCGCGCAGCTCGTAGGCAGCTCCAATGCGCTATGCTAAGCGCGAGCCGTCCATCGAAGTGAGGGCGATCCCCCGAGGTCAGGACATGCGCGAGATGCTGACGATTGCAACCTGTGTGTTGATCGCGGCTGCCGCCCCCCCGCTCTGCGCACAAACGGCCGCGAAAGCGCCGCCCGCCGCCAACGCCCCTGCCAAGCCGTCCAGACCCTGCGATGAGATCTTCCGGGCCTGCAAAAGCGCGGGCTTCATCGTGGGCGACTACAAGGAAGGCAACGGGCTGTGGGGCGATTGCGTCGTGCCGATCATGCGGGGCACGGGCCAGCCGTCTTCCGCCAAGGTCCCCCTGCCGCAAGTGAGTGCGGAGACCGTCGCCGCCTGTAAGGCGAAGCGCCCCGACTTCGGTGAGGGTAAGCCGCCGCCGATGGAGGGGCAGCCGGATCAACCCAGCGGCAAGTGATGCGGCCGCACCAGCAGATGCCAGTCCTGGTGCTCCTCGAGGATCAGCGCAATCGCGGCCTGGATTGAACTCTTGAGAGCGCTCAGGTCGCCGCTGCTCGCACACTTGTCGAATGCGGCGCGGATGCTGTCAATGGCTTCCTGGAGCTGCGTCACCAGCCGCTCCGAGGTCTTGCCGAGCCGGTAGGCCTCCGACTGCGCCAGCGCACCGTGGAGCGATGCACCGAGGGCAGGGAAGAAAGTGGTGAGCATGGAAAGAAAGATCGTGTGCAGCAGCAGGTGCGTCAGCGCGCCGAGCGCGGTCAGCCCGAACAGCCAGGTGGTCACGACGTGGACCCGGTGCAGCAGCGCGTGCTGTCGAGTCGCGGTGCGGTGGTGATAGTGGCGCTGCTCCTCTAGCGTCTCGATCGTCCAGCGGCTGTAGCTCGTAACGAACTCGCGATCGCTCCAGGCATTCGCGAGAAGCTTGCGCGCCAGCGGCTCGCTGCGGGCACAGAGCGCGGAAATGTCCCCACCGGTACGCAGGTGCTGGTCCGGCACGAAGATGCGCATGTACCAGTTGGCCTCCTTCGTGGGAGCGTTGAAGTCGATGAGCGGGGCGAGCATCGGCAAGTAACGCGCCAGCTCGGCGGTCGTGCGCGCTCGCAGCCACTCTCCCTGCCAGTGCCGACGCAGGCCCACCCAGTAGATCGCGGTCACCGCGGCGATGACCAGTACTTCGCCGACTGCCCATACACCCGAATAAGGATGCAGCCGGTGCCTCGGGCTATCCCAGCCGAGCGCCAGCGGCAGCACGGCGAACAGCACCGCGACGGCGCTGAGGACATAGATTGCCCAGAACCCGCTGCGGTAGCGGTGGCCGTAGTCGATCGCACGCTGGTCGAACGCGCGGTGACCGGTAGCAATCGCGTCCATGATCGGCTGTAACGCTGCCGGTGGTTGAGGTGCCGGCGGAGGCGGAAGGGAGGGAAGCCGCACGCCGAGGAGCAACAGCCGCTGAATCAGCTGGTGCAGCGCCATGCGCGAAGGCGGGCTGACGATTTCGTAGGTAGTGGCGAAGATCGAAGGGGAGATGACGCCGAGACTCCCATCACCATAATCCACCAGCCAGTCGCCGGCGCGTCCGCTCAGGCGCGAGACATTGTCCGCCAGCAACACTTCGAAGGCGGAGCTCATCGGCACCGCCAGAATGCGCTTGGGCCGGCTCGCGTAGCGGCCGGCCCGGCCGCTGCGCGTAGGCGGCACCGGCCGATATCTGCGCGAAAAGTGTGAGCGCGAGACGCGCCAGTGCTCGCCGGCGATGCCCGTGATGATGGCGTCTCCGGGGCGAACGTGCACCATGCCCTCGTTGGTCCGTACGACGCAGGGTCCGTCGGCGAAGATGACGTCGATTTCCTTCACCAGCTTGCGGGCAGTCAGGCGACGCGGATCGTCGCGGATGAGGCTGGAAAAACCCCGGCGCGCGGTCGAACGGTAGAGAGGCAGCGTGGCTGCGCTCACCGAGTCTCACCCCGCGTGGCGGGCTGCGTGCGCGTCTTCACTCTCGGAGGCGGTCCCGCCCTGAAGCGCCTTCTGGATACGTGTGCGCCAGCGCTGCACGTTGTGCGAGTCGCCGAGCTCAGGCGGCAGTCCTGTGAGTAGTCCGGCCGCTTCGTGCAGCAGTGCCGTACGCTTCGCAGGATCGGTGAGCGCGGCCACATAGAGCGCGGCGGCGAGATCCTCCGGCACCCCCTGGTCGCCGTGATTGTGCGCCGCGAGGGCGCGCTCGAAGGTGACGACCGGAGCAATCGTCTTCGCCGCTTCAGCGGGCCGGCCCTCGCGCGCCAGCGCGAGCGCGAGCCAGGTCGACATCGTGGCCATCTCGCGTTGATCACCGAGAGTTTGCGACCGCTGCTTGTGCTCTTCGAGCGCAGTGCGCTCGGCCTGCTCGACAGCCGCAAAGTCACCGAGCTGATAAGCGGCCGGACTCACCACCTCATGCAAGCACACCCAGCGAAAGATGGCCCGCAGGAACTCCTGGTAGCCGCCGACGGGCTTCATGGCCTCGAACCGAGTCGCCACGTCCGCGGCCATGCGCCTGGCTGCGGTGAAGTCGTTCCGCTCGAACGCGACCACTGACCTGTCGAAAATCATCATTTGCTCTATGGAGAATACCGCGTTACTCCCCTCTGGCTCGCTGCGCCGCAGCTTGGCCGCGAAAGGCTCGTTGGATGCGATCGTGGCTTCAGCGCCGGCGAAGTCGCCGAGCTGCGTCTGCAGGAAAATGGTCGATCCCGTGTGGAAGGCGCGCGTCATCTGAAAGGTCGCGCCGCCCGAGGTCGCTTGTCCGTAATCGTCGAGCGCTTTGAGGTGGTACCGCAGCGCCTCGCGCAACCGCCCCGCTGAGGCGTAAATGTCGGCTACATTCGAATCCGCGACGCCGAGGTTGTTCCAGCTCACGACGCTGCTCGGATCGAGTTTCAGCAGCGTCAGTGAGACCTGCTCGTTGCGCTCGGCCATGCGCAGCGCCGCTCGCGGGTCGAGATCGTCCTGCGCGTTGGACGTGAGATTACCCAGGATGATCTGCTCGGCGTGCAGCGCCAGGCGATAGCCCGGTCGGCGCTCGAGTACCCTGTCGGCGAGCGCCAGGGAATCCTCGCCCACTTTGCGTGCCTCGGCGTTGCGTCCGAGGTCTGTCAGCGATTCCACTTGCCACGCGCTCGCTTCGGCATAGTAGGCGCCCATGTCGAGATTGGTGAGATCGAGCGCACCGAGATCCGCGGCGATGCGGCGCACCTCCACCTCGGTGCGCACGGCATCTTCGCGTTTCTGGGCGCGGAGCTGCTCAAATCCGAACCTGACGAGCACATCGACGTAGGCCCTGCGCGCGGCGACCGAGGCTTTCGGCCCTGTAGCGAGCGGTCGCAGCAGGTCGGCGGCTTGCTCGAAGGTGGGGAGATTCTTCGGGTCGTTGGAGCTTTCGAGCACTCGGCCCTGGGCCGCGACGGCCAGCGCAAGCGCAATCAGCGTGGCCTCCGAATGATCACCACCAGCCTGTAGCCCTTCGAGGAGCTGTCGGGCCTCGGCTGCATCGGCGCCTGCGACCTTGAGGTTGCCGAGGGAGCGCAGGGCGCGGGCGCGGTACACCATCGCGAGCGCCGCGTTGCGTGTGGTCTCCGTGCCGCGGAGCACGGGCGGCAAGGCGTGAAAGTAGTCGATCTGACGCTTGGAGAATTCGGCCAGCACGTCGAGTCGCCCGAAGCTCTCGAGCTCGCGCGCAAAGTCGTCACTCAGGTAGCCGAGCAGGTGCTCAGCGCCAGCGCGTGCCTTCTCGGCCACGGCACGCGTCTCTTCGGCCTGAATCTCGGCGCGCCGCGCGCGCTCACCGCTCAGGTAGCCGAACACCGCCGCGCCTATGGCGAGGACCGCGAGCACCGTGCAGCCGGTTGCGATCTGCCGCGCGCGCGCCGCGGCACGGCGCGCCGCAAGCTCGCGCTCCTTCTGCTCGGCCAGCAGCCGCTCGGTGGCCTCGCGCGCTTCGCGATCGTAGCGCTTGTCGCGGCTCGCCTTCACTACGCCGCACAGCACATCGTGCGTGAGCTCCACGCGGCGCACGTCGAGCCGCTCTTCGATGCGCAGCAGCCGTCGGTTGACGAGAGCGGCCAGCGTGCCCGGAGCGGCACCCGCCTCGGTGAAACGGCTCACCAGCCGTTCCTCGGCCACGTTCTCGCGGAAGCCGGAGTCCGTCAGCAGGTCGTCCTCGATAATGCGGCGCACGTTCGCGGGCTGGTCGGCCAGTGCGCGCTCGTAGAAGTTCTGGAGAATCGTGGCGTGAGAGCCCGCGAGCAGGTCGAGGGAGATCTCGCTGCGGCCCTGCGCGATGCGCGCATCGTTCAGCTCACGGCAGATGAGACTCAAGAGCGAGGGCTCGACCACGGCGTTGCCGAGCTCGGCCCCACCGGCAACGAAGCGCACGATCGCCGCAGCCACCTCTTCCGACACCAGCCTCCTGCCCGGCTGCAGTACCGCAGCCAGCGCCTGAGTGCCCGTCATCGGCGCGAGCCGCAGGCGGTTCTGCGCGATGCTCGGGATCTCTTTCTTCAACCCCTCGAGCGGGGCGAGATAGTCCTCGCGCAGCGCGATCAGAACCCGGTAATCGCTGCGTGCAAAATCGAAGCGCGCAGCCGCGGTCTCGTCGTCATCGAACTTCGCCTCGAGAGCCTTGGGCGGGCGGTTCTCGACGAGATCGGCGAGCTCGGTGATGAAGCGCGCCGCGCGTGCGCGCCCGAAGTCGTCCGACTGTGCGAGCGTGAAGATCTCCTCGAACTGATCGAAGATCAGCAGGGGGATCAGCGGCTTGCCCGACTCATCGAGGAGCATGTCGTCGCGATGGTGCAGGAACTCCCACAACGACTCCCCGGCTACGGCGACCCCCACCTGGGTCCACTGCCCCGAGCGGCGTGCGTTCGCCTGGATCGCCTGCTTGATCTGCTCGGCCGGCTCGGGAGATTCGCGGCTGTAGTCGATGCGCACGTAGATCGGGCAGTAGCCCTGGCCGCGCAGCCGTGGCACCAGCCCGGCGCGCAGGATCGAGGTCTTGCCGAGGCCCGACTGCCCGAAGAGTACCGTGAGGAGCTTGCGCTGCACGCGCCGCGCGAGCTCTGCCACCTCCTCGTCGCGGCCGAAGAAATAGGCACGCGTCTCCTCGGTGAAGGAGGCGAGCCCGAGCCAGGGGTTGCGCTCGTCGACAGTGGTGGCGAGCTCGGGCGCTGCGGCCCTGGCGGGCACGGCGTTCATCGTCCGCGCGCCTGCATGAAGTCCGCTAGCCGGGCTGCGAACTCGGGCGCCACCTGACCGCCAGGAAGCTGCGTGAAATGCAGCGCTTTGAACTTGTCGGGCACCAGCGCCTGCGCCGCATCGGTCGCATCGATGCTCACCGGCAGGATAAAGAGCGCGCCGTCGGCCATGTTGCGCGCGCGATCCATGGCGTAGCTCCACTCGCGCCGGAAGTAGCCTTCGAGGCGGCGTTGGGTAGTAGCCGAAACGACCGGGATGAAGTACGAGCAGCGCGCGATGTTGTTGCGGATCTTGCGGTCGTAGTCATCGCCGGCTTCGAGCCGGTCGATGTCGAACCAGGTGGTGACGCCGGTGGCGTCGAGCCCCGACTTGAGCTGCTGCACCGCAGGCAGATCCTCGCGCGCATAGCTGATGAACACGGCGTTGTCCGGCATCTCGCGCGCGGGCGGCAGGAAGCGCGCCGGCGCGGCGCTCGCGGCGGCGGCCACCGGCTTGCGCCGTGCCTGCCAGCGTCGATGCAGCTCCTCGACGAAGCGCTCGGCGCCGACGTAGATGCGCGTGCGCACACTCACCTGCTGCAGGAAAGCCACCAGCCGGTCGTCCTCGCT
>Ga0187783_10001889_pt1 | contig 15521 bp, 15 predicted proteins | sample 1015_SJ02_MP02_2_FD_132471 | JGI IMG/M metagenome (GOLD analysis project Ga0187783, IMG submission 132471) | Tropical peat soil microbial communities from peatlands in Department of Meta, Colombia - 1015_SJ02_MP02_20_MG | ecosystem: Environmental > Terrestrial > Soil > Wetlands > Peat | place... | reverse complement strand
ATCTCGCTGCAAGCTGGTTATCGCCAGCACGTCCACGATCACCATGCCCATACCGGAGACGACCTGCAGCGCGAAGCCGAGCGCAGGCAGGTGCACGGGGACGGTTGCCAGGAACGGCAAGGTTTGAAGGCAGATGCTGCCCATGATGACCGGCGCCAGCCTGGCGGTACCACTGAGCCGGTTCGCTAGCCCAGCACCGAGCAGCCCGCCGAGTGCAGACCCGGCCAGCAGGTAGCTGTAACCCGTAGGCCCGGTGCCTAGCTTGATCGACAGGGGTACGTACAGCACGCTGCTCGCACCATAGACGGCCGAGTCGAGAGCGCAGAACAGCATGATGGCCAGCGCGACCTTCTGGGCACCGAGCGCCCTCAGCCCGGTCATCAGTTGCTGCAGAGCGTTGCCATCTTCGGCACCTCCGCCGACAGAGCGAACCTTCAGCCGCGCGATCACGGCAGCCGACACGACGTAGCTGGCCGCGTTGATGGCGACGCCGACGGCAGGCCGACCGGTCAGCAGCAGCAGGCCGCCGACGCCGGGCCCGACGACGACGACGAGATTCTCCAGGGCCGAGAAGATAGCGTTCGCGGCGGCGAGGTCCCTCTCGCCTGCGACCTCAGGGGTCAGCGCGCCAGCCGCCGGGCGGTATGGCGCGGCTGCCACAGCCGACAGGACCGAGATGAGCAGGACAAGGAAGACCGGTGCATTCGTCGCCACGACCGCAGTCATTCCGGCCATGACGGCCGCGCTCGCTAGCGCGGAGATGATCATCACCGTAATGCGCTGGTACCGGTCTGCGATCACGCCGCCGTAACTGGCCAGCAGCAGAGCCGGACCCCAGCGGCAGATGGCTGCCAGAGCCAGCCACTGCGTCGAGTGGGTGCGGTCAAAGACGTACACGACGATGACGACGCTGTACGACCAGCTGCCGAGCTGGTCAATGAGAAACGAGGCAATGAGAAGCCGCAGGTCCCGGTGCCGCAGTGCGGCCCTGTACCGGCCACGGGCGGCAGCCCTCTGGCTCTGAGCTCCGGACGAACCTGCGATCTCGCCGACGGCGAACTCCTCCGGATTGGACGAGGCCGCCATCTAGGCCAGATCCTCCGGATTTAAAGTCGTCAGCCGCATCTAGACCCTTGCCCATCTCGAGACGTGCGTCCCGGCTGCCAGGTAGAAGGCGAACGGTCACACACCATCCGCATGGTCGTTGCTGGGTCCTTTTATTGCCGGCCGAGCGGGAATGCGCAACCGGAGGCCGGGCCAGGGCCTATTCAGCGAGCCGGGGCTACGGCAGCCTGACGCTCTCGCTGTCCGCGCTGAGCCAGGCGCCGGAACGCTTCCTGTGTCGGCGAGCCGGGTGTCGCGCAGTACGCGATGAGCCGCTGACCGGTGTCAGCGACGTGCAGGATCTGGCACTCGAACTCGACCGGCCCGGCGACCGGATGATCGACTCGCTTCATCAGCGGGCGCCGCGATCCGACGTCCTGCGCGGCCCACATCCCGGCGAACTCCGGCGATACACCGAGCATCTCTGTCACCAGAGCGCTAATGCCCTGATCGCCGGGGTAGCGCCCGTACGCGGCCCGCAGCTCGGCCACGATCAAGCGGGCGAACCTGACGTTCTGGCGATCAGACCAAGGCCCGTCCGTGGCAGGCCGGCCGAACATCCACCGGATCATGTTCCGGTCTTCGCGGGCGGCCAGGGATAGGTCACCGATGAACCAGGTAGCCAGCTGGTTCCAGGCGAGGACGTCATACCTGGCGTCAACAACGTAAGCCGGGGTTTCGGCCATGCTGTCCAGCAGACTGCGGATGCCGGGGCTGACCTGACGCGACGGCCGCTCGGCCGGCGGCGGGTTCGCGCCAGCTAGCCGGAACAGGTACTCACGCTCGTCCGAGCTGAGCATGAGCGCGCGGGAGAGCGCGGCCAGGACTTGGCGGGACGGGTGCGGCCCGCGAGCCTGCTCCAGGCGGATGTAGTAATCCACCGACATCCCGGCGAGCTGGGCGACCTCCTGCCGCCGCAGGCCCGGTGTCCGCCGCTGGCCCGTCTCCGGCAAGCCGAGGTCGGCCGGGCGCAGCCGGTGCCTTCGGGTGCGCAGGAATGTCGCCAGGTCGTCTCGACTCACGCGGCTTCCTCCGTCTGCATCTTTGTGGCGAAGCCGTTGCGGTGGCCGCCAGCCGCCAACCACCCCGTTCCCGTCCTAGCTTGCCTCATGTCGGGAACGCGGCCCACCGGACATCGGTCGTCAGGCTGGTACTGCCGATCCCAGCCTCAGCGGGTCTCTTCTGCACAACCGGCGGTCCTGGCAGGCTCGCGATCATGACATCACTTGCGCTGATTACCGGGGCAAACAAGGGCATCGGCTTTGCCACCGCGAAGCTACTGGGCGCCGCAGGCTGGACCGTGCTGGCCGGGGCCAGGGACCAGACGCGCGGCCGGCAGGCCGAGGCTGAGCTGCGGGCAGCCGGCGCCGATGCCAGGTTCGTGCACCTGGACGTGACGGACCAGGCGTCAATAACCAGGGCTGCGCAGTGGATCGAGGATGACTTCGGCGTGCTCGACGCGCTGATCAACAACGCGGGCATCGCCCGCAGCGACGGCTCGGGCCAGCCCAGCGAGACGACGCTTGCCACGCTCCGGGCCGTCTACGAGACCAATGTCTTCGGCGTGGTCGCGGTGACCAACGCGATGCTCCCGCTGCTTCGCCGGGCGGCTGCGGCCCGCATCGTCAATGTCAGCACCGAGGTCGGGTCGATCACGTCCACGACCGATCCGGACAGCCCGCTGTACCCGATGGCCTCGGTGCCCTACCCGTCGTCCAAGACCGCGCTCAACATGATCACCGCGATGTACGCCAAGGAGCTACGGGACACGTCAATCAAGGTCAACGCGGCGAACCCGGGCTACTGCGCGACCGACCTCAACGGCCGCAGCGGTTATCGCACGGCCGAACAGGGCGCCGCGATCAGCGTGCATCTGGCCACGCTGGCGCAGGACGGGCCGACCGGCCAGCTCTGGGGTCACCTGTCGGTCCCGGACGGCGCCGGGTCCACCGGGACACTGCCCTGGTAGCCAGCCATACTCGGGCTGAGCAGGTGGCGAACCCGGTCCTGGCCGGCCGCCAGCAGCAGCGTGGGCAGCCGCGGCCCGGTCTCGCGGCCGATCAGCAGCCGGTAGACCAGGGCAAAGAAGGCGCGCTGCGCGGCCTTGAGTTCTGGGGTTGGCGTGGCGTCCGGGCTCAGCCCGGCCTGCTGCTTCGGCACCGCGTAGACCAGCCGGGACAGGCGCTCCAGCGACCAGTGCGCGTCCAGCCCGCGCAGCAGCAGGTCCAGTGCCTCCCGCTCTGAGTCGGCGAGGGCGTCCAGGGCTGCCCGGTCCGGCTCATCCAGCAGCCGGGTTCGCTCGCCGGCAGGCAGGCAGGTGGCCACCCACCGCTGCGCACGATCGAGCCGCGGCTGAACCTCATCGAGCGAGGCGAGGGGGCGTTCGGGGTACAGGTCGCTGAGGATCCGGAACGTCTGCACTGGATCGCCGGTCGATATGTCCGCCACCGAGGCCAGCATCCGGTACGGCAGCGGCCGTGGAGTGCGCGGTAGCGGGCCTGCGGCAGTACGCACCGCCCGGTCGTATGAGCTTGCCTCAAGAGCGGACGCACTGCCGCCGGCGACTTTGCGCTCGACGGCGTCCCACTCGTCGTAGAGCCGGTGTATCTCCTGATCGAAAGCGATCGTGAAGGCCTGCTGCGGCCGACGGCGCGCATAAAGCCAGCGCAGCAGCGGCGCTTCCATGACCTCCAGGGCGTCTGCGGGGGTCGGCACGCCGCCCCTGGAGCTCGACATCTTGGCCATCCCACTGATGCCGACGAACGCGTACATCGGGCCGATGGGCTGCACACCGCCGAAGATCTCGCTGACCAGGCGCCCGCCGACGGCGAAGGACGAGCCTGGCGACTGGTGGTCCACTCCCGACGGCTCGAACACCACGCCCTCATAGGCCCAGCGCATCGGCCAGTCGACCTTCCAGACCAGCTTCCCGCGCCGGTGCTCGGCCAGCATTGTCGTCTCCGCGTGCCCGCACGCGCAGGTATAGGCCAGTGCCGCGGCGACGTCGTCGTAGCCGGTGACGGTGGTCAGGTCGCGGTCACACACCGAGCAGTACGGCTTGTACGGGAAGTAGCCAGCGGTTGTCCCGCCCTCCTCGGCCGGGACAGCCGCTGTGTGTAGTTCGACGTCGGCCTTCGTCCGGTATTCAGCCAGGACCGCACCGATCCGGTCACGTTCGCGCATGGCCAGCAGGACCTGCTCGACGTACGCGCCCGAGGTGTACATGTCGGTCTGGCTGACGGCGCGGACTTGCACGCCCAGCCTGGCCAACGCCTCGGCCATCGGCGCCTTGAAGTGCTCAGCCCAGTTCGGGTGGGCGCTTCGCGCAGGTGCCGGAACGGATGTCAGGGGCTTGCCGATGTGCTGGGCCCAGGACGCGTCGGCGTCAGCAGGGACCCGGCGCAACCGGTCGAAGTCATCCCACGACAAGATGTGCTCGCAGGCGATGCCACGCCGCCGGATTTCATCGGCGACCAGATGCGGCACCATCACCTCGCGCAGGTTGCCGAGATGGATCGGCCCTGACGGGCTGAGGCCTGACGCAACCATGACCGGCCTGCCCGGCGCGCGCCGTTCCGATTCGGCCATCACCTCGTCAGCGAGACGGGCCACCCAATCGCCCGCGGTATCGTGCTGTGCCACGGTCGATCCGTCCTTCCCAGATTGCGGGGCCTACCACCCCGCAGGCCCAGATCGCGGGCTAGCCTTCCAGCGCCCTGCGCATCGGGCGGAACTTCGTCTCGGTCTCAGCCAGCTCCGAGGCTGGCTGAGACCCGGCCACGATGCCGTTGCCCGAGAACAGCCTGGCCCTGGTTCCCTCGATCTCACCGCAGCGCAGCGCGATGCCCCACTCGCCGTTCCCGCGGGCGTCGACCCAGCCGACCGGGCCTGAGTACCGGCCGCGGTCCATCCCCTCGAGTTCCCTGATCAGCTCGAGAGCAGCCTCGGTCGGCGTCCCGCAGATCGCGGCTGTCGGATGCAGGGATGCCGCAAGCGCCAGCGCCGAGGCGTCTCGAGCCAGCACGCCAGTTACCGACGTTGCCAGGTGCTGGTAGTCGGCCATCTGCAGCAGGAACGGCTCGTTGCCGACCTCGAGCTCGGCGCACAGCGGTGCCAGCAGCTCGCGCACTGAGTCGACGGAGTACCGGTGCTCCTCGGCGTTTTTGGCCGAGCCGAGCAGCGCCGCGCTGAGCGCCTCATCTTCTGCCTTGCTGCCACCGCGGGCCATCGTGCCGGCCAGCACCAGCGAGCTGACCTCGCGGCCCTCGCGCCTGATCAGCAACTCGGGAGTAGCGCCCACGAGGCCGGCGCAGGCGAAGGTGTAGCAGTCAGGGAAGCGGCCGGCCAGCCGGGACAGGAGCACCCTGACGTCGATGTCCTCCGATGCGTCGGCCCGCAGGTCGCGGGCGAGCACTACCTTGCGCAGCTCGCCGGCCTTGATCCGCTCCACTGCGGCCGCGACCGCCTGTTCCCACTGCGGCGCCGACAGGCTGCCGTCACTCCAGCGCACCGCCGACGGATAGACCCTGGCGGCGACCGGAACGGCGGGCTCGCGCCCGTTCGCCGTGATCGTCGTTTGCCAGGCGGTCCCGGCCCGGCGCCCGATGACTACGCCGGGCACGATCAGCACCGAGCCGTCAGATGCCGGATCGAAGGTGAAGCTGCCGAAGGCGACAGGCCCGGTGCCTGGCGCCCGGACGTCGTCCGTGACGTGCGCGCCCTCGAACAGCTCCGCAAGCCATTTCTCGCCGGCCGCGAACCGGTCCACCCCAGCGGGGATCGTCAGCCTGGCGGCCTCGCCCCAGCCGACAAGGCCGTCGCCTCGGTGCGTCCAGGCAGATGCCGCTGAGCTGGGAAGGCGGGAGAGCAGGTCACCGGGATTCGCGACGATGGCCGTCCGGACCGTCAGTTCCCCGCCCCCGGCCAGGCCATCCGGCGCGGCCCGGTCCCCGCTATTGTGCTGTGCTTCCACGGCAGTCCACTTTACGTGCGGGTAACAGCGCGCCTGCCAGCAGGTAACCGAGCCAGGCCAGCAGGACTCCCATCGCCAGGCTGCCCATGACGTTCAGGCCAGCCTCGCCGATCGCGCCGTCCTCCAGCAGCCTGAGGGTCTCGTAGCCGAAGGCGGAGAACGTCGTCAGACCGCCGCAGAAGCCGGATCCCAGCAGGGCGAACAAGGCCGGCGGCAGGCCGAGGTGATGCTGGGCGCCGAGCAGGAACCCGAGCAGTGCCGACCCGGCCATGTTCACGGCGAACGTGCCCCACGGGAAAACGCTGTCGTGCCTGGCCTGGACGGCCCGGTCAGCCAGGTACCGAGCCGGCGCGCCTGCCATGCCGCCGACCAGAACAGCCAGGATGATCACGACTGGCTGCCGCCGGTGTACGTGTGCACGTGCACGTCATCGACGATGACCAGGCCGCTAGTGACGAGTTCAGCGACCTCGTCGAGGAATGCCTCGGTCCGCTCGACCGTGTCCACGATGATGATGATCAGCGGGAGGTCCTCGCTCAGCGAGAGCAGCCTGCTGGTGTGGATCCGGGACGCAGCGCCGAATCCTTCGATGCCGCGGAACACGCTGGCGCCAGCTAGCCCGCGCTGATGGGCGCGGTGCACGATCTCGGCGTACAGCGGCTTGTGGTGATACCTGTCGGACTCGCCGATGAAGATCGTGATCCGCCTGGCGGGGCCTTCCAGTCTCACTCGCCACCCCCGGAGCGCAAGGACCTGATCCGGCCGGGCAGGGTGGCCGCGACCCTGGCGGCCTTCAACCCGCACCAGACAGCGATGAGCGCCGCCAGCAGGCTCGTCAGCGCGTACGCATCGGCCAGGGCCGGGGCGTGGCCGGTCAGCAGCGTCAGCACGCCGCCTGCGTAGGTGGAGAACGTGGTGTAGCCGCCGACGAGGCCGACCGCGAGGAACGGCCGCAGGAACCTGCGCGGCGGCCAGACCTCCAGCAGGTAGACCATCAGCACCCCGAGGCAGAAGCAGCCAGACACGTTGACCGCGAAGATCGCCCAGGGGAATCCGTGCCCGGCCGGGAACGCAGTGGCCAGCAGGTACCGTGCCACGGTGCCGATGCCGCCGCCGATCGCCACCGCCGCCAGGTCGGCCGCTCCAGGTCCCGATCGCTTGTGCGGACGGCTGGTAGCTGGCCTGGCGGCGTACAGCGAGTCTGTGCCCGGCACGCGGTCCCCTCCTCTGTCGTGCTGCCACGCGGCGCGGACCCGCCCGCCGCCAGCCTCCGATCCAGGGTAGGCGGAGAAACTAGCTGCCGCTTCTTCGGCACCGGTGCTCCGAGTCTCCGGTTCGTCACAATGAAAGGCGTTGACGGCGCCAGGCCCGGCCGCGTCAGAGCAACGACAACTGCTGGCCGGCCGGCTCGGCCCGGTCGCTTCCCGCGCGGTCACGGGCTGGCGCCGATCCCGCAACGCGGCGGGCTGCGGCTGGGGTCGTCCGGCCCACTCCGTATTTGCTAGCAAGCGCGGCCACCTGGTCGGCGATCTGCCGCTGGTAGCTGGCCGGCGCGTAGGCCCGGCTGCCGTATAGGCCGCGGTAGGCATCGACCAGTTCGCGGTGATTGAGCTGGAGCCACCGCTGGAACCATTCCCTGGCACCTGGCCGCAGGTGTAGCACTATCGGGCTGACGTGCACCGCGCCCGCGGCGGCGATCTTGCGCACGGCTTCGTCAAGCTGGTCGGGGGAGTCGGACAGGAACGGCAGCACTGGTCCCATCAGCACGCCGCACCGCAGCCCGCGCTCGTTCAGCGCCGCGCAGACCGCCAGCCTCCGGCCCGGGCTCGGAGCGCCGGACTCGATAGACCTGGAAATTGATTTATCGATAATTCCTACGGACACGTTCAGGCCCACGTCGGTAACCTCAGCGGCCCTGGCGAGCAGGTCGACATCACGCAGCACCAGAGTGCCCTTGGTGAGGATCGAGAACGGGTTAGCGGCCTCCGTCAGCGCGGTGATGATGCCGGGCATTAGCTGGTACCTGCCCTCGGCGCGCTGGTAACAGTCAACGTTGGTGCCCATGGCGATGTGCTCGCCTGCCCAGCGCCGCGACCGGAGCTCCCGCCGCAGCACGTCGCTCGCGTTGACCTTGACGACGATCTGGGTGTCGAAATCATGCCCGGAGTCAAAATCCAGGTAGGTGTGCGTGTTCCTGGCGAAGCAGTAGGCGCACGCGTGGCTGCAGCCACGATAGGGATTGATAGTCCAGCGGAACGGCACCCGCGACGCCGCTGGCACTTGGCTGATCAGGCTCCGGGCGTGTACCTCGTGGAAGGTGATGCCGCGGAAGCCGGGCGTATCGAATGTCCTGGTGACCGCGCTGCTATCGAAGAGCGCCGGCTGATCCCCGGCAGCGCAGGTCGGCTCGTCGGCCAGCCGCAACGAGTCCCAGCGCATGGCTAGCGATCCTAGAATAGACATTCGAATAATTCAAATATATATTCGAGGATTCAGTCGGCAGGGGCGGTTCACTGCGCGGCGGCCCCTCCGTGCGCGGGCCTATCCAGAGTCCGGCTTGCGTACCGGGGCTTTGCCAGCGACAACGCGACTTCCTCTTGCCGGCGGCAAAGGCCTGGTAAAGAATCGGGGCAAGGGGCCGGCCAGCGATGGCCGCCCGGAGCGCATTGATGTGTGGCCGGAGGTGGCGCTGTGGCCTTGTCAATGGAAGAGCAGCGCATGCTTGACGAGATGGAGCGGAAGCTCGCCGCCGAAGATCCTCGCCTCGCTTCCCGTTTCAATGCGTTCGGCCAGCAGCGCATGCCCGGCGCGTTCACATCACGGCGAGCCCGGACGATCAGCGGTCTGCTCGCGCTCGCGCTCATCGCGGCTGTGACGATGATGATGTTCGTGCTCAGCCCTTACGGGGCGCATCGCTCCGACAAGCCGCAGACTAAGCCGTCCGCTGGCTCCACCATCAGGCATTCAGCATCCGCCGGCAAGGTTGCAGTCGCCGGGACCTCGTAAGTCATCCCAGCCAGGGCTGCCCGGCCCGGGCTCCGCCCTCGCCGGTCAGGACTCGCGCCAGAGCTGAAGCAGATACTGCTCCGTGCCCTCCAGCTCCTTGCGCGCCTGCTGGAAATCGTCGCTGAGCGCGTCGGTGTGCTGCTGGAAGAGTTCGTCGTAGCTATGCAGCGCAGCCGCCCGGTTCCTGGTGTACACGCGCACGCCGTAGTCCCCGACTCCGCCGCTGAGCCTCAGCGCATCGACCGCCCGGCCCGCCGAGCCCATGTCGACGCTGACCCGGCCGCGCAGGTAGAGCACGCACTTCGCCTCATCCTCATAGCCGTCGCTGAAAGGCGGCGGGGCGTCGTCCCATTCCTCGACGGTCAGCTGCACGCCGAGGTGCTCCTGCGCGCAGGAGATGATCAGCTGATCCCGGCTGGTGCTGATGAGCGAATCCACCGGCGGGAGCGGGCCACCTGGCGCGTCTAGGTCTGCTACCGGATCGTGCACCCGGAACATCATCCGCTCCGGGAAGACCGGAATCTCCAGCCGAAGCAGCCTACGGCTCACCTGGTCCCCCTCCGGCGGAATGCCGTCCTGCCTGCAGACTCCCTGTTGGCAGTTTTCCTGCCCTACAGAATGCTCCGAACTAGGCCTAGTTGCGTACTTAATTGCGGAGAAAGGCTCAGGCAGACGGCCTGATGCAGCCGTGCTGACGCGGTTGCGGCTATCCTCCGGCCATGACCAACGTCGGCGGGGACGTGCCCGGAGTCATGCACCGGCATGTTCAGGCGGGTCAGCTGACGATGCACATCGCGGAGGCCGGACAGGGCCCGCTGGTGTTGCTGCTGCATGGCTTCCCGGAAAGCTGGTACTCATGGCGGCACCAGCTGCCGGCCCTGGCAGCCGCCGGATACCACGCGGTCGCGCCTGATCAGCGCGGCTACTGCGGCACCGGGCCAGCCGGCCGACCGAGCCAGGTGGCGGATGCGGGGGAGTACACGATCTTGCACCTAGTTGGCGACGTGATCGCGCTCATGGACGCGCTGGGCAAAGAGCAGGCCGTGGTTGCCGGGCACGATTGGGGAGCCCCAGTCGCCTGGCACGCGGCGCTGTTCCGCCCTGACCGGGTCCGCGGCGTCATCGGGCTCAGCGTGCCGTACCGGCCGCGCGGCAGCGCACCGCCGATCGCAACGCTGCGCGCCGTATTCGGCGAGAGCTTCTACATGGTCTACTTCCAGCGGCCGGGCGTAGCCGATGCCGAGCTGAGCCGAGATCCCGCCGCCACGTTCCGCAGGGTGCTTTACAGCCTCTCCGGTGAGGCGCCCGGCATGTCGCTCATTCCGAGCGGCGGCGGTTTCCTCGATGCTGCCGCGGAGCCGCCCGAGCTCCCGCCGTGGCTGACACAGGAGGACATCTCCGCGTACGTCGCGTCGTACGCGGAGTCAGGCTTCACCGGGCCGTTGAACTGGTACCGCAACCTGGACCGGAACTGGGAGCTGACCAGCGCCTGGCAGCACGCCCCGGTCATGGTCCCCGCTCTGTTCCTGGCCGGCGACCGCGACCCGGTGCTGACCTTCACCAGCGCCGACGGGCTGAACGAGGTGGTACCGAACCTGACCAGGTCCCTCATCCTGCCTGGCTGCGGCCACTGGACCCAGCAGGAGCGCCCGGCCGAGGTCAATGCGGCGATGATCGCGTTCCTGCGCGAGCTTGGCTAAGGATCGGCCGCGCCGGGGCCTGGGTGGTATCCGGGGGCGAAGACAGCCGGCGGCGGCACCGGCGAGTGCTCCGCCTGAGCATCAGTGATCGGCCGAGCGCCAGCAGCGAACCGGTCGAGATCAGTACCGTAAACCACCCGGCCAGGGAACGGATCCGCAGCCGCCCGCCTGGCCAGGCCATCAACCGGGAGGGCTTGATCGGCCGCAGCGAGCACCAGGTTGCCGAACCTGCGGCCACGCAGGACAGCCGCGTCAGCGATGAGACAGGCGTAGCCGAAGATGGAGCGCACCGACGCGACCCTGGACCGGGCATGCGCGAGCGGCGGGCCGTCGCCGACATTGGCGGCAAAGATCCCTGGCTGGGTCAGCGCACGGCGAGCCGCCGCGGTGAATTCCACCGAGGTCAGGTGCGCTGGCGTGCGCCCGCCGACGAACAGGTCGGCGATCACGACATCAAAGGAGGCCGGCCGAAGTTGCGCCAGGACGGCGCGCGCGTCGGCGACCCGGACTCGAACCCGGCCGGCCCTGCGGCTGCCGCGCTGGTGCAGCGGCAAGCGTTCCCGCACCAGCTCGACGACCTCTGCGTCGTCGTCGACCGCGAGCTGACTGGATCCCGGTCTGGTGGCTGCCACGTACCGCGCCAGGGTCAGGCCGCCCGCGCCTAGGTGCAGCACGCGTAGCGGCTCGGCAGCTGGCGCGGCCAGGTCGAGAACGTGACCGAGCCGGCGCACGTACTCGAAGTCCAGGTACGTGGGGTCGTCGAGGTCGACGTAGGACTGCGGGGTGCTGCCAACCAGCAGTGTCCAGGCCCCGCGACGGTCGGGATCTGCGAGCAACTCGACCGCGTCCGGCTGTCCGAGCCGCCGCACTGCAGGTCCGCGCCGGCGTTCCCGACCTCCTGACATGCGCTGCTCCCGTGTGAAGCTGCCCGGGCTGGCCTCTTGCGATAGCCCTAATCGACGGGGATCTCGGCGGAATCGGTCAGTCGCAGCTTGCGCCGGGCCCGCTCATAGAAGGTCGACCGGCCAAAGCGGACCACATGCGCAGCCTCGGTACGTGGCTGCAACTCGATCCGGTCGCCGGGGCTTACCTGCGCGGCCAGCTCCCCGTCGACTTCCACCGCAAGCTCGCCGCTGGCCGGCAGCACCTCGAGCGCCAGGCTGTCACGGATCGACAGTACAAGGCCACGGTTGTAAGCCGAGTGGGGTGCGGCCGGAGTGACGAGCAGGGCCTCAACCGCGGGGCTGACGATCGGTCCGCCAGCAGAGAAGCTGTACGCGGTCGAGCCGGCCGGCGTGGCCACGACGATGGCGTCGGCGGCGTAGCTTACGAACGGGTGGCCAGCCGCGCGGACGGCGACCTTCGCCGTCGGCTGGCCAGGGAAGCGAACCACGGCGACGTCGTTGAATGCCGTCGCGACCAGATCGCCGATGACAGCATCGATGGCCAGCCTGGGCTCGACGACGAATTCATGCGCGTCAACCGCTGAGAGCGCCGCAGGCAGGTCCGGCACGTCGACTTCGGCGAGAAAGCCCAGCTTGCCGAGGTTCACCCCGAGGACCGGGGCCGAGTGACCGTCGGCAAGCCGCATGGCGCGCAGCATCGTGCCATCCCCGCCGAGGCTGACCAGGAGATCTGAGCGGCGGCCGAGCTCCAGCTCGGGGACCGCAATCGCAGCGCAGTTCAGCCTCTGGATCTCATCGGCGAGGCCGAGGACCTGGATGTTCCTGTTCACAGCCCAGTCCAGCACGGCGGTCACCGCCTCGACCGAGTCGCGCTGCGGGTGCAGAACCAGACCTACTACATGCATCCGAGCCTCCGCCTCTCACCGTCGGCGCCACGAGCCCGCGCCCACGAGGCGAGCTTAGGTGCCATCCAGTCGCCCCATCACGGCGCGCCTGTTGTTGACTGGATCCCGGCAGAGCGGAGGTAACGCGATGAAGGCGGTGCGGTTCGACCGGTACGGGGGTGTTGACGTCCTCAACGTCGTAGACGTGCCGACGCCGGTGCCCGGGCCTGGCCAGATTCTGGTGCGAGTCAGGGCCGCGGGCATCAACCCGGGCGAGGCCAAGATCCGCGAGGGATTGCTGCATTCGCGCTGGCCCGCCGTGTTTCCGTCAGGAGAGGGCAGCGACCTAGCCGGAAACGCGGCCGAGACGGGCGCGGGCGTCACCGGGCTCGCCGACGGCCAGGAGCTGATTGGCTTCACCGACAACCGGGCTAGTCATGCCGAGTACGTCGTGGTCGAGGCGCAGAACGTCACCCCGAAGCCGCCGGCCGTGCCATGGGCGGTCGCCGGGTCGCTGTTCGTGGCTGGCGCTACCGCCTACGCCGCGGTCCGTGCCGTCGCCCCGTCCGAGGGCGAGACGGTCGTGGTAGCCGGGGCGACCGGCGGGGTCGGATCGATTGCCGTGCAGCTGGCCAAGCTGGCCGGCGCCCGCGTGATCGGACTAGCCAGCCGAGCCCATTCGGATTGGCTGGCCGGACACGGTATCACGCCGGTGGCCTACGGCGATGGTGTTGCAGACCGGCTGCGGCAGGCGGGCGGCCGGGTGGACGCGTTCATCGACACGTACGGGGCCGACTACGTCCAGCTGGCGCTCGACCTCGGCGTCAAGCCGGCCCGGATCGACACGATTGTCAACTTCAGCGCCGTCCAGGAATACGGAGTCAAGGCAGCGGGAAGCGCGGCCGGAGCCAGCGCAAGCGTGCTGGCCGAACTCGCCTCGCTGATCGCGGCCGGCCGACTCGAGGTACCGATCGCCGCGACGTTCCCGCTCGACCAGGTGCGGGAGGCTTACCAGATGCTGGCTGCCGGCCACGTCCTTGGCAAGATCGCTCTCACGCCCTGAACATCACGTCTCAGCCGGCCGACCGATGGTCGTGCGCTGCGGCGGGCGCCAGGCCCGCGCGCCGCCGCGCTTCTTGCCAAAGCTGCCGGTACTGCTGCGCGGCCTGACTGCGCGGGGAAAACGCGCTGACGGGAGCGCGATGCACGGACATCTGCTCGATCACCGAAAGTGCCGGGATGGCCGCCTCGGCGAACTCGGGGCGCTGGGCCGGCAGATCCCGCATGATCTGCATGTGCAGTCGCTTGCGCTTGTCGATCATCGAGAAGAAGGCGAGCACTTCGGGCCGATGCCCGTCGAAACCGCTGATGAACTCGGTGAGCTGGTCGAGCGTCCGGACCGACAAGGTGGTCGGGATCAGCGGCACGAGGAGCAGGTCCGCTGCATGCAGCACGCTCTCCGACAGCAGTGAGATGCTCGGCGGGCAGTCAAGGAAGACCGCGTCGTACTCGCCCTTCAGCGGCGTCAGCAGGCTGGCCAGCCGGCGTGCGGGCCGTTTTGCCGCGTCCAGCTCAAGGTCCAGGTTGCGGTAGGTGAAGTCGGCAGGCAGCAAGTCCAGATCAGCAAAGTCGGTGCCTTTGATCGCGGCGTCCATCGACCTGCGTCCGGCAATTAGCGCCTTGCCCCCGCCTTTGACTCGCGGCTTGATGCGGAACAGGTAGCTGGCCGCGCCCTGCGGGTCCAGGTCCCACAGCAGCACGCGGTAGCCGTCTCGGGCGGCGAGGTAAGCAAGGTTGACGGCCGTCGCTGTCTTGCCGACGCCGCCCTTGATGTTGTAGGTAGCAAAGATCTTCATTCGGCTGTCGTCCGCGCTAGCGCCGAGAGCCTGGCCTGGCTCGCCGGGCTGGCGAAGTCGGCGAACCGGCTGTCAAACTGGCTCCTGGCCTGCCGCTGCCGCCTGGCCAGGCCCGCAGCGACTTCGCCCATGGCCAGCAGCGTCGCGGCGGGTGCCGTGCGGTCGGCCAGCATCTGGGCGGCAAATGCGCTAATCTCGGCGCGCTGAACATCGGCGTCCTGGAACTCGCCCAGACAATCTTGCAGTGCCTTCAGCTCCTTCACCGCCTGCCAGCGCTGCGCAGGATGATGCAGCGATCCGAACATCTCTATCAGGTAACGCAGCTCCTTGCACCGCTTGCGCAGGTTGTGCAGGCTTTCCGGCGGTGCGGATGCGGTGATCAGCCGACCCGCGGCGAGTGCTTTGCGCTGGGCCACCGCGATCCTCGCGTCAGCCAGCTGACTCACGGTAGGGCGCCTTCGGGTAGGCCGGACGTCCGCTAGCGCCGCCCGCCATCCGCTCGTGAGCCGGGCGAACCTGGCCGACCGCAGGCCCCTGGCCAGCTGCGTGAAGGCGACGGCGCGGGATCTGACCAGATGCTCGCGGAACGGGCCCAGCTCAGTCTCGCTGGCGGCCACCAGCTCCGCGGCCATTGCCGGGTACCCGAGCAGGTAGACGTCGAGATCCCTGGTTGGCGTGGTCAGATCCCCTAGCCAGCGGAACTCTGGCTGAAAGCCGCGGGCAAGCCCGTCGGGCAGCGCGTTCCCGCAGAGCTTCAGCGCGGATCTCGTCCAGCGCACCGCAATGCGCAGGTCGTGCAGGAACTCGGTGTCGACGTCCCTGACCGTGCCGGGGACATTCGCCTCCAGGGAGGCAAGCAGTGAGCTGAGGATCACGGCCATCCCGGTGGCGGCCGGCATTCCAGGGCTCAGCGAGACGGCTGCGGCCTTGCCGAGCAGTTCTCCAGGCCGGCCGCCTGCCGCCGCAAGGGCGGTGTCCAGGGCCGACCCTCGTCCCGGCCGGATGCCGGGCACCGCGCTCAGCGCCTTGCCGAGCCTGTCGGTCTGGCTCTGATAGCCACGGATCGGTGCGAGCGTCAGCCTCGCCGGGGCGGT